>ENA-OPXX01002090-OPXX01002090.1-human-gut-metagenome-genome-assembly--contig:-NODE-2090-length-11829-cov-1.484118_pt1 | contig 11829 bp, 10 predicted proteins | sample MGYA00241771_ERZ502046 | MGnify/ENA primary metagenome ERZ502046 (study PRJEB25962, sample SAMEA2042006) | human gut metagenome | biome: human gut; feature: human-associated habitat; material: faeces...
CACACCGACGAGGTTCTGATTGCCCTGTCCATGTGCGCTGCCACCGATCCAGACGCCCAGAAAGCTCTGGATCAGTTATCCAAATTAAAAGGCTGTCAGGCTCATGTATCTGTTATGCCGGGGTCTGTAGACATCAAACAGTTCAAGCGTCTGTCTATTCAGGCAACTTTTGAAGCAAAATATGAAAAAAACTCTGTATTTTTTAATAACAAAGGTGTATAATCTTAAAGTATTTTTTTGAACACTTTATAACAGAGAAACTATTTTTGACTTAAGGAGGAAGTTATGGCAGTAAAATACGTATTCGTTACAGGCGGTGTAGTATCCGGATTAGGTAAAGGAATTACGGCTGCGTCCCTCGGACGTCTGTTGAAAGCCCGTGGTTACACAGTCACAATGCAGAAATTTGACCCGTATATCAACATTGACCCTGGTACTATGAACCCTGTACAGCATGGTGAAGTATTTGTAACTGATGATGGTGCTGAGACCGACCTTGACCTTGGACATTATGAAAGATTCATCGATGAAAGTCTGAGCAAGAATTCAAATGTAACAACCGGTAAAATCTACTGGTCTGTTCTTCAGAAAGAACGCCGCGGAGATTTCGGCGGAGGAACGGTTCAGGTTATCCCACATATTACAAACGAGATCAAATCCCGCTTCTACCGCAACCCTGCTGCTGAGAATACGGAAATTGCCATTATTGAAGTCGGTGGAACTGTTGGTGACATCGAAAGCCAGCCTTTCCTGGAAGCCATTCGTCAGTTCCAGCATGAAAAAGGACATGAAAATGTTATCCTGATCCATGTTACACTGATTCCATATCTGAAAGCTTCTCAGGAAATGAAGACCAAACCTACACAGGCAAGTGTAAAAGATCTTCAGGGAATGGGAATCCAGCCGGATATCCTGGTATGTCGTTCTGAATATCCGCTCGGTGTCGGAATCAAAGACAAGATTGCATTATTCTGTAATGTACCTGCTAACCATGTACTGCAGAACCTGGATGTAGAATATCTCTACGAAGCACCTCTTGCAATGGAAAAAGAGAACCTTGCAGGTGTCGTATGTGAATGTCTGCACCTTGATTGTCCGGAACCAGACTTAAAAGACTGGACAGAGATGGTTGACTACCTTAAGAATCCAAACACAGAAGTCACAGTTGCTCTGGTTGGTAAATATATCCAACTTCATGACGCTTACATCAGCGTGGTAGAAGCCTTAAAACATGGTGGAATCTTCAGCCGTGCAACCGTAAATATCAAATGGATCGATTCCGAAACTGTTACTGCCGATAATGTAGATGAATTACTCGGTGATGTAAGTGGTATTCTGGTTCCGGGAGGATTCGGTACACGTGGAATTGACGGAAAACTCGAAGCAATCAAATATGCCCGTACACACAATGTACCTTTCTTAGGTCTGTGTCTCGGAATGCAGCTTTCTATCGTAGAATTTGCAAGAGACGTTCTTGGATATAACGATGCACACAGTGCTGAGCTTGATCCGAACACTACACATCCGGTTATCCATATCATGCCGGAACAGATCGGTATCGAAGACATCGGTGGAACTTTAAGACTGGGAGCTTATCCTTGTGTTCTTGATAAGACATCAAAAGCTTACGAAATGTATGGAACAGAGCAGATCAGCGAACGTCACCGTCATCGTTATGAAGTAAATAACGATTATCGTGATGCACTAACTTCTCACGGCATGAAGCTTTCCGGACTTTCACCAGACGGAAGAATCGTGGAAATGATCGAGATTCCTGAGCATCCTTGGTTTGTTGCCACTCAGGCTCATCCGGAATTAAAATCAAGACCGAACAGACCGCATCCATTGTTCAGAGGATTTATTGAAGCCGCTTTGAAATATCAGAACGACCATAAATAATATGATATAAAAAGGAAATCTGTTGCATGTTTATATATTGCAACAGATTTCCTTTTTTATCTGCATATACTATAGAGAAAATGACAGCTTCTCTGTATTTCTGATCTTATACCTTATATTTCTCTTATAAAGACCAGCTTACAGAACTTCCCTTTTCGTTCTTTTTCACCACAAGTTTATGATCTATCTGCTCCTTCAGTTCATTTACATGAGAAATAATTCCAATCAGTCTGTCCTTATCTGCAAGATCATTCAACACACGGATTGCCTGATCTCTCGATACATCATCCAAAGACCCGAATCCTTCATCAATAAACATTGTATCGAGATGGATTGCACCTGCTGTATTCTGGACAATATCTGAAAGTCCAAGTGCCATGGATAAAGCTGCCATGAAAGACTCTCCTCCCGATAATGTTTTTACATCTCTGACCGTATCTGTTGCCATATGATAAACATCCAGATCCAGTCCGGCCTGTCCCTGGCTACCCAGTTTTTCTACATCTCTGCATTGCAGAATAAACTCTCCTGACGTCATACGAACCAGTCTCTTATTCGCAGCACGTATGATCTGACGGAAATACTGCCTCTGAATATAGGTCTCAAAATCAAGCTTGGCACTTCCGCTCAGATTCCCATTTGCTGTCTTACTCAGATTTCCAACAATCTCATACTGCTTCTGAAGTCCACTGTTCTTTTCAAAATTACGTTTCAGATTGTCTCTTATCTCACGGTTTCTTTCATTGGTATTATGAAGTTTCATATATTCCTTACGGATTTCTTCCAGCTCTCCGGATGCCTCTTTTATCTCCCGCGCAATCTGTTCCGTATCTTTTCTTTCTTTTCCCTCTAACTGTTGCTCAAGCAATGTCCTGTTCGCTTCCAGTTCCTGCAATTCTTTCTGATATGCCTCTATCCATTGTTCTGCTTCTTCCAGTTCTCTCTCAGTCATACATTGACTATGGTAGCTTTCTTCGTCCTCAAATCCCTGCTCTTTTATAATCTGTTTATAGGAACGTATCTTTTTCTGTACTTCTTCCTGTGATTGCACGACAGATGCTGATACGGTCTTCTGTTGTCCTTCCAGTTCCTTTTCTTTATTCTGCTTTTCCGTAAGACATCTTGTTACCGTCTCGTAATTATTTCTGACCAACTCAAGTTTTCCTGTTATCTCTCTCAGATGTTCTTCGGCTTCTTCCATCGTCTTGTATGGAAGCTTCTCCTCCATTGCCTGATACTCCGCCTCCAGCTTTGTATACATAAGTTTTGATTCCGTCAGACTCTGGCTGGTCTTTCGTTCTTTTTCTTCCAATTTTTCTATCTGGTTCGCAATCTGTTCCTGATTCTCTTTTAACGTTCTACATCTTTCAAAAATTTCTTCCAGCTGTTTCAATCTTTTTTCCGTTTCCATAAGCGTACGCTTCAGGCTTTGTATCTTCTCTTTCCAGCCAATTCCAGTTATATCTTCCACCTCATCTTTTATATTCTTTCGAAGTGTCAGACAGATTTCCTGTGCTGCCTGATATCCCGCAAGACATTTCCTGAATGCTTCTGTTTTTATATCTCTTATTTTTTCTTTCTTATCCCTTTCAGCTTTTGCAAGTTCCACTTCCGCCTGCGTCGGCGCCTCATCACTCAAGGCTGCAATCTGTGGATGTTCTCTGGAACCACAGACCGGACAAGGCTGCCCATCTTCCAGATTCAAAGCAAGTATCCCCGCCTGTTCATTCAGGAACTTGTGATACTTCATTTCATATTCCGCCCAGGCATTTTCATAATTCTTCTGCTCCCTGTCTGCTTCCTTCTTTGCTCTTTCGCAGTCTTCTTTTAATTCTTCTTTTCTCTCTTCCTGATGGTCAAGCTCTTCGTAATGGCGTATCTGTTCTTCTATATGTTCTTTTTGATTCCTGCATTCATTTATGCATGTTTCTATCTTTTCATATTTCTTTAGAAATGTTAATATTTCTTTTCGATTGTTTTGCAGGATTTCTTTCTTCTGTAGTATGGTTTCCGATTGATTAAGATAGTTTTTTATTTCTTTTGTAATTTTATCTAATTCTTCTTTTTTTGCATTCATACTTTGATACTGTAAAATTGCATCCTGTATCCGCACCTTTTTTTCTGTAAGTACTGTCTCTTTTTCCGTCTTTTCCCGGCCAGCTTCTTTCTGTTTGTCTGTTAATTCCTGCAGCTGCTTCCGGCATTCCTGTAATTCCTTTTGAAGACTACGTTCCTGTACTTCCAGTTTTGTCAGGCGCTTTTCTTCCTCCAGATACCTTTTTTCTTCTTGCAGTACACGTCGCCTTTTTACCTGTTTGTATCCGTCCTGTTAAAAACTCATATTTCGCTTTTTCCGGCATTTTTTCTTCCAGTCGGCTCAATACCCGTTCATACGAATCAAAGAGCTGATTCAGCAGTTCTGCTTCCTTCAGCAGTCGGTTCTTATCTTCCAGTACCATCTGCGCCCGGGAAGATTCTTTTTTGCATACTTTTTCCCACCGGTTTCCCTGATCAATGATCTCTTTCAAAATCACGGATATACGTTCTCTGTCCGGAATATCCTGCCCGGCAATCACCTTCCACTGCTTTATAAGTTCATTTTCTTCTGTACATTTTTCCAGCTGAACTTCTTCCGGCCACACACCTCCATCCTTCTTATATGACGGATATTCCACTCTGGCCATCTCAAGTTTCATTTCCTGAAGATTTTGTTCCAGCTTCACATATAACTGTACAGCCTGTTTTTTCAGTTCTTCCTGTATCCTGTAGTAAAACCGCGTCTGAAATATTCTGGAAAATATCTTTTTCCGTTCCCTGGACTCAGCCAGCAAAAGCTTGAGAAATTCTCCCTGTGCAATCATGGAAATCTGCGTAAACTGGTCTGCATCCAGTCCGATAATCTCGGAAATCTTCTGATCTGTCTCTCTTTTCTTTCCTTTGAATATGCTGCCGTCCGGCAATGTCAGTTCTACCTTCGGAGTTTCTTTCACATATCTCGGCGACCCGTCTGCATATCTTCTTTTCCCAAGTCGTAGATATTCCGGGTTTCTTCGTATCTTGTATTCTTTCTTTTGATACAAAAAAGTGTACTCTACATAAGTACTCGTTTCTTCTCCAGCATACTGGCTTCGCATCATATTTCCATCTCTGGTTCCTCCGCTGGTCCTGTCATACAATGCATAAGTAATCGCATCAAAGACCGTCGTCTTACCCGCACCTGTATCTCCTGTAATCAGAAACAGACCATTCGGGATCTCCGTAAAATCAATCTCTGTTTTACCGGCATATGATCCAAATGCCGACATAATTAGCTTTACCGGTCTCATCTACTCAACTCCCTTCGCCTTATCGAAGATTTCTTTCATGATCGTCTCTTCTTCCCCATTCATCTCTCTTCCCTGCATCTCCTTATAGAATTCCGCAAAAGAAGTAAAAGGATCTTTCATGACCAGTTCTTCATCCATTTCTTTTAATTTTGTTCTTGTCCGCTGATTATCCACCCGGATCTCCAGTATATGGGAAAATATCCGTTCCAGCTGCTCTTTCGGCTTATACGGATCGATTTCATCTGTCAGTGTAATACTGATATAATCATCTTTTTCCGTCTCTTGGGCTTCTTTTATAATCTCATCCAGTGTTCCTTTTTTCTTTCTGACATCTCTTAACGGATGCAGCGGGTAATTTTCAATTTCCGGCTTCTCGCCTTTTGCCTTTAATGTCACCACGGTAAGACTTTTATTCTGTGTACTCTCGCTGACCGAATACTTTAAAAGCGTTCCACAATAGCGGATCTCCGGTTTTCCGATACACTGTGCACCGTGAAGATGCCCCAGTGCTACATAATCAAATTCTTTCACCGATCCAATATCTACGTTATCAATCCCACCTACAGAAAACACTTCCGAATCACAGGTTTCCGGGCTTTCCGCTTTTTCGCCCACATAGAATTGATGTGAAACTAATACGTTTCTTTTATCTTTATAATCTATCTTTTCCCGTTTAATAATTTCTTTTACAGCATCTGAATACGTTTCCGGTGTTCCATCAACAAAAATATTTTTTACATATGCCGGCTTCATAAATGGAAGCAGATAAAAATCCACCTCTCCATATGCATCATGCAAAGTTACTTTTTCAATATGTTCTTCCGGTCTTTCAGGAACATTGCCGGCAAGGTAAATATGATGTCTCTTTAAAATCTCAGATGCATACTTCAGACGATCCGGCGAATCGTGGTTTCCACTGATAATCAGAATCGGAATCTCTGGTGTAATCTCTGAAAGATCCGTCAGGAACTCATCAAATACATTCACAGCTTCTGCCGATGGAACGGACTTATCATAAATATCTCCGGCGATTACAATTGCATCCGGCCGTAATTCTTTTGCATAAGTAATAACTTCTTTTAATATCACCTGTTGATCTTCTTTTAAATTATAACGATGAAGCTGCTTTCCAATATGCAGATCCGATAAATGAAAAAATTTCATACCTTTCCTCATCCCTTCTATTTTATTTGCATCTTTCTCTATTTTACACTATAATCAACTTATCTAACAAGTCTATACAAGAAAACGATAAACACAGATATGAGGTAATAAATATGTTAAGAGAAATTAATTTGGATGAAATATCCGATGGAAGATTATATAGCAGCAATGACATGGCCAAGACAGACTGTAAAGGATGTGATGGCTGCTCTGCCTGTTGTCATGGCATGGGAAATTCCATCGTCCTTGATCCACTGGATGTATACCGGCTTTCCACCAATCTTTCCAAATCTGTAAACGAACTGCTGACCGGCCCTCTGGAACTTAATGTTGTAGACGGTATCATTCTTCCGAATCTGAAAATGGCCAGAGCCGAAGAAGCCTGTTCCTTTCTGGATACTAATGGACGCTGTACGGTCCATGCATTCCGTCCCGGAATCTGCCGTATGTTTCCTCTTGGACGCTTTTATGAAAATCGGTCTTTCCAGTATTTCTTACAGATACATGAATGTCCAAAAACAGACCGTTCCAAAGTAAAAATCAAGAAATGGTTGGATACACCGAATCTGAAAACTTATGAAAAATATATAGCCGACTGGCATTTCTTTCTGAAAGACCTTCAGGAATATGTTATGAATCTTGCTTTCGATTCTTCTGCGAATTCTGACGGAACCGCCAGGACGATCAGTATGCATGTGCTGACGCAGTTTTATCTTACGCCTTATCCGGAAGATGGGGATTTTTATTCTGAATTTTATAAACGATTAGAAAAGTCGCGGCTTTTCACTCAATCAATTGGTATTTAATTTATCATCGTGGCCTCTGAGTCCATGAGAAAGACTTGGTGTTATGTTTGTGGCTAAGATTCCGTGATGTAAGAAAATCTAAGGGCGTCCAAATCTCCGTTAGTTTTTCTAAACATCCCTCCATATACACCACAAACACAACACCAAGTCTTTCTCATGTCATGATTAGCCAATGATACTAAATTCAACAGCGGAATTATAACCTTTGTATGTGATCAGAAAGTTAATAACCGTAGATATAAACTTACCATAATTCAATGTAACCTCTCCCTGAAGATTTAATTTCAGCTGATCGAAGTTCATTCCTTTCCTCATTGGTCTCTCATTTTGTACCTTTTTTATCTTATCATTTTTCTGATTTGACGGTCAATCATCCTGTTCTTATTTTCTTTCATGACATCCCCTCTATTTAGCCAGACACTTCTGAATTTTTTCCAGATTCTCTGCAAAATATATTCCTTCCTGCTTTTCTCTGGATGAAAGATCCATCTCTATCATATGCTCCAGAAGCTGCTTCAGGCTGTCATAATATCCATTCAGATTATATAGAATACACGGTGCATCCAAATGCTTTAGCGATACCTTGGACATCACCTCCGTGATCTCTTCCAGTGTTCCCGTTCCTCCCGGAAATGCAATGAACGCGTCTCCAAGTTCTATCATCTTTGCCTTTCTTTCTGACATATCTTTCGTCGTGATCAGTTCCGTAATCTCGTCATATACAAATCCTGCATCAATAAAAAACTGTGGCTCTACACCGATTACTTTACCACCGGCCTGCAATACACTTTCTGCAAGTTCTCCCATCAGGCCAGATTTTGAACCGCCATATACAAGAGTATTTCCATTTGTTCCAATCCACGCTCCCAACTCACGCACTGCTTCTTTAAAAAATGGGTCATTTCCTTCATTTGCTCCGAGATATACTGTAATATTCATTTTATACTTCTCCTTGTAAATCTTCTATTATCTTTCAAATAACGGATAGTTCTTCCAATGCCTTACACATATTCAACGAGTGCTAATTCAGTATCAATTCTTTTTCTCCATACAATGAATGCATTCATCTTTTTATAATCCCGTTCATAAATCATCTGGATTATCTCAAATACTGTCCTTATATCTGTATTACGGAATCTGATTGTTTTGCTCGGACCCCTGCTTTTTTCCTGGTATAAAAGCATAGATTTCCGAAATGTAATCAGACTATAGACGGTGACACACACCTTTGACAATTTTGAAATATGCTTTGTTGTATTTTAACACAGCAGTATATATAATTGCAATAAATTATAACTTATATTGACTATAAAAAAGAAGAGGATCACCCGCTCTCTTTCAGGCAACCCTCTTTCCCCATTCATTATAATTCTATATGAATTTCTTATTTCATTACAATATTAATGATCTTCTTCGGAACATAGATCTCTTTGATCACATTTCCTGTCAGCTTGTCGGCAATTGCTTCTTTACCTGCTGCAAGTGCTTCTTCTTTTGATGCATCTGCTGAGATTTCAATAACTGCTTTTGTCTTTCCGTTGATCTGTACCGGAACTTTGATCTCATCATCTTTCATAGCGTTCTCGTCGTATTTTGGCCATCCGGCTTTGAATACGCTCTCTGTGTGTCCCAGTTCTTCCCACAGTTCTTCTGCAACGTGTGGTGCGAATGGTGACAGAAGTACTGCCATTGTAGATAATGTCTCTTTGTCGATTCCGCCCTCTTTCTTAGCGATCTCAAGCAGTTTGTTGTTGTGCTCCATGAATGCTGAGATTACTGTATTCAGGCTGAAGCTTTCCAGACGTGTTGTTACATCGTATACCAGTTTGTGACGCTCTTTGATCATCTCTTTTGTTGCTGTGATGTCTGCGTCCTTGCTGTCCATAACAAGGTTCCATACACGTTTCAGGAAACGGTTTACTCCGTCGATTCCTCTGTCATCCCACTCAGCATCTAACTCCGGTGGTCCAACGAAGAGTTCATACATTCTCAGGGAGTCACATCCATAGTCTCTTACCAGATCATCCGGTGATACAACGTTTCCTTTTGACTTACTCATCTTAATACCGTTCTTACCAGTGATCATTCCCTGGTTGAACAGTTTGTGGAATGGCTCATCAAAGTCAATCACTCCGATATCATATAAGAACTTGGTGTAGAAACGTGAATACAGAAGGTGAAGTACTGCATGTTCTACTCCTCCGATATACATATCTACCGGAAGCATCTCATCTGCTTTTTCTCTTGATACGAGTTCTTTATCATTGTGGTTATCTACGTAACGCAGGAAGTACCATGAAGATCCAGCCCACTGTGGCATTGTGTTTGTCTCTCTCTTTGCATCAGCTCCGCACTGAGGGCACTTGCAGTTTACCCACTCATCAATTGCAGCCAGTGGAGATTCTCCTGTTCCTGTAGGCTCGTAAGATTCTACTTCAGGCAGGCGGAGTGGAAGTTCTTCTTCCGGTACCGGTACATTTCCACATTTTGGACAATGTACGATCGGGATTGGCTCTCCCCAGTATCTCTGACGAGAGAATACCCAGTCACGCAGTTTGAAGTTCACTGTCGCACGTCCGATTCCACGCTCTTCGATGATATGTGGTGCTTCTTTCTTCAGTACAGAAGATTCCTGTCCGTTCCATTCTCCGGAATTGATCATGGTTCCGACAGCATCTGTATAAGCCTCTGTCATGTTCTCAATCTCTTTACCGTCTTTTGCAATTACCTGGATGATCGGGATATTGAACTTTGTAGCGAATTCAAAGTCACGATCATCGTGAGCCGGTACACACATGATTGCTCCTGTACCATAGTCAGCCAGTACATAATCAGACAGCCAGATCGGAACTTTTGCTCCGTTGATCGGATTGATCGCATAGCTTCCTGTGAAGACACCTGTCTTTTCTTTATCCTGCATACGGTCTACGTTAGACTTCATAGAAGCATCGTAAATGTACTGCTCTACTGCTTCTCTTGTCTCATCGTTTGCAAGACTCTTAGCCAGTTCATGCTCTGGTGCCAGAACCATGAATGTTGCTCCGTATAAGGTATCTGGTCTTGTTGTGTAAACTGTGATCTTCTCGTCTCTTCCTTCTACAGGGAAATCAACCTCTGCTCCGTAAGATTTACCGATCCAGTCAGCCTGCATCTTTTTAACCTTTTCAGGCCAGTCCAGTTTATCCAGGTCATTTAACAGTCTGTCTGCATATTTTGTGATCTTTAACATCCACTGACGTAAGTTCTTCTTTGTAACCTCTGCTCCGCAACGTTCGCATTTTCCACCGACTACTTCTTCGTTTGCAAGACCTGTCTTACATGAAGGGCACCAGTTGATCGGGAATTCTTTCTCATAAGCAAGACCTTCTTTAAACATCTTAACAAAGATCCACTGTGTCCATTTGTAGAAATTCGGATCTGTTGTATTTACTTCTCTGTCCCAGTCATAAAGAGCCGCGATCTCATTGATCTGACGTTTGATATTCTTAATGTTGGCAGCTGTGGAGATCTCCGGATGAACGCCCATCTTAATTGCGTAATTCTCAGCCGGAAGTCCGAATGCATCCCATCCCATTGGATGAATGATGTAATAGCCCTGCTGTAATTTATAACGGCTCCATACATCAGAGATTACATATCCTCTCCAGTGACCTACGTGAAGTCCGTTTCCTGACGGATATGGGAACATATCCAGACAGTAATATTTTTCTTTCTTATTTCCATTCTCATCATACTGGACGTTTACCGGGTTTTCTTCCCATTTTTCACGCCACTTTTTTTCAATTGCCTTATGGTTATAAGGGATTTTTGACATTTTTTCGTCCTCCTGTTTTTTATATGGTAACTACTCATACCTGACAGCTTTGCTTGCATACTTTGGTATAAAAAAAGCCTGTTCATCTCGCTTTATAAGAGACGAAAAAGGCTCATATTCCGTGGTACCACTCTTTTTCACCCGACATCATCTGTCAGATGCACTCATTGATCTTCTGTAACGGGAAGTTCCCGCTTCTGCCTATGTTATCATGATTCCGGATAAATACCTTGTATCCCGTATCTTCTCTATCCACATGATCTGTTCAGCAAAAGAACTCTGAGGCGAGTTGGGAGTCTTCGTCTGCTGCCTTGCACCAACCGACAGTTCTCTTGATAACGCTGGACTCTTAATACTCCTCTTCTGCGCTTTTTTCAATATTCTTCATTATTATATGAAGAATGTTAAAATAAGTCAAGGCCTGTCTTTAAGAAAGTGTATAAATCCACTGTGCCTTCTGCTTTCAGCAACATTTTATCCAAAAAAATTGTCAGAAAATTCATTTTTTTGGTTGTTATTGCCAGTTCCATAGTGTATAATAAGGATAAGTAATTACTACTGATGCAGATCAGTAAATATGATACATAAAGGAGAGTGTTTACCATGGTTTATTTATTAGCAGGTCCTAAAGGAACAGGAAAAACACAGCAGATGATCGAGCAGGCTAACGAGGCTGCAAAAAAATGTAATGGAAACGTCGTATTCATCAAAAAAACTCACCGCGACACAGCAAGTGTAACTTTTGATATCCGTACTATCTGTATGGATGATTTTCCGGCAATCACCAATATTGACGAATATATTGGATTTTTATATGGTA
>ENA-OPXX01002092-OPXX01002092.1-human-gut-metagenome-genome-assembly--contig:-NODE-2092-length-11821-cov-2.219956_pt1 | contig 11821 bp, 8 predicted proteins | sample MGYA00241771_ERZ502046 | MGnify/ENA primary metagenome ERZ502046 (study PRJEB25962, sample SAMEA2042006) | human gut metagenome | biome: human gut; feature: human-associated habitat; material: faeces...
TCTTCTCCTCAGACTTGGGGCGAACAGACCGACGTTCCGGAATCCGAAGCCTGGTACTACTCGAGCTACATCATTGTTTGGGGTACCAACATCTCAATGACCCGTACGCCAGATGCGCACTTCTTAACCGAAGCCCGCTATAACGGCACTAAGGTCGTTAACGTCTGCCCGGACTACTGCGAAGTCACCAAAGACGCCGACTGGTGGATTCATCCGAAACAGGCCACAGACGCAGCACTCGCTATGGCGGTAAGCCACGTCATTTTCAAAGAATTCCACTACGACCATCCGGATCCTTATTTCACCGAGTACTGCCGCAACCTCACCGACTTCCCGATCCTTGTGATGATGGAGCCGCGCGAGGACGGTCATTTCACTGCCGGCCGTACAGTTCGCGCCTGCGACTTAGGCTATAAGGAACCCGAATGCAACAACCCCGAATGGAAGACGATTGTTTGGGACGAGCTTTCCGATAAGCCGGCAGTTGCTCAGGGCTCTATGGGCTACCGCTGGGGTCAGAAGGAAGGCCAGGACTTAGGCAAGTGGAATCTGCATGAAGTTGACGGAGAAACCGGCAAAGCCATTAAACCTCAGCTCACATTCCTGAAGAATTCGGATGCCGTCATCGATGTCGATTATCCGTACTTCGGCGGCCGCAAGCGCGACGGTTTTCCGAACAACCCCATGAACTCTGAAGTCATGGTCCGCAAGGTTCCTGTAAGAAAGATCCAGGTCGACGGCAAAGATGTTTACGTAGCCACCGTTTTTGATCTCTTTGGCAGCTACCTCGGTGTTGACCGCGGTCTAGGCGGCGAATGCGCCAAGAGCTACGCCGACAACATTCCGTTCACACCTGCTTGGCAGGAAAAGATCACCGGCGTCGAAGCACAGTACGCCATCACACTCGGACGAGAATTCGCGACTGCCGCGTCCAAGACTCAGGGCCGCGCCTGCGTGCTGATGGGTGCGGGCGTCAACCAGTGGTTCCAGACCGATAACACCTACCGCTCCATCATCAACATTCTGTTGATGTGCGGCACCTGCGGCGTCCCGGGCGGCGGCTGGTGTCACTATGTAGGTCAGGAAAAGATTCGTCCGGAAGCAGGCTGGAGCGAATACTCCTTCGCAAAAGACTGGGAACCGGCCACTCGTCATATGAATTCGACGAGCTACTTCTACGAGCACACCGATCAGTGGCGCTACGAACGCATCCCGCTTGCGGATATGCTCTCTCCGCTTGCAGACACTAAAGTCTTTGACGGCACGTACATTGATTACAACATTCAGAGCGAACTGATGGGCTGGCTGCCTTCTGCTCCGCAGCTCAACGTCAACCCGACCAAGATCGCTGCGGCAGCGAAAGCCGCTGGTGCCGAGCCGGAACAGTTCCTGATCAATCAGCTCAAAGACAGAAATATCTCCTTCAGCTGCTTAGATTTGGATGCCGAAGAAAACTGGCCGCGCAACCTCTTTATTTGGCGCTCCAACGTGTTGGGTTCCTCCGGCAAAGGTCAGGAATACTTCCTGCGTCACCTGCTCGGAACCGAAAACGGCATCTTAGGCGGAGAACTAGACGGTTCTCATAAAGAACTCATGCCGCTGATGGAAAAGTGGCGTCCCGCACCTCGGGGAAAACTTGATCTGCTGGTCAATATGGACTTCCGCATGAGCACGACTTCGATTTACTCCGATATCGTGCTTCCGGCCGCCACCTTCTACGAAAAGAACGATATCAACACGACGGATATGCACAGCTTCATTCATCCGTTCGTGAAAGCCGTTCAATGCTCTTGGGAAGGCAGAAGCGACTGGCAGACATTCAAAGACATCTCCAAGAAGCTCTCTGAAATTGCCGCCGAATATGCGGACGACTTCGGCAGCGTCACCGACGTGGTACTCACGCCGCTCGGTCACGACTCTCCGCATGAACTCGGCCAGGCGCTTGACGTTAAGAACTGGTACAAGGGCGAGTGCGACCTGATCCCCGGCAAGACGGCTCCGTTAATTCACGTCATTGATCGTGATTACCGCACGATTTACGACAAGTACACCTCGATCGGACCGCTGCTTACCACCAACGGCGGCGGAAACCGCGGTATCAAATGGAACCTGGATCCGGAAATCACGGAACTCTGTCAGTTAAACGGCACAGTTCAAGAAGGCGTGGCCAAGGGGCGTCCGAAGATGGAAACGGATATCAATGCCGCCAACTTCATTCTTCGTGTGTCTCCGGAAACCAACGGTGCGCTCTCCTTCAGAAGCTGGTCCTTTGTTAAGGATCAGTGCGGTGTGGATGCAAGCTTCCTTTCCGAAGGTCACATCGCCGATAAGATCACCTTTGATGATCTGGCGCATCGTCCTGCTAAGACCTTCAGCGCGCCTGACTGGTCCGGCACGGAAAACGACGAAATTCCTTATGTGGCTTTCTGGCAAAACAAGTACCTGCTCCTGCCGTGGCGCACGATTACCGGCCGCCAGCAGTTCTACCAGGACCACAGCTGGATGAGAGCCTTCGGTCAGCAGTTTGCTCAGTACAGAGCTCCGGCGAACCAAAGAGCTTTGACCGGTTACCGTGATGTCGCCGATAACGGCAACAAGGCCATCATTCTTAACTTTATGACAGCCCACCAGAAGTGGGGCATCCATTCCACCTACTATGACAACGAACGCATGCTGACGCTTTCTCGCGGCGGTCCTGTCGTATGGATGAGCGATATCGATGCGGCCAACGCCGGCATCGTTGATAACGATTGGATTGAGTGCTGGAACGCCAACGGTGCGGTCGTCGGTCGTGCCATTGTTTCTTCCCGTATGCCGGAAGGACTCTGCGTTATGCAGCACGCCACGGAAAAGACGGTCAACACGCCGGGATCAGAAGTCACCGGACTGCGCGGCGGCGACCATAACTCTCCGACACGCGTTATTGTGAACCCGACTCATATGATCGGCGGCTACGGCCACCTGTCATACGCCTTTAACTATTACGGCACGATTGCCCCGAACCGCGACGACTTCGCATGGGTCAGAAAGATGAATAAAGTGGACTGGATGGATGAAGAAGCGGACAAGAAAGGAGGTGCAGTATGAAGATTCGTGCTCAAATCGGCATGGTCCTGAATCTGGACAAATGCATCGGTTGCCACACCTGCTCCGTCACCTGTAAGAACGTTTGGACGAATCGTCCCGGAACCGAATATATTTGGTTTAACAACGTTGAAACCAAACCCGGCGTCGGCTACCCAAAGAGCTGGGAAGATCAGCAAAAATGGACAGGCGGCTGGGAACTGCACAACGGAAAGCTGCGGCTACGCCGCGGTACAAAGCTCGGACTGCTCTCCGGTATTTTTGCCAACCCGAAACTGCCGCAGATCGACGACTACTATGAGCCGTTTACCTTTGATTATCAGAATCTTCAGAAAGCGCCTCGCATGAAGACATGCGTGACTACGCAGCCGATCTCTTACCTAACCGGCAAGAAGATGAAAAAGATCAACGGTTCTGCAGCCTGGGATGATAACTTAGGCGGCATCGACATTAAGACCGTCGATGACGTGAATTTAAAGAATGTCGAACGCGAAATCTACGCTCAGTACAAGAACACGTTCCTCTTCTACCTGCCGCGTCTGTGCGAGCACTGCCTGAACCCTGCCTGCGTTGCAAGCTGCCCTTCGGGCTCCATTTACAAACGCGAAGAAGACGGCATTGTTTTGGTTGACCAGAACAAGTGCAAGGGCTGGCGTATGTGCATGAGCGGCTGCCCTTACAAGAAGGTCTACTACAACTGGTCGACCGGCAAAGCCGAAAAATGCATTTTCTGCTACCCGCGTGTTGAGTCCGGCCTTCCTACAGTATGCGCCGAGACCTGCGTGGGTCGTATCCGCTACATGGGTGTCATGCTTTATGACGCAGACAAGATCAAAGACCTTGCCTCCACTCTGGACGAAGGCGATCTGTATGAGGCACAGCGTCAGATCTTCTTAGATCCGAATGACCCGGACGTCGAAGCGGCTGCTTTAGAAGCCGGCATCTCGCACGATTGGATCGAAGCTGCTAAGGCTTCTCCGATTTACAAGATGATTTCCAAGTGGAAGATCGCACTTCCCCTGCACCCGGAATTCAGAACGCTTCCGATGGTCTGGTACGTCCCGCCGCTTTCTCCGATTGCGCAAGCGGTTGACGTGGGCAAGCTCTCCATGAAGGGGTTTATCCCCGACGTGCAGAGCCTGCGCGTTCCGATGCAGTATCTGGCTAACCTTCTCGCGGGCGGCAACGTTAAGCCCGTCGTCGAAGCATTAAGCCGCCTGCTCGCAGAAAGAACGATTTTGCGCAAGTACTCGGATAACGCCGGCACCAGCCAGTTCCTGACTTGCGAAATTCTGCCGGAACAGCTCCAAGGCATTGAAGAAATCAATGAACTCAAGGCACTCGGCCTCACGGTTCAGGATGTCTGCGATATGCACCGGCTGCTTGCCATTGCGGACTATAAGGAGCGCTTTGTCGTTCCGTCTGCAAATCGCAACACCGAGGCCGCCGTTCTTATGCAGGGCAGCCAAGGTTACAACCTCGGCGGCGGAGAAGACATGAGACGCCGTGCGGATTCGCTGTTCGGCGGTCCGATGAACCGCAAGATTATTCCTCTGTTTGAGGAATATCAGCGAGCTCCGGACTCTACTCAGGGAGGTAAATAATGAGCAGCTTTACACTTGCATGGCACTTCCTGATATTCGGAGTGCTGCCTTATGTCGTTATCGCCGTTCTGGTGCTCGGCAGTCTGGCGCGTTTTGTTCTGGCGCCCTACAGCTGGAAGAGCCAGAGCAGCGAGATCTTGGATAAGAAAGACATCTTTTGGGGTGCCAACCTTTTCCACATCGGCGTGATTTTCCTCTTCTGCGGACACTGCTTCGGTCTGTTTACGCCGACCGAGTGGCTCAACGCAGCCGGCCTGACACCGCGTCTGCACCAGATGATGGAAATTATCTGCGGCGGTCTCTCGGCAATCGTGGCGATCACCGGTCTGATTATTCTGACTTGGCGCCGTTTAACCAACGAGCGTGTCAGAGCGGCCTCCCGTCCGAGTGACTTCTGGGTTTTGTTCCTGCTGCTTACCGTCATCATTCTCGGTATCGGCTGCGTCGTGAATTCTTACTTTTACGACCGTTCCGGAGCGACGATCATTTTGTTAGGCGGATGGGTCCGAGGCCTCTTCTCCTTTGATTACCAAGCCTGGCAGAATATTCTCCTGGTTCCGGATTGGCAGAAAGGACACATCTTTGTCGGTTTGATCATTTTCCTGATCGTTCCGTTCACAAGGCTAGTTCACATTTGGAGCGGCTATTTGTCAGTGTTCTATCTGATCAGACCGCACCAGATTATGCGTGCCAATAACGGCAAACCTATGACGTAATTCGGTAGGGTCTTCATTGCAAGAGCTCGGTTTTCCGAGCTCTTGTCAGATCAGGGCTAGGTATTAGCGACGGATTATCCAACCGGATAATTCATTGATCAGCAAAGGACGGGATTCGATATGGAAGAAACTCTTTCTCGTGACAGATTTCGGCGCCAGTGACTTTAGTTCCTCAAGGAAACCTTCTGAGCCGGAGCCTTGGTAGCTGGAAAAAACATATAATTCTTTGCCTACTAATGGAGTCTCATTAAGAAAGCTGCGAACCGGAGTCGGTAAGCGCCCGTTCCATACCGGAGCGCCAATCCATATGTTCTTATATGCTGCAATGTTAAATTCCTTCGGGACCGTAAACGTGTCCGAATATTCATTTCTTGCTCTTTGGCTCCGTGATAAAGACGCTGTTTCATAGGGATCTTCTGGAAAGACGAAAACTGAACAAATTTCCACCATCGGAATGCGGTAAAGAGTTGAGAGGGCTCCTGCAATCTTCCGTGTATGGCCTCCCCAGCTATAGAAAAGAACAACACCGTCCTCGCTAAAACTGTTAGCGCTCCCGATACACGCTGTACTGCCTAAAGACAAAGTCAGCATCGATAGATTAAAGCGGCATCTGTTCATGCGAAATCCTGCAAGCAAATCAGTTCAATGCCTTCATCTGCCCCGAGGTTTCAGCTATATTTTTTCTCAACATGATCCTTCCAATGCTCATGAACGCCAAGGCTGTTTTTGACAAAAACATATTTGACACTTGATGGCGGTTTATCGGCAATGGCCATTTCGCGCAGGTATTCCGTTACTTTGACCCCGAATTTTCTGAGAACGAAATTATGCTCCAGCATAAAAGGTTCTGTGCAAAGAAAATCCGCAGCGACACTGTCTATGGCCACCGGGTCTTGAGAAAGGAAAATGCTGGACGGCAGGGCTCCGCAAAAAGGAGGTTGTTTCCAAGAATATTCCTCCAATCCTACAGCACCTGTAGATCTCTCACTTACTGCGCCGACTAAGCCATCGATGAGATACAAAATCGTTTTCCTTCCGATATGCGGATTAGATTCCAAGTCGACGTACGGTGTGTAGTTGGACTTTATAAGCGGAGAGACGAATTCATGCAATCCTGCCACCAAAGGCGAAGCTTTTTTGTCTGAATTTATGACCGAACCGAAGTGGTTTTTAGCACATAACGTCACTCCGCCCATGCTGTGTCCTTTAAGATCACAGCAATTAATCAGATAGGCTGCTTGAGTAAGGCAGCTAGGCAAATAAGAAACCTCGCCGTTAACCTGACCAGACCAATGAATCGGCTCACTTCTATCTTCAACGCAAGAATAAACATCTTGAAATTTGACAGCCTTCGGAAGGCCGGCATTCACATAACGCCTGAAAAACTCAGGAATATTTCGAGACGCATCGTAAACAACGATATCCTCTCCGTCCATTCTTCCGTTTTTCTCCAAAATCATCAGGTTAAAGCAATCGTTGCCTATGAACCCGGGCAAATTGTATTGCCGGACGACCTTCAGATAAAACCCGTGGATTCAAAACTGGAGTTGGTAAGAAAGTTAATCGCACCTCACATCGTCCCGAAGTCGGATTTCATGAAATTAACGAAAATGCCGATCTTAATAATTTACGGTGACAATATTTCAACAAAGCATAGTAAGGTCCTCAACGAAGAAGTTTGGCGCATTTCTCTTCAAAACGCAAAAACTTTTGTAAATGAGATCAATAAGAACGGCGGGGACGCCACCCTCATCGAGCTGCCGAAGGTCGGTCTGCATGGAAATACGCACGCCGCTTTTGCCGATCTGAACAACAAAGAGGTTTTAAAAGTTATGACAGATTGGTTAGCTGAGAAAGGCCTTTCACGCAGCGACCGCCCGCATACGGGGCAAAAAAACTTAATAGTCCGATTACGATCCCATTGGAGCAGTAGAAGCTTTGTCGAAAAAACGCGACAATTTCATAAGATAAGACAATTGGAGCGGCAGTTATGGCACAAACAGAACCTCTGACAGAGAGACTTGCAAAGCGCCTTCCCTTTGAAGGAAATTACAAAACCGCCGTTCCGGGAGTAGCAATTCATCGTTTTAATCTCAGTTCTCGGCCGCGTGCGCGAGTCTACAAACCGATGGTCATCTTCATCGTTCAAGGAGAGAAGTTACTTAGACTTGACGGCCAAGAGGTCCGCTACAAACAAGACCACTACTTCACCTCCGGCCTTCCGCTTCAGCTAAGCAGCGGAATGACGGGAATCAGTTCTAACAAGCCCTATCTTGCCATCTCTGTCGATCTTGAGGACGAGGTTATATTAGAACTCATCCACAGCATGCAGTTGTCGTCCATAAAGAGAACCGCCTCAAAATCAACGGCAGCAATAGAGAGAATTACGCCTGAAATTCTCGATTGTCTCTGCCGCCTGCTGGATCAGAGTGAGAAAGAAGAGGAAATCGATATATTGGCGCCGATGATTAAACGGAAGCTGTTTTATCGCGTTCTGCAAGGGCCATTCGGATCAGTCCTCGCAAATCAACACACTTTTGGAACTCAGCAGTTCTATATTTCGAAAGTCGTCAACATGATTCGTGAGAATCTAGGAAAGACTTTTGCGGTTAAGGAGCTGCCCGAACAATGCTGCATGAGCATTCTTACCTTTCACAGATGTTTCAAAGAGGTTATGAAACTGACCCCGCTTCAGTATCAAAAGAACCTAAAACTGCAGGAGGCGCAAAACTTAATGCTCTACAAAGGATTAACTGTCCAGTAAGCAGCATTCGAAGTCGGATATGAATCTCTTCGTCAATTCTCTCGAGAGTACAAAAGACAGTTTGGCAATACGCCTAAGAAAGATATACAAGAACTAAAAGAGCGCCTCTGTAAAACAAGCAATTGGTTCTCAGATCGGTAGCGAGATTACGGAATCTTGAGCGATAGCAATTCAAAGGCGCAGCTTTTTGCGCCTAATCTTTTCAGCGCGTAGCTTCTTTAACTGCTGCCCAAACCAACGCCGCCCCAAAAGCCCCGAATATCGCGCCGCAGATACCGTCGATCCATTTCCCGGATTTCCGATAAAAAGCCTTGGGCTTCGGCATTCCGAGAATCAAGGCTACGAAAGAAAACCAAAGAAGACTTTCAAGCACGACAACGGCGTAAATCACTATTGCTTCCGTGCTTCCCATGTCTCCGGTCACGAACAACGAAAATACCGAACTGAAGTAAATCAATGCTTTTGCGTTAGACAGATTGGTCAGTAAGCCGACAACAAAGGAGCGAAATCCTGAGCCCGCCGCCTGCACTTCGGCGTGAGGTGCCGTGTCTTTCTTAAAGGCGCTATTGAGGAGGACGTAAGCAAGCCACCCTAGGTACAAACCGCCGAGCAACATGATCACTTGCTGTAACCACGCAAAACGTTCAAACAACCACTGCAAGCCTAAAAGGGATAAGGCGGCCCAAAAAGCGACACCTAATGTGATGCCAAATACGCAGCAGAGCGCTTCTTTTATCGAGCGGCCGACGGCAGTTTGCATGACGATAAAGCAATCCGGCCCCGGAGACATAAGCGCAATCAGGTGAACAGCGGCGATCGTAAAGATGGTTGAGAGCATGATTTGAGGTTCCTTTTTTCAAAAATTATAGTATTCGACTAGGCTGTTCTTTTCTTCCTCAGGAACGATACTCAGACTCTTCACTTATCCATAAAACCGTTTCAAAAAGAAACGCCTCGCAAACCTCCGCTGTTTTCAAGCAGCGAAGAGCGAAGCGTCACACTGGTCTTTCTAAATGAAGTTAGAAGTTATGGTGCAAGCCTAAGCCCAAGCTCCAGGACTTGAAATTCTCTTCAACAGCCTTTTCTTTAAACATCTTTCCGGCGGTTGCATAAGCGCCCCACCCGTAAACAAAGGTGCGTTTAGACAGCGGATATTCATAAGCCGCACCGACTGTGAAGCGATTGAATTTGTCATTGGAGAGCTTTGTGTCGTCCACTAAGACGCCGTCGGCAGACCTAACTTTGCCGAATCCGTAGTTGGCAGCAACTTTGAAGGTACCGCCGGCTGCCGGAACTTCTGCGCCTAACGTGAAGGCATTTTGATTCATGCCGTTGCCGGAAACCCAAACATCTTCCAATTGATCCAGAGAGTGGAAACGATTGGCGTACTGATAACCGAAGAAAGCTTTGGCAACTTCAAAATCATACGCTGCGCTCAGGCTATAAACCATTGTGGCCTTGTTTTTATCCTCTTCGGATTTATTGTCGAAGCGTTCGACAATACCGGCTAAAGACAAATTTCCGACTTCATATGTCAGACCCAATCCGTAGTAGTGGCTGTTGCGGGACCATTTTGCTGTATCGTCCTCAACACCGTTGGAATACTGTGCGTGGATTTTGAGGCCGCCAAATTCCGGAGAAACATAAACAATACTGTTGTTATTGATTTGACCGGTCACGAATGTATTTCCCAATCCGGCCTGAAGATAGTCGGTGCCGAACGGAGAAGCATCCCAAATCGAATAAGAGCCTTCATAGGAAGCTAAACCGCCCATACGGCCGAATGCAAGTTCACCGAAGTTCCCGGACAAAGAAAGGGTTGCCTGTTTGCTAAAAGCCTTTCCTTCTTCCCCGGTAGTGCCGCTATCCATAGCAAAACCGTTTTCCAAAAGGAAGCCGACAGAGTATCCGTTTCCTAAATCTTCACTTCCTTCGATGCCCCAAACGCTGCCTCCTGCGATACCGTCTTCGAGAGAAACAGTAGCGTCTCCTCCTTTTGCTTTGTTGACGACCACTGCTCCGTCGATCGTCCCGTAAAGCGTTACCTGAGATTCAGCGGCAGCCATCGAATCGACGGAAGCCAATGCTATGACCAAAGCTGTTTTAACTAATTTCATACAACCTCAAAAAACAGTTAGAAGTTTAAATAAGAATCGTTATCATTTTATTGCTCAAAATGCCGCTTTTTCATTTTTTTTCTAACAAATCTTTTGTTTTCCAACAGTTAACTAAGATAGAAGTAAAAGCTTTCAAAATGACTTCACGGTATTTATCTTTTTAATGGATTAAGTTCTCGTTTTTGGCAATGTTTCGGACGGCCCCAGAAGAAATAGAGAAGAATTCGTTTATCTTGAATCTGAACTTTTTAGAACAACTAATTTTCCATTCTCAACGTTTGTCATCTCTATGAAAAAACTCGTTTTTGCTGTAGTTGTATCGTTTGCAGCTTCTGCCGTCTATGCTGAAACCTCCGTCACGCTTTATGGGGGCGCCGACGGCGGTATTACCGTTCAAAAACTCAAAGGAAAATCTGCAACCGTTAAGTTTGCTAACGGCAGCCTGAATACCAACATGTTCGGCTTCACCGGAACAGAAGATCTCGGAAGCGGAAACAGTGCTTTCTTTAGACTGGAACAAGGCTACGTCCTGTCAAACGGAAAAGAAGACGACAACGACGGCGACAAGGCCTTTAATCGTCAGGCTTACCTGGGTTTTGAAAGCAACTTCGGGCAAATCGCATTCGGCAGAATCGGAGCGCTTGGTTCCTACAACGGCGAATACTCCATTTCCGGTTCATCGGCCTACAACATCAGCTTTTCCGCTCTCAGCAACATCCATAGTGCGTTTATTCTTACGGATTGGATGGATAACACGATTGCTTACTTGTCCCCCAGCCTTAGCGGTTGGAAGCTTCATGCCACTTTCTCTAACGGCGTGAATGAGGACTCTGAAAAGTGGTCAAGAAACAAGCACTATTACGGCCTCGGTGCGACATACGAAGGCAAAGCTCTCAACTTCGGAACCTACTGGGAAATGCTCGACAATAAGAGAGGCGAAGGTCTTTCAAAGCCTAAGGCGACAAACTTGTTTACTGCCCAGGCTTCTTATAATTTCGGGGCATTCAAGCTTTACGGCGTCTACCAGTATGCGCTTCATAGCATGAAGCTCCCGAACTACACCGAAATCGAAGGAGCGCACAAAGGCGCAAACCAACATGCGCTCGCACTCTCTGTGGCGGTTCCTTTTGCCGGCGGATCAGTAAAGTTCCAGACTCAAGGTGCGTTAGGCAAACTCAAGGACACGGGAGAAAAGTACAATTCTTATTCTCTCGGCGCCGCCTACCTCTACCCGCTTTCCAAACGAACCACGCTTTATACCCAGGCCGGCTGGGGCACGATGGGAAAGGCTTTCAAAAAATATGATTCCGGTTTAGGAGGCTGGGCCGCCACCGTCGGCCTAGGACACAACTTCTAAAAGCTCAAGGGCGTTAAATAAGCTCGCCATCCGTCTACGACTGTCAACTGCCTCGGCCTGAAGGTCGAGGCTTGAAAAAGTCTCTAGTTGACTAGCTTCAGTCCGTCGTTTTGAGGACTACGTTGGTTGGGAATGCACAGGCACCACGGGATGCAGATCCTAGTCCCGCGCTCTGCGGC
>ENA-OPXX01002109-OPXX01002109.1-human-gut-metagenome-genome-assembly--contig:-NODE-2109-length-11736-cov-1.626916_pt1 | contig 11736 bp, 9 predicted proteins | sample MGYA00241771_ERZ502046 | MGnify/ENA primary metagenome ERZ502046 (study PRJEB25962, sample SAMEA2042006) | human gut metagenome | biome: human gut; feature: human-associated habitat; material: faeces...
GGCCACTTCGCCGTCCCGGCGCAGCGGTCCTCGTGCTCAAATTCCAGCCATTCTGTGTGAAAACCGACCCATCCGAAAATCCCTTTGGAAAAGCGGTTGTACTCACTCATTTCCAGCACGGCATCCACCATTTTGCGGCTCATCAGACGGTAGTCCCGTGCACCGCTTACAATCTCTGTTCTGGAAAGGCGGTTGATCACACCGTAGAAGGCATTTGATAAGAAGGATTTGATTTTTCCCTCGCCCTCCCGTGAACTGCGGCGTGCCGCTACACAGTCACAGGTGCCGCTCTGCAGCATCGCGTACATTTTCGGAAGAAGGGACGGCGGATCCTGAAGGTCGACATCCATCACCGTTACGTAATCGCCTTTGGCCGCCTGCAGTCCGGCGTACATGGCTGCCTCTTTTCCGAAATTTCTCGAAAACGAGAGGTAACGGCAGCGCATATCCTTCTGCGCAAGCCGGCGCATCTCAAACAGGCTGTGATCCTTCGAGCCGTCGTCAACAAAGATCAGCTCGAACTGAACCTTCTGCTGTTCTTCCATCTCATCCATCTGACGTACCATCGTCTCGTAGTAAACCGGAATTGCTTCCTCTTCGTTGTAGCATGGTATGATAATACTGATTGTCTCCATTTTTTTCCTCCCGGGGATTACATACTCTCTCAGAATCCTTCTGCAGATCCTTCCTGCTGCAATCCCGCTTCTGTCTCATTCTTATGCAAGTCAGGTTTTTGTGGCTGTTTCTCCCGCTGCAGAATCCTCGCCTGCCTCCGGGAAACGCAGGATGACTTTAAACAGATCGCCGTCTGCCGCAAGCTCCATGCGGCCGCCCATATTGGCCGTGTAGCTTGATGCAATCGCAAGGCCAAGGCCGTGCCCCTCGCTCGTCCGTGATTCGTCGCCGCGCACAAAGCGTTCCATCATTTCCTCCGCTTCAAAATTCATCTCATAGGCGGAAATGTTTTTCATCGTCACGAAAATCTCCCCTTTTTCCTTCCCTGCGTCAATGTAAACTCTCGTTCCGCCCAGGCTGTATTTCAGGATATTTTCCACGAGATTCTGTATCACGCGGTACATTTTCCCATTATCCCCAAGGAACGGCAGCGGCTCATCTCCGAGCGCCGTGCGGAACGACAGATTGCTCTGCGCAATCGCATCGTCCATATCGGCGAGGGTCTGCTCGATCAACCGTTTCATATCCATTTTTTCCATCTGGAATTTTTCGGTTCCGCTTGTCGATTTGGAGAGCTCGAAGAGGCTTTGGATCATCTCCTTTAGCTGTTCCTGTTTCACAGAAATCACTTCGACGTAATCCTGTGCCGCCGGTGTCAGATCCTCTTTTTTCAGAAGATCCGTATAGCCGACCATCGAGGTGAGCGGGGTTTTCAGATCGTGCGATACGTTGGTAATCAGGTCAATTTTGAGACGCTCCGCCTGCATCTGTTTTTCTACGCTCTTCTGCATAGCGCTCTCAATATTTTCCAGCTCTGCAAACGCCGGATACAGCAGGGATTTTTCGGATATTTCATGGATCCGGCTTTCCATGCTGCCTTCTGCCATCGTATGGATCTGTTCCATCAAAAGGCCCATCTCCCGGTTCAGGCGACTGCGGTATGTTTTCCAGGCAAACAGAATTAAAATCAGCGTGGTCAGCCCAAGAAGAATGACAAACAGCACCTCGCCATCCATTCCGTTTATCAGTCCGGTGATCATGGTAATCACGATTAGAAGTTCCGCAATCAGTGCCACACGGAACGGCCATTTACTCTGACCGGCAAGCTGCCGTTCCAGGCTGGTCCGATCTCTGTAACGCTTCCTTTCTCTGCAAAAAAAGGACATTTCTCTCAGTTGTTTCTTTTCATAGCGACAGACAAGAATGCCGGCACTGAGAAGGAAAACGCCACAGATTCCAAAAAACAGAAGACCTGTCTGCACACACTCTATTACAGTACCCCATTCGGCAACAATGCGGTATCTGGCATAGCTGTGCCGGAGCGGCTGAAGCCATCCGAAAAAAGCAAATCCTCCGACAAGAACCAGAAGCTCATTTGGCACCTTTTCGGATTTTTTCAGAAACAGCTGCTCTTTCTCTGCTTCCGCAGCGGCTCTTGCCTCAAACTGCATCTGCCGGGATTTTTCTATTTCATCTGTCTCGGACTTATCTGCGGCTGCCCCTTCGCTGCTTTTTGCTGTTTTTCCCGCTTTTTCCGGTTCGCTGCCGGCAAAAGCAGTCATTTTCGAGTTCCCGGTATTTTTTCGGAATTTCCATACCAGATACAAGGCTGCGGCTATGCCCAAAACGCCGACTACCGTCACTCCAATGCCGATACCCCATTCGATGTTGCGCCACATTCCCCATTCGAATTCACTGGCCCATTTCCGCAGAAGCTTTCCGCACAAAATCAGTACCATAGAAAGATCGGTAAGCATCCACAGCAGGATGCGTTTTTCAGTTTCCGTCAATTTTTTCAATTTTGTATCCAATTCCCCACACCACCTTTAAATATTTTGGATTTTTCGGCGTAATTTCGATTTTCTCACGAATGCGCCGGATATGAACCATGACGGTATTTTCTACGCTGTAAGCATCCTCCTGCCAGACCTGGCTGTAGATTTCTTCGGCTGAGAATACATAGCCGGGATGCTCCATCAGAAGCTCCATAATTTTGTACTCGGTTGCGGTCAGGCGAACAGGTTCACCGTCCACCAGGAGTTCTTTGGTGTTTCGGTTCAGCAGCAGACCGCCGTTTTTCAGGATATCCTGGCTTTGTGTGGTTCCGTTTGCGGCGCCTAAGGAGAAGTAACGGCGGAGCTGGGATTTAACACGGGCCATGAGTTCGGCGGTATTATACGGCTTTGTCACGTAATCATCGGCGCCCATCGAAAGTCCGATGACTTTATCGCTCTCTTCGGTTTTCGCGGAAAGCATGATAATCGGGATGTTGTTTTTTTCTCTTATTTTCATCAGGGCGGAAAGGCCGTTCATTTTGGGCATCATGACATCGAGCAGGATCAGATGGATCTGTTCGGTCATGAGGATGTCGAGTGCCTCCATGCCGTTGTAGGCTTTTTTTACCCTGTAGCCTTCCAGTTCTAATAGTTTGCCGAGAGATCTTACGATTTCCCGGTCGTCGTCTACGACTAATATGTTGTATTGGCTCATCTCGTTTTTCCCCTCTTGGTTCTATGGTGTTTATCATAGCAGAGAAAACGGAGATTATTTGGATAAAAAACTGACATTTTTCTTAAAATGTAATCCCCCATTACGTTTTCCTGCTTTTTTTACAAAAAAAACACTGATTGGTAGAATTGTAAGCTGGTGTAAAAAATAAAAACAAACGCATATAAATTAGTAAAAATGCCTGCCATAGCACCTGAAAATGTGGAAAAAGATAAAAAAAGTCAATATAAGTGGACAAAATACACAATATCAAACTGGGATTTTATTTGATATGATGTAAATATCACAAATAAGCAAAGAAAATGCGTAATAAAAACGCACAAAACAACGGAAAGGATGGGGAGCATGGCGAAGGAAAAGGTGAAAAAGAAAAGAGGACAGAAAATCACACCTGCAATTTTGTGGAAACAGCGCTGGCTGCTTGTAATGTCAGTACCATTTGTAATCTGGCTGATTATCTTCAAGTATATTCCACTTTGGGGATGGACGATGGCGTTTCAGGAGGTAAAACCGGCAACGTTCGCACTTCCGATCTGGGAGAGAACCTGGGTTGGATTTAAGAACTTTACAGATGCATTTAAAGACCGTCTGTTCACACAGACATTAATCAACACATTGGGAGTAAGCTTCCTTGACATCGCGGTTGGAACGATCGCAGCAATCGCATTTGCGGTTCTTCTGAACGAGATGTTCTTTATGAAGTTCAAAAAAGTAACGCAGACCATTTCTTATCTGCCGCACTTTGTATCCTGGGTTATTATTGCAAGTATTGCAAAGAATATTTTCAACGACGGCGGTGTTGTTGACAGTATCTTCGGCAAGAACCTGCACCTGATGAGTTCCAACTCACCGCTTATCTGGGTAACCATTATCCTGATTAACTGCTGGAAAGAGGTTGGCTGGAACGCAATTATTTATCTGTCCGCCATGGCAGGTATTGATCCTGGTCTTTACGAGGCCGCTGATATGGACGGTGCAAGCCGTCTGCAGAAGATCTGGCACATCACTCTGCCGGGTATCCGACCGACCATCATCGTACTGCTGATTATGAGTATCGGTGGCGCCCTGAACGTAGGTATGGAGCGTCAGATGCTTCTTAGTAACCCGCTGGTTGAGGATCACACGATGGTACTTTCCTGGTTCTCTTATAAGAGAGGTATCGGAAACAGCAACTACGGTCTTGGTACCGCAATCGGTGTATTCCAGTCTGCAGTCAGCGTTACCCTGCTGCTGATCGCCAATAAGATTGCCGGTCTGGTAGGCGAAGATAAACTTATGTAGGAGGACGCGAATATGAACAAGAAAGCAAAAAAATTTGACTACGTACTGGCGGTAATCTTCGTATTCCTCGTCATCATCACCATTTATCCGTTCCTGAACGTACTGGCGATTTCGTTCAACGATTCTACGGATACCATTAAGAATGTAAACTTCATCATTCCGAGAAAGTTTACATTAAGCAACTATAAATATGTATTTAAAGACGGCGGCATTGCAATGCCGGCTGTGATTTCTGTAACAAGAACCATCATCGGAACAATCGTAGGTATTGTATGTACCTCGATGGTTGCTTACACATTAAGCCGCAGAGACTTCGTACTCCGCAAACCATTCCAGCTTCTGTTCGTTGTTACCATGTATGTCGGTGGCGGAATGATTCCGGAATACCTTCTGATTATCCGTACCTTAAAGCTGGGCAATAACTTCATGGTATACATTCTGCCTGGTCTGATGTGGGTTTATAATATGATTCTGGTCCGCTCTTATATCGACGGACTGCCTCTGCAGGAGGCAGCAAAGCTCGACGGAGCAAACGATTTTCAGATCTGGTATAAAGTCGTTATGCCGCTTTGTAAACCGGTTATCGCAACCGTAGGTCTGTACTATGCAGTAGGTCAGTGGAACTCCTTCATGGATACTTACCTGTATGCGAAAAAACTCCCGACTCTGCAGTACAAACTGTATGAGATTATGAACCAGGCGACCATGAAAATGGACGTTCATGTAGGAACCAATGTACAGACGGCCGTAACACCAATGTCCGTACGTATGGCCGTAACGATTGTAGCAACTGTGCCGATCGTTATTGTATATCCGTTCCTTCAGAAATACTTTATCGGCGGTATGACACTTGGTTCTGTTAAAGACTGATAAAAAACAGTATTAAAAAATTTTTAGAAAAAGATGATGTTTATTCCTGCCAGGCGAAAGCAAGAGTGCAGGATGACATAAACCATTTTAAGGAGGGCTTTTATGAAAAGAAAAGTAGTATCACTCATGTTAGTATCTGCTATGGTGGCCGGAATGCTCGCAGGATGCGGTTCCGACAGTGGCAGCAGCAAGGGAGGATCCAGCACAGAGACTGGATCAGCGGCAGAGGCAAGTTCTTCAGGCGAGACAGCAGATGATGCAGATGACAAATCTCCGATTACCTTTGAGTATTTTAACGCTGATGGTAAAAACGGCAACTGGGATAACCCGGTAGCAAAAGCAATCACAGAGGCAACAGGCGTTACACTGGATGTTTCCTATCCGGTAGCATCCCAGGGTGATGCAAAAGAAGATATTGCGCTGATGATCGCAAATGATGAGTATCCGGACATGATTTATGCAAAAGGCTCAGCAACGGATTTGTATCAGGCAGGCGCGCTGATTGATATGACAGACCTGATTGAAAAATATGGTCCAAACATCAAAAAAATGTACGGAGCAGAGATGGAAAAACTGAAATGGAGCCAGGATGATCCTGGAATCTATCAGCTTTCCTACGCAGGTGTAAACCAGAAAACCCTGACAACAGGCGGAAGCTGCCAGATTCAGTGGGCTGCATTAAAAGAGAACGATTATAAATATCCGAAGACACTGGATGAGTATGAAAAAATGATCAAGAGCTATCTTGCAGCACATCCAAAAACAGAAGATGGTCTGGATATGATCGGTATCACCATGAGTGCTTCTGACTGGCACTGGATGATTACCCTTGGAAACCCGGCAGGACTGATCGCTGATGCATCCCCGGATAATGGACAGTGGATCATTGACGACGAGTACAACGTACATTACAAACATGTAACAGATGAAGAGAAAGAATACTTCAAATGGCTGTGCCGTATGTACAACGAAGGTATCCTGGATCCGAACTTTGCAACGCAGACAGATGATGACTATATTGCAAAAGTTGCCAGCGGCCGTGTTGTTGCCATCACCGATGCTGAGTGGCATTACAGCCAGTGCGAAGCTACTCTGGTAGCAGACGGAAAAGTAGATCAGACTTATGTTGGACTTCCTGTAACCTTAAGAGAAGATCAGGTAGAAAAAGCCCTTCTGTATCAGGGAACTACCGTTGGCTGGGGTATTGGAATTACCAAGAGCTGTGAAGATCCGGTTCGTGCCATCAAATTCCTTGACTATCTGTGCTCCGATGAAGGACAGATCCTGTATCACTGGGGTATCGAAGGCGAGAACTACTTCCTTGATGATGATGGACAGCCATATCGTACTGACGAAGAAGTAGCAAAAGCTCAGTCTGATCCGGATTATGCAAAGAACACCGGTATTGACAACTACACTGGATTCCCGATCTACGGAACAGGTTCCTACTCTGAAGACGGATTCCCATACACTCCAACTACCAAAGAGTCTGTTATTGCAAACTACAATACAGCAGAAAAAGAAGGATGCGAAGCGATGGGATTTGAAATGCTGACCGACATGTTTGCACAGCCGGAGGAGTTTGACCTTCTTCCATACTCTGCACTGTGGGCATATCAGCAGCCACAGGAACTGGCTGAGAAACAGACTATTCTGGATGAAATTGCATGGCCAGGACTGGTTAAGTGCGTAACTGGTACAGAAGATGAGTTTGATGCAAACTGGGAGAGCATGGTACAGGAGCTGACAGACAATGGTCTGGCAGATGCAGAAGAAGCTATGACAGAGTTCCTTGCTACCAAACTTGTTGATGTAGAGTAAGTAAAGCAAAAACATAAAAACATAAGGTTTTGCCGTTGAACGGAAGGCGGCACAAAAACATGGTCTGATATTATTAAATGTCAGGCCATGTTTTAAAATACAGCGACAGTAATGGGAAATGTGAAACATTGTAAAAAGATAACAGTATATGGAAAATCTGCAAACAATTTCATGAGACAAAATAATCGGGAGGTTTTTGGAAAATGACAGAAAAGAAGGAGTTTCAGGTAAACAAAAACACACCGTTCTGGGATGCATCACTGACGGATCAGGAAAGAATCGACTGGCTGTTAAAAGAAATGACGGTCGAAGAAAAACTGGGATACCTCGCCAGCTCTTCCCCGGATCTGCCGCGCCTTGGCATTCCGGGTGTCTCTGTGGGCGGTGAGGCGGCACACGGCGTTGAGGGCAGAAACGATCAGAACGGTCTTGGAAAACCGGATGTGACAACATCCTTCCCACAGCCGATCGGTATGAGTGCATCCTGGGATCCGGACAGGCCGGTGAAATAACAGGAACCGAGGCGCGCGTCGTATGGCACCGCCATGAGGGCCATGGACTCAGCAGATGGGCTCCGACCGTTGATCTTGAGCGCGATCCGAGATGGGGAAGAAACGAAGAAGGTTACGGAGAGGATCCTGTGCTGACCGGAAAAATGGCCGGTGCTTATATCCGGGGAATGCAGGGCGATGATCCGAAGTATCTGCGCTGTGCAGCGACCTTAAAGCATTTCTATGGAAACAACACGGAGGTCGGCCGCGGATGGAAAAATTCTTCCATTGACCCGCGGAACAAATATGAGCTGTATCTGGAGCCATTCCGCAGATGTATTGAGGACGGCGGCGCAGAGGGCATTATGACGGCATATAACAAGATCAACGGAACGATCGGTATCCTGAATCCGGAAGTGACCGATATTCTGAAAAAACAGTACGGTCTCCGTCACGTTGTCAGCGACGGCGGTGCGATGGGACTTGTCGTGAATCTGCATCACTATTTCGGACAGCATGCGGAGACGATCGCAACGGCGCTGAAAGCCGGTGTGGATGCGATGTCTGACGATCCGCGTATGGTAGAGCAGGCGGCACGCGAGGCATATGAGCTTGGCATTCTGAAAGAAAAGGATATGGACCGCTCTATTCGCTGTATGATGGAGACGAAGCTTCGTCTCGGCGTTTATGATCGGGAAAACCTGAATCCGTATGACCGCGTGACCGAGGACGATATCGATTCCCCGAAGGCACGTGAAATCTGCAAAGAGCTGAGCCGTGAATCGATCGTACTTCTGAAAAATGAGAACGGGGCGCTGCCGCTTGACAAAGCTCTGAAAGCAGAAGATATTGCCATTGTCGGACCGCTTGGTGATGCATGGTATCAGGACTGGTACGGCGGAACGGCACCATACCGCACAACCTTCCTGCAGGGGATGGAAGTACTGAAGCAGGAGAACATTACATTCGCGGATGGTCTGGATCGCGTTGTTTTCCGCTGTGATGGAAAAGGTCTTGCCGTAGCAGAAGACGGAACACTTCAGATGGCAGATGAGCCGGATGTGTTTATCAAGGAATACTGGGGTGAGGGAAGCTATACGTTCAAGAGTGTCCGTACCGGAAAATACCTCGGCGCAAGACTCTCAGAGTCGCAGGGAGAAAAGCCGAAAATGGGACAGATCGCGGCAGACCGCGAGGAAGCCTTCGACTGGTTTGTGATGGAGATTTTCCACGTGGAGCCGCAGGAGGATGGCAGCGTTGTGCTGACCAACCGTTTCCATTACCCGGTTTATAGAGATGTGGAGGGATTTTTCTCCTTCGAGCAGACGGAGGGAATTCCGATTACGATGGAGGTTGTCGAAAACGGAATTGAAAAAGCAGTTGCTGCAGTCCGGGGCAAAAAGCAGGTTTTACTTGCGCTCGGCTGTAACTCCGTGATCAATGCAAAAGAGGAGATCGACCGCAACACACTGGAGCTGCCAGATGAGCAGGAGATGCTGCTTGACCGGATCGCAGCGGCCAATCCGAATACCGTTCTGGTGCTGTTTACGAATTATCCGTACACACTTCAGAAAGCGATGGAAAAACTGCCGGCGATCATCATGTCTGCAACGGGAAGCCAGGATATGGGAAGCGCAATGGCAGAAGCTGTGCTTGGAACCTATGCACCGGCCGGTCGTCTGAATATGACCTGGTATGAGAGTATCGATCAGCTGCCGGACATTGACAATTACGACATCATCAAAGGAAAAAGAACGTACCGCTATTTCGACGGGAAGGTATTGTATCCATTCGGCTATGGCCTGACGTATACCACATTTGCGTATGAGAACTATAAGGTTTCCTTAAAAGACGACCGTCTGCTGCAGATCTCTCTCGATGTGAGAAATACGGGCGATACCGCAAGCGACGAGGTCGTCCAGATCTACGGTTCCGCTCTGGAATCCTGCGTGAAGAAACCAATCTGCCAGCTGCTTGATTTTGTTCGTGTGAAAAACATTGCCCCGGGCGAGACGCGACACGTTGCACTGGAAATCCCGGTAGAGGAGCTTCGCTTCTACGATGTCATCAACCGCAGACTGATGGTAGAAGAGGGAACGTATGAAATCTATGCAGGCGCGTCCTGCAAGGATAAAGCCGTTTCCACAGAAATCTTTATTCCGGGCGGAAAAAGGGGAGTACGCGATCTGAGTGCATTTACCGCGGCAGACCACTACGATGATTACGAGAACATGTATCTGACGGAAGGCCACTTCAATTTCAAGGCAGTCCGCGTGCAGGATGAGACGAAAGAAGGTGTTCTCGTTTACCGTGACTGTGATCTTTCCGATGCTGCTGTTCTGGCACTTCATGTGAAGAGTGAACGCGGCGGCAGTGTGGAAGCCTTTGTGGACAGTGTTTCAATGGGAAGCTTTACCGGTGACACAAGAACCTGCGAGTTCCGCAGTGCTCCGAAACTGGACCGCTATGCGGAGAAAGAAATAAAAGAGCGCAACCGGTACCGCGAGCCGGTTTATGAGGATATTGAAATTTCCCTCGCAGACAGACCGCAGACGGACGGCGCATCTGAGATCCGTCTCGTCCTGAAGGGAGATATGCGGATCTGCTATCTGCGTGTGCTGAAAAATAAGAGCACAGGAAAAATTCAGATGGGCGTAGCAAACTAACCAGATAATGTATTGTCTAAAAAAAGTATTGACAAATTGTGTGAATATGAATAAAATATTCCTGTAAAAACAAAATACGGAGATCTTCAGGGCAGGGTGTGATTCCCTACCGGCGGTATAGCCCGCGACCCGCTGCGATATCAAACAGCGGCTGACTCGGTGCAACTCCGGGACCAACAGTTAAAGTCTGGATGAAAGAAGATGAAATAAAGTTTATTTGCATGGAAATATTTTTGGTGCCCTGAATTCAAGAAAAGGAATTCAGGGCACTTTTTTTCGCGGGCAACGAGCCAAAGTCCGTGCTTGCACGAGACCTTGGCGACTGCCGCGAAAACGAGTTCAAATTCGTGGAGCGTATTTGGACTCGTTACTTCCGGCAGAACCGGTCAAGATCTCCAGAAAAAAGGAGAAATGCAGTTATGAATGCACAGACAACAGCAAAACAGACATCAAAGATGTCGCAAATCGGAAAAACCCGTTACATGGTACAGGTGGCAATGCTCGGCGCCGCCGCAGTCGTATTGATGTTTTTTGACATCCCGCTTCCGTTTGCCCCGAGTTTCTACAAGATTGATTTAAGCGAAGTTCCGGTGCTGATCGGAGCCTTTGCGATGGGACCTCTTGCCGGAGCTGCGATTGAGCTGATTAAGATTCTGCTGAACCTTGTCATGAAAGGAAGTACCACCGCAGGTGTTGGCGAAGTAGCAAACTTCCTGATCGGCTGTGCGTATGTTATGCCGGCCGCATGGATCTACAAAACACAGAAAACCAAGAAAAATGCCATGATCGGTATGGCAGTCGGAACCGTATTTCTGGCAGCAGCCGGCGGTCTTCTGAACGCTTTTGTACTGCTTCCGGCTTATGCAGCAGCCTTTGGAATGCCGATGGATGCCCTTGTGGGAATGGGATCTGCAGTCAACAAAGCAATTACAAGCCTTCCGACCTTTGTTCTGTTTGCCGTTGTACCGTTTAATATCATCAAAGGTGTTGTGGTATCACTGGTAACCATGCTTCTGTACAAGCACATCAGCAGACTGCTGAAGGGTGAGGCGATGAATTAGTTCATCATTTCCGAAATCATTTCCGTAAACGGAGAATCCAATAAATACGTTGTAGAGAGACGGACAAAATGCAGAGAGAACTCCTCTGTTTTTTGTCCGTCTTTTAAAATTTTCGGGGAATGGCGGCAATGGATTGCCCACACAGGTCTTTTAGTAGTACAATGAAGCATAATCGATAAAAGAAAATACGCAGCGAAATTGGAAAGGAGCGCAAAAAAAAGAGATCCGCACATTGGCTGAAATCTCTTTTCTATCACATTTTAATATTGTTATTATGTCTCGAAACTGTTAAGCGCTTTCCAGATGTTCCATCACTTGAACGCCCCATTTAAAAAGGGCGGTTCGCATGGCGAAGGTCAGGAC
>ENA-OPXX01002123-OPXX01002123.1-human-gut-metagenome-genome-assembly--contig:-NODE-2123-length-11656-cov-2.826739_pt1 | contig 11656 bp, 8 predicted proteins | sample MGYA00241771_ERZ502046 | MGnify/ENA primary metagenome ERZ502046 (study PRJEB25962, sample SAMEA2042006) | human gut metagenome | biome: human gut; feature: human-associated habitat; material: faeces...
ACGTTCCCTACCTGGAGGCGGTGATCGCCGCCGTGAACGACGAAACCAACCTGGTGGAGAAGGAGCGCAAGATCGACGCGATCCGCTGGAACCAGGCCGAGGAGCTTTCCACTTTCGATTATTTCGACATCAACGCGCTGCTGGCTTACCTGGTGAAGGTGAACATCGTGGCGCGCTGGACCCGTTTGGACGACAAGCAGGGGCGCGAAATGCTGCATCGCCTGATGACCAGTCTGGACGGCAAGGATTTGATCAATAAACAATAAAACAGATAATGAAAACAACAGGACGAGTAAACGGTATCATCTCGAACATCGTGATCGTGAAGGCGGACGGCCCTGTCGGCCAGAACGAAATCTGTCACGTTTACTGCGGGGATACCAAGATGATGGCCGAGGTCATCAAGGTCGTGGGCGACAATGCCTACGTGCAGGTTTTCGACTCGACCCGCGGACTGAAGATCGGCGAAAAGGTCGAATTCGAGGGTCACATGCTGGAAGCGACGCTCGCTCCCGGTCTTCTTTCGCGCAACTACGACGGTCTGCAGAACGACCTGGAGAAGATGGACGGTCTGTTCATCGCGCGCGGTTCGATCACCGACCCTATCGACTTCGAGAAGAAGTGGGAGTTCAAGCCGCTGGCCAAGCCCGGCGACAAGGTTTCGGCCGCGTCGTGGCTGGGGCAGGTCAAGGAGGAGTGGGTCGAGCACAAGATCATGGTACCCTTCACGATGGAGGGAACCTATACGGTTAAGAGCGTCGTACCCGCCGGAGAGTACAAGGTTACGGACACGATTGCCGTCATCACCGATGCCGACGGCCGGGATCACGATATTACGATGGTGCAGCGGTGGCCTGTGAAGCAGGCCGTGCGCTGTTACCGGGAGAAGCCGCGTCCCTCGCGCGTCATGGAGACGGGCGTGCGGGCCATCGACACTTTCAACCCGCTGGCCGAGGGCGGTACGGGCTTCATCCCCGGACCTTTCGGTGCGGGCAAGACGGTGCTCCAGCATGCGATTTCGAAGCAGGCCGATGCCGACGTAATTATCATCGTGGCCTGCGGCGAGCGTGCCAACGAGGTGGTCGAGATTTTCAAAGAGTTCCCCGAGCTGGTCGATCCCCGCACGGGCCACAAGCTCATGGAACGTACCATCATCATCTGCAATACTTCGAACATGCCCGTCGCGGCGCGTGAGGCGTCCGTTTATACGGGTATGACCATCGGCGAGTACTACCGTTCGATGGGCCTCAAGGTGCTCGTTATGGCCGACTCGACTTCGCGCTGGGCGCAGGCGCTGCGCGAGATGTCCAACCGTCTGGAGGAGCTTCCGGGTCAGGACGCCTTCCCGGTCGATCTTTCGGCGATTATTTCGAACTTCTATGCGCGGGCCGGCCTGGTGAAACTCAACAACGGTAAGACGGGTTCGGTGACCTTCCTGGGTACGGTGTCGCCTGCGGGCGGTAACCTCAAGGAGCCGGTGACCGAATCGACGAAGAAGGCAGCCCGCTGTTTCTACGCCCTTTCGCAGGGCCGCGCCGACTCGAAGCGTTACCCGGCTATCGACCCGCTGGAGTCCTACTCGAAATACCTCGAATATCCCGAAATCGAGGAGTACCTCGACGGCCGTATCGAAAAGGGCTGGGTGGAGAAGGTCTATGCGGGCAAGACGCTCGTGCAGCGCGGCAAGGAGGCCAACGACCAGATCAACATCCTGGGCGACGACGGCGTGCCGGTGGAGTACCACGAACGATTCTGGAAATCGGAGCTGATCGACTTCGTGATCCTGCAGCAGGATGCTTTCGACGAGATCGACGCCAACTGCCCGATCGAACGCCAGAAGATGATGTACGAGATGGTGCTCGACATCTGCGACCGGGAGTTCGCGTTCGCCGGATTCGAGGAGTGCGCTTCGTTCTTCAAGGGCCTGATCAACCTCTTCCGTCAGATGAACTATTCGGAGTGGAAATCGGAGAAATTCGAGGACTACCGCCGTCAGATCGAGAAAACAGTGAGTGAAAAAGAATCCAAATAAGGCGCGGTATGACAACACGAGCATTTCAGAAGATATATACCAAGATTGAAAACATTACCAAGGCGACCGTGACGCTGCGTGCCGAAGGCGTGGGTAATGACGAGCTGGCCACCGTAGGCGGCAAGTTGGCCCAGGTGGTGAAGATTATGGGCGACCAGGTGACTTTGCAGGTTTTCGCGGGCACGGAGGGTATTACCACCGATTCGGAGGTAATTTTCCACGGCGAACCCCCGAAGCTGCGCGTTTCGGACAACCTGGCGGGCCGTTTCTTCAACGCCTACGGCGAACCCATCGAGGGCGGCGAGCAGATCGAGGGCGAAGCCCGCGAAATCGGCGGTCCGACGGTGAATCCGTTCCGCCGCATCCAGCCGTCGGAGCTGATCGCCACGGGTATCGCCGGCATCGACCTCAATAATACGATCGTGACGGGCCAGAAGATTCCCTTCTTCGCCGACCCGGATCAGCCCTATAACGCCGTGATGGCCAATGTGGCCCTGCGTGCCAAGGCCGACAAGATCATCCTGGGCGGCATGGGTCTCTCGAACGACGACTTCCTCTACTTCAAGCAGGTGTTCGAAAACGCCGGTGCGCTCGATCGCATCGTTTCGTTCGTCAATACCACGGAGAATCCCCCGGTGGAGCGTCTGCTCGTGCCGGACATGGCCTTGACCGCCGCCGAATATTTCGCCGTCGATAAGGGTGAAAAGGTGCTGGTGCTGCTGACGGACATGACCCTTTACGCCGATGCGCTGGCCATCGTATCGAACCGTATGGATCAGATTCCTTCGAAGGACTCGATGCCCGGTTCGCTCTACTCCGATCTGGCGAAGATCTATGAGAAGGCCGTGCAGTTGCCCAACGGCGGCTCGATCACCATTATCGCGGTGACGACCCTTTCGGGCGGCGACATCACGCACGCCATCCCCGACAATACGGGTTACATCACCGAGGGTCAGTTGTTCCTGCGCAACGATTCGGACACGGGTAAGGTTATCGTCGATCCGTTCCGTTCGCTGTCGCGTCTGAAACAGTTGGTGATCGGCAAGAAGACCCGCGAGGATCATCCGCAGGTGATGAACGCTGCCGTGCGTCTCTACGCCGATGCGGCCAATGCCAAGACCAAACTGGAGAACGGCTTCGACCTTTCGGACTACGACGAGCGTGCGCTCAAGTTCGCTTACGACTATTCGGAGAAACTGCTGGCGATCGACGTCAATATCGAAATTACGCAGATGCTCGACACGGCGTGGGAGCTCTTCGCCAAATACTTCTCGAAGGAAGAGGTGGCCATCAAGAGCGAACTGGTGGAGAAATACTGGCCTAAAACCGAGTAGAGCAATTCAACTCAAACAGAATGGCTATAAAATTCCAATATAACAAGACCTCGCTGGGCGAACTCGGAAAACAGCTGAAAATGCGGCAGAAGGCGCTCCCTACGATCAAGAGTAAGGAGTCGGCCCTGCGTTCCGAAGTGAAGAAGGCGAAGGACACCGCACAGGATTTCCAGCGGCAGTTGGACGCGCTCACGGCGCAGTACGACTACATGGTTTCCCTGTGGGGTGAGTTCGATGCGGACCTGCTGCGCATCGCCGACGTCGATCTTGCGGAGCAGAAGATCGCGGGCGTGCGTACGCCGGTGTTGCAGGACATCCGTTTCGAGGAGAAGGACTACGACCTCTTCTCGGCTCCCGTGTGGTTCGCCGACGGAGTCGATATTCTCAAGCGCCTCGCGCGTCTGGGTATCGAATTCGAGGTGTTCAACCGCAAGATGGAGTTGCTGGATTTCGCACGCCGCAAGACTACTCAAAAGGTAAACCTCTACGAAAAGGTGCAGATACCCGGGTACGAGGATGCCATACGCAAAATCAAACGCTTCATGGAGGATGAGGAGAACCTCTCCAAGTCGGCCCAGAAGATCGTGAAAACCAAACAACAGCAAGCCGGGGAGGGCGCGATGTTATGATAGCGAGAATGTCGAAATACGACCTGGTACTCTATGCGGGTCAGAGCAGCGACTTCATCGAGAAGCTGCGCGGCCTGGGGCTGGTCGATATTACCACTACGGGGTGGGAGCCTTCGGACGAAGACCGTCAGTTGCTGCTTTCGATCGACAACCATCACAAGGCGGTCGATGCCCTGACGCGGTTTCTCGAAGACGAACGTTTCGTTCGGGACGAGCAGCCCATCGCCGACGGCGGCGAGGCTTTCGATCGCTATACGGCCGCTACGCAGCAGGCAGCGGCGCTCCGTTCGGAGATCGCACGCTTGCAGAAAACCGCCGACGAGCTGCGTCCCTGGGGCGATTTTTCGGTCGATACGCTTCGCAAGTTAGCGGACAGGGGCGTGGTGCTACGCTATTTCTTCACCAGCCGTGCGGCTTACGAGAAGGATATCGAAGCGTGGTCGGAGCGTTATACGATCGCTCTGGTGCACGAGGGTGAAACCTTTGATTACTTCGTGGTCGTGACCCGGCCGGGCGAGGAGGTGGTGCTCGATGCGCAGGAGGTCAAGGCGCCGACGATGGACTGCCGTCAGACCGAAGCGCAGATCGCCGAGGCCCGCAGGAAGCTCGCGGAGCTGGATCGGGAATTTTCCCGTGCGGCTCTTTCGGTGGAGGCGATCCGCCGGCATGGGATCGAGCTCAAGCGGAAGCTGGAAGAGATTCGCGTGAAGAATACTGCGCAGCCTGAAGCCGACGGTACGCTGGTTATTCTGGAGGGATGGGCCGAGGAGACCGATTCCGCGAAGGTGGATGCTCTGCTGGCCGAATACCCCAATCTGATTTTCCTGAAGAGTACGCCGACCCCCGAGGACAATACCCCGGTGAAGCTGCGCAACCGTCCCTTCGCCCATCTGTTCGAGGTGATCGGCGCGATGTATGCGCTGCCTAAATACGGCACGATCGATTTGACACGCTTCTTCGCTCCTTTCTATATGATCTTCTTCGGCTTCTGTATGGCCGAGGGCGGTTATGGACTGGTCATCATGCTGGGCGGTTTGGCCGCAGTGATGCTGGGTCGCAAGAAGGGGAGTTCAGCCATGAAGGAGATCGGTATGCTGACGATGCTGTGCGGATTTTCGGGCATGGTCTTCGGCCTGATGTCGGGCTCGTTCTTCGGATTGCAGCTTTCCGAATGGGAGTGGCTGGGCAGCCTGCGCGATCACCTGCTGACACCGGACATCCTCTTCCCGCTTTCGATCGGACTGGGTGCCGTGCAGGTGCTTTTTGCCATGATGATCAACGCTTATGTCACGGCCCGCAGCTTCGGCCTGCGCTATGCGCTGGGGCTGATCGGCTGGATCATCGTGCTGGTCGATAGTGCTGCTGCGTTCCTGTTGCCCGAGAGCGTGGGCTTCACGTTCCATTCGGTCGCTTATCTGGTGATCCTGGGCGTCGGCCTGGTGCTGATGTTCTTCTTCAATTCGCCGGGCAAGAATATCTTCGTGAACTTCGGACTCGGTATCTGGAATACCTATAATAATGTGTCGGGGCTGGTGGGCGATCTGCTGTCGTACATCCGTCTGTTCGCCATCGGCCTTTCGGGTGGTATTCTGGCGATGGTCTTCAACCAGTTGGCCGTTGGTATGAGTCCCGATATTCCGGTCGTGAAGCAGCTCGTGATGTTGCTGATCCTGCTGCTGGGACACGGCATCAACCTCTTCATGTGCGTTCTCTCGTCGGTGGTGCATCCGCTGCGTCTGACGTTCGTGGAGTTCTACAAGAACGCCGGGTTCGAGGCCGCAACGCGCGTCTTCACCCCGTTGAAAAACGAATAAACTAAATGATAATCAATATTAACAACTAAAACAAAATTCGATTTATGGAACCTATTACGTTGGGCTATCTCGGTATGGCCATCATGTTTACTCTGGCGGCCGTAGGCAGTTGCTATGGTACTACTATCGCGGGCAATGCCGCAGTCGGTGCGATGAAGAAGAACCCGAATGCCTTCGGTAACTACATCATCCTGTCGGGTCTGCCCGCTTCGCAGGGTCTTTACGGCTTTGCCTCGCTCTTCCTTATCATGAATTACCTGACCGATTCGGTTACGATGCTGCAGGCGGCCGCTATCTTCGGTTTGGGTATCTTGGTCGGCCTGGTGAACTTTTTCTCGTCGTATCGTCAGGGCCAGCTTTGCGCCAACGGTATCGCTGCCGTAGGTAACGGTCATGACGTGGGTACCAAAACCCTGATCCTCGCCGCTTTCCCGGAGTTGTACGGTATTTTGACCGTGGCGATCACCTTCCTGGTAACCGGTCTGATGAAGTAATCGAAATCCCGGATTTCGAAAGAACAGGCGGAGCTTCTGCAAGCTCCGCCTGTTTGTGTTTTGTGAGGAAGAGGGTGTGTGTGGAGGGGTTTTGGAGAAGGCATGAGAGGGGACGGTTCGATTCGAGGTGGAGTAAATTGCGGGGTTCGGCAATGTTGCTGTGTCCCGGCAGATCGGACGGTTACGGGGTGGAAACCGCTGGAATTCCGGGGTGTCTTCGGAATCCGGTCATGTCAGTCATAGACGGCTGTTTTGTGTGGTCGGCTTTGTTGGGTATGCTGCTTTATTCTGTTGTTTGGAGCGCTTGTTCGATTTGCTCGATCAGCAGGCGTTGTATTGTTGCGTCGTAGTCGGTTTCGGAGAGCAGGATTTTGCCATTGGGACTGATGATAAAGTTGCGGGGAACGTATCGGGTGGCGTAGAGCGAGTAGATTGACATGTCGGGATCCAGACCTACGGAGAATGCGATTCCCAGCTCGCGGCAGAACTCTTGAACGGTCTGCTGCGTTTCGCCTCGATTGATTGGAAGGAAGCGAAATTTCCGGTCAGCAAAGCGATCGACGATTTGGGTTTGCATCTGCTGCATTTGTTTCCGGCAGGTCGGGCACCACGTGGAGAAGAAGGTAAGCAACACCACGTTGCCTTGCAGGTCGGACAGGGTGATCGCTGTGTCGTCGAGCATTCCGACCGTGAAGTGAGGGGCCTCCTCTCCGACGCGGACGAGCGTGGTTTCCTTTTCCGTCGGGATCTCTTCGGAAAGGCAGCCCGTTAGGGCGAGTACAAGCAGGAACAGCACAATAGTCGGCTGTACGGTCCGGTATAGAAGTCCGAGATGTCGTGTAAGTCCGGATCGAGAGAAGAATCTTGTCTGTCGAAGAGCAGGCCGTAAATATGCCGTCATAGGGAGTTGGTTATAATCGTCGGGTAGAGTTCAAAATTCGTTCCGAATAAAAAAGCCGGAATTTTCCGGCTTTTTTTCGTGCAGGGAAATACCCCTCTTCAGTTGATATGGCTTGCCGCATGGGGATCGTTACCGCATTCGGTAAAGCTGGTCCCGCAGACGAGGCGTGAAGCCCGCCTCGCGGATCGCTTGTTGGATGCCTGCGGCATCGAACTGGTTGTGCGCCCCGGCCGAAGAAACGACGTTCTCCTCGATCATGATCGAACCCATGTCGTTGGCGCCGCTGTGCAGCGCTACCTGAGCGGTGGCCTTGCCGACGGTGAGCCACGAAGCCTGGATGTTGCGGATGTTGTTCAGAACCAGTCGGCTGACGGCGATTATGCGAATGTATTCCAATGGTGAAAAGCGGGTTGCAACTCCCTGCCGCTCCAATTCGGTGCCCGACGAGCGAAAAATCCAAGGGATGAAGGCCAGAAAGCCGTAATGTCCTTCGGGACAGCGGGCCTGCAGGTCGCGGATGCGCAGCAGGTGGTCCACACGCTGACGGGATGTTTCTACATGGCCGTACATCATCGTCGCCGAGGTCGGCAGGTTGAGGCAGTGGGCTTCGTGCATCACCTGGATCCACTCCTCGACCGAAGGTTTGGCGGGCGAGATGGCTTTCCGCACGCCGGGATCGAGGATCTCGGCCCCGGCACCCGGCAGGGAGTCCAATCCGGCGGCGATCAGCCGTTTCAGGGTGTCGAGCGTGGTGAGGCCGCTGATGCGGGCGATGTGCGCCACTTCGGGCGCTCCGAGGGCGTGCAGGCGTACCTGCGGATAGAGGCTCTTGAGTGTCGAGAAGAGCTCCTCGTAGAAATCGATCCCCAGCTTCGGGTGTAGACCGCCCTGCAGCAGCAACTGGTCGCCGCCGAGGGCGAGCATCCGCTCGATTTTCTCCTTGTATTCATCCAGCGTAGTGATGAAAGCCCGCTCCGTCTGGTGGGGTTTGCAGTGGAAATTGCAGAAGTGGCAGCCCGAAATGCAGACGTTGGTGATGTTCACGTTGCGGTCGATCTGCCAGGTCACGACCTCCAGGTCGGGCACTACGGCACGGCGCACGCGGTCAGCCGTGAGAGCCAGCTCCTGCAGGGGGGCCTGTTCGTAAAGCCAATACGCCTCCTCCGCCGTGAGGGGATCACGCTTCAGACATTTTTCGTATATCTCTTCCGCACGGTTGGGGCCGGTCCCGGCGGTTCGCTGCGTCTGTTCCCGGATCATCGCTTCGATCCTTTTTTGCCCCCTTTGCGGGACGTTTTGCCGCCCTTACCCGGTCGGGACGTGCTTTGGCGGCGTACCGGAATCGCTGCGTGCCCCTTTACGTCGTCCTCGCGGGAGTCGGCCGCCGCATCGTGCACCAGTTCGAAATCGAGCTGGCGGCGTTGCAGATCGGCCCGCTTGACGCGAATACGCACGGCATCGCCCAAGGTGAAGATCCGTCCTTTGCGGCGTCCATAGACCTCGTAGCGGTTCTCGTCGAACTGGTAGAGGTCGTCCTCCATTTCCCGCAGCGAAACCATGCCTTCGATGTGGGTTTCGTCCAGCTCGACGTACATGCCCCAGTCGCTCATGCCCGAGATATGGCCGTCGAAGAACTGGCCGATTTTATCCTGCATGAACTCCACCATTTTGTACTTGATCGAGGCGCGTTCGGCTTCGGCAGCGATCACTTCCCGCTCCGAGGCGTGTACGCAGAGTTTCTCGAAGGTGTCGCGGTCGGCCGATTTGCCTCCTTCGAGGTAGCGGGCCAGCAGCCGGTGGACCATCATGTCCGGGTAGCGGCGGATCGGCGAGGTGAAATGCGTGTAGTAGGGGAAAGCGAGGCCGTAATGACCGATGTTGTCGGTCGAATAGAAGGCCTTGGACATCGCACGTACGGCGAGGTTCGAAATGACGTTCTCCTCGATGCGTCCTTTGGCCTGTCCCAGCAGCTTGTTCATCTCCTTGGCCACGGCGCGTCCCTTGTCGGCCTTGAATACGTAGCCGAAGCGCAGAACGAAGGTCCGGAACTTTTCGAGCTTCTCCTCGTTCGGAACGTCGTGTACGCGGTAAACCATCGTACGCCGAACGGCACGGCCGTTCACTTTGTGATGTCCGCAGAATTCGGCGACCTGTTTGTTGGCCAGCAGCATGAACTCTTCGATGAGCTGGTTGGCCTCCTTTTGCTCCTTGAAATAGACGCCCAGCGGTTTGCCTTCGGCGTCGAGTTTGAACTTGGCTTCTTCGCGCTGGAAGCTCACGGCTCCGCGCTTGAAGCGTGTTTTGCGCATCCGCTGGGCCAGACGGTTGAGCGTCAGCACCTCTTCGGCGAAGTCGCCCTTGCCGGTTTCGATGATCTGCTGCGCCTCCTCGTAGGTGAAGCGGCGGTCGGAGAGGATGACCGTGCGGCCGAACCATTTGTCCAGTACTTCGGCTTCCTCGTTGAGCGTGAAGACCGCCGAGAAGCAGAGACTCTCTTCGTCGGGGCGCAGCGAGCAAAGTTCGTTGCTCAATTTTTCGGGCAGCATCGGAATCGTACGATCGACCAGATAGACCGACGTGCCGCGCTCCTCGGCTTCGGTGTCGATCACCGAGCGGGGTTGAACGTAGTGGGTCACGTCGGCGATATGTACGCCCACCTCCCACACGCCGTCTTCGATCTTGCGGATCGAGAGGGCGTCGTCGAAGTCCTTGGCGTCCGCCGGGTCGATGGTGAAGGTCGTTATCTTGCGGAAGTCGCGCCGGGCGGCATAATCGGCTTTGGTGATCGTCGAAGGAATGGCCTGGGCCGCATCTTCGACCTTTTGCTCGAAATGGTAGGGCAGGCCGTATTCGGCCAGGATGGCGTGCATCTCGGTATTGTTCTCTCCGGCGCGGCCCAATACCTCGACCAGCTCTCCGGCGGGGCTTTTGGAACCCAGCGCCCAGTCCGTGATGCGGATCACGACTTTGTCGCCGTGCTGTACGTTAGGGTTGTCCCGCTTGGAGAGATAGACGTCCATCGGCATGCGCCGGGGATCCATCTTGACGAAGATGGCGTGGTCGCTCACGTCGGCCGTGCCCACGTATTGCTTGCGGCTGCGCTCCACGATGCGGGTGATCTCGCCTTCGAGGGACCCGGCGTGGGAGCGGCGGGTGATGACGAACTCCACGCGGTCGCCGTCCAGAGCATTCAGCGAATTGCGCTGGCTGACATATACGTCGTTTTCGAACTCCTCGGAGCGGATATACATCGCTCCTGTCGAGATCATCTGTACGATGCCCTCCTGACGGGGACGCTCCTTGCCGCTGAGACGGTACTTTTCCTGCCCGCACTCCTCGATAGTGCCCTGGGCGAGCAGTTCCGTGATGATTTCACGGGTACGAAGACGGCCCTCCTTGGTGGCGCCGCCCGAGGCCGAAGCCAGATGCTTGAGGGAGAACTTGTTGTTCGGGAATTCCCGGAACAGGTTAATGATCAGCGAAGAGCGGTCGAATGCGGCCGACTTCTTCGTATTTTTCAGTTTATTCATCGGTTGAAATAGTTACGGGCGAGGAGTTCCATGAACCGGATGCCGGTCGGAATGGCCGCCTCGTCGGGATTGAAGGTGGATGTATGCAGTTTTCCGGCTCCGGGACCGACGCCCAGGCGGTAGAAGATCGCCGGGTAGCGGGTGCCGTAGAAGCCGAAATCTTCGGAAGTCATGCGCAGGGGCAGCATTTGAAAGGGAATTCCTTCGGTTTCGGCCAGTGCGACGGCCTGCCGGATCAACTCCGGGTCATTGACCACGCACGGGTAGCCGGGGGTGAAGTGTACCCGGGTTCGTACGCCGTACGAGGCGTCGTTCGCGGCGGCGAGTTCTTCGATCCTGCGTTTCACTTCGGCCCGTTCCCGTTCGTCGAAGGTACGCATCGTTCCCTCCATATAGACCCGGTCCGGGATGACGTTCGTAGCGCCCGCAGCTTCGACCTTGCCGATCGAAACGACCCGTTCGGGCGTGTTCAGGGCCGTGAGGTGCAGGATCAGTTGTGCGGCGGCGCTCACCGTGTCGCGGTGTTCGGCACGCATGGCCGCGTGGCCGCCCGCGCCTTCGAGCGTGAGGCGCAGTTCGTCGTTGGAGGCCATGTACTTGCCCGCGCGGAAGCCCAGCGTGCCCGCGTCCAAAGCGGGTTCGACGTGCTCGCCGACGACGGCCAGCACCGTATAGCCTTCGAAGGGGTTTTCGGCCAGCACTTTGGAGGCTCCGCCGGGATTCGATTCCTCTCCGGGTTGGAAGATTCCGAAAAGAGTACCCTCGAAATTCCGCTCGGCGGAGAGCCGGAGCAGGGTGCCGTAGAGCACCGCTGCGTGGATGTCGTGCCCGCAGGCGTGCATCACTCCGTCGTTCTCGGAACTCCACGCCGCGCCGCTCTGTTCGCGGATGGGCAGGGCGTCGATGTCCGCCCGGATGGCGA
>ENA-OPXX01002139-OPXX01002139.1-human-gut-metagenome-genome-assembly--contig:-NODE-2139-length-11611-cov-15.993943_pt1 | contig 11611 bp, 7 predicted proteins | sample MGYA00241771_ERZ502046 | MGnify/ENA primary metagenome ERZ502046 (study PRJEB25962, sample SAMEA2042006) | human gut metagenome | biome: human gut; feature: human-associated habitat; material: faeces...
TTTTTAACAGAGGTGATTTTCGCAGATTGTAATAATCTGCGAAATCCAACCTCCCTTTTAATGTAGTGTTTCACCCGGAGGCAGCAAATGAGCATACATCTTTTCAAGCACAACGAAGATGCATACAGAGCAGTCGAGACCATGCTGGAGGAAAAGCAGATGGCAGCCGTCATCCATCCGACAGGCACGGGTAAGTCGATGATAGCCTTCAAGCTCGTGGAGCAACATCCACACAAGCACTTTCTATGGCTATCGCCAAGTGAGTACATCTACAAGACACAGCTTGAGAACATAGACACACAGTTCTCAAACATAGAATACATGTCATACAGCAGACTCATGAAGCATGAGGACAGCATAGACACCCTGCATCCTGACTATATCATACTCGATGAGTTCCACCGCTGTGGAGCCGCAGAGTGGGGCAAGAGTGTGAGAAAGCTTCTGGAAGCATATCCGAAGGCAAAGCGCCTGGGGCTCTCAGCGACAAACATACGCTATCTGGACAACCAGCGCAATATGGCAGAGGAGCTCTTTGAGGGCAACATAGCCTCAGAGATGACACTCGGAGAAGCAATCGTGAGGGAAATACTTCCGGAGCCTAAATATGTTATAGCCATGTATTCATACAAGAAAGAGCTCGAACAACTGAAAAAACGAATCGAGGGCTTATCAAACCCGGGACTTGTATCGGAAAATGAAAAGCTTCTAGAGCAGCTAAAGCGTGCACTCGAGCAGGCAGACGGCCTCACAGAGGTCTTTGCCAGACAGATGACGAAGCCGGATGGCAAATACATAGTATTCTGCTCAGGCAGAGAGCACATGGATGAGATGAAGGAGCAGGCTACCGACTGGTTTAGCAAGGTGGACAAAAAGCCACACATATACACAGCGTACTACAACGAAGCATCGACCAGCAAAGCCTTTGCCGAATTCAAAAAGGACACAGGAAGCCACTTAAAGCTCCTCTACTGCATAGACATGCTGAACGAGGGCATACATGTGGACGATGTGGACGGAGTAATACTGCTTCGCCCTACAGTGTCGCCAATCATCTATCTGCAGCAGATAGGCAGAGCCCTGTCAGCAGGAAGCAAAAATCAGCCGGTCATATTTGACCTGGTCAATAACTTCGACAGTCTCTACTGCATAGATTGCCTGAAAAACGAGATGCAGGAAGCATTTTTGCTGTATCCGGACACTCACTCGCCAAGAGAGCACTTTGACGACAGATTCCGCATTATAGACGAGACCAAGGACAGCAGGGAAATATTCATGCGCCTGCAGGAGAATCTGGGAAGTGCTTGGGATACATACTATGAGGCAGCAAAGCAGTGGTATGAGGAAAATGGTAATCTCAAGATACCAAAGAGCTATGTCACAGGGTCAGGCCTCACACTGGGAGCATGGATAAACACCCAGAGGCGTGTGAAGTCAGGCAATATATCCGGAAACCTCACCTGGGAAAAGATACAAAAGCTAAACGACATAGGCATGATATGGGATGTCACGGACTCAAGCTGGCAGGAGGTACTTGAAGAGCTGAAATGCTACCGCAATACCTACGGCAATCTGGACATCAAGGCCAAATACGTGTCGCCTACAGGCTTTAGGCTCGGCTCATGGATCAACAACATGCGCTTCAAGGTAAAAAAGTATGGACTAGAGCAGGCACTCACCGATGAGCAGAGAAAAGCACTTGAGGAGCTTGGCATGATATGGGACCACAACAAGCAGAAGTGGGAAGAGTACTACAGCGCAGCCAAGGCCTACTACAAGGAGCATGGAAACCTCGAAGTACCTGCAAAGTACGTCACAGCAGAAGGCATACCGCTTGGACGGTGGCTGTCAAACCAGACCAATAGCCGCTCAATGACAGATGAGCAGCTACAGCGCCTGCAGAGCATAGGCTACATGTCAGAAAGCAGGACCGCTATACAGTGGAACAGAAAGTTTGAGCTTGCGAAAATATATTACGAGAAAAACGGCAATCTGGACGTACCGGTATCATACTCCACAGACGGAGTGAAGCTGGGACGATGGATATCAAATATCAGATGCAAAAGAAAAAATCCGAAGGCCAGCGGCATGGTGCTCGACACAGAGCGCATAGCAAGGCTTGACAGCATAGGAATGAACTGGAAATAGGGTAATCAAGAAATACAGGGAGACATAGAAAAATGTACAGAAAGAAAGGAAGAGGCTGGACAAAGCATATAGACTTTATGCTCTTAGATGTCCTGTGTATGCAGATTGCATTCATAGTCTCATACATATGGCGTTTTGGACTTGGCAATCCATACATAGATAAAGACTACAGGATACTGGCAGTAGCATTTCTGCTCATAGATTTCTTCGTGGAAATAGTATCCGATGCCTTCAAAAATGTATTGAAGCGCGGCTATCTCGATGAGTTCATAGCTACATGTAAGCATGTGGCACTTGGCATATTTCAACTTTTGTGCAGATGGAGAAACCATGCTGTTAAAAGATTTAGATTTATATGTTAAAGAATTAGTTAAGCAAGGACATTTTGTTGAGATTATCACAAACATGACGATCACAAATATGGTAGACAAGTTTATGGAATGGCCCAGAGAAATGCTTGAGCATGTTGAATTTAAATGTTCGTTTCATTATTTGGAGTTAAAGAAAAAGAAATTACTCGAGGTTTTTGCAAAAAATGCAAATCAGCTTTGGGGTAAAGGAGCTTCAATTAATATAGAAGTTACACCTAGTGATGAGCTTATTCCATATATTGAGGAATTAAAAAATTTTTCGTATAGTAATTTTGGAGCATTGCCACATATAACTATTGCAAGGAATGATTCTACAAAGAACATAGATTATTTAACTAATTTGAGTGATAAAGAGTACTCAAAAACATGGTCACAATTTGATTCTTCTTTTTGGAAATTTAAAAGAAGCATATTTGGTAAAAAACAAGAAAAGTTTTGTTATGCAGGAGCGTGGTCAGCATACATAGACTTATCTACGGGTATGGCTAATCAGTGTTATTGTGGAAAATCTCTTGGTAATGTATTTGAAAATCCTGAAAGGCCATTTCCTGAGAAACCAGTAGGTTGTTGTTCTATTCCGCACTGTTATAATGGACATGCTTTTTTAACATGGGGATTAATTCCTGATTTAGATACTCCAACTTATGCAGAGGTAAGAAATAGAACAACTCAAAACGGAGAATGGTTGAATGTTACACTCAAGGATTTCTTTAGTTCAAAATTATGTCAGTCAAATAGGCTGTATAGTGAACAAGAAAAGAAAAAGTGGATTTTAGCTCAAAAAAGTAATCTCATATCGAAATCAATAATATATAAGATTAAACATGTTGGCAAGGTAATATTAAGAAAGAAATAAAAAGTAAAAAGATGGAAAAAAGAACTAAAATTGTTTATGTCAATTCTATAGTGGCTTTAGGAAGCCAAATATGTCAGGTGCTTATAGGTTTTATTACACGAAAATTATTTATTGATTATTTAGGTGTTGAATATTTAGGCTATAATTCGGTATTTGCTAATATACTTCAAATGTTGAATCTTGCAGATTTAGGAATTGGTGTTGCCATTACAAGCTATTTATATAAACCATTGTCAGAGAATAATAAGAAGAAAATTACAGCAATAATGTATATATATAAGAAGCTGTATTCAATAATAGGATTTATAGTCCTCGGAGTTGGTTTAGTTGTATCGTTTTTTTTAAAAACGTTGATTCCTGATGCAAACTGTGGGATATGGTATTTAAGATTACTTTTTTACATAAATTTAGTTGGTACGGTTTCAACATATTTTCTGGCATATAAACGTACACTGTTGATTGCAGATCAAAAATCATATTTGACAAATATTGTTGATACAGTGACATATTTTGTGTTTTCTTTAATTCAATTGATTTTATTGATTATAGTTCCAAATTATATTATATATTTGAGTATTGGTATAGCTAAAAATATTATTTCAAATATAATCATTTCACTTAAGGTTAATAAAGAATATAAATACATCAATAATAAACCAGATACAAATACTGTTACGGAATATAAACCACAGATTTTTCAATATGTTAAGGATGTTTTTATTTCTAGAATTGGAGCTGTTGTTTATTACAGTACAGATAATATAATTATTTCTGCACTGAAAGGTTCTTTATTAACAGGATATTTGTCTAATTATACATTAATTACTGGTCAGCTTAACACGGTTGTTACTCAGGTATTGAGTTCTTTACAGGCAACATTTGGCAACTATATTAGTACTACAAAAGATAAAGATGATAGATTGAAAATGACAGATAATTATTTTTGTGTGAATTTTTGCATAGGTAATTTTTGTATGATATACAGTCTTTAATTTGGAAGGTATTGAAGATATTGACAAAATTGTGAGTACGAGTGATGAACAGAAGACAATGCATATTCAATTGAAATATTCTGAGAATAAGCAGGATGCTTCTTTTATGAAAAGTGTGCTGAAAAATTTTTTAGAAGCCTATTTACTTGATAAAAATAGAGCATTCAAATTAGTGTATGATTTTTCAGTTGCAAAAGGGCATCTGAGTAAGCTAGTGAATAATATATTGGATTCAGACGAATTACAATATTGGAAAGCCACAGTTGATGAGATAAAAAATGAAAATCCTCAGTGGAATTGGAATCAGCTTGATTTTGATGATCTCATTTCGAAGGTATCGTATGAAAACATAAAAAAAGCAGTATTGGCAGAACGTGTTGAGATAGCCCTGATTGAAAATTATGATATTACAACAGACAATATCAAACTGTTTGCCAATAGCATCAAAATGTTTTGTTTTGAGAAAATGGAGACAAGAAGTGCCGTATCATTAAATGATTTAAAACATCAAATTGAACTGGTTAAATTCGATATAAGTAAGGGAGCAGAAAATCCGGCTCATGGCTGGATAGAAAAAGTAAATTTTAATGAATTAACTGATCAAGAATCCAGTTATTATGAAGGTAAAAAAGCGACACCGATGGATATTGTGAAGGGGCTGCCTGTATCACGAGTTTTACTTGAAAAGGATATACGAACATCAGTAAACAATTATATGGTGACGGTTATAAAGTCGTCAAGCGGCCAGGGAAAAACAACCTTAGCATTGAAAACACAATATGGCCTGCAAAAGGAATACACACCGTATCAGCTTATTAATTGCAGTGATAGAGGAACGCTGAGACATATTGTGGAATATTTTCATGCCAGGATCAGACTGGGTGAAAAACCATTGATTTTAATAGATAATCTGGATGCGCATTTGAGTGAGTGGAATCAATTGGTTCAGTTAATGCAATCTGATGTGAAATATAATTATAAAATTCTTATTACTTCACGAGAAAACGACTGGTATAATTATGCAGGTGATTTAAGTAATATACATTCCATGAATATCATAAAGCCAATGCTTTCTAAAGAAGAAGCGGCTGCTATTTTTAACACCTTGCAGAAGGCAGGACATATACATCCAAAGATAAAGGATTGGAAACATGCCTGGAACCAGATAGCGGATAAGAAACTGCTGATAGAATATGTGTATCTGTTAACGCATGGTGAAATGATTGCCGAACGTATTTCATCACAAATGTATGAAATAGGAAGAAATGAGACCGGAAGCATTAAGTTCGAATTATTAAGACAGGTTTGTTTTGCGGATGTATGCGGTATTCGATTATCGACAAAAAAGCTGTTGCGAAGTTTAGCTCCGAGAACGGTTTATGATATTGGACAAATCTTAAAAAGTATGGCAGATGAATTTTTGGTTCATATAAGCCGAGATGGGGATTATATTGAAGGATTACATCCGGTTCGCTCACGGCATATTGTAGAATATTTACATGAGTATTATCCATTGGAGGAAACGGCTTACAACATTACAAAGCTGGCCGATTTACAGGACTTTTCTGTACTTTTTTCTCATTATCCTGAATTTGCGTTTGATAAGGAAAGTTTTTATTCGGATGTGGTTAATGAATGGTGGAACCTTGAAGATTTAAAATGTTTTGTGTCAGCAATCAGGGGAACTTTTTCAGGCTGTGTTATGCAGTATTTTAGAAATAATGAAGAATTATTCAATGAAGCGAATAATCAAGGTGGTTTATTTGTAATTGCCACAGAAGTGTGTCCATTTGCTCAGTTTCGGGAAATAGATGAGTCAGTCCAGACTTTGGAGCAAATGAGAGAAATAATGCCGAAAAATGAGAATATCCAATATTTGTTAAATCTGAAAGATAGTATTCCTGCAATTGATATGACGCAAACGGATATATATATTTTAAGTATGCGATTGTTTAAGCGGTTAAAGGAGGTGAATACGAAAAATGTGTCCGACCTGGACGCATATGCAATGATAGCAGATTGGCTGTATAATATGGATGCTTCTATGAATTTGGCTTCGAATATCAATCTGACAGATTTGTGGACACGTATAGAGAAATATTCGATAGATACAATTTCTTTATTAATGTATACAGCTTATTGCGGAGACAGGGATATATATAGCTTATTTGTATCCGAAAATCTTGAAATGATTTTGAGCTATCTTAAGCGAACCACGTTTTCACATAAATTATATGTAGATGAAACCGAGACGGCTATTCATGTTGAATATGTATTGAGAGCAAGTGAATTGCAGAATGGAAATCAGGAAAGTGTTTCACGATTAAATTATATTTGCAGGACATTGCCGATTTATGAGACCTATTGCTCGGACGCAATTATGCCGAAATATGACATGCTACAGCCATATAGGATGCCGGATGATGCACATAAAGAAATGCCGCGAAGAAATTTGGTAATAGCTTTTCATAAAGAATTTACGTCTTTATGGATAAAAACAAATCAGAGTAATTATGAATTTGATTCAGTTTCGGAATGGATTGAATATTGGTTTCAGGTTCGAAAATGTATGTATGAGTGCCTGGATAAAATAGGGGCATACATGTATAAAGCTTTGGCGGGAAAGAGGACCGGCAGTACCGGAACTGAATTTGACAAAACAAGAAAAAAGATGGATAGGATGTTGTGCAGTACGTTATCATATCCAAAAGAACATCGACCATTCGAAGAAGAAGTAGAGGTGCCGAAAAAGTTTTTAGAAGTTAAACAAGCTTATTTTAATAGCATGCAGAATTTTCTGAGACAGGTTGCCGGTTTGATTCAAAGAGATGAAAATGATGTTAGATTGGCTTTGTATAATTTGAAACAAGCTAAGGCAGGACTGCCAAAGATGCATAAGTTTTTTGATGATATGGAGTTAGACGAAGAGATGGCTTCGAAACATACAAATCTATGCAGGCAGGAGTCTCAAAAAATATTGGAAATTTATATGTGTTGTCAGTACTTTTTGCAGCATGACGCTTCTCCGTTATTTGACAAGTATCAAATAAGAAATTGGTATAGGGATGTCTGCACAAAAGAAATTGAAGATGTGAATGTCGCATTGGATGCAATGCAGCAGGAGTATGACGCTGTTTTTCCTGATCAAGCCTATGAAGAGGCGATATTTAAACATTATCCGATAATTCTTAGGTCATTTGATATGACAAGGGAAGAGGTTATGCAGGATTTTGTGTTAAGAACGATAGCATTTGCTGAGACGTCATTTGATTACATGTTGGTTTTGCAATGTGATGAAAATGGAGCCGTTCTTCAACATGCGATTAAGTTTCCAAAACGATTTTTTAAGGCGATACAGGAAGCACTTGTTTCTGGTGAGGAGATTACAGATACTTCACTCTTGACACCATATCCGATAGACGTAACTGAAGATATGCTTGAATGTTTTAGTGGAGATTGGAAAATCAAACGTCAGACGGATAATCCATATGTTCACTATCTAGGGGATATAGCAGAAGAATTATGGGTGTATTCCAAGCTTCGTGAACTGTTGTGTACAGAAGAAGATAGAGAATATTGCAGATGTGAATTAAAGAAAGTTGCGGAAAAAATTGCAATAATGAAAAAAGAAATTCATCTTCATTTGGATGAAGAAGTTGCGAACCAAATAGATGAGATGTGTAATCATGTATATGAAGGAAATTGCTTTGATAACATAAGGCTTAATGAATTTGTTCAAAATCTTCAATATATATTGGTATAAATTTTTTCTAGTGTAAATGTCAATATAAAAATGTTCAAAAAATGGAAAATAAAGAACATCAGTGTCTGATTGAAAAAGAAGCCATAGGGGACGGGGATTGAGTGATAATTAATTTGTTGCAATCCGTCGAATTATTTTGCGCTTACGTTACAAGAGAAGAATTAAATTGTATTTTGCATGTCAATCCGCTATACTAGAGTTAAGTATAGCGGATTATTTTTTGGAGGCTTTTATGGCAAATACTTTGAAGTTACCGGTTGGAATTGATGATTTTAAGAAACTGCGTGAATCTAATTTTTATTATGTGGACAAGACAAGGCTTATTGAGCAGCTTTTATTAAATTGGAGTGAGGTGACTCTTTTTACTCGCCCTAGGCGTTTTGGCAAGACTCTCAATATGAGCATGCTCAAGAGCTTTTTTGAGATAGGCACAGATAAGAGTTTGTTTGATGGTTTATATATTTCCGGCAATAAAGAGCTTTGTGATGAGCATATGGGTAAGTATCCGGTTATTTTTCTTTCACTCAAGGGCGTGGAGGGATTAGAGTTTTCGTCAGCAAAAAGAATGCTATGTACTATTATAGACCGTGAAATAGATAGACACTATTACTTGAAATCAAGTGATGTGTTGACTGATGATGACAGAACACTGTTTACAAAGATGCTTCATGGGCAGGCTGACAATACTGAGGACAGTATACGAATGCTTTCACAGCTATTGTATAAGCACTATGGTCAGAAGGTAGTTATCCTCATAGATGAGTACGATGTGCCACTGGACAAGGCTTTTCAGAATGGCTACTACAAGGAGATGGTATCTCTCATCAGGGGGCTTTTCGGGCAGGCGCTCAAGACTAATGAGTTTTTACAGTTTGCGGTGCTCACAGGCTGCCTTCGTGTGTCAAAGGAGAGTATTTTTACAGGGCTCAATAATTTTGAAATCAATTCTATTGTGGATATCGACCATGATGAGCAGTTTGGCTTCACTGATGATGAGGTTATGAAGCTGCTTTTAGACTATGACAGGAGCGAGAGGTACCCTGATGTAAAGGAATGGTATGATGGATATCATTTTGGTAATGCGGATATTTATTGTCCGTGGGATGTGATTAATTTTGCCAAGAAGCTTGTTTCAGATCCGTCAGCCAGACCTAGCGCGTTCTGGATTAACAGCAGTGGCAATGACATGGTGAAGCGCTTTGTGGACAAGGCTGACCAGACTACTAGAGATGAGATTGAAAAGCTTGTGGCAGGTGGTTTTGTGGAGAAGCAGCTTCGGCTTGACCTGACCTATGATGAGATTGACAATACGATTGACAATCTGTGGAGTGTGCTCTTTACCACAGGCTATCTCACCAAAATCGGAGAGGTCAAGGTGCCTGACAGTGAGAGCTACGCGTACAGGCTTGTGATTCCTAATAAAGAGGTGCGTGAGGTGTTTATTCTCCAAATTCAGGAGTGGTTCAAGGCTGTTGTCGCAAAAGATGATGATACTATGAAGCTTTTATCAAGGGCAATTCTGGATAAGGATGAGAAACAGATTGCAAGGCAGCTCAATATCGTGATGAGCCGCATGATTAGCATACTCGATACCAAGGCGCCTGATGCTATGAAGGAGAATTTCTATCACGGCTTACTTCTTGGTCTTCTGCGTGGCAGCAATCCGGACTGGCTGATTAAGTCCAATCGTGAGTCGGGAGATGGCTTTAGTGATATTTTGATTGAGCCGGAGGATCCGGATGCTGGAATTGTTATAGAGGTGAAGTATGCTAAGGAGATGAAAGAACTTGACGCAGCATGCGAGAATGCTATGGCACAGATTAAGGACAAGCGCTATGATGAGGCTCTGCGGTATGAGGGCCGGTGTGATATTTTAGCCTATGGCATTGCTTTTTGCAGGAAGCGGTGCAGGGTGGTTGGAGAGAAGCTGTAAATTATTTTTACTTTATACCAGAGGCTGGTATAGCTGATTTTTTTGGAGGTATTTCTATGAAGCTTAAAACAGGACAAAAGTGCGCATTTGGATTTGGTGCATTTGGAAAAGATATTGTGTATATGCTTATTTCATCGTATTTGCTCTACTACTACAATGTAGTGCTTGGGATGAGCAGTGTGTTTATCGGTACGGTGATGATGGCGGCGAGGATTTTTGATGCTTTCAATGACCCGGTGATGGGTATTATCGTAGCAAAGACACGTACTAGGTGGGGCAGGTTTAGGCCTTGGATTTTTGCCGGCACGGTGCTCAATGCCGTGACCATCTATGCTTTGTATGCCACTCCTGAGTCTATGGGGGATTCAGCGCAGAGAGTGTGGCTTACGGTGTTTTACTTTGCATGGGGCATCACATATACGCTTATGGATATTCCGTTCTGGTCTATGATTCCCGCAATCACTGAGCCGGGCAGCGACAGGGAGCAGCTTACATCGCTTGCAAGGACATGCTCTGGCATTGGAGATGCTATCCCTACGGTGCTCACGATGACAGTGGTGCCTATTCTTGGTGCAGGAAGCTCTATGGCTGACTACAGGATTGGATTTAAGTTGTGGGCACTTATTATAGCGGTGGTATTTGTGATTTCTGAGCTTGTATGCGTGGCATGTGTGCCTGAAAGACCGGTTGCATGTGATGAGAAGCCGGGAAAGATATCTGATATGTTTAAAGCCTTATTTAAGAACGACCAGGCTATGACTGTTGTGGTATCAATCATTCTCGTGTATACATCACTCAATATCTGTGGTAACCTAGTGCTTTATTTCTTCCGGTTTGATGTGGGAAACGAGGGCGCATATTCTATATTTGCTGCAGTTGCTTTTGCAGCACAGGTGCTTGTCATGATGGTTATACCGCTGCTTCGCAAGAAATTTAGCAAAAGCCAGCTTTTTATATCAGGATTTATTATTCAGATAGCAGGCTTTGCGGTGATACTTATCATGGCATTTGCAAAGCTCTACACGCCGCAGAGCTGGTACATACTCTGCCTGCCGGGTATTTTGATTTATCTTGGCTATGGTATGCTCAATGTTATCATGACTATATTTCTTTCAGATTCTGTTGATTATGGTGAGGTGATGAATGGCACGAGAGAGGAGTCGGTCATTTTCTCAATGCAGACATTTACGGTAAAGCTCGCTTCCGGTGTAGCGGTATTTCTGGCTGGGCTGGTGGTTGACTGGATTCATCTGGATACCGCGGCTGCAGTACAGACACAGGATACACTTGATGATCTTCGTATGTGGATGACGATTCCGTCTGTTATACTGCTCATTGTGGGCATATTTGTATTTAAGAGGTTTTATAAGCTGGATGATACAAGGATGGAAGAAATTAAATCCAAGCTTAATTAAAAACTGCTGTCGGATTGATAAAAGAAGGTCGAAAATAAAATGAAAAAACGAATAATTAATTATAGACTTAAGATTGATAATCTGCTTGCCAATCCTGATAAGATATCAAAAGAAGAGTGGAAGAAAATACTGC
>ENA-OPXX01002154-OPXX01002154.1-human-gut-metagenome-genome-assembly--contig:-NODE-2154-length-11552-cov-2.007567_pt1 | contig 11552 bp, 5 predicted proteins | sample MGYA00241771_ERZ502046 | MGnify/ENA primary metagenome ERZ502046 (study PRJEB25962, sample SAMEA2042006) | human gut metagenome | biome: human gut; feature: human-associated habitat; material: faeces...
CTCTTCCTGCCTTTTCTAACAAATATTTTGTAAGCGTTCCAAGCCCTGGACCTATTTCTATTACTAAATCATCTTTTTCTATATTAGATTTTTCTATTGCTGTTTCTATAACATTTTCATCTACTAAAAAATTTTGTCCTAAATTTTTATTTGCTTTTATATTATATTTTTCCATTAAAAATTTTGTTTCATTATATAAATTCATATTTTATCTCCATTTTCTAAGAATTTCCTTTCTATTATAGCAAGTCTGCTAGAATTATGTCAAATTCTTTGTTTAAAAATATATATTCTTATTGATTTTACAAAATACTTAATATAAAATATATTAAGTATTTTATATTAACGGGATTTTAAGTACCGTCCCCAACGAAGGTGGTCCCTTAATCCCTATTAAAATTTAGGTGATTTTATGAAAAAGAAAAATAATAAATTATATAAATCTGCTAATAATGAGTTTTCTACTAATTTATTAGCTGTAAAGAAGTTTAGAATTGTACTTGCCTCTTTGCTTATAATATTTTTGTTACTACTAATTAGGCTTATTTGGCTTCAATTTGTTCAAGGTTCTGCATTAAAGGAAAAAGCATATAATCAGCAAACTACAGATCAAATTATAAGTACTAGCAGGGGAACTATTTACGATTCTACTGGAAAAACCTTAGCAATTAGTACACCCACAGATACTGTAACAATTAATCCTAAAAAAATAGTTGCAAATACTCCAGAAGAAACTAAAGCTAAGAAAGAAAAAGTTGCAAAAGCTTTTTCAGATATTTTTGAATTAAATTATGATGAAACTTTAGAAAAAGTTAATAGTACTTCTAATGTTCAAACTATAGCAAAAAAAGTTGATAAAACTAAAATTGATGAATTAAAATCTTGGATGGAAGAAGAAAAAATAAGTACTGGTATAAATATAGACGAAGATACTAAAAGAGTTTATCCTTACAACAATTTAGCTTCTAACTTAATAGGCTTTTGTGGTACAGATAATACAGGTATTCAAGGAATAGAAGATAGTTGGAATAAAGTTTTGCAAGGTACTCCGGGTAAACTAACAACATCAACAGATGCAATTAGGGAAGAAATTCCAGATAGTAACCAAACTTATATTCCTGCGGAAAATGGTAGTGATATTGTCTTAACATTAGATTTTAATATTCAAACTATTTTAGAAAAATATTTAAAACAGGCTGTCGAAGAAAACCATGCTGACAGTGGTACAGTTGTTGCATTAGCACCTAGTACTGGAGACGTTTTGGGAATGGCGTGTTATCCAGATTATAATTTAAATACTCCATTCGAACCAAATACAGATGAATTAAAAAGTACATGGGACAAATTAGACTCTGCTACACAGTCTAACGAATTATACAGTATGTGGAAAAATGATGTAATTTCTTCACCTTATGAACCTGGTTCACCATATAAGTTAATAACTGCTGCTGTTGCTTTAGAAGAAAATATTACATCTGAAGATGTTGCTGGTGATTTTTACTGTGATGGTGTTTATGTTGTTGCAGATAGAAAAATTAGCTGTTGGACACAAGGTCATAAAGGCACTAAAACATTAAGGCAAGCTCTTCAAGTTTCTTGTAACCCTTCACTTATGCAGTTGGGTCAAAGAATAGGTGCTCCTACATTATATAAATATTACGAAGCATTTGGCTTTTTTAATAAAACTAATATAGATTTGCCTCAAGAAGCTAGTAGTACATATTGGGAACTAGAAGATGTTAACGATGTAGAACTTGCAACCATGTCTTTTGGGCAAAGATTTACCATTACACCTATCCAATTAGTATCTGCTATTTCAGCAATAGCTAATGATGGAGTTTTAATGAAACCAAGAATTGTAAAACAAATTATAAACCCAGAAACTGGCACTACTACAGATATAGAACCTGTTCAAGTAAGACAAGTTATTTCTAAATCTACTTCTGAAAGAATGAGAGATTTAATGAAATCAGTAGTAGACGATGGTTCTGGAAGACTTGCTAAAGTTGAAGGTTATTCTATAGGTGGTAAAACTGGTACATCTGAGCCACAAGCTGGGCGTGAAGATGAAGGTTATATTGCTTCATATGTTGCAATTGCTCCTACCGAAAAGCCAGAAATTTGTTTACTAATGGCTATACATAACCCAAATCCTAATGGACAAGGTAGTCACCAAGGAGGTCAAGTTTGTGGACCTGTAATCTCTCAAATGTTAACTGAAATTTTACCTATCTTAGGTATAAATTCTAGCAACATACAAACTCCTACATCTCCTGTAGAAGAAAATACAAGTTATGTAACTGTTCCAGATATTAGAAATAAAACTGTTACAGAAGCAGAAAAAATATTAAAACAGGCTGGTTTTAATACAAAAATTAATATTAGTGGTGATAAAAATACAACATTAATAACAGACCAAAATCCAAAGCCTGGTTCTAGCATTCCTAAAAAATCTATTATAGTTTTATATTCAGCAGAAAATGATACAAGAGTTTCGGTAAAAGTACCAGATTTTAAAGGTAAATCACTTTCACAAGCAGAGAACATGGCTAAAGCTAATAATATAAATATTACTTCCGAAGGTTCTGGCACAGTTGTAAGCCAAAGTATAATGGTAGATACTGCTGTTGAAGAAGGTACAATTGTAAAATTAATATTATCTACTGACAATGACGGAACAAACCAATAATTTTTAATAAATTAATTTTAAACTAAAAAAATTATTCTAAATAAAAGCGTACTATAGATTTATAATACAAATTTTCTATAGCACGCTTATTTTTTGTGTATTTACTAAATTATATTTCTTGTTTTAATTTATAGTCATATACCACCTTTCCAAATTTAAGCTCATTAAATTTTTTCTGAATTTCTATTATAACAATTGGTGCTACAGAAATTCCTAAAGTTATTAACCATTGAATAGAATTTAATTCTGTTAATTTAAATAACTCTGCTAAAGTTGGTATAAATACTATTCCTAATTGCAATACTGTTCCTAATAAAAACGCTCCTATTAAATATTTATTTTCTAATATTCCAACTTTAAATATTGATTCTTCACTTTTTACATTAAAACTATGTATTAACTCTAACATTCCTAGGCTTATAAAAGCCATTGTTCTTGCAACTTCTATTCCATAATATTTGTTTCCTATAAAAAAGGCTAATATTGTAAACATTCCAATCATAAAACCTTCCGATACTATTTTGCCCATTAATCCATCTGCAAATATGCTCTTTTTAGCATCTCTTGGTGGTCTATTCATTATATCTTTTTCTGGTGGTTCTAATCCTAATGCTATTGCTGGCAATGAATCTGTAACCAAATTTACCCATAATAGTTGTATTGCAAGTAATGGTGACTTTACACCTAATAATAATCCAACAAAAATTGTAACTATTTCTCCTATATTTGTGGCAATTAAAAAATGAATTGCCTTTTTTATGTTATCAAATATATTTCTTCCTTGCTTTACTGCACTAACAATGGTAACAAAATTGTCATCATTCAAAATCATATCTGCTGCATTTTTTGCAACATCTGTACCCTTTAGCCCCATTGCAATTCCTATGTTAGATTTTTTTAGTGCTGGTGCATCATTAACTCCATCACCTGTCATTGCAACTACAGCTCCCGTTTGTTGAAAGGCCTTAACAATTCTAACTTTATGTTCTGGCGTAACCCTTGCAAAAACTGAATAACTCATTATCTCTTTTTCCAATTTACTATCTGGAATTTTGTCTAATTCTTCTCCTGTTATTGCAAGTTCTCTGCCTTTTAATATTTCTAAATCCTTTGCAATTGCTTTTGCTGTAGTTATATGGTCTCCTGTAATCATTACTGTTTTTATTCCTGCTCTTCTACACGCTAACACCGCTTCTTTTACACCTTTTCTTGGTGGATCTATCATTCCAATTAAACCTATAAAGGTTAAGCCTCTTTCTATAAAATCTGATGTTATTTCTTTTGGCATTATATCTACATCTAAATATGCTACTCCTAATACTCTTAAAGCATTTTGAGCCATTTTTTCATTTTTACTTTTTATATTACTTAAAAATCTGTCACTTATTTTATTTATATTATTGTTTTCCTCATAATTTTCACATATATTTAATAATATTTCTGGTGCACCTTTTGTTATAATTCTATATTTTCCATTTTCTAGCTCATTTACTACTGTCATTAATTTTCTATTGGAATCAAATGGTATTTCGTATATTCGAGGCAATACTTTATTTTTATTTTCCTTAATTGCCTCTTTTACAATTGCAACTTCTGTTGGTTCACCTGCTACTTTTCCTTCTACTACCTCGCAATTACAACATAATGCTCCATATTCTAACACTTTTGACTTATCTCCTATAATTTCCACAACTTTCATATTATTTTCTGTAAGTGTACCTGTCTTATCTGAGCAAATTACTTTACTACTTCCTAGTGTTTCTACTGCAGGCAATTTTCTTATTATCGCATTTCTTTTTGCCATTTTTGTTACCGCTATAGAAAGAATTATAGTTACAATTGCTGGAAGTCCCTCTGGTATTGCTGCAACAGCTAATCCAACTGATGTCATAAACATTTCTACTGCAGATATTTTCTTTATAATTCCTATTAAAAAGATTAATGCACAAATTGCAATACATGCAATTCCTAGCACTTTTCCAACTTCTTCTAACTTTTTTTGTATTGGTGTTGTAGGTGCTTCATTTTTTATTATCATATTTGCAATTTTTCCTACTTCTGTCCCCATTCCTATATTGGTTACTATTCCTTCTGCATGTCCATTTACCACAGCAGTGCTCGCAAAAGCCATATTAATTCTATCACCTAGTGCAACTTTTTCGTTTTCGAATAATATATTTTCATCCTTTTCTACTGCTTCTGTTTCACCTGTTAAGCTAGCCTCTTCTATTTTTAAATTATATGTATTTATTAGCCTAATATCTGCTGGAACATAGCAACCTGTTTCTAAAATAACAATATCTCCTGGAACTATATCTTCTCCATTTACAGTAAAAACTTTTCCATTTCTTCTAACTTTAGCAATTGGAGCAGACATTTTCTTTAAAGCTTCTATAGATTTTTCTGCTCTATTTTCTTGTATTAATCCAATAATTCCATTAAAAATAACTATAGCAATAATTATTACAGAATCAAAGTAATCTCCTGTTCCTTCAAAATAACTTACCAGTGCAGAAATTCCTGCTGCTAATATTAAAATTATTATCATAAAATCTTTAAATTGAGCTAAAAATTTTACTAATAAACTTACTTTTTTACCTTCTTCTATTTTGTTTTTACCAAATTCCTCTTGTCTTATTTTTACATCTTCTTCACTTAGACCTGTCTTTATATTTGTCCTAAGTTCTTTTGCGGTTTCTTTAATATTTTTTGTATGCCACATATAAATCTCTCCTTTGTATAGTTTATTAATTTATATGCTTGTATTTATTTTTTTATTACAACCTTTCACCTATTTTTAATGTTTACATATTATGTATAGAGGTGATATGATGCTATTTACTATTATTCTTCTAGCTTTATCTGTTAGTATAGATGCTTTAGGAATTGGAATTACATATGGTCTTAGGAAAACATCTATATCTACTCCTGCAAAATTTATATTGTTTATTGTATCTTTTGCTTTTGTATGTATTTCTGTTTCGTTTGGATATTTTCTAGCTTCTCTTTTTCCTACTAATATAATAAAAATTATTAGCGTAATTCTCCTATGTTTAATGGGATTTTTAATTATATATGAATCAATGAATACTAATGAAAAAAAAGAATACAAAAGTCACAAAATATTTTTAAAACCGTTAGGTATTACTATACAAATTATTAGAAATCCAATTTCTTCTGATTTAAATAACTCTAAAATTATAGAAAAAAATGAATCTATTTATTTGGCTTTTGCCCTTTCTTTAGATTCTATTTGTGTTGGGATTACAAGTTCTTCTTTTGGAATATATAGTTTGCTGTTTCCTATATTAGTTCCTCTTTTTCAATTTTTATTTTTAAATGTTGGGATTATTCTTGGAAAGAAAATAGTTTTATATAATACTTCTATAAAAAAGTGGAATATCTTGTCTGGAATTTTATTAATTATAATTGGGATTTTAAGAATTTTTTAAATAGATTTCTCAAATATTAAAAAAATCTCGATGCTTGATATTGTTGCATCGAGATTTTATTTATTTAATTAACCGGGTTTTTTAAGACCGTCCCAAAACCCCAATTTTGGGTTATTTAAGTTTCATAGAAAGTAACTTACTTATTCCGTTTTCTTCCATTGTTATTCCATATACAGTGTCTGCTGCTTCCATTGTTCCTTTTCTATGTGTTATTACTAAAAATTGTGTATATTGTGAAAATTTCTTTAAATATTCTGCATATCTATTAACATTAACATCATCTAAGGCTGCTTCTATTTCATCTAATACACAAAATGGTGCTGGGTTTATTTTTAATATTGCAAATAATATTGCAATTGCTGTAAATGCTTTTTCTCCTCCAGATAGTAATGTCATATTTTGTAGTTTTTTCCCTGGTGGTTGTACTCTTATGTCTATTCCACAATTTAAAACATCTTCTTCATCTTCTAATATTAACTCTGCTTTTCCTCCACCAAATAATTCTGTAAATACTTCATTAAAGTTTTTGTTTATAAGTTTAAACTTATCTTTAAATTGTGTTTTCATTATATTTATCATTTCAGAAATTACATTTCTTAATTTGGACATAGAATTTTCTAGGTCTAGTCTTTGCTCACACATAAAGTCATATCTTTCTTTTAAGGTTTGGTATTCTTTAATAGAATCTATATTTATACTTCCCAAATCTCTAATTTGTGTTCTTAAATAATTAACTTCTTTTTGTGTTTTAGCTTGATCTTTTGTTTTTGCAAATCCTTCTGCATTATTAGGAGTTAATTCGTATTCTTCCCACAATTTGTTTACTACATCTTCTAAATCTTGTGATGTTTTATTTTTCTTTATATCAATTTTTACTAATTGCTCTTTTATATCTTGCAATCTTGTAAATTGCTCTTCTATCTCTTTTTCTATTTTCTCTAAATATTTATTTTTTTCGTTTTTGCTATCTTTTAATTCTTCTATTTTAGATCCACTATTTTTTACATTTTCTTTAACAATATCATTTTGTAATTCTTCTATCTTAGCTTTTAAGCTTTCCTCTTCTTGTTTATTTTTTTCTATTTGTTCTTTCTTAGCCTCTAAACTTAAGGTATTATTTTTTATATCTATTTTTATTCTTTCTGTAATTTCATCTATTGACATTTCACTCTCTTCAAATGATGATACAGATATTTTTAAGTTTGTTATATCCATGTTTAAATTGTCTATGTAAGTTTGGTCATCTTTATTTACTTTAACAAATTCTTCTACTTCTAAATTTAGTTTTTGAATTTCTTCTTCTAAATTTTCTAAGTTTTCTATTAATTGTTTCTTATGTTCTATAATTTCTGTTTTTTGTTTATTTAAGTTTTCTATTTCTTGTTTTGTTTTATCCATTCTGCTAACTAATTTATCTACATTTTCTACTATTAGCTCTACTTTTTGTTTTTGTGTAGCATATTCTATATCTATTTCTTGTAGATTACTTTCTAAGCTTTCTATTGTTTCTAATAAGTCTTCTATACTTTCTATGTATTTTTCTTTTTCCTCTTCTTTATTCTTTATTTTTATATTTAAACTCTTTAATTCTTCCTTTAGAGCTTCTATTTCTCTACTTCTTCCTAATATATTTACCGTTTTAGCTTGTACAGAACCACCTGTCATAGCTCCAGAAGAATTAATTATATCTCCTTTTAAAGTTACAATTCTAAATGAATAACTGTTTTTCTTAGCTACAGCAACTCCTGCTTCCATATCTTCTACTATTACTGTTCTACCTAATAAATTTTTAAATATTCCGTCATATTTATTGTTGTATTCAACTAAGTCTGAGGCAATTCCTATTACACCTTTAATATTTAAATGTGCCTTTTCTAATTTTTTACCATTAACTGCAGAAATAGGTAAAAATGTTACTCTTCCTAAATTATTATTTCTTAAGTATTCTATTAATCTTTTGGCATCTTGTTCTGTTTCTGTAACTACATTTTGAAGACTTGCACCTAATGCCATTTCGATTGCAATTTCATATTCTTTTTTAACATTTATTAAATTTGCTACTACATCATGTAATCCTTTTTTTAATTCTTCGTTTACTTCTGCAGATTTAAGCAAAGATTTAACACTTTTTGTATATCCTTCTTTTTCCTTTTCTGTTTCTTCTAAAAACTTTAATCTAGATTCTTTTATTCTAATCTCTTGCCCTAATTGATTTATTTGTAATTCGTATGTTTTTATTTTATTATCTGCTTCTATCTTCTTATTTTCTATTTCACTTAAATCATTTTTTATTTCATTTCTTTTGTTTTCGATATCTAAAAAGTTTTGCTCTATTTCACTTTTCTTTAATCTAGATTGGTCTAATTCCGAAATTGTAAGATCTAATTCTTCTGTTTTTGACTTAACATTTTTTATTATAGAATCCACTTTTACATCTTGTGTATTTATTTCATTTTGCATTTCGTATTTATTGTCTGTATTTTCTTCTATTATTCTCTTTTTGTTTTCTATCTCTAACTGTTTACTAGATAGTTTTGTTGTTAATTTACTTAACTCTTCTTCTTTTTCTTTTAATTCTTTTTCGAACTTTTCTTTGTTATTATATAAATTTTCTTTTTTAGCTATCTTTTGTTTTTCTTCTTCTTTTAGTTCATTTATTTTTTCATTTAGTTCATTTATTTCTGTTTCATATCTTATATTATTTTCTTTTATATTATTAATTCTTTCTTCTGAAACATTTATATTAGAATTTATTTTCTCTATTTGGTTTGTGCTTTCGAAACCAATATTTTGCATTTTCTCTATTTCTTCTATTAAATTATTTATTTCCAATTTTAAATTGTTTTTTTCTTCGTTTTTTAGCTTTTGACTGTTTTCTTCACTTTCATATGTTGCATTCATAATTTCTTCGTCTGCAGTTATTTTTTCTAATCTTTCTTTATACAAATCTATATTATATAAAAACAGACCTACTTCTATTCCTTTTAGTTCTTCTCTTAAACTTAAAAATTTCTTTGCCTTTTCAGATTGAATTTTTAATGGCTCTATGTTGTTTTCTATTTCTGCTAATATATCATTTATTCTTAATAAATTTAATTTTGCTCTTTCTAATTTCTTTTCTGAATCTTCTTTTCTTGAACGATATTTTACAATTCCTGCTGCCTCTTCAAAAATATGTCTTCTGTCTTCTGACTTATTGCTTAATATTTCATCTATTTTTCCTTGTCCTATAATAGAATAACCATCTTTACCTATTCCTGTGTCCATAAATAATTCTAAAATATCTTTTAGTCTACATGGTGTTTTATTTATAAAATATCCCGTTTCGCCAGTTCTATATATTCTTCTTGTAACTGTAACTTCTGCATATTCTATTGGTAATTTACCATCATTATTGTCAAAAACCAAAGACGCTTCTGCAAAACCTAAAGATTTCCTGTTTTGTGTTCCAGCAAAAATTATATCTTCAGATTTTGCACCTCTTAAAGATTTTATACTTTGTTCTCCTAATACCCAACGAATTGCGTCCGAAATATTGCTTTTTCCAGAACCATTTGGACCTATAACTGTGGTAATTCCTGGCATAAATTCTAAAATTGTTTTATCTGCAAAGGATTTAAATCCTTGTAATTCTAATCTTTTTAAATACATTTTTATCACCTTTTTATCTTTTTGTACTTACTTATAATATATTAAAAATCGATATAAATCAACAATATATTGAACTTTATTTCATTTAATGATATTATATTTTTGTAGAGATTTCGGATTAATTAATTACTTATATGTAATAATAATATACAAAGGAGTAACAAAATGATTAAAGAAAAATTTGACTTTTACGACAAAACTGTCTTAAAATCTTACGACTTAGATTCTACAGCTAGATATCAATTAAAAATGTTAGATTCACTAGATAATTTTACACGTAAACATTCTGAAAGTGTTGCAAATATAACTTGTAGAATATGTGACTATTTGCATTTAAATAAAGATTTTACTATATATTGCACTACTTGTGCATATTTACATGATATTGGAAAAATGTTTATTCCACCTTCTATTTTGCAAAAACCTGCAAAACTTACAGACGAAGAATACGAAATTATGAAAACACATACAACTATTGGTTATAAAATGTGTATGAATGACCTTAATTTAAGACCATATTCAGCTGGTGCTAAATATCATCACGAAGCTCTAAATGGTAAAGGTTACCCAGAAGGACTAGCTGGTGACAAGATTCCAATAGAAGCACAAATTATTAGAGTTGCAGACGAATTTGATGCTATTGTTAGCAAAAGACAATATAAATCACATATTGGAATTGTTGATACTCTAAAAATATTAATAGAAAATGCACATAATGGTAAAAATAATTTGCCTGCTACAAAAGCCCTAAAAAAAGTTGTAATAGATGATACTATTTACGAAATATCTTCTGCTTTTAACTACGTAGACTATTTAAAAGAAAATATAAAGAGATTAAAGCAAATAAAAAAATATCATGATAAAATGATTTCAGCTTCTTCTGAAAAGCAAAAAAATTATTATTTAGAAGGAATGAAACTATTATTTATTGCCGGTGAAACTGTAGATAATTGTGTAAGTATTTTAGCAGATTATGAAAATGCTTTATCTGAAAAGGAAAAAATTATAGATAAATTAAATGATGAATTAAAAGAGATTAAAAAGTTAAAAATATAATTTTACAAAAGAGGAGTTTTAAATGTTAGATAATAAATTTGATTTTTACGATAAAACAACTTTAAAATCGTATAATTTAGATGTTACAATGAGATATCAATTAACTATGTTAGATAGTTTAGACCCTTTTACTAGAATTCATAGTGAAAATGTTGCCAGTATTACCTGTAGATTATGTGAATATTTACATTGCGATAAAAATTTCACTTCTTATTGTACAATATGTGCATATCTTCATGATATTGGCAAAATGTTTATTCCTGCAAAAATTTTAAATAAACCAGATAAATTGACTAATGAAGAATTTGATATTATGAAAACACATACACTTATTGGTTACAAAATGTGTATAGATGATATTCGTTTAAGACCCTACGCACTAGGTCCTAAATATCATCACGAAACATTAGACGGTACAGGTTATCCAGAAGGTTTAGAAGGTGATTTAATACCATATGAAGATCAAATTATAAAAGTTGCAGACGATTATGATGCATTAGTTACAAAAAGACAATATAAAACACATATTGGAATTACAGACACTTTAAAGTATGTTCCGGCATCCAAGACAGTCTGCGCACTGCCATTTTACACCAGAGTATGGACAGAATCTGGCAATGAGACTTCTTCTTCCGCCCTGGGAATTCAGGGAGCGAAGCAGTGGATTGAGGATAACCAGGTAGAGCTGTATTGGCAGGAAGAAC
>ENA-OPXX01002155-OPXX01002155.1-human-gut-metagenome-genome-assembly--contig:-NODE-2155-length-11545-cov-1.963359_pt1 | contig 11545 bp, 9 predicted proteins | sample MGYA00241771_ERZ502046 | MGnify/ENA primary metagenome ERZ502046 (study PRJEB25962, sample SAMEA2042006) | human gut metagenome | biome: human gut; feature: human-associated habitat; material: faeces...
AAAAATCTTGCTCCCAGAAAAGATCGTGCCGTCGGCAATAACATGTACCCGAACATGACTGAAGAACTTTTGGAAGTGCCTGAAGTTGATTTCGCAGGAATCCTTAAAGCACGCAAAACTGATTTGGAAGTTAATGTAAAAGTACGCGACAATGCTTATGTAGAAGCTGTACTCAGCGACCTTGGCAAACGTGATGCCAGCGAGTTGGGTTCTTTGATCGCTGATGCTGAAAAAGCATTACTGGCCGGAGCAACTATGGGTGAAATTTCAGCAGCTCTTACCGGCAGTGCACAGGGTGAAAAGGTTGAAGCTATTGCTCCGCATCGCTGGACTGAACGCTATGAAGAACTGCGTATGCGTACGGAAAATTTTGTTGCTAAAACCGGTGCAAACGTTAAAATTTTCCTGGCCAATATGGGACCGATCCCGCAGCATAAAGCACGTGCCGATTTCGTTACATCTTTCATGCAGGTTGCTGCCTTTGAGGTTGTGACAAATAATGGCTTCCCTACTGTAGAAGAAGCTGTTAAGGCAGCGCTTGAGTCCGGTGCAGATGCAACCATCGTCTGCTCGACCGACGCTACTTATCCTGAGCTGGCTCCAGCTGTTACGAAAGGGATTAAAGCTGTAAATCCGGAAATGAAGGTATTCCTGGCAGGTGCTCCAAGTGCAGAACTGAAAGAGATCTGTGATGCTGCAGGTATGGATGATTACATCAGCGTCAAATCCAACTGCTATGAAACCTTGCTCCGTATGCAAAAAGAAAGGGGGATGTTCTGATAATGTCCAGAATTCCTGATTTTAGTCAAATTCCCTTTCAGCAGGCACCCACACAAGGCGATGCCGAGTTTGCTGCCTGGAAGGAAAAATTAAAAACTGAAACCGGTAAATCCTTTGAAGAAAATTTTTACCGTACAATGGAACAAATCAACGTAGCGCCTTTATATGATGTGAATGCCTATAAAGACTGTGAACATCTGCATTATATGGCAGGTATCCCGCCATTTTTGCGTGGACCTTATTCAACGATGTATGTGACCAAACCCTGGACAGTACGGCAATATGCAGGCTTCTCCACTGCTGAAGAATCGAATGCTTTTTATCGCCGTAACTTGGCAGCTGGGCAAAAAGGTCTGTCTATCGCATTTGACCTTGCCACTCACCGCGGCTATGACTCAGACCATCCGCGTGTTGTCGGTGACGTAGGTAAAGCCGGTGTTGCCGTTGACTCTATTTTGGATATGGAGATTCTTTTCTCTGGTATTCCTCTGGATCAAATGTCTGTATCAATGACAATGAACGGTGCAGTGCTGCCTGTATTGGCCTTCTATATTCTGGCCGGTGAAGAACAGGGCGTAGATAAATCAGTTATGGCAGGTACGATCCAAAACGACATTCTGAAAGAATTCATGGTTCGTAATACCTATATCTATCCTCCTACAGCTTCCATGCGTATCATCGGTGATATTTTCGAATATACTTCCGCTTATATGCCCAAATTTAACAGTATTTCGATTTCCGGTTATCATATGCAGGAAGCAGGCGCTACTGCTGATATCGAACTTGGCTATACATTGGCCGACGGTCTCGAATACCTGCGTACAGGTACTGAGCATGGTCTTACTATTGACCAGTTTGCACCGCGTTTGTCCTTCTTCTGGGCAATGGGCAAAAACTACTTTATGGAAATTGCTAAAATGCGTGCAGGACGTATGCTGTGGGCGAAAATCGTTAATTCCTTCGGCCCGAAAAAAACCAAATCTATGGCTTTGCGTACACATTCGCAAACTTCCGGCTGGAGCCTGACAGAACAAGATCCGTTCAACAATATTACGCGTACCTGTATTGAGGCTATGGCAGCAGCTTTGGGGCATACCCAGTCGCTGCATACTAACGCTTTGGACGAAGCTATCGCTTTGCCGACAGATTTCTCGGCTCGTATTGCTCGTAATACTCAGTTGTACATTCAGGACGAAACCAAAGTCTGCAAAGTTATTGATCCGTGGGGCGGTTCCTATTATGTAGAGGCGCTGACCAATCAGCTGATCCAAAAAGCCTGGGCACATATCCAGGAAATCGAACAGCTCGGCGGTATGTCCAAAGCTATCGATACCGGTCTTCCTAAAATGCGTATCGAAGAAGCGGCAGCACGCAGGCAGGCTCATATCGATTCCGGCGCCGAAAAAATTGTCGGCGTAAACGATTACCGTCTGGAAAAAGAAGATCCGCTTGATATTCTGGAAGTTGACAATACTGCAGTTCGTTTAGCGCAGATCGAACGTCTTAAAAAATTGCGTGCTAACCGTGACAACGATGAAGTTCGCCGTTGTTTGGACGCTATCACCCATTCCATGGAAACCGGTGAAGGCAACTTGCTGGAGCTGGCAGTTAACGCAGCTCGTGCACGTGCTTCCAAAGGTGAGATTTCTGACGCTGTAGAAAAAGTCTGCGGCCGCCATAAAGCTATTATCCGTTCCATTTCCGGCGTCTACAGCAGCGAATTTGCTGACGAAGATGTTATCAAGGAAGTTCGTCAGATGACAGATGATTTTGAACAGCGTGAAGGCCGTCGTCCACGTATCTATATTGCAAAAATGGGACAAGACGGACATGATCGCGGGGCGAAAGTTATTGCTACCGCCTTCGCAGATATGGGCTATGACGTAGATATCGGCCCTCTGTTCCAAACTCCGGAAGAAGCTGCGCAGGATGCAGTAGATAATGATGTTCATATCGTTGGTATGAGCTCATTGGCAGCAGGTCATAAAACCTTGATGCCGCAACTGGTAGAAGAACTTAAAAAACGCGGACGTGAGGATATCATGGTCGTTATCGGCGGCGTAATTCCTGCCCAGGACTATGATTATCTCTACGAACACGGTGCAGCAGCTATTTTTGGACCCGGCACCATTATACCTGTCTGCGCTAAAAAAGTACTGGAAGAGCTGAATAGACGCTTAGCGGATTAAGCCATGACAGATACTTATAAACCTTCGTGGGTGCCTGAAGAAGAAAACGATAAATTTGCCTGCCGGGTAATGTACGGTGTTACAGGCGGTCATGAAGGAACTCCAGGTGTAACAGTAGATAAAAAAGACAAAGTAGCTCCGGCTATCAAACGCCGTAAGCTGGAAGTCGACGATTACGTCGAAGGTGTCCTCAAATGTGACCGCGCAATTTTATCACGCGCCATCACTTTGGTTGAAAGTAATGCTGCTGCTCATTTTGAGACGGCACAGCAGGTTATTCAAAAACTGCTGCCTTACACTGGTAAATCGACACGCGTTGGGATCACTGGTGTGCCTGGTGCAGGTAAATCCACCTTTATTGAGGCTCTTGGCACAAACCTGTGCCGTGGCGGACATAAAGTTGCAGTACTGGCGGTTGATCCCTCCAGTACTGTTACCAAAGGCAGTATCTTGGGCGATAAAACACGTATGGAACAGCTTTCACGCGAACCTAATGCTTTTATCCGTCCGTCTCCTTCGGGAGGAACTTTAGGTGGCCTGACTCGTAAAAGCCGTGAAACGCTGCTTTTATGCGAAGCTGCCGGCTATGACACCATTTTAGTCGAGACCGTAGGCGTAGGGCAGAGTGAAACTACCGTACGCTCGATGGTAGATTTCTTTCTGCTGGTCGTATTGACAGGTGCCGGTGACGAATTGCAGGGGATGAAAAAAGGCGTAATGGAACTCGCCGATGCAATCGTCGTCAATAAAGCTGACGGTGATAATAAACAGCGGGCAATGGTTACCAGAGCGGAGTATGAACGTATCCTGCAATTTTTACGTCAGGCTACCGAAAACTGGACGACTCATGCCTATACCTGTTCTGCTTATACAGGAGCGGGAATTATGGAACTGTGGAATGATGTTATCGAAGCCTTTATGAAACAAGGCTGGGAAAATGGCGTGTTAGCTGAACGCAGGAAACAGCAGACGCTTTCCTGGGTATATACCATGGTTGAAGAACATTTGCATAATCTGTTTTATCGTTCTCCAGCCATTATTGGCTGTAAAGAAGAGATCGAGCGTGAAGTAGTAGGCGGAAAAATTTCGGCGACTATGGCGGTTCAAGATCTTATCAACAGATTTGCTGCTGCTGAGCTGAGCGGTGTTAATGTTAAAGACAGTTCGCCTTTTGAAATCAAATAAAAGATTTAAATGCTCTATGGGGCGCGGTCTTATGCGGCCGCGCCATTTTTTAAGGAGGCAGTAGATATGAATGATAACCCGGCTATTAAAGGACTGATAGAATTAATCGAAAAGCGTTATGGATTGGAAGTTCTGGATTCTCACTACGTTCTGGTTGATGAAAAATTTGAACAATATAATATGATGCTGTATGTCAAATTACCAAAACAGATGCTTGCCGAATTTAAACGCTTATATTTGAATAAAACCAGCGCCATGCATGTAGCCTGGAGTGTTGATGATCAGGATAATATCAAATTCTATGCAACGATTGGCAATAATATTCTTTTACTTTTAGATTCCTTATTGTCGCAAAAATAAAAGAGGTGAAGGATAATGTCCGAAGATTTTGTAGGAACGGGCGGAAGTTTAGAAGAAGAATTTGTTTATGCTCCTAATAATAAGCTAAGAACAGAGGCTTTTATCAGCTTTGAACAGCGAGCGGCATTGGAAAAGCCTGTTTTGCTGCCCGGTTTGAAATTATTGAAAGAAAAAATGGGCACATTTGATTTTGAAAAATATATCAATAGTCTTGAAAATATCAACATTAGCGGTAAAGCGATGATTATTCTGACCGGAAACGAGAAAGTGCGTACTATTCTTGTAAGTCGCTGGCTGCCTCAGATCAAGGAAGCTTTTGCAGTTGAGAATATACGTATTGTAGGTGGGGGTCGCGGCGGTGTTGATGCCTATTAAAAAATATGCTTATCCTTTATTAAAAACAAGGATAAGCATATTTTTTAATTGAATATATCCAGGATGGAGGATAAAATGAAAATATAATAATTGTAGAGAGCTGGTGAGTGAATGGAAGTTACATATAGAAAATACTTGGCGGGAAACTTGCCTTTGGTGTAGTATTTTTATTACAATATATTTAGCGGTACTTTGATCATGGCCTTATTAGACAGCGAGTGCTCCAGATAATCTTTGAGAATTATTTTAGTACGATTATCTAAAACTTTGCGTACTGCCGCGATTTGGAAATAAATTATTTATTAGCAGGGAATTACGCAGAAAATATTTTGCCGATTTTCTACTAAAAGTATTGACAATATAATTAGTAATGCTTATAATCAATGTAACAAATCAATATTTCATATGGGTGTTCTATGAACTTAAATGTCGATCGGTGTAAATCCGATGCGATCCCGTCACCGTAACAGGTCAGTCCTCGCACAAGCCGAGGTAATATCTGAAGCCGGACAGCAGCCTATATAAGCATCACTGCTTGACCTGCGAGAGACAGGAAGGAGATGTTTTTAACCAATGAGGTTCTGTTTATGTGAGAGTGGCAGAACCGCTTTGACTGATAACATTTGACCGTCTTCGCGCCTTGAGAAGACGGTCTTTTCTTATGATTGTCGTTTTATTCTTGCTGGTCGAAATATTGATTGTTCTACAGAGTAAAAATGCCGGACACATTTTCACTCTGTCCGGCAGATATATTCTGATTTATTTGCTGTTTTCAAGGCTTTCTTAAAAGAATAGAAAATCCTTTCTCTCCTCCTTCGTTTGCAGGCGTAGGGGTGCGCCTGCCAAAAACCATCACTGTGACCAGTGATGGTTTTTTATTTTAGTCATGATGTATTTCACTGCAGGGGTTTACATGGACCATACAATGTTTTACTTCTGAAAAATTGCGCTCGATTACTTTATGAATATTTTCGGCTATGGTATTATGTGATTCCAATAACGTAAGGTTATCATCAGCACTTACTTCTACGTCTACATAAATACGGGAACCAAATTTTCTGGTTTGCAGTACGTCTATGTGGTCGACGCCTTTCTGGGCCTTGATTAAAGCGGTCATCGTATTGATTGTTGCTGCGTCGCATGACCGGTCAACCATCTTATCTACAGCATCTTTAAAAATTTCGTATGAAGCATAAACAATCATCAGACAAATGACTACACTGGCAAGAGGATCTAAAACAGGATAGCCCATTCGAGCGCCTAAAATGCCAATAAAGCTGCCTATAGAGGAAAGAGCGTCACTGCGGTGATGCCAGGCATCTGCCATCAAAGCGCCTGAATTTATTTTGTCGGCTGCCTTTTTAGTGTACCAGAACATACCTTCTTTAACGATAATAGAAATAACAGCGGCGATCAGTGCCAGACTGCCTGGTATTTCCAGATCCCCAGAAGAAGAATGAAAAATTTTTTCCAGACCAGTATAACCTATGCCTATACCCGTCAGCGCTAAAACTATTGCTAAAATGATTGCGGCGACACATTCCAAACGTTCGTGCCCATATTGATGTTCTGCGTCAGAAGCCTTATTGGATATTTTTACACCTGCCATAACGATAAAAGTACTGAAAACATCAGAAGCAGAATGAATGGCATCAGAAATCATCGCTGCGGAATTGGCCAGGATTCCTGCGGCTAATTTACCGACTGAAAGAATTAGATTTACGATGATACTGTTAATAGAAACTTGCATGGCCAGACGTTCGGACTGGGCAATTTTGTCTTGCATGGTGGATAACCTCCCTGGTGTTACTCTTGCAGCGGAACAGATATAATAAAAACATCTGCGGAACTACTACTGTCCCGCAGATGTTTGTTTACGAATCTGCTGCCCGATGGGCCCGGCCGCTAAAACCAAAGGTTTACCGCCTGTTCAGTTTGTACTGTAGCGATATGCAGTGCAAAGAGATTAGTTTGATTGTAATTGATTAGCAATAGCTTTGTCAAGCAGTAATTTTATTTTGCTGCCAGCTTCCCATAGGTTACTAATATGGTACCTTGAGGTGCTGCCAGAGCTGGACAGTGGTAAAGTACGACACCGTCTTGCTCGGAGATATATTTTTTTAGCAGCGTACCAAAAAGATCTGTCAGCAGGCCCAGCTCATCACCCTTTTTAACCAGCTCACCGCTCCGGAAATTAGGGAACCAGCAGCCAGCTGTGTCATTTTCCAGATAGATGACATTAGATACGTCACTGGGGTTGTGTTGACGAGGCTGAATAGGATCGGAGCAGAGGCCAAGTTTACTCAAAATATTATGTATATCGGCTTTGTAGGCGTCAATATCTTCACGCAGACAGACTCCGGCCCCGCCCCGCTCGATGAGGATAGAAGGCACTCCGGAAATGGCGGCATAATTGTAAGCGCCGCTGGTAGCCATTGATTTTACCATAAATTTCATGTCTAAGATCTTGGCTATCTCCCGTGATTTTTCCGAGATTTCTTCATTGGGGAGGCCAGGATAGTAAACGTAGGGATGCAGCTCTTCGTGGATATCCCCACTGTGCATATCTACATAAAAGTCAGCTAAAGGGAAGAAAAATTGGCTGAGCAGATAAGCTGTTTTTTGTGAAAGTGTACCGTTGACATCGCCGGGGAATTCCCTGTTGAGATTTCTGCCGTCTTCGGGGATTACAAAGGCGCGTCGATCCCAAAAGCTTTGAATATTTACCGGGTGCATTAAAATAAGGCAGCCTCGGATATCCTCCGTAGAGATGTCCCGTCCCAATTCCATTGCAGCGGCTATACCAGGATATTCTCCTCCGTGAATGCCGGCAGTGATTAAAAGTGTAGGCCCATCATTCTGACCGTTGATAATAGTAACAGGGATTTCAGTTTTAGTGTCCAGTACCGGCAGATAAGTACGCAGTTTTTGACCGCGTTCCACTTTTAAGCCGCAGATATGCAGAGTATCAGACATTTTTACAGCTCCTTTACAATAAAAATTTTGTAACTTATGATACGATTATTTAATTTTATTCTTGTAAATCATTATAAAATATGATAAGATACTCATACAATAGACATTATCAATTAATTTGTTGGATAATTAGGATGAAAAATAAAATACTAAAGCCTGTAATGAAGGGAAGTATATCAATGCGTACGGACGTTTTAACAGACAGGGAATATCTTGGGCTTACGATACCCTTTATGCTTTCAACTATGACGCAGCCTCTGATGGGAGCTGTGAATACGGCAGTAATGGGGCAGCTGCCTGATCCAAAGTATATAGCAGCTGTATCCCTGGGAGCTATTCTCTTTAACAACATTTATTGGTTTTTTGGGTTTCTCAGGGTCAGTACTTCCGGTTATGCTGCGCAGGCTCTGGGGTCAGGCAGTAAAGAGGAAAGCTTCCTGGCATTTTTAAGACCGCTTTTTATTGCGATGCTTGTCAGCTGCAGCTGTATTATTCTACAAGAGCCTGTTCTTACAGCTTATCTTGGCTTGATTGCGCCATCCGCAGACGTTGCGCAGCTGTGCTCTGACTATTATAAGATTTTGATTTGGGGTGCACCGCTGGTGCTTTTTAATTATGTGTCGTTAGGCTGGCTGATGGGGCAGACCAGAGTGAGGGCTTCTGTATTTATGCAGGTATCCAGTAATGTTTTAAATATGATTTTGAGTATGTGGTTTGTTTTTGGATTGCATTTTAGTATTGAAGGCGTGGCCTGGGCCACTTTGTTAAGTCAATTTTATGGGGCGGTAGTCGGTTGCTGGCTGATGTGGATTTATGGTGATTTTGACTACAGAAATTTTAATTATAAAACGGTCCTGGAGGCAGGAACTTTAGTGAAGATGTTATCAGTAAATGCTAACTTGATGATTCGCACGGCCTGTCTGCTGACTGTAAATAATATTATTGCCGCCGCAGGTGCAGCTTTGGGGACTGTATTTTTAGCTGCAAATGCAGTCCTGTTCCAATTAAAAGACATTATGTCATTCCTCGTAGATGGAATGGCTAACGGTGCATCGATTTTTTCAGGGCGTGCTTTGGGACAGAAGAGTAAAGAATTATTTTGGCAGACGCTGAAAATGACCTATAAATGGCTGTTTGTTTTGGTCGTCCTGCTTATGTCGGGATTTGCTTTGAGCAGTACATTTTGGATAAACTGTTTTACCGATATTGCTGAGGTTGCTGCATTAGCAGAAACTTACAAGTGGTACGTGTTTGTCTATCCTTTGTTCGCTGGTATCGGTCTAGCTCTGTATGGTATGTTTACTGGAGCGACTTACACAGCTCCAGTAAGAAATATGATGATTATGGCATTGGCTGTTTTCTGGCCGGCAGAACATGTTTTAGTCCCTTTGTGGGGGAATGATGGTTTATGGATATCATTCCTGTTATTTGTTGGCAGTCAATCTTTAATATTATTTTTATCGTTAAGTAAATTAAGAAAAATATTTAAAAAATCACATAAAAGTGTTTACTAAGTATATACTTTGTGCTAATATTAAATTAACTTAATAATATGGTCAAAGGTGCCGCAAGGTTAAATTAGGGAAGCTCGGTGTAATTCCGACACGGTCACGCCACTGTAAACGTGTAATGCATAAGTCAGATCGCAGCCTTTGATGTTGCCATATCCGCGGGTGACGGATAAGCAGTCAGCTCTTGAAAATTGCATAAATAGGATCGTCGTGCCTGTTTATATAAATTTTGTGATCTCCTGCACCCATGGTTTATGGCTGCAGGAGATTTTTTTGTAAGGAGATGGAAAGTGTTGAAAAACAAACAGATTTGGGGCAGGATAGGGCAAATCATACTGGTACTTTTAGGGATCAGTTTTGTAACGTTTGCTTTGGTTATGCTGTCACCTGGTGACCCGGTCAGGCAAATGATTGCCGGTAATGAGGATATTGTTGTCAGTCAGGTCGAGATTGATGCCCTGCGGCATGAACTTGGTCTGGATAAACCGTTTATTTTCCAGTATCTGGATTGGCTGGGCAGAGCTGTGCAGGGAAATTTTGGCTTTTCTTATATGGTCAAAAAGCCTGTAGTAGAAGAGCTGATGCAGTCTTTGCCGGCTACAGTGATATTGGCTTTAGCCTCGACAGCCTTTATGCTGGTAGTTTCACTTCCTTTGGGTATTTATTCCGCAGTGAAACGCAACAGTGTTTTTGATTACATTGTACGCGGACTGACCTTTTTTGGTGTGTCGGTACCGAATTTTTGGATGGGACTGATGCTGTTGTGGATATTTGGGCTGCAGCTGGGATGGCTGCCAATTGTTGGCGGCAGAGTAAGTTTAGAAACTTTGATTTTACCTGCAGCGACCTTGGGCATAGTTATGGCTGCTAAATATACACGTCAGGTACGAACCACTGTTCTGGAGGAGTTGAATCAGGACTATGTTGTCGGCGCCCGTGCCAGAGGTATGAGTGAAAGCTACATTCTCTGGAAAGAGGTACTGCCGAATGCTATGCTGCCGCTGATAACCTTGCTGGGCTTATCATTTGGCAATCTTCTTGGCGGTGCAGCAGTTGTTGAAATTGTTTTTTCCTGGCCTGGACTCGGCTACTTGGCTGTGCAGTCTATCATTTACCGTGATTTTCAATTGGTACAGGGCATTGTTTTGTGGATCGCCCTGATGTATATGGTTATTAATCTCGTAGTAGATATTTCCTACAACCGTTTAGATCCGCGGCTGAGAAAGGTAGGGCGGTAATATGGAAAATCTTATCAATGGGTTAAAAAATAATCGCGCTTTTGCTTTTTCCAGCTTGTTGGTACTGCTTTTGCTGGGTATCGCGCTGGCGGCTCCTTGGATAGCGCCATATGATCCGTTGGAAGCGGTCATGAAAAATGCCTATCTTCCTCCTTCAGGGGAGCATCTTTTTGGCACGGATAAGCTGGGCAGAGATAATTTTAGCCGTGTTTTGTATGGGGCCAGCTATTCGCTCAGCAGTGTGCTGATTCTGGTCGCAATAATCTTTGTTGTAGGCACTTCGCTGGGTGTCCTTGCCGGTTATTTTGGCGGCAAAGTCGATACTGTTATTATGCGCATTTCTGATATGATGATCTCTTTTCCGGGAATGATCCTGGCCATTGCTATTGCAGGTATTCTGGGCGGCAGTCTGATCAATGCTATCATTGCATTGACAATTGTTACCTGGACTAAGTACGCAAGACTGGCACGCAGTATGGTTTTAAAAATCAAAAAACGTGATTTTGTTGAAGCAGCAGTAGTCAGCGGGGGCAAGCCTACACATATCCTGTGGCAGCATATAGTTCCTAATATCCTGCCGTTGATGGTCATTACTGCAGCGTCTGATATCGGGGCCATGATGATGGAGCTTGCGGGCCTTTCTTTTCTGGGGTTCGGTTCACAGCCTCCGGCTCCTGAGTGGGGCTTGATGCTGAATGAAGGCCGCCAGCAGCTGCAGACTGCTCCCTGGTTGATGGTTTTTCCAGGGCTGGCAATTTTTCTGACAGTTGTTGTTTTTAATCTGTGGGGCGATGCTTTGCGCGATGTTCTTGATCCCAGGCAGGATGACTAAAGGTGTGTTCAATTAAATTTTATATAATAAATGAATTTGAAAGGAAGATGAATCATGAACAAAACTCTTAAATTTACTGCAGCGGCTGCGATGATCGGG
>ENA-OPXX01002158-OPXX01002158.1-human-gut-metagenome-genome-assembly--contig:-NODE-2158-length-11539-cov-1.727273_pt1 | contig 11539 bp, 10 predicted proteins | sample MGYA00241771_ERZ502046 | MGnify/ENA primary metagenome ERZ502046 (study PRJEB25962, sample SAMEA2042006) | human gut metagenome | biome: human gut; feature: human-associated habitat; material: faeces...
ACGTATCGGCGTTTTGGTAGAAGTTAACTGCGAAACTGACTTTGTTGCTAAAACTGATGCTTTCAAAGAATTGGTAAAAGACATTGCTATGCATATTGCTGCAACGAATCCGTCTTACCTCAAACGCGAAGAAGTTCCTACTGCTGAACTTGAGCATGAACAAGCTGTTTTGGCTGAACAGGCTCGCAACGAAGGCAAACCTGAAAAAATCATTGAAAAAATGGTTGCAGGACGTATCGAGAAATACTATAAAGAAGTATGCTTGATGGAACAACCTTTCGTTAAAGATCCCGACAAAACTATTTCTGATTTGATTACCGAATCAATTGCTAAAATCGGTGAGAATATTTCTATTCGCCGTTTCACCCGTTATCAACTGGGCGAAGGCATTGAGAAAAAAGAAGAAAACTTTGCAGAAGAAGTTATGTCTTTCGTAAAATAATGAGAAACCGCATAAGAGAACACTTCGGTGTTCTCTTATTTTTTGCCCGAATGGCTGTAGTTCACAAAAAACTCAAGGTAAAAAAGAGGAAATATTGGTAAAATGTAGAATATGAAATAGGATATAGAGTTGCAGAAAATAGGAGGTCGTGGAAGTGGCGGAGAAATCGAAGTATAAGCGTGTCATTTTAAAATTGAGCGGTGAAGCTTTAGCTGGTGATAAAGGGTTCGGTATTGACCCGGAAACGGTTGAGTCCATAGCTTCACAAATCAAAGATGTTACGGAATGTGGTTTAGAAGTCGCTATTGTCAACGGCGGTGGCAACATCTGGCGTGGTTTATCGGGAAGTTCGAAAGGTATGGACCGCGCTACTGCAGATTATATGGGAATGCTTGCCACAGTTATCAATTCTCTGGCGCTGCAGGATGCTTTGGAGACTTTGGGAGTCCCAACACGTGTGCAAACAGCGATCGAAATGCGTCAGATTGCAGAAACGTATATTCGCAGACGTGCCATACGTCATATGGAAAAAGAGCGTGTAGTTATTTTTGCCGCTGGTACTGGTAATCCTTACTTTTCAACAGATACCACTGCTGCTTTAAGGGCGGCCGAGGTAGAAGCCGATGCGATTTTGATGGCTAAAAAGGGTGTTGACGGTGTTTATGATTGCGATCCGGCTAAAAATAAAGATGCGGTAATGTTTGAAAAACTTGATTATATCGAAGTTATTCAAAGAAAATTGAGTGTAATGGATTCTACGGCAATCAGTCTTTGCATGGATAATAAAATTCCTATCGTAGTATTTAATATTGATAAACCGGGTAACATTTTGCGTGCTGCCTTAGGCGAAGAGATCGGTACCCTGGTGGGAGGAAAATAATCATGGCAACAGTAAAAGAAATCATTGAATTAGCAGAAAGTAAAATGCACAAAACTACTGACGTACTGCGCGTAGATCTTGCTTCTGTTCGTGCAGGACGTGCTACTCCGGCTCTGCTGGAAAAGGTTATGGTAGATTATTACGGCACACCGACACCTGTTAACCAGGTAGCAAGCGTTACTGTACCTGAACCGAGAATGATCATTATCCAACCTTGGGAGAAGAATCTTCTGAAGGATATTGAAAGAGCTATTATGAAATCTGATTTGGGATTGAACCCTAACAGTGATGGTGCTGTAATTCGGTTGAATCTGCCGCAGCTGACAGAAGAACGCCGTAAAGAGATTGTAAAAACTGTTCATAAAAAATCTGAAGATGCACGTGTGATTGTGCGTAATCTGCGCCGTGACGCCAACGATGCTGTTAAGAAAGCAGAGAAGGTTAAAGAAATCACTGAAGATGAAGCTAAAAAGGGTACTGATGATATTCAGAAAATGACTGATAAAATTATCAAGGAAATCGATAATATCATGGCTAATAAAGAAAAGGAAGTTATGGAGATCTGATGCTGATACCTGATGTGTTGGCACTGCCTTTGGCAGAAGCTATTGCCAGACTGGAAGCTGCCGAGATCGGATATACGGTTGCTGCTACGCCGCCGCGCCGGCAAAACGAAGTTGTGGCGGAGAAGATAGCTGTTGAATATGTGGTTAGGCAGAGTTTGCTGTCTGACAATAAAGTAGCTCTTGTAACAGTAAAAAAATATAGAAAGGAGGTGCTGGAGAATGGCATTAGTAATCAATAAAGACGAATGTATCGGTTGCGGTTCCTGCGCTTCTACCTGCCCCGTAGGTGCTATTAAAGAAGCTGACGGTAAATATGAAATCGGTGATGAATGTGTTGAATGCGGCGCTTGCGCTGGTGTTTGCCCTGTAGGTGCTATTAAACAACCTTGATTTTAAGTTTTTAGGACTGCAAGGCCCCCTCTAAGAGGGGGTCTGTCAGTTTTATTTATTCCAGGGAAGGGTTGGTGTGCTTGTGTTTAACAGCTTGTTCAAAATCAAGAAGAATACAAACCCCGACATAAATATCGACATCGATGGTATTAATTTGGCTAATGTGCCGCAGCATATAGCAATTATTATGGACGGTAATGGCCGTTGGGCTAAAGCGCAGGGAAAAGTGCGAACATTTGGGCATCAGGCCGGAGCTGAAACTTTAAAAACTATTGTTAAAATTGCTGATAAAATTGGTGTTAAAGTTATCAGCGCGTATGCTTTTTCAACAGAAAATTGGAAACGGCCTGTTACTGAGGTCAGTTTTATTATGGAGCTTTTAAGCCGTTATCTGACCAGTGAGATTGAAGAATTTAATCGAAATAATGTTCAGGTTCGTTTTATGGGCTCACGTGAAGGTTTGCCGGAAGTTGTAAAACAGAAAATGGACCACGCTGTGGAAGCAACTAAAAACAATACCGGCATTATTTTAAACTTGGCAATAAACTACGGTGGGCAGGCCGAAATTTTACAGGCAATACAGCGTATTGCGGCAGATACCGAAAAAGGCTTGCTGAAAGTAGAAGATATACAGGCAGAAACTTTTGAAAATTATCTTTATACGGCTGGCTTGCCTGCGCCTGATCTTTTGATCAGACCAGGAGGAGATAATCGTATCAGTAATTTTATGCTGTGGCAAATCGCATATGCGGAAATTTGGACTACAGATGCATATTGGCCTGCTTTTACCCCTGAAATGTTCTTGCAGGCAATCAAAGAATATCAGGGACGCGAACGACGCTTTGGCGGTTTAGTGACAAAATAAATTAAGCAGGTGTAAAAGATATGTTGACTCGTATTTTGACAGGTTTGGTAGGCGTTCCGATAGTAGTATGGCTGCTTCATAGCGGCGGTATGCTTTTTAATGCTGCAATATTTGTACTGGCAGCTATCGGCTGGCTGGAATTTTATAATATGGCCAAAAATAAAGGCTATAATGTTTTTTATTTTTCGTCCGGTATTATGACCTTGGTGCTGGTAGGAAGTTTGATGTATTTGGATGATTCTATTTATACATTATATTCACTGCCGCTTTTTCTGGTCGTAACTATTATTGCTATTTTACTGGAAGGCCTGCATAAGCACTGTAAAGGTCATTTGGTTGAGAATGTTGGTTTGTCGGTTATGGCAGTTTTATATATCGGCATTCTGTTTTTTCACTTTGGTCTTTTAAGGCAGTTACCATTTGAACCGGTGGTTATTGGTTCATTTGTTTTAGAAGGCGGCGAATGTTTTTTCTGGCTGATTATGCTTGGAACATGGGCCAGTGATACTTTTGCTTATTTTGTCGGTTGTGCGATCGGTAAACGCAAGTTGTGTCCAAATGTCAGTCCTAATAAATCTGTAGAAGGAGCTGCAGCCGGATTTATCGGCTGTCTGGCTGTAATGGGTTATTTGGGAGTAAAGGTGTTAGATATGGAGATAGTACAGGCAGCTGCATTAGGTTTATGCGTAGCTGTTTTTGCGCCGCTGGGAGATTTGGTAGAGTCGATTTTGAAACGTTCCTTTGGCGTTAAGGACTCTGGTAAGATTTTTCCAGGCCATGGTGGAGTTTTAGATCGTTGTGACAGCTTGTTGTTTGCCATACCGCTTGGCTATTATGTTTTAGTGTTTTCGGTTTTGTTGACTAAAACACACTGATTATATTATTCGGAGGCTTCAAAATGAAAAATGTTTCCGTGCTTGGCAGTACCGGGTCCATTGGTAAACAGACATTAGAGGTTGCTGCAGCTAATCCTGATAAGATAAAAATCAGAGCGTTGGCGGCACATACAAGTGACGTTTTATTGGAAGAACAGATTAATATTTTTCAGCCTGATATTGCGGCGCTTTCTGATGAGGCCGCTGCAGAGCGGTTGAAAAAACGTTATACCGGCAAGACGAAAATCCTTGCAGGAGAAGCGGGTCTTTTGGAAGTGGCTGCGTTCAGCGAAGTTGACACAGTTTTAGCTTCAATGGTCGGTTATGCCGGTCTGAGACCTACTCTGGCTGCGATTGAGCATGGTAAAGACATCGCTTTGGCTAATAAAGAAACGCTGGTTGCTGCAGGAAGTATTGTTATGAGTGCGGTAGCAGAGCACAATGTTACTTTATTGCCGGTCGACAGTGAACACAGTGCCATTTTTCAAGCTTTGGCAGGTGGCAAACATCAGGAAGTTAAGCGGTTGCTGATAACTGCTTCTGGCGGTCCTTTTCGTGGTAAAAGTAAAGCTGAGCTTGAAAATGTGACTTTAGAACAGTGTTTGAAGCATCCAAATTGGAGTATGGGCAGAAAAATAACTGTTGATTCTTCTACTTTGGCTAATAAAGGGTTGGAAGTTATTGAGGCGCATTGGCTTTTTGACATGCCTTATGAAAAAATCGATGTAGTTGTACATCCGCAGAGCGTAATTCATTCTTTGGTTGAATATCAGGATGGTTCTGTTTTGGCTCAGTTGGGACTGCCCGATATGCGTTTGCCGATACAGTACGCTTTTTCATATCCAGAGCGATTTGATAATGCTTTCGGACAGCTGGATTTAGTAAAAGCAGGTCAATTGACGTTTGAAGCTCCTGATTTGGAAGCATTTCCGGCACTGAAACTTGCTGTCGAATGTGGTAAAGCAGGAGGTACCTTACCTTGTGCATTTAATGCGGCTAATGAAGAATCTGTTTACGCATTTTTGGACAATAAGATTAAATACCTTGATATTCCGATGACTATAGAAAAGATTATTGTCAGACATCAGAATATATTGCAGCCTGTTATTGAGGATATAGAGCAGACAGATGCTGAAACTCGCAGGCTGACCAGAGAAATTTTAAAAAACTTGTAATGAGAGGGGGAACTCGGACATGACAACTATTTTAGCGGCTATTTTTGTTTTTGGTGTTTTGATCACCGTACATGAATTCGGCCACTTTATTACGGCAAAAATGACAGGCATGCGCGTGGACGAGTTTGCCATTGGTTTCGGACCCAACATTTTTCAGAAAAAAGTTGGTGAGACCCTATATAGCTTAAGAATTATTCCTTTAGGCGGGTATAATAAAATAGCCGGTATGGATCCGGAAGAGCCTGACAGCAATGATTCTTTTAAGTCAAAATCTATTCCTGCCAGAATGTTGGTTATTTTAGCAGGTTCGTTAATGAACTTTCTGCTGCCGATAATTTTGTTTTTCAGTATTTTTATGATCAATGGTATTCAAAAGCCAGTCGATCAGCCTATTTTGGGCACGATTATGGAAGATAAGGCGGCCGCGCAGGCAGGCTTGCAGGTAGGCGATCGTATCCTTGCCATTAATGGTGAAAAGATTGCCACATGGAATGATTTGGTAGTTACCTTGCAGAAGTATCCTGATAAGGAGATTACTGTTACGGCAGAGCATCAGGGCGCAGTAAAAAATTATCAAATGACGCCAGCCTATGATGCGCAGTACGGCAGGCCCTTGATAGGTATTTCTCCTACATATGAACAATATCAGCCAGGCGTTGTTGAAGCGGCTACCATGGGCGCTGGCTATACTAAGTATATTATATTTGCGATGATTGACGGTCTGCAGAAAATAATTACCGGGGCGGCGCCGGCAGATGTTTCAGGTCCTATCGGCGTAGCTAAAATGGCAGGGGAGATGGCAAATCAGGGCATGCTTCCGCTACTGAACTTTATTGCTTTTCTCAGTATTAATTTAGGCGTTATCAATTTATTGCCATTGCCGGCTTTGGACGGCGGGCATTTTGTTCTGTTAGTTCTGGAAGCTGTACGTGGCAAGCCTTTAGGAGCGCGTGCGACCAATGCTATTCAAATGGTTGGCGTCGCAATCATTCTAAGTATTACTGTTTTGGCGGTGTTTAACGACATCAGCCGATAAAATAAAGAGGTGTCTTTATGAAGCGCAGAATAACCAGACAATTACAGTTGGGATCTGTATTTATTGGCGGTGATGCTCCTGTTTCAGTACAGTCGATGACTAATACGAGGACCGACGATGCTGCAGCGACTTTGAAACAAATTAAGGAACTGGCGGCAGTTGGCTGCGATGTCATTCGTTGTGCTGTACCTGATATGCCTGCAGCGCAGGCCTTACGGGAAATAGTTGCGCAGAGCCAGATTCCTGTAATAGCTGATATTCATTTTGATTACAAGCTTGCTTTGGCGGCTATAGATGCCGGTGTCAACGGACTTCGGTTAAATCCTGGTAATATTGGCGGACGTGAAAAGGTAGAAGCGGTAGTTGCAGCGGCCAGAATAAAAAATATACCTATTCGTATCGGCGTTAATGCCGGTTCACTGCCGAAGGATTTATTGGAAAAATATGGGCATCCGACAGCAGAAGCATTAGTAGAAGCTGCTTGGCGTCATATCCATATTTTAGAAGAACTTGATTATCGTAATATCAAAATTTCTTTGAAAGCACATGACGTACCATTAACTATTGCAGCTTACAGGCTTTTAGCTGCTCAATGTGATTATCCGCTGCATGTTGGGATTACTGAAGCTGGTACTGTTAATTCCGGTATTATTAAATCGGCAGTTGGTATAGGTACGTTATTGTCGGAAGGTATTGGCGATACGATTCGTGTTTCGCTTACCGGGGATCCGGTTAATGAAGTAAAGGTTGCTTATAATATTTTAAAAGCGTTGGGGCTTAGAGAATATGGGCCGACTTTGATTTCCTGTCCAACTTGCGGCAGGACCAGAATCAATCTGGAAAAGCTTGCTTTAGAAGTCGAACGCCGTTTAGACGAAATAGCGGAACCAATTACGGTTGCAGTTATGGGATGCGTAGTTAATGGACCTGGTGAAGCCAGGGAGGCCGATATAGGTATTGCCGGCGGTATTGGTGAAGGCCTGCTGTTCCGCAAAGGCGAGATCATAAAAAAAGTCAGCGAAGATAAAATAGTTGACGAGCTGTTTGATGAAATTAAGAAAATTTTGGTTGAGAGGAAGATGAAATAATGCGAGTTTCCAAACTGTATGCTCCTACTTTGCGTGAGGTTCCTGCAGAGGCGGAGGTTGTTAGTCACCAATTAATGCTGCGTGCCGGCTTTATGCGTAAAGCTGCCGGTGGTATTTATACTTATCTGCCGCTTGCCTGGCGTGTATTGAAAAAAATAGAAAGAATAGTACGTGAGGAAATGGATGCCAAAGGTTCACAGGAGCTTTTGATGCCTATTGTCCAGCCGGCTGAGATTTGGCAGGAAAGCGGACGTTGGGATGTATACGGTGCGGAAATGTTCAGGTTGCAGGATCGTCATAATCGCTGCTTCTGCCTTGGGCCTACACATGAAGAAATGGTAACGACTTTGATCCGCGGTGATGTTCGTTCTTATCGCCAGCTGCCGCTTAGTGTTTATCAAATCCAAAATAAATATCGTGATGAACGTCGCCCGCGTTTCGGTTTGATGCGCGGCCGTGAATTCATTATGAAAGATGCGTATTCCTTTGATCGTGACGAAGCTGGTCTTGATAAATCTTATCAGGATATGTACGATGCTTACACCAATATCTTTACGCGCTGCGGACTGGACTTCCGTCCTGTTGAAGCTGATTCCGGGGCTATCGGCGGCAGTGGTTCACATGAATTTATGGTAATTGCCGATAGTGGTGAAGCAGAGATTGTTTTCTGCACCAGCTGCGATTATGCGGCTAATGTTGAAAAAGCAGAGTTATTTCCTTTGGAAGCTCAAGAAGAAGCAATGCTGACTAAAGAAGAGGTAGTAACACCAGACTGTAAAACTATTGCTGATGTGTGCGCTTATTTAAAACTTCCTGTTGACCATTCTGTTAAAGCTGTTGCTTATAACAGTGAAAAAGGTTTGATTCTTTGTTTTGTACGTGGCGATCACGAAGTCAATGAAATCAAAGTTATCAATACCTGCGGCGTTATTGACCTGGAAATGGCGACAGAGGAACAATTGGCTGCTGCTGGTACTGTCGGTGGTTATATGGGCCCTGTTGGCATCGATAATAAAAAGGTCATAGTAGTTGTTGACGCTACTGTTATGAAAATGCATAATGTCTGCTGCGGCGCTAATAAAGAAGGTTTCCATTTCATCAATGTTAACCCGGATCGTGATTTTACACCAACATATGTAGCAGATATCCGTCTTATTCAGGAAGGTGATCCGTGCCCGCATTGCGGCGGAGAAGTGAGCAAAGCCCGCGGCATCGAGGTAGGGCAGGTCTTTAAGCTGTTTACTAAATACAGCTCTGCTTTAAAAGCTACCTATCTTGATGAAAACGGCAAAGAGCAACCTATGGTAATGGGATGCTATGGTGTCGGTGTCAGCAGAACGATGGCAGCTGCTATTGAGCAGAATTATGATGACAATGGTATCATCTGGCCAATCGAAATAGCACCCTATCATGTGCTGGTTGTGCCTGTTAATACAAAAGATGAAGCATCTGCAGCGAAAGCTGAAGAAATTTATATGCAGTTGAAAAAAGTAGGTCTGGAAACAGTTATCGATGATCGTAATGAACGCCCCGGTGTTAAATTTAAAGATGCTGATTTGATCGGTTATCCGCTGCGCGTTGTAGTTGGGCCGAAAACATTGACCGAAGGTAAGCTGGAAGTCAAAATTCGTAAAACAGGCGAGATCAGATATTTGCCTTTAGATGGCGATTATGTACAAGATATCAAAAATATTATTGCAGAACTTGCTTTTTCAAAATAAAAGATTAAACTGACAGTAAGGAGGTGCCGATAATGAGTTCTCATGATTGGGAGATGCTTATTCGTCTATTATTGGCCGCTTTTTTAGGCGGAATAGTCGGCATCGAACGCGGCAGCGGCGATAGACCGGCAGGTTTTAGAACACATATTTTAGTTTGTGCCGGTGCGGCGTTATTTATGCTGGTTTCTATGTACGGTTATGATGATTACCCTATGCATGGGGAAGAATTCCCGCGTAATCGTGATTCTTCCCGTATCGCTGCACAGGTAGTCAGCGGTATTGGTTTTCTTGGTGCCGGTACGATAATGCATGAGGGAGTTACCGTACGTGGTTTAACAACAGCTGCCAGCTTGTGGATGATTTCGGCCATTGGGTTGGCTGCCGGGGCCGGGATGTATATTTTAAGTATTGGTTCTACGGCGGTAATGATGGTGACTTTGGTTACTTTTCACAGCTGGGAAAAACGTTTTGCCGGCAGCAGTAGAAATGCCCGCCGCTTTATTCGTATTGTTGCCGAAAATGAACCAGGTATTATAACGAATATTACTGCGTATTTGACTGAAAATGGCGTTAAGGTACGCACTTTAAACGTAAAAAACAACTCCAAAAAAAATGAGGTAGTTTTGGAGTTGTATCTCAAAATAAGCAAAGATAGAGATGATATTGATATTATTCGCGGTTTGCAAAGTATTGAAGGCATCATTACTTTAGAGAACGTTGGTTGATTGGTAAGAAAGGACGCAAGCATGAAGGCGAAATATTGTATTGTTCCCGATAAAAATAAATTTTTTGCTTTTTTAGCCGAGCAGTCCTTAACGGAAGCAGAATTATTGCGTGCTCGTTTAATCCAGCCGGAGAAAATCTTTATGGATATCGAGGCTGCCGTGTGGCAGATAGAGTATAAAGCAGTTGCTCCCGTGACAGAAACTTTACTTGCAGCGGTGGCAAATAAGCTTACCGCTGCTTTTAATTTAACAAAAGTGGAGCTGCAGCAGACAAATCTGCTGGAAACTTCCGTTGTGGCTGAATCAGTTAAAATAGAAAATAAGCTTGAAACAGAAAATAAGTCTGTGCAGGTAGAGCCGGAGCGTGAAGAAGTGCCCTTGCCGCCGGAAGAACCTGAAGCAGTTGAAATAGGAGAAGCTGCCGCATTTGAAGCAGTACCTTTGTGTGAGGCAGAGCGTAAAGACGATGCTTATGAAAAGGCTTATAACCTTCTTTATGGAGGAAATAAAAAAGCAGACGGACTTATTTTTGGTAAAGCATTTAAAGGTAAACCCCGACCGATGATCGACGTTATCGAAGAAGAAAATCGAGTCGTAGTAGAAGGTACTTTTGTAAAAAGCATTGATAAGGACGGTAAGCTGACTGCTTTTATTGAGCGAGTCCTGCGTACCGGCAATGTGATGCTCACTTTTAATTTGAGTGATGAAACCAGTGGACTTTATGTTAGAATGCGTTTTGAAAATCTGGAAGAATGTCTGCAGTTTAAAAAGAAGATCAAACCGGGGATACAGCTGCGTATTATGGGTAATGTTGCTCCTGACAGATTTTTATTTGATGAAATGGTCATCAGTCCTCAGGGTATTATAGCTGTTCCTAAAAAAGAACGTATGGATAACGCTGAAGTTAAACGTGTCGAGCTGCATTGTCATACAAAAATGAGTAAGATGGATGGCGTAACACCAATGGAAGAATTGGTGGAGACAGCGATAAAATGGGGGCATAAAGCTCTTGCTATCACAGATCATGGCGTTGTACAGGCTTTTCCGTTCTGCTTTGATGTAGCAGAAAAAGCGGATATCAAGCTGATTTTCGGTATGGAAGGTTATTTGATGAACGACGACGGCCATGATATCGATCTGGAGCCGACGGATACGATCAAGAAAAGCCGTATCAAGAAGGTCAAAAATAACCACATTATCATTTTAGCAAAGAACGAAACAGGTCTGCGTAATCTGTATAAACTGGTAACAATCAGTCATTTGCGTTATCTGCATAAACGGCCGATGCTGCCGCGTGAGGTTATCGAAGAATATCGCGAGGGTTTGATTCTGGGTTCTGCCTGTGAAGCTGGTGAACTGTACAGGGCTATTTTGGCAGGTCGTCCCGATGAAGAATTAGAGAAAATAGCTTCTTTTTATGATTATCTGGAAATTCAGCCAACCGGAAATAATATGTTTTTAGTCAGACAGGAGCGCTGCACAGTCAAACAGCTGCAAGAGCATAATAGGAAAATTTATGAACTTGGTAAAAAGCTGGGTAAGCTGACCGTTGCTACCTGTGACGTGCATTTTTTGCATCCAGAGGACTCGCAGCTGCGGGCTATCCTGCAGGCTGGGCAAAATTATTCTGATGCCGATCAGCAAGCGCCTCTTTATTTCAGGACAACAGAAGAAATGCTCAAGGAATTTGAGTATTTTGGTAAAGAAATTGCTTATGAGTTGTGTGTAACCAATCCGAATAAGATTGCGGAGATGGTAGAAAAAATCAAACCTGTT
>ENA-OPXX01002165-OPXX01002165.1-human-gut-metagenome-genome-assembly--contig:-NODE-2165-length-11486-cov-1.851369_pt1 | contig 11486 bp, 23 predicted proteins | sample MGYA00241771_ERZ502046 | MGnify/ENA primary metagenome ERZ502046 (study PRJEB25962, sample SAMEA2042006) | human gut metagenome | biome: human gut; feature: human-associated habitat; material: faeces...
TTTAAGAGAGTCCGTCATTGGTGCGTCATAATTAATCATGCAGTTGATTACGCAACTATGCAAATAGTCCCATGTTATAGGGCAGAAGTCTTTTGCTCCATTCATTGCACACTGTATATTACACATTTTTACAAAAGCATCAGTCTTCTCCTTGTTTTTTGCATACTGGATTTCCTCGTTTGGCAGTTCAAACCGTTCCTGCATTTCATCTAGGTGTTTACCTACTGCTTCTTCGGTGAAAATGTTTTTGGCATATTTTCCACGCATGAAATCTCTGTATACATCCATTTCTTCTTGTTCCGACGGGAACTGCCGTTTCAGCATGTCCGACAACAATAAGTTCTGGTTAGCTGTCATGATGCGTCTCATGCTTTTCCCGTAGCGCAACTCACGTTGTTTTCCATACGGTATGCCACTTGGGTTTATTGCATAACCATCTATAGCAAGGATGATTCTTGCTAAATCAAGCAGATTTCTGCGTGACACAATATAGTCATATTCGAAAAAATTATCATAGCTTTCACTCATTACATTTTTGAAATACTCTATAACGTTATTAATACCTTCTTTCGTTTCATACGTTGACAGTTTATTGAAACCAATATAGTATTCCAATTCTCTTAATGGAGGTTTGCCGATTGCCTTGTTCTTTGTTTCCATTTGGAGAATCGCATCACGAAATTCATTTAACGCGTTTTTCGATATTATAGCGTCCTTAAAATCCAAATAAACACCTCTTTACAAATATATGTATATTATACCATAATTCTACACAGAAGTCAATGTAGATTAACATGTAAATTTACATATAAATGTAAAAAAAGAGACTGACCGTAAAGGTCAGCCTCTAATTTTGTTGGCTTTGAGCCAGTTCCCGCTCCATGCGGGAAACATTTATTTCTCCATTTAAGGAGAATAAGAATTCATCTAAGCCATTGAAGTCTCCGGCTTTGACAAATCCTTTGATTTTTTTACTCATATCTGGATGAACCGATATGAGCTTGTTTACGTCTTCTAATGTTGCATGGCTATCAACCACGACAACGTTTTGGACGTATTTTCGCAGGCATTCATTTGCCTGCATCAAGAGTTTTGAGAGCGGTTGCTTGTACTGCTCCCTCTGCTCTTTTGTCATTTGTTGAACATTTCGGTGGTATTTACCGAAATATTCAACAATTTTTTCACGAAGGATGTCATCCTCATCCTTCGTATTTAGTTCCATGAATCTTCATTGGCTTCTGTTTGTGCGAAGCCAATATTTTTCTCATAGTCATTCAATCCAAAAAGAGAAGATAATTCTTCTCTTTCTGAATAATTTTCTTCGGAACGACGCTCCATTGTGTCAATTCCTCTCAATAAATTCTTTTCTTTTGCCATGGTTTTTTCCTCTTTCTTTCTCCCGTTTCCGGGTAATAAAAAACGGATAGGCTTGGTTTCCTATCCGTTTTTTGGTTGATTATGTTTAATTTTTATATGTGTATTATACTATATTGAAATGTATAATGCAAGAAATTCTACAAAATATTTATATCTTGTTAAAATACATCATTGATAAGCTGTTTCCAACCTATTTCACTTTTAATGTGAATGCTTCGATTCCATTTGACAATAATGAAAAGAACGCTACTACTGGCAAAATGACGATAATGTTAAAGCATAAAACAAATGAACCGCCACCAAGAATCAGTATTAACATTGATACGTTCCAAGTAACTTCATCCCATGCATTTTCTAACTTATTTTTTTATCATAATAATCCCCTTTTCTTTATTATAAAGAGTTATACATTTTTATCGGCTTCGATAAAGCCATTCTCTCGGAAGGAAAAATAATCATCTCCAATAATAATACTGTCTCTGATTTCGATATTTAAAACCCGGCTTACTTTATATATATCCTGTGTAAATGCAATATCCTCTTTTGAAGGTGTCGTATCTCCGGCAGGATGATTGTGTGCAATGACAAATTTAACTGCGCCACAAAGTAATAACCGCATGAAGATTTCCCTTAATGTTGTCATTGTCCGGTTAACAGTTCCATGACTTACTTCAAATACACCAACTGGTTTGTTGATTGTATCAAAAGCAATCAGCCATACGTGTTCCTCGGCTTTTTTGTCAGCTCTATAAATCGATTTTAAAACAATTGCTGTCTGCTCCGCAGAACGGATAACATCAAGTTTATCATATTCATCTACCCGACACTCTTTTAATGCGGGAAGCCCTTTTTCATCTAATTCTAAGTCATACTTCACAAGTCTCATTTTGTTCTCTCCATTTAAACCCCTTTTGATTTATTTATGTATATTATACCATAAATTCAATAAAAAGTCAACAATAGGACAACCATTATCAGTATATGTCGTTACATTAGGTATTGCGTCGATATTTACTTATTTACGCGTCATTACCGTAATTCCGTCACATCTTTTTTTAATGAATCTTTGTCATTGAAATAAAATGTATGGAACAGTGTTGCTAGTTTTTTCTTCCGGTATTCTGCAACATCTTCCACTGGCAGATAATGCATCCGGTTTCTTTCCTTGTGCGATGTTATATAGCCTTTTTCTTCCAGTCTGCTTAACAATGTATATACTGTCTGATTTTTCCATTTGACGTTGAATTTTGTTTCAGCTTCCGTTATAACATCAACCAACGTTGTGTCTTTTTCTAAAAATCGCATTCTCCGCCAGATAATATTCATGCAAATTTCTTCACTGTATGGTAATTCTGATTTCATCCTTTTCTCCTCTTATTAGACCTAGTTTTCTAAATATTATACCATGAATACGTATATTAGTCAAGTAGAATATACTATTGCTCTACATGAAAGGCTCAGTATTAATACTGAGCCTTTTGCTGTATTATTTGATTTTCAGAAGTTTTTTAACAGCTTTTTGCATGTCTGGGTTTCGTACATATGCCTTATACAGACGTTCCTGTTCAAATGCTTCTCCATTATCATTTTGCGTGAACAATGTTAAAGGGTTGCTGATTTTGTAACACATGCACATACACATAAAAACAGGTATGGTAGGCTTTGCCATGCCACTCTCCCATCCATAAATAGTCTTAGGAGAGATTTTCTCTCCCAACGCTTTCTCAATATATTCGCTTACCTCATTTACAGTAATTTCTGAATCCTGTCGCAAAATTTTCAACTGATTCATTACAGTTTTAATATCATTCATAATTGTCCTCTCACTATTCTTTTTGTTTGTTATCCTTAGCAATCATGGTTTTCTTCAATTCTTTCCAACCACTTTTGGAGAACCCAAAAGCAACTGCAAATTCATAATATGCACCATAATATTTATCTGTCAACGAGAAATTTCTATGTTCGAATGGTGTCAGAACATCTTCAACTGCATCAGTAACATCTAACAGACTATTTCCACTGTGGCGTCTGCCACAAATCCATCCTTTTACAATTTTTGGAACTTCTTGATTTGTCAGTGTTTCAATTTGTTTCCATGACTTTGGTTTAATAATAAACCACAGATTGCACGGACGGTAATTAATATCGTCCAGACGCTCCCAAGCGTCTGCCTTTTTTACTCCATTAATAATATCATCATATCCTACAGAACTGGATGTAGGATACTTTTCATCTCTTTTAATATAAATGCATATACTTCCATCAGTGTGTACCCATCCATCTTCTAAGTTTTTCTCTTCTCCTTTTTCAACTGCCGTTTCATATTCCATAAGCATTCGGTATATTGCTTCTTTATTTTCAAGTAGTGCCTTTTTATACCACTTTTTGACGGCTTTAGTTTTTCCAAATTCTACCCATGCATCATAAATTTTATTATCCATATATTCTGCAAGCTGTTTTCTTGCACTGTAATAGACTTGCAGACGCATAGCTTTTTCAGTCCCAACAAATTCTGGAACATACGAATCATTTGTTTTATCAGTTAAACACTGGATATTGCTTTTCTTAAAAACCGATGTACAGTCAAATTCAAAGCCTTCTCCCCATAAATCAACCAAAAGCTGATTATTGTTATTGAAGATACCGTAAACATTAGAGCCGTCATTGCCTTTTTTGTCATAGTTAAATTCTTGCGCATATGCACCACTAAGAATCATTTTATTGTCAATGGCAATATCTACTTCATCATGCTTACATGCAATGCTACTGTCATTTACAATCATTAACTCATGTTTTTCAATCTTCGCCCGGTTTTCCGGCAAGAAGCTGTCAAGATAATGTAATTGCAGTTCTACTTCTTTGTCTGTGAATTTAAGCATTACCAGTAGCATTCCTACAATGATAGGCATGAATGCTTCCACACCCAGATTGTATAAATCCAACTTGTCTTTTTCAAGTTCATATTTTGTAGCATACCCCTTATAATCATGTCCCGAATAATTAAATATGTAGTTATAAGGGAAAATGCTGTCTGCTTTTGCTTCCGTCCACCTGCCATTTCTCAGGTTTCCATGCTGTCCGATATATGCTTCATCTATCCGGTCGTTTACAGATATAATCGTTCCATTACTTTTAAAAAAGAAAGAAAAGAAGCAATCTGCTGAATCACCCGCACTTATAAAGCAGAAATATATACCGTCTTCTGCTTTCTCGACAGTTAAAAGGCATTCTGCCAATGTATTGAATACATGGAGTTGAGTGTCTATATGTGTAACAGCTTTTATTCTGCCACCTTTTGCAAACATGTCTACTTTACATTTATTTATAGAATTAACAACGTTGCCGATACTATCAAGAATCTGTTGTTTTTGTTCCTTGTTTTCGCCAATCAGTTTATCCTTTGTCACATGTAAATAAATCTGATTCAATTTGCCGATAAATTCATTTTCAGCTTTTACCACAACATCCTCATTAAACATTGCATACATCTCTTTTTCATCTTTGTAACTATTTGGATTTACAAGCACATCTAATAAGCTTATTTTGGCGTCAGTTAACATCAATTCAAACTGTCTTTTTACATACAATACTGCAAGCATTCCTGTACTATCATACTCCGCAAGCAGTTTTTCAACCTGCTTTCCTATTGTATGAAATTTGTATTCCATATTCATAAGATTGAATCTTGTTTGTTCTCTGTCATATTTACTGTAGACAGCCCATTTTTCTAACACATCCATGTATGTCATAGTTTTTTGTTCCTCATCTCTCCTATGTTAAACAACACATCAAAATTAAGCTGGCAAGAATAAATGCGAATATGAATCCAAGCAATGTAATAAGTATATCATCCGAGTCAACAGGTGCATTGCATATCATAGTTGTTATAACCGCTACTACAAATGCATATATAAATACCTTGCTATTATTGGTTACATAATTTCTATATTTTTGGTTTTTTCTAAAGCAACTGTAACTTCGTTGTCCGTCACAGATGTTAATTTATCATTAATTAATTCATCATCAGCAATCACGTATTTTCTTATCAATCCGCGCTTTTTCCACTGTTCAGCTAATTCCTGCAATTCAGCTTTCATTACTTTTTCGCTGTCACAATTAATACAATAGCAATCTTTAAGCTGTGCATTTTCTGCAAATAAATAAGTCAACAGCATGTTTCCCTTACCAATATCTTTTTCCGTCATACTCTTCCTCGCCATGGATACGATTATTTTTTGAGCATATTTTCCATGTTATCATCTGCCATTTTAGTCAAGTAAGTCCAATGCCTTATTATACGCTTGACTTTTTCCAAGAAATAATCTATCAACATCAACCTTATCCTCATATCTTTTTCTCAATTTGCGCAGTTCTCTTTTGGCAACATCTATTTTGTTTTGGCTTTCAGCTTTTTTAATTAAATTATGGAGTATATCTTCATCTGATATTTTTTCTCCACTTGCCATTTCCACTATTACACTTGTTATAAAAATTTCTTCTTCTTTGGATAGCTGAACACCCATAAATGTAGACATATTAAGTTCCTTTCTAAATGCCCGGTTTAATTTATTGATTCGATGATATGCTTAATTTCGTACATATGATTGTTAGGATATTTTCCAGTATTCCAGTCGGCAATAATAATTTTAATTGTTTAATTCTTTTTCAATACAGTAATGTCCTAAAATATTGTATTCAGTCAAACTACCACTACAAGAATCGCAATCACAACGAACGTTATAACATATTCCATAATTTCGTTGTCTCCCTTTCTTCACTTTCTTTATAAAGCAATCACTATAACACCTATAAATAGAATAGATATTACACATCCTGCTCTAACATAAAAGTTATATCTTTCATAATTGCCACGCTTGTATGCTTTGTATATGAGAATTAAAAATACTAAATCAATTATAGAAATAAGTACAAATGGTGCGCATATCTTTGATATTGTATCAATCATAGTTACACTCCTCTGATTTTGTCGTTTTAATTTTAATCTTCCTTCAAATTTCTCCAAAATTCTGAATATGTTCAGTTGATTTTCTAGTCTGTTGTAATCATTGCCGTCTCCGTTCACAGGATTCTTAGCTCTTTTTGCTAGTTGTTTCCTGCCTTTTCAAGTCTTTCGACGAAATCAAAAAAGAATTGTTTCTGTTCTTTATCCTTTATTTCTTCCTGCGAGTACTTGCATACTGCATCTCTCAGCCATTCGATTTCTTTATCTGTCAGCCCGAAAATTTTATACTTTTCGACCAGAGGCTTATCCCAGTCCCTATTGCCTTCAATATTCAAATAAAAATCATCTTTAATTTTTTCTGCGTACTGTTTTGCATCATCATATTTATCAAAATTGTTGAAAGATGCTGAACCAGATGTAACTGTATAACGTGTGATTTCCTCGTCTGCAAATATTTTATTCATATATTTTGTCTCCTTGTTAAGTTAAATTCCTCATATCTACATTTTTTCAGTGAACAAAACAATGTATCACTCTCATTCTGCTTTAATTAACCATATTCTTTTCGTTATATACTCTATGGATTTTTAAAATATAATATTTACGACCTTTCTCTGCACCCCACTCTTGAACTTTTTCGAACAAAACAATTGGTCTGACCTCGTCGGGTGAAAGTGACATCCACAATTAAAACACGTCTTATTCAATATCCGTACCTCCATAAAAGTTCAGCTTAGTCTTGTTTGAAATGGAAAACCTCTTTGTATTTTTTCTCCTTTTTCCATTCACTTTCAATTTTCATAGCTTCTTCAAAAGATAAGTCCGTCAATGTCTCGCCCTCACAATCCTTATGAGGTTTTCTTAAATTACCTACTACTGTATATTTATTTCCCATATTTTTCATTCCTTTCTTGATTAAAGTTCAGTTTACCGATCATATTTCTTATCATCCAAAAAATCTACATCTGTATAATTATCAAGACACTTTTCATAATGCCCTTCCTGCTTAGTAATGCCAGAATAAGTTTCATATGGATTTGGAAGATTATGCTTTTTACAACAATCATAGCAAATAACAAAGCTTCTTGTTTTTTCTCTACGCCCATATGGTTCATCGTCCGTGTGATATCTGGCAAAATTTTGGAAAGGTGTCATAGATAACAGCGTTGCAGTCCTATCGCAGTCTTTTCCACAAAAATCACAAATTGCATGTATCATCCTACTATTCCTCCATTAATTCTAATTTTCAGCTATTTCCATTTTGGAAATGTTCAGTTTAACTAATTAGTTCTTTACACATGTTTTTAAGTTCATCGTAGTATTTTGCTTCATCATCAAGTAAATCAGTGATTGTTTCTAAAAATACTCTTTCCGCATCTTCCCAACTATGAATATCATCATCGATTAATTCCTGCACGTCTCCGTTAAGGAATTGATAACCATATATTTTTTCATTTTCGGTACTTTCGTCAAATAAAGTTGCCACTCTATCTGTGTCATATGCATATAACACTTTTTGCTTATTCCAATAATCATTTTCAGGTGTTACTTCTACCAATTTCATAAATTTCTTTCCTCCACTAAATTCTAATTTACTGTCTTATCATCTGCATTGCTTTTTCAAAAGATGGTTTTATTAAAAGTTCTGTGACCACATCTTTTACATTTTTCGATGCTTTTTCAGATACTTGCGTATCTGTTATATCTTGTTCATCAATACCGTGCATCAGTTTAAGATACTCAATATCGTTTAATGCAAGATATTCTTGTAATGAACAATTTATGGATGGACTGTTATGCCATTGTTCTATCAATTCATTCCACTCCGATTCTGTTTTATCCGAATATTTCGCCATGAACCAAACCTCCACAATACTTGATTTTTTCAATTTATTCATCCAATCACTAATACTGCTTTAGACACTTTGTATCCTCCCTTCTTTTACAAAATCCTTTACTTTTTCATCCATGTGCTTTTACTCCCCCCCTATTCTTCAATTTGAACTGGATTTTCCAATTTTAGAAACTCTTCTCTATGTTCTACCAATGACGCATTAGCAATTGCATTGATTTTGTTCTGACAGAATGACTCAATTTCTCCCTTTGCTTCCATAACTGTTTTATCCATTTGCTCATTGAACTGGTCTGCAATGAAGCCGATATTGCTTCCAATATCGCTATTGAGCTTATCCAGTTTTTTCAGAATATTTTCTTTATCTGCTTTTGTTAAGGTTTTTTTTGAAGAAAACAAGTCTGCAATTTCATTAATCAGTCCTTTAGATTCTTCCATTGCTTTATCCGTTTGTCCTTTAAATTCATTTATGAACTGTTTTCTTTTGCTTACAAAGTCGCATTTTGGAATCTGTCCGTCTTTTTCAGTATAACGGATTGTGCAAGGGATTCCAGTACCGCATCCAAAAGAAGTGATTGCTTCTGCAAACTGTGAATAACTCATTTCAACCTCGACAATAGGTTTATTACCGAAAATCCAGTCCTTGCTCATCCCCCGCTCAATCTCAGCGTGCTTCACTTTAAGCGTTATTGTACTGCTATGCTCAATGCTACTACCGAACAAAGCTGTTTTTGTTCCATATGCTCTGTTGAAGCTAATAGTGCCATAGGCAGGATGTGATGTTTTTATTCCAATTATTCCATCTTCTACGTTGCGCTCGTTTTCCATATAAAATCTTCCTTTCCTTATCAATGTTGGTCATTTTCTAGTTGAAATAATATCCTGTATATCTCCCATGCAATCAATCCAATGTTCATATATAGCTATATGTTCATCTGTTGGAGTTTTAACAACATTTGAGATGTATCTGTCAAATCTCACTAATGTATTATTGATTTTTGTAACATCACCATTTTGAATATTAGATAAATCCGCCATGCAATTAAGCCAATGTTCGGATATTTCTATATTTTCATTCGTTGCAGAAAGTTCCATAAGATAATTGTTGAATTTCATTAAAATTTCGGTCATTTTCATTTCCTCGCTCTCGAAGTTCCTCTTTGTTTTTCTTATCTAATCTTTATTATATTATACCATAAAAAATACTTTTTGTCAATATAATAAAGCTACTATTATGATAATACTATCACAATAATAGCTTTATTATATATCATATTGGTTAAATTTTCAGTAACTTGTTACATCCGATTTCTGATGTACTCTTCAATGTTAGTCTTTGCATTGCCGGGTTCGCAATATATCATACATCCAGTCAAGGTGCTGTCTGCTAAATCTGAATCTGTCAAATCTGCCCCATGCTTAATAAGCCATGTGTCGAGTTCATTGCTCACCGCTATCAGTTCCATTGCCAATTGCGCTTTTTTATCAATTATTTTTTGGATTTTCTTTGGAATTTTCATTATTGCATCCCTCACAAAGCTTTAAATTTTTTCTGAAATGGAATCACGGCATTGTACTTTCTCCACGCTATTACCGGATATATACAGTTCCATTGCTTTTCGTAAAGCCATTCGGTAATCGTTGTATTTGTAGCACCGTTTGGCAATCTGAACTTAACTTCGTAATCCACTCCAAAAGTTTCATTTTGCGGGACATCTGGTGGTGTCAACGCAGGGTAGTTATTCCACTTCATTTTTCCCTTTTACATATTCTTCTTTTTCCTGCTTCTCCAACATACTCAGTTCCTTGTTGAAACAGTTATCTACAAAATCTTCATGCAAATCAAAATTGCCTTTGAGATTCAGATTTGCCAACTGTCTTGAAGCAGTAATCTGGAATTTTTCTGAATTTAATGTCATTGAGAAACCTTTTTCATACAAAACTTTTCTTGAATCATTTCTTTTTTTCCATGCTTGAGCAGATACCGTCTTTATGAAGCCATATTTATCTTTTGGAAGTAACGATTCATCTTTTTTATATTTACCTTCCAACTCATAGACATAATCAATCAGTCCGTCGTATTTTTTGTTTAGATAATCTTTTTTTTCGTCTCGTGACAGCACAGATTCAATGGAAAAAATTTTTCCATCTTCTGTTTCGATTGCATCTGCATCATTCATTAATCTAAATTCATCAACGTTCCACTCAAACATGCCATATTCCTCACTTTCATTTTATGTATATATTATACCATAGATATTTTAAAATGTCAATAATCACCACCATTTACCAAATATTATTATAAACTGCTCTTGTGTTCCGTATTTCTTCAACCAGTAATCTTGGCACATCCTTTTTAATTTTAAATCAAGATTTCTGTCAAAATGAACACCATAATCTGCCATATTATGCCAATCTGCCCTTAACGGTACTACAAAACCATATGTTTCGGAATTAGCCTTATTGCTTGCTCCGAAGATATGGTGTACATGAACATTATTACTATCTCCGCTCATGTAGCATTTTGTCATGTCATTTGTCAGAATACTATGATATTCTTCTTTTGATTTTACTGTTTTAGGTTTGTATTTATATTTTTCTTTTTCCCCACTTTTCAATTTTTCTGCATATGCATCCCGAAATTGAGTTTTTGTCCTCAACGTTGTTCGTGCTTGCAGTTTATGTTTTGCCCGCAACGGTTTGTATTCCTTTTTACCTTCCACAATTTTTTTTGCATAAGAATCTCTTAAACATGTTTTATTCACTTCTCTACCTCCAAATGTCTAAAATACCATTAAAATACCACTAAAAAGTGTAAAAAAAGGACAGGTAACAGGTATTGCTTACCCTTCCTGTCCTAGAAAGCCGTATATTCGCAAATAAGCCACCTTAAGTTATTGGTTAAGGATTCTTCCATACGTTTTCTTAAAATGCCTTATTTGTGCCTTTATTTGTGCTGTTTTTTTTAATAACCAGAAATTTTGAAACATGCCGTTTCGGAAGTTGACTCATACCTGTTTCCACATTCCAACATGTATTCTTTGCAACCATTTGGTACTGCATAATAGCAATACAGGTCTGTTGTGCCGTCCCAGTCATAAATAATGTCATAAGTTCTTGTTGTACATGAAATGCCACGATATTTCAACCGTTCTCCGTCTAATCCCTCAATTTTAATGTTGGTATACAATTCATTCTGCGATTTTGACAGACTGTATCGAACAACATGCCAACTATAACCCACAGGCGCATCTGCATACTTGTACATGGATTTTCCAGAATTGCAGTATTCCT
>ENA-OPXX01002173-OPXX01002173.1-human-gut-metagenome-genome-assembly--contig:-NODE-2173-length-11441-cov-5.158704_pt1 | contig 11441 bp, 10 predicted proteins | sample MGYA00241771_ERZ502046 | MGnify/ENA primary metagenome ERZ502046 (study PRJEB25962, sample SAMEA2042006) | human gut metagenome | biome: human gut; feature: human-associated habitat; material: faeces...
GAAGCCTGTTTGATGTTCATTTGCTTCACCTCCGCCCTTACATTACACCTTAAAGCCAGTTGAAGGTCAAGGCTTTTGCGCAAAAAAACCGAGCCGCCGCACAAAAATGTGCAGGCAGCTCGGTTTTTCAATGCAAAATATCCGTCAGCGCGGGGGATCAGTCAGCAGACTGGCAGAACACAGAGAAAGTGCGGTAAGCCATGTACAGGTCGGTCTTATGGATGACCTCGAAGGGAGAGTGCATGGACAGCACAGGCACACCCATATCCAGCACCTTGATGCCGCGGTTTGCCACATACTTGGCAATGGTGCCGCCGCCGCCCAGATCCAGACGGCCCATCTCGCCGATCTGCCATGCCACGTTGTTGGCATCCAGCATACGGGTGATGTCGCCCAGCAGCTCGGCGTTGGCATCGCTGGCAGAGCTCTTGCCGCGGCTGCCGGTGTACTTGAAGATGGCAATGCCGCGGCCGGCGTAGGTGCCGTTCTGCTTCTCAAAGGCGCTTGCCCAGGAGGGGTCGAAGGCGGCGGTCACGTCCGCAGACAGGCACACGCTGTTGCGGAAGGCCAGAATGTCGTCCTGGCCGGCAGCGCGGCAGAGCAGCTGCATAAAGTGGAACACATACATACTCTGCATACCGGTCACGCCGTCGGAGCCGATCTCTTCCTTATCGGTCAGCACGCAGATGGTGGTGTGCACAGGGTCCTTGGTCTCGATCTCGGCCAGCAGTGCGGGGTAAGCATCCACGCGGTCGTCGTGGCCGTAGGCACCGATCATGGAGCGGTCAAAGCCCACGTCGCGTGCCTTGGCAGCGGGCACGACCTCGATCTCGGCGCGGGTGAAGTCGCGCTCGGTAATGCCGTACTTCTGGTTCAGCAGGATGAGGGTGTTCAGCTTGACAGCCTCCTTGACGTCCTCTTCCTCCACGGTGTCAGAGCCGATGAGCACGTTCAGCTCCTCGCCCTTGATGCCCTCGCTGAGCTTGCGCTCGTTCTGCTCGGCACCCAGATGGGGCAGCAGGTCGGTGATGCAGAACACGGGATCGTTCTCGTCCTCACCAATGGCAAAGTTGACACTGGAACCGTCGGCGCGGGTGAACACGCCGTGGATGGCCAGCGGGATGGTAGCCCACTGGTACTTGCGCACACCGCCGTAGTAGTGGGTGCGGAAGTAGCTCATGTGGTCAGACTCGTACAGGGGGTTGGGGCGCAGATCCAGACGGGGGCAGTCGATGTGGGCGATGACCAGACGGAAACCCTCCTCATAGGGCTTCTGGCCGATGGTAGCCGCCACAACGGCCTTGTTCTCCTGAATGAAGTAGATCTTCTCGCCGGGTGCGTAGACCTTTTTAGGATCAAAAGCCTTGTAGCCGGCAGCCTGCAGCATCTGCTCGCTGACAACGGCAGCCTCGCGCTCGGTCTTGGCGCTGTCCATAAATTTCTTGTAGCCCTCGGCAAAGGCAGCAGCCTTTTCCTTTACATCTGCCTGCTTGTCGGCAGCGTATTCGGGGGTGTAGAGCAGCTTTTCGGCGTACTCTTTTGCAGTAAGTTTCTCACTCATGATTTTTTGCTCCTTAACTTTTTATCATTGACCTGCGTACAGACGCTGATAGGTCTGGTAGCAGGCGGTGATCTTGTTGACGTAGTGGTGCATCTGGTTATAGGGGAAGCCCTGCAGCGTTTCCCCGTCTGCGGAGTGTTCCTCCATTTGCAGCAGCTGATCCACCGTGCCCCAGCCGCTGTGGTAAGCCGCTGCCGCCGTGGATACATCCCCTTTGTAGCGCACCATGCAAAGGTGCAGGTAATAGCACCCAAAGCGAATGGCGGTGTCGGGGCTGTACAGGTCTGCAAAGGTCAGTGGTTCGTCCGGGGCAATTTTGCTGCGCATCCAGAGAAAGGTCTCCTCAGTCATCTGCATCAAGCCCCGGGCATCCACGCTGGAGGTAGCCTGCGGGTCAAAGCCGCTTTCGGTGCGGATAAAAGCGTAGACTAAAAGCGGATCCAGCTCGTAGGCGGCTGCCCATTTTTCCACCAGCTGCTCGTACTTGCAGGGGTACAAAAGCTGCTCTGCCCGGTTGCACAAAGGCGGCACTACACACACCGTAAGCACCACTGCCAAGCACAACGCAGCCAGCCGCAGCACCAGCTGACGGCGGCGCTGCTGTTTGCGGCGGCGCAGCTTTTCCCGCGCCGCGCGGCGCTCCCGGGCGGCGATAGGGTCGTAGACTTTTTCATAATTTTGTTCGTTCAAGGTGCTGCCGTCACGCCCCCTTCTGCCTGCAGCTGCTCACACAGGCGGGCGGCTGCGGCTTGCAGCGCCTCCAACCCGGCATCATTATGCAGGATGTAGTCTGCCTGTGTGGTCAGGGTTTCTTCCGGGGTTTGGGCGTTCAGGCGGCGGGCGGCCATCTCCGGCGAGATGCCGTCCCGCGCCACGATGCGCGCCACGATGGTTTCAAAGGGTGCGGTGACCACGCACAGGCGGTCACATTCAGCCTGTGCCGCCGTGCCCACGATGACCGCACCGTCCAGCACAAAAAGGGACGCTCCGGCGGCCTGTGCCGCCTGCTTTGCCGCACGGATGCGCGCCACGATGGCGGGGTGGGTCAGGCTGTCCAGCGCGGCCTTGCCCTCCGGGGTGGCAAAGGCGCGGTCAGCCAGCAGGCGGCGATCCAGCGTACCGTCCGGCTTTAAAATATCCCCGCCGAACCGTGCCGCAAGCTGCGGCAGCAGCGGCGAGCCGGGCAGCAAAATTTCCCGGCTGAGCTGGTCGGCGTCTGCCAGCGGCACGCCGTGGGCGGCAAATACCGCCGTGACCGTGGACTTGCCGCAGCCGCTGCGCCCCGTGATGCCTAAAGTTATCATAGGTCGATCACCCGGAAGGCGGCGGCGCGGATCAGGCGGTTGTACACCGCCATGGACAGGCCATCCTTCTGCGGGCAACGGGCGTAGACTACGCCATCGCCCTGCTCATCCAGCGCCCGCAGGGAGCGGAAGATGTGCTTTGCCTGATCGGCACCGTCCCCCTCGCGGCCGTATTCCACGCAGGGCACATCCAGCTTTGCGCTTTCGCCGGTAAAGCACAGGCAGCTGGGGTTCTCGTTTTTATGGGCGTCCACATAGGCTTTGAACTGCTCAAAGGTGCCGTTGAGCAGGGTCACATCGGCTTTAGGGGCGTAGTGCTTATACTTCATGCCCGGGCTGCGCACCACGGCACCTTCCGGCAGCTTTTCCAGAATAGCCTTGGACACCTCCACCTCTTCGCCGAGGGCGCGTTCCAAGTCCTCCAGCGTAATGTGACCGGGGCGGAACAGGGTGGGTTTCTCCCCCACCACCGACACCACAGTGCTCTCCACACCCACATCGCACTCGCCGCCGTCCAAGATCAGCGGCAGGCGGCCGTCCATATCGGTGAACACGTCCTGTGCGTTGGTGGGGCTGGGCTTACCGGAAAGGTTTGCGCTGGGGGCGGCAAAGGCGCAGCCGCTCTGCTGGATGACCGCCCGCGCCACCGGGTGGCTGGGCATACGGATGCCCACGGTATCCAGCCCGGCGCAGCATTCATCCGCTACTTCCGGCCCGCGCGGCATGATGATGGTCAGCGGTCCGGGGCAGAAAGCTGCCATCAGCAGCTGGGCACGCTCCGGCACCTCGCTGACAAGACCCGGCAGCATCTCCGGCCCTGTGACGTGGACGATGAGGGGGTTATCCTGCGGGCGTCCCTTGGCTACAAAGATATTGCGCACCGCCGCGCCGTTGCGGGCATCGGCGGCAATGCCGTAGACCGTCTCGGTGGGCAGGGCTACAAGCTGTCCCTGCCGCAGCAGCTGCGCGGCTTCGGCGACTCCTGCTTCATCGGCAGGCAAAACTCTGGTTTTGATTTTCATACGAATCATCGTTCTTTCTATCTGTAAAGTATAGTTGCTTGTCATGCTTTTCTATCGTTTTACGGTCATTCTGCATCTGCTGAACCGGCGCTTATCCACCCAGCTTTTGCAGCTTTTCGGTCTGTTCCCGGGTGGCAAGGGCATCGATCACCTCGTCCAGATTACCGTCCATGATCTTTTCCAGATTGTGGACGGTCAGGCCGATGCGGTGGTCGGTGCAGCGATCCTGCGGGAAGTTGTAGGTGCGGATCTTCTCGCTGCGGTCGCCGGTGCCCACCTGCCCCTGACGCTGGGCGTTGATGGCGTCCTGCTGCTCCTTCTGCTTTTGCGCAAGCAACCGGCTGCGCAGGATCTCCAGCGCCTTATCCTTGTTCTGGAACTGGCTGCGCTCGTTCTGGCACTCCACCACCGTACCCGTAGGGATATGGGTCACACGGATGGCGCTGGAGGTCTTGTTGATGTGCTGACCGCCCGCACCGGAGGAGCGGAAGGTGTCAATGCGCAGATCCTTCATGTCCAGCGCAAAGTCTACCTCCTCTGCCTGCGGCATTACCGCCACGGTGGCGGTGGAGGTGTGGATGCGGCCTTGGGTCTCGGTCTCCGGCACACGCTGTACCCGGTGCACCCCGCTCTCGTACTTGAGGCGGTTATACGCACCTGCGCCGTCCACCGAGACGATGGCTTCCTTTACGCCGCCAAGCTCCGTCTCGTTCAGGTTGAGCACTTCCAGCGTCCAGCCGCGGTTCTGGGCGTACATGGTGTACATCCGCAGCAGACTGTGGGCAAACAGGGCGGCTTCCTCGCCGCCGGCACCGCTGCGGATCTCCATGATGACGTTTTTGCCATCGTTCACGTCCTTGGGCAACAGCAAAATTTTGAGATTATTTTCCAGCTTTGCCACATCTTGACTTTTTTCGCTGATTTCCTGCTGTATCATCTGCTTGAAGTCCGGGTCAAGTGTTCCGGACTCCTCCAGCAGAGCTTTGGCCTGCGCCAGATGATCCAGCGCGGTCTGCCAGTCCCGGTAAGCCTCCACCACCGGCTCGGTGTCGTGGTACTCCCGCATCAGCTTGCGGAACAGTGCCGGGTCGGCGGCGGTATCGGGCTGGTTCAGCCGCATGGAAAGCTCCTCAAAGCGGCGGCAGACCGCATCCATCCGGGAAGAAATATCTTGCATCCTTGCAGTTCTCCTTACAAATTCGTTCCGGTTCGGGTGCGTTGGCTACGCTACTGCGCGCTGCCGGGCTTTATCACCTTTTTGATGTTCTTTTCAATTTTGGCGCGGGGCAGCATGACCTCGCGTCCGCAGCCGGTGCAGCGGATCTTAAAATCCATGCCCACCCGCAGCACCTCGAAGCTGGATGCTCCGCAGGGGTGCTTTTTGCGGGTGAGGATGGTATCTCCCACAGCGATGTCCATATTTATCCGACCTCTCCCTTCTTTTCTGCCGCGCAGACGCCCGGCAGAGCCAGTGTGTGCCGCCGCCCGCATAGCGGGTGCTGCGCATACAGATATAGTATAATGCAAAGCCGCACAAAATGCAAATATCTGCGCACACTGCTGCATATCGTTGTAGCATCGCACAGAGACCCGAAAACTATATAGAAAGAGGAATGAAACATGATGCAAGCTTATCGTACCGAAAACAGTTACCGTTCTGCCGCCCGCCTGTCCCCTGCCGAACTGCGGGCCGCCATGGCCAGCGGCGAGATTTTGCAGGCCACCGCCCTTGCCTTTGACACCCGGCGGCAGCTGCGGTTTGAGTTAGGCGGCGTAAAGGCGGTAATGCCCTTTGCCCAGTGCGCAGACGGTGCCGAGACCGGCACTGTGCGGGATATTGCGGTGCTGACCCGAGTGGGACGCCCCACCTGCTTTGTCATCGAGGGGCTGGAAACGGACGAGGACGGTGCGCCCTGCTACCGGCTATCCCGCGCCAAGGCGCAGCAGCTGTGCAAGGCAGAGTATCTGGACACCCTTTCGCCCGGGGACATCCTGCCCTGCACAGTGACCCACATCGAGCCGTTCGGCGCGTTTTGTGACGTAGGCTGCGGCATCAGCGCCCTGCTGCCCATCGACTGTATGTCGGTAAGCCGCATCTCCTCCCCTGCCGACCGGGTAAGCGTAGGGCAGCAGATCTTGTGCGCCATCAAAAACCGGGACGCACAGGGGCGCTTTGTGCTGACCATCCGGGAGCTGCTGGGCACATGGGCGGAGAATGCCGCCCGGTTCACCGTAGGCGAAACGGTGGTGGGCATCGTGCGCAGCGTGGAGGAATACGGCACCTTTGTAGAGATCGCGCCGAACCTTGCCGGCCTTGCGGAAAGCTGCACCGGTCTTGCTCCCGGGCAGGCGGTAAGCGTCTACATCAAAAACATTTTGCCGGAGAAGATGAAGATCAAGCTGGTCATCGTGAACCACGCCCTGAGCCAGTCCCACCGGTTTGAGCTGCGGTACTTTGTCACCGAGGGGCATCTGGACCGGTGGGTGTACTCCACACCGGAATGTCCCAAGCGCATTGAGACAGATTTTGCCGTTGCGGCTTGCAATCCGGGCTGAAAGCCTTTATACTAATAGAAAGAGTTTTTGTCTGCCCGCTGCCCGCCCTTTCCGCAGCGGCGCAGGCCTTTGATACCATGTGAAAGCGCAAGGGGGATGTAAGGAACGATGAGCGCCAATGATGCTTTTACCGCCGGTGTCCGTCCCGGCGGCCTGACCAGCAGCACCGAGATCCGGCTGCTGCTGTGTTATCTGGTGAAAAACGCCGGTCCCATTACCCGGCAGGAGATTGAGAACGCCCTGATGGAGGAAGCCCTTGTCAACTATTTTGAGATTGGCTCCTGTCTGGACGATATCACAAAGCAGGAGCTGGTCACCCTGACCGGCGACAGCTATGCCATTACTGACAAGGGCCGCAAGGTGGCGCAGGAGCTGGCCTACGATCTGCCCCGCAGTGTGCGGGAGCGGGCCGTGGCCGCCGTGCTGCGCTGCCAGACATGGGCCCGCAAGGAGGCCAAATACAGCGCCCGCATCACCGAAAAGGCAGACGGTCACTGCACCGTGCGCTGCACCGTAAAGGGGCTGGACAGCGAACTGTTCTGCCTGGAACTGGGCGCGCCCGACCGGCTGAGCGCCGAACTGGTGAAAAAGCAGTTCATCCTGAAGGGCAACGAGATCTATCAGCTGCTGATCAACAAGCTGACCGAGGAAGAAAAATAAAGCAGAACGATCCCCGCAGAACTTACGGCGGGCGGGGATTTTTTCAGATACACCCTAGATCAGGATACAGATCAGCCCGGTGCAGCCCTCGTTGATGACCCGTTCCAGCGTTTCCTGCAGGCGGGTGCGGGCTTCCTGCGGGATGTGCAGCAGCTTGTTCTGTAGCCCGTCGTTCACCAGCTCGTGCAGGCTTTTGCCAAAGATGTTGGACTCCCACAGCTGCACCGGGTCGTCCGCAAAGTCGGCCAGCAGGCTCTGCACCAAGTCCTCGCTCTGCTTCTCGGTGCCCACGATGGGGCTGAGCTCCGTGTGGATGGTGGCTTTCATCATCTGGATAGAGGGCGCACAGGCTTGCAGCCGGACGCCGCAGCGCCCGTCCTGATGCACGATCTCCGGTGGTTCCAGATGCAGCTCGTCGATGGAGGGCATCACGATGCCGTAGCCGGTGGCTTCCACCTGCTCCAAGGCACTGCGCACCTTCTCGTAGGCGCGCTTTGCCCGGGCAAGTTCCATGATGCAGGGCATCAGCCCGGCTTCATCCCCGATGTCCAGCCCGGTCTGCTCACTGAGCACCTGATAAAAGATCTCCGGCTTCAGCTCCACGCTCACCCGCACACTGCCGGCGGCAAGGTCTGCCCCTGCCACCGCCGAGCGCTGCACAGCCTCGCATTCCAGCGCAGGAGCGTCCGTTCCGGCGGGCAGATCCTTCATGCGGGACACCCGCTCTGCCAGCTGCATGGCGGCTGCGTATACCTGCGTTTGCAGCCAGTGCCCGGATTCCAGCATGGTCACCCAGCGGGGCAGAGCAAAATCCAGCTCCTGCACAGGGAACTCGTACAGCACCCGCCGCAGGATCTCCCCCAGCATGGCGGCGTCCAAGTCCACACAGCTCACCGGCAGCACGGTGCGGCGGTAGTCCCGCGCCATGCCCTCAGCCAGCTGCCGGGTCTCCGGCGCGTCCGGGTGGGTGCTGTTGAGCAGGATGATATAGGGCTTGCCCAGCGCTTCCAGTTCGGTGATGACCCTCCTTTCCGCTTCTGCGTAGCCCGCCCGGGGGATGTCGCTGACCGAACCGTCGGTGGTGACCACTACCCCGATGGTGGAGTGCTCACAGATCACCTTGCGGGTGCCGGTCTCTGCGGCAAGGTCAAAGGGCACCTCCTGCTCGAACCACGGGCTTTTGACCATGCGGGGCTTTGCGTCCTCCTCGTGCCCCATGGCACCCTCCACCATGTAGCCCACGCAGTCGATCAGCCGCACCCGGCACGCCCCGCCGCCCTCCAGCTGCAGGGGCACGGCGGTCTCCGGGATGAATTTTGGCTCAGTGGTCATGATGGTGCGCCCCGCTGCCGACTGCGGCAGCTCGTCCCGGGCACGCTCCCGGGCAGCGGCAGAGCCGGACATTGCGGGCAGCACCAGCTGCTCCATGAACCGCTTGATAAAGGTGGATTTGCCGCTGCGCACCGGGCCCACCACACCGATGTAGATATCCCCGCCGGTGCGTGCGCCGATCTCGCGACAGATGCTGTTCTGTTCCTGTTTCTCCAAGGTCCTTCTCCCCTTCCTGTTGCGCTGCGCACCGCGCCCGTAGGGGTGGGTGTGCTCGTTGTATCGTATGAAAAGGGAGCGCTTATTATGCCGGAACGATCTTAAATGCCCTCCGCTTTGCTCTGGGCATAGACAGCGGAAAAAATTTTATAATTGCAATTGAGGAAAATCTGCGATTTTCCTCAATTGCCTTTTCACGGGACTCAAAAAAGAGCCGCTATGCAAAACACATAGCAGCTCTCAGAAAGGTTTTATAAAATCACGGGGTCAGGCGGTTAGGGCCACGGAACAGGAACTCGGCGTCCTTGATGCTCAGGCCGCACAGCAGCATGGTCAGGCGGTCGATGCCCAGACCGAAGCCGCCGTGGGGCGGGCAGCCGTACTGGAAGAACTCCAGATAGAACTTGACGTCCTCGGCCAGACCCTTCTCCTCGGCCTGCTTCTTCAGCACTTCGTAGCGGTGCTCACGCTGGGCACCTGTGGTGATCTCCACGCCGCGCCAGATCAGGTCGTAGCCCTGCGGCACACCGTTCTCATCACGCATATGGTAGAAAGCACGCTTCTCGGCAGAGTAATCAGTGATGAACAGGAACTCGTGGCCGTAGTGCTTCTTGACCCAGTCGTAGCTCAGACGCTCGGCTTCAGTGGTCAGGTCGCCCTTCTCGCTCTCGTCCACGGTGTAGCCGAACTCTTCCTCCAGAGCCTTGTACAGGTCTGCCAGCTTGACCACCGGGAACGGGGTGGTGGGCACGATGACTTCCTGCCCGAACAACTCCTTGATCTGGTTGCCATAGCTGTCCTTAACAGCCTGCAGACCGGCGGTCAGCAGCTCCTCTTCCATCTTCATCACGTCCTTGAAGGAGGTGATGTAGCTGAACTCCAGATCGAAGCCGGAGAACTCGGTAGCGTGCTTGTTGGTATAGCTCTTCTCGGCGCGGAACACGGGACCGGTCTCGAAGATACGCTCAAAACCGGCAGCCATAGCCATCTGCTTGTAGAACTGAGGGCTCTGTGCCAGATAGGCGTTGCGGTCGAAGTAATCCACCTTGAACACCTCAGAGCCGCTCTCGCTGGCAGCAGCGATCAGCTTGGGGGTGTGGATCTCGATGAAGTTGCGGTCCAGCAGGAACTTGCGCATGGCGTTGACAAAGCAGCTCTGTGCCTTGAACATCAGCTGGTTCTCGTCGGTGCGCAGGTCGATCCAGCGGTAGTCGATGCGCTGGTCGATGCTGGAGCGCTCCACAGCCTTCTTTTTCTTGGTGGCTGCGATCTCCTTGCGGACGATGGGCAGTGCATCGGCGGTGCTCTCCACCTCAATGCTCTCGGGGATCATCTCCACGCCGCCCATCTTGACGTAATCGTTCTCCATCACCTTGCCGGTAACGGTGATGACAGAGTCCGGGGTGAGCTGGTCGATGGTATCCACCAGTTCGGGGTGGTCGGCCTTTTCCACCGTGATCTGCAGCTTGCCGGTAATATCCTTCAGCACGATAAATGCCATATACTTGCTGTTGCGCAGGTTCTCGATAAAGCCCTGCACCTTCACCGTGCCGCCGATGGCCTTTTGAGCCTCATTGATATAGGTGCGTTCCATATACAGGAATCCTCCTTTAACGTCTTGTGTACTGTTTTATTATACGCTTTTCAGGGGATAAATCAAGAGATATCCTGATTTCAGTCTGCCCCTGCCGCGCATACCGCAAAAAGGGCCGCTGCACAAAACACTGTGCAGCAGCCTTTCTGCCAAATCTGTAAAAGAGCGGGCGCTTATGCGTCCTGCAGCTCGCCGCGGCTGGCGGCCTTGAGGTAGGCGAAGATGAACTCATCGATATCGCCATCCATCACGGCATCCACGTTGCCGGTCTCGTAATTGGTGCGGTGATCCTTGACCATGGTGTAGGGCATGAACACATAGCTGCGGATCTGGTGGCCCCAAGCGATCTCGTTCTGCACGCCCTTGATGTCGTCGATCTTATCCATGTGCTGCTGCTTGGCGATCTGGTAGAGCTTTGCCTTCAGCATTTCCATGGCGTAGTCACGGTTCTGGAACTGGCTGCGCTGGGTCTGGCAGCTGACCACGACGCCGGTGGGCTTGTGGATCAGACGGACAGCGGAAGAGGTCTTATTGATGTGCTGGCCGCCGGCACCGGAGGAGCGGTACACCTGCATCTCGATATCCTCGGGGCGGATGTCCACCTGAATGGTATTGTCCAGCTCCGGCATGACTTCCAGAGAAGCAAAGCTGGTCTGGCGGCGGGCGTTGGCGTCAAAGGGAGAGACACGCACCAGACGGTGCACGCCGTTCTCGCTCTTGAGCAGGCCGTAGGCGTTGGCGCCCTTGACCATCATAGAAGCGCTCTTCAGGCCGGCTTCATCGCCGTCCTGATAGTCCAGCACCTCCACGGTCATGCCGTGTGCCTGTGCCCACTTATTATACATACGGTACAGCATCTCGGCCCAGTCCTGTGCTTCGGTGCCGCCGGTGCCTGCGTGGAAGGTAAGGATGGCATTGCTGTGGTCGTACTCGCCGTTCAGCATGGTCATCAGCTGCAGCTCCTCCACAGCCTTGCCCACAGTATTCACAGCCTCCTCGGCTTCGGGGACCATGGCGGGGTCGTACTCCTCGTCCAGCATTTCCAGCATGGTCTCGGCGTCGTCGTACAGACCCTGCAGCTTTTCAAAGCGGTTCAGCTTGCCCTTCAGGTCGCCGACCTCGTCAAACACCTTTTTGCTCAGCTCTGCATCATCATAAAAGCCGGGGCGGGACATGGTGTGCTCCAGCTCCTGCAC
>ENA-OPXX01002175-OPXX01002175.1-human-gut-metagenome-genome-assembly--contig:-NODE-2175-length-11441-cov-1.923942_pt1 | contig 11441 bp, 6 predicted proteins | sample MGYA00241771_ERZ502046 | MGnify/ENA primary metagenome ERZ502046 (study PRJEB25962, sample SAMEA2042006) | human gut metagenome | biome: human gut; feature: human-associated habitat; material: faeces...
AGCAGTTTTAATATGATCTTCAGCATCTTCTAAAACATCAATTTGTCTTTTTACTTCGTATTCTATTGCTCTTGTTATTGATTTAAAAGAGTTCATATTTTTCATTTCTGTTCTTGTTCCAAATTTTGTGTCTCCTACTTTTCTTACAGACACATTTACATCAGCCCTTAAAGAACCTTCTTGCATTTTACAATCTGACACTTCTATATATTCTAATATAGATTTTAGTTTTTTCAAATATCTATCAGCTTCGCCACTTGAACGTAAATCTGGCTCAGACACTATTTCTATTAATGGAACTCCTGCTCTGTTTAGATCTACTAAACTTCCTCCTGCAAACTCATCATGATTTAATTTACCCGCATCCTCTTCTATATGAATTCTTAAAAGTCTTACTTTCTTTTTATTTCCTTCATCATCTTCTATTTCGATATATCCATTATTGCACAATGGTTTATCAAATTGAGATATTTGATATGCTTTTGGTAAGTCTGGGTAAAAATAATTTTTTCTATCGTTTTTACTATTTCTTTCTATTTCACAATTTGTTGCAAGACCTGCTTTTACTGCATATTCTACAACTTTTTCGTTTAGTACAGGAAGTGTTCCTGGCATTCCCATACAAATTGGGCAAGTATGTGTATTAGGCTCTGCACCAAATGTTGTAGAGCATGAGCAAAATATCTTTGTTTTTGTAGAAAGTTCAGCATGAACTTCTAGCCCTATTACTACTTCATAACCATCTATTACCATCATTTTCCTCCTTACTACTTTTTAAATTCCGGTTTATATTTTTCTCTAAATTGTACTTTTTGTTCGAAAGTATATGCAGCATTTAATAATGTTTCCTCTGTAAATCTATTTCCAATTAATTGCATACCAATTGGCATTCCTTCTTTATCTACACCACATGGAATAGATATTCCAGGAAGACCTGCAATATTTACAGAAACTGTACAAATATCTGCTAAATACATTGCAAGTGGATCATTAATTTTAGAACCAATATCAAAAGCAACTGTTGGTGATGTTGGTGTTAAAATAACATCATAATTGTCAAATACACTCTTAAATTTATTCATAACTAATGTACGTACTTGTTGTGCCTTCTTGTAATATGCATCATAATATCCTGAGCTTAATACATATGTTCCTAATATTATTCTTCTTTTAACTTCTGGTCCAAAACCTTCTGTTCTAGAATTCCTATATAGTTCTTTTAAGTTGTTAAATTCTTTTGCTCTATGCCCATATCTAACTCCATCAAATCTACCTAAATTTGAACTTGCCTCTGCACAAGCAATTATATAGTATGAAGCCAAAGCATATTCTGCTATATTTAAAGAAACTTCTGAAATTTCTGCTCCTAGCTTTTTATATGTTTCTATCGCTTTTTCTAAACTTTCTTTTACTTCTTCATTTACTCCTTCAGCAAATAATTCTTTTGGAACTGCTATTTTTAAACCTTTAACATCATTCTTTAATGCTTTTGTATAGTCAACTTTTGGTCTTTCTACAGATGTTGAATCCATCTTGTCTTTTCCTGTAATTATATTAAGAAGCATTGCTGAGTCTGTTACATCTTTTGTAATTGGTCCCACTTGGTCTAATGATGATGCAAATGCTACAACACCATATCTTGAAACTAAACCATAAGTTGGTTTTAATCCTACTACACCACAAAAACTAGCAGGTTCTCTTATAGAACCTCCTGTATCTGTTCCTAATGCCCATGGTACCATTCCAGCTGCCACAGCTGCAGCAGATCCACCTGAAGATCCACCTGGTACTTTATTTAAATTCCATGGGTTTCTTGTAACATGAAAATATGAATGTTCTGTTGAACCACCCATAGCAAATTCGTCCATATTTAATTTTCCTAAATTTATAAGATTTTCCGAATTTATTTTTTCCATAACTGTTGCATCATATGGTGCAACAAAGTTCTCTAGCATTTTTGAAGAACATGTTGTATTAACACCTTTGGTACATATATTATCTTTAATTCCTATTGGAATTCCAGCTAATTTTTCTACAATTTCTCCACTTGCTATTTTTTTATCTATTTCTTCTGCTTTCTCTAAAGCATCTTTTTCTAGAGTTGTAACAAAAGCTTGTACATCTTTTTCTTTTTCTTCTATTTTTTCTATATATGCTTTTATAATTTCATAACTTGTAAGCTCTTTTTTCTCTAATTTTTCTTTAAGCTCATGTACTGTTAATTCTGTAATATTCATATTTGCCTCCTTTATTTATATTGGCTTAAGTATTTACCTATTAATTTATAACCTTTGGAATTTTAAACATATTTTGTTCTTTACTTGGTGCATTTTGAAGTAAAGCTTCTAAATCTCCAAATTCTTTTACTTCATCTTTTCTAAATTCATTTTTATTTTCATTTGCACCAATTGTAATGTCTAAATCGTTTACATCTGCTTTATTTATTATATCTGCAAAATTTAATATCTCTTGCAAATTTTCTAAATATTTATTCATCTCATCTTCTTTAATATTTAAATCAGCTAATTTCGCAATGTGTAATAATTCATCTTTACTTACTGTATTTTTACTCATACCTTCATCTCCTTGCGTTTTTTATCGCATTTATTATATATTCATTTATTTCTAAAAGTCAAGTTTACCATAATATTTTAAATAAATATTGACAAATTTGCAAATACTATGTAAAATAATTTTATAGGCATTATGGTAAACTACATTTAACCCATTACCAAATTCCTATGTAAACAATGACGAGCTTTTGCAAGTTGCTAATAGAGATTAAGGGTCTAGAGGCTGAAAGCCCTTTTAGAAAAACGCAATTGAATAACACATTGTTTTTATTTAAATTTAATAAATTAAGAGGAAAACTAATAAACCATGTTTTCAATATAGGGTGGCACCGCGGAAAGTATTTCGTCCCTATCATATTTCAATATATGATAGGGATTTTTTGATGCCTATCATATAAAACCACAGTTAAAATTTTTTATTTGTATATGTGGTTTATAATTGGAAAATCCAATATTTAGGAGGTTTATTATGGAAAAGTACAAAACACACTCATGTGGTGACATCACACTAGCAGATGTCGGGAAAAAAGTAAAAATTGCAGGATTCGTGCAAACAATTCGAGATTTAGGAGGTCTAGTATTTTTAGACATACGAGATATGTATGGAATTACACAAGTTGTAACTTCTGCAGAATCTAATATTGTAGATTTTGCCTCACATATCCCTATTGAATCTTCTGTATCTGTAGAAGGTATTGTTAGAAAAAGAAATGCAGATACAATAAATGAAAAGATAAAAACCGGTCTTGTAGAAATTTATATTGATGACATCAAAATTTTAGGAAAAAGAACTGCTGATTTACCTTTCGAGGTAAACTCAGATAACGAAGTTAGAGAAGATTTACGATTAAAATATCGTTATTTAGATTTAAGAAATGAAAAATTAAAATCTAATATTATCTTACGTAGTAAAATAATACAATTTTTAAGAGAAGAAATGATAAAACAAAACTTTTTAGAAATTCAAACACCTATACTTACAAGTTCTTCTCCTGAAGGAGCTCGTGATTACTTAGTGCCTAGCAGAATTCATAGTGGAAAGTTTTATGCACTTCCTCAAGCTCCACAACAATTTAAGCAATTACTAATGGTTTCTGGATTTGATAAATATTTCCAAATTGCACCTTGTTTTAGAGATGAAGACTCCAGAGCAGATCGTACTCCAGGTGAATTTTATCAATTAGACATGGAAATGAGTTATGCTTCACAAGAAGATGTATTTAATGTTATAGAACCTGTTATATACAAAACATTTACAAAGTTTTCAGATAAAAAAATAGTAGAATACCCATTTCCAAGAATAGCTTATAAAGATGCTATGCTTAAATATGGGTCAGATAAACCAGATTTAAGAAATCCTTTAGTTATTGTTGATGTTACAGATATTTTTGAAGATGAAAGTGTAACTTTAAACGCTTTTAAAGGTAAATTGGTAAGAACCATTTCTGCACATGATGTTGCAAATGAGCCAAGAAGCTTTTTCGAAGGTATGACAGACTACGCAATAAAAGAATGTAAAGCTAAAGGTTTAGCTTGGCTTCGTATTTTAGAAGATGGAACATTTCAAGGTCCCATTGCAAAATTTATACCAGACAGCTCTAGGTTAGAACTTATAAAACGAACAAATTCTAAACCAGGTGATTGCCTATTCTTTATTGCAGAATCGCCAAAACTTGTTAATACTTTATCTGGTGAAATTAGAAATGAACTTGGAAAACGTTTAGGTTTAATTGATAATAGTGTATTTAGTTTTTGTTGGATTGTAGATTTTCCAATGTATGAACTAGATGAACATGGTGACATCACTTTTAGTCATAACCCATTTTCTATGCCACAAGGAGGTTTAGAAGCTTTATCTAATAAATCGCCATTAGATATAACAGCATATCAATATGATATAGTTTGTAATGGTATAGAACTTTCTTCTGGAGCAGTTAGAAATCACAATATAGAAATTATGCTTAAGGCCTTTGAAATTGCTGGATATTCCGAAAAGCAAGTAAAAGAAAAATTTGGAGCTTTATACACAGCTTTTCAATTTGGAGCTCCACCACATGCTGGAATAGCTCCTGGAATAGATAGAATAGTTATGCTTCTTACTGGTGCAAAAAATATTCGAGAAGTTATTGCTTTTCCTTTAAATAGCAAAGCTCAAGATTTAATGATGGATGCCCCTAGCTTTATTTCTAGAGAACAGTTAAGAGATATTCACATTAGGCTAGAAAAAAATTAACAGGGATTTGGGGACGTAGCTTAAAATCCCTTTTCCTTATTTTAAAAAATGTGATAGTTATAAAAACTATCACATTTTTCTTTATTTTTATATTATACTTCATAACCGGGATTTTTAGGACCGTCCCCCGATCCCGATATCTCGATATTTATTTTCCATAGTAGCTGTCTAATAATATTTTCTTTATTTCTGTTACTAATGGTAATCTTGGGTTTGCAGGTGTACATTGGTCTTCGAATGCTCTATCTGCTAGTTCATCTACATTGTCTAAAAATTCTTTTTCATCTACTCCTGCTTCTTTAAATGATGCTGGTATATTTAAGTCTTTATTTAATTTTCTAATTGCTTCTGCTAAAGAATGTACTCCCTCTTCTACTGTATCTGCTTTTAAGCCAACCATTCTAGCTATTTGCGTATATTTTTCGTCTGCTATAAAATATTCATATTTAGGGAATGATGTAAATTTAGTTGGTTTACTTCCATTATATTCTACTACATATGGTAATAAAATTGCATTAATTCTACCATGTGGTAAGTGGAATTTTGCACCTAATTTATGTGCCATAGAATGGCATATTCCTAAAAACGCATTTGTAAATGCCATACCTGCCATTGTACTTGCATTGTGCATTCTTTCTCTTGCAAATTTATTATCTCCGTGGTTATATGCTTCCTTTAAATTTTCGAATACTAATCTTGTTGCTTTTTCTGCTAAAGCATCTGAATAGTCGTTTGCCATGTTAGAAACATAAGCTTCTAAAGCATGTGTTAAAACATCCATTCCTGTATCTGCTGTTAAAGTTTTTGGAAGTGTTGCAACAAAGTCTGGATCAACTATTGCTACATTTGGTGTTAATTCATACGCTGTTAGTGGATATTTTCTTCCTTTTTGTTTATCTGTTATAACTGCAAAAGATGTAACTTCTGAACCTGTTCCAGATGTTGTAGGTATTGCAACCATTTGGCATTTTTTTCCTAACTCTGGGAATTCGTATGTACGCTTTCTTATATCCATAAATTTTAATTTTAATCCTTCTAAATCTGCTTCAGGATCTTCATATAGAAGCCACATTCCTTTAGCTGCATCTATTGCAGAACCACCACCTAATGCAATAATTACATCTGGATTAAATCTTTGCATTGCTTCTACACCTCTTTTAACCGTGTCAAAAGATGGGTCTGGCTCTACATCTGAAAAGATTTCAGAATGTACATAATCTTGTCTTTTTCTTAAATGATATAACACTTTATCAACATATCCGAATTTAACCATAGATTCATCTGTTACAATAAAAGCTCTTGTTATATCTCTCATATCTTCTAGATATTTTATAGAACCTGCTTCAAAATATATTTTCTTTGGAACTTTAAACCATTGCATATTAACTCTCCTTCTTCCCATCTTTTTAATATTTACTAAATTTAATGCAGATACATTATCTGTTGTAGAGTTTCCTCCAAATGTACCACATCCTAATGTTAGTGATGGTGTAAATGAATTATATATATCACCTATTCCTCCTTGTGATGATGGTTGGTTTACAATGATTCTACTTGCCTTTACTCTTTTTCCATATTCTTTTATTATATTTTCATCTTCTGAATGTATAACTGCAGAATGGCCTAGTCCACCATTTTCTAGTAATTTTTCTGCTTTTTCTATACCTTCTTTACTATCTTTTACAATATAATATGCAAGTACTGGGCTTAATTTTTCTTTAGAAAATGGAAATTCTGGTCCTATTCCCTCTTCATATACTACTAATACTTTTGTGTTTTCTGGAACTTCGAATCCTGCTTGTTTTGCAATATTATATGGGCTTTGACCTGGAATTTTAGATTGTAATGCATATCCTTTTTCTTTATTAAACATTACTTCTTTTAACTTTTCTTTTTCTTCTGGTGATACAAAATAACATCCAGCATTTTTCATTAAATCTTCAAATTCTTTATATATTGCTTCATCTACTAATACAGATTGCTCAGAAGCACAAATCATTCCATTGTCAAATGATTTAGATAATACTAAATCATTTACAGATGTTTTTAATTTAGCTGTTTTATCTATGTAACATGGTACATTTCCCGGTCCAACACCTAAAGCTGGCTTTCCAGATGAGTAAGCAGATTTTACCATACCTGGTCCACCTGTTGCTAATATTAAATTTACGTCTGGATGATTCATTAATCTACTTGTTGCTTCTACAGATGGTTCTTCTATCCATAATATACAATCTTTTGGAGCCCCTGCTTTTACTGCAACTTCTCTTAATATTTCTGCTGCTCTTTTACTACATTGTTGTGCAGATGGGTGAAATCCAAATATAATTACATTTCTTGCCTTTGCAGAAATAATTGATTTAAACATTACTGTTGATGTTGGGTTTGTAACTGGTGTTACTCCTGCAATTATTCCAATTGGTTCTGCTATTTTTACATAGTCATCTTCTATATTTTCCTCTATTATTCCAACTGTTTTTTCATTTTTTATACTATTATATATATAATCTGTAGCAAACATATTCTTTATTATTTTATCTTCATATATCCCTCTTCCAGTTTCTTCTACTGCAAGTTTTGCAAGTTCCATATGATGTTCTAAACCTGCCATAGACATAGCTTTTACAACATTATCTACTTGCTCTTGATTTAGCTTTCTGTATTCTTTTGAAGCTTTTTTTGCTCTTTCTACTAAATCATTAATCACTTTTTCTATCTTATTGCTATCATTTTTTGTTTCAGCCATAAAAAAACGCCTCCCTAATATAATTATACAATTTTAATAATATATTATTCGGTTTCTAAAGTCAATAGAAAATTTTTCTATAACACAAAAAAGCACATCTAATATTTTACTTGCAAATGTAAATTCTAATAAAATTTAGGATACGTTATAATTCTCTAATACAAAAAAAGAAAGTATATCACGATCTTTTTCGAGTCTACTTTCTTTTTACAATTTTATGTTTAATATATCTAATATTTATCGTGAAGCATCTGAATTGTCTGAATGTAATTTTGTAATTTTTTCTACAACACCTTTTCCTGCATCACGTTCTATTTTCTTTATCTCACCTTGTTTATGTCTTTCTTCTTCTTTTTGTAATAATTCTGCAATTGTGCTTCTAGCATTTTTCATTCTTAATTTTCTTCCTTCGTAGCCTACCATATCTAGGAAAAATTCCTTTTGCTTTGTATATTTTTGCCTGTTTAATTCTGCGTCTGGTCCCATTTTAATAGGAATTGCGCTATTCATAAATTCTGTTATTCTCATACAATATCCTATATTTTTATAATTAGACACAACCTTTTTAGCTGCAATTTTAACAACTTTTATTTTAATTTCTTTTGCTCTTTTTTTTGCACTGCTTGAAACTTCTTCTTGTAACTTTATTTCTTCTAACTTGTCTTGAACTTTTTCTATAACTTTCATTAAAGAAAAATCGTTAGATTCATTAACTAAGCAATACATTTTGTCTAGGTTCTCCGAAATTTCTGCTAAAGACATTTTTCCAATTTTAGCTCTTTGATTTGTTAGTATACGTTCTACTATTTCTATTTTCTGTCTTTTATCTAAAGCTTTTATAATATCTATGCCATTATCATCTAATAGAGCTGTTGGTTCATCTATCGATTTAATTATTTGTGTCCTATCTTTTTTAGTTAATTCATCACTTATTTGTGATGTGATTTCTAGTTGTTTTTCGGGTTCTCCTATAGTTTGTATGGCTGTAACTGCTGCTTTTTTTGATTGACTATTTCCCTTTTGAATTTGTTTTATAACAAATTCTTCTAGTTCATCATCATTCATGTATTTTAATTTTTCTATTAATTCTTTTTTTTCTTTTTTCTCTTTACGCTCTTGCATATTTTGCTTTATTTTGTCTATTACTTTACTCATAAATCACTCCATATATTACATATATTTTTGAGGATTTAAAGCTTTACCATCTTTTCTTATTTCAAAGTGTAAGTGCGAACCTGTAGAATTACCTGTTGAACCTACAGCTGCTATTTTTTCTCCTGCAGAAACTCTCTGTCCGTTTTTTACATATAATTTACTACAATGACCATACCACATTTCGTAACCATTATCACATTTAATTTTTACTAAATACCCATATGATCCTTTATATCCTGCAAATGTAACTGTTCCTGAGGCTGCTGCTTTTATAGGTGTACCAGATGGAGATGCTATATCTAAACCAGTATGTGAGCTTGAGCGAATACTACTTCTTTCTCCAAATCTGGATGTTATTTTTCCACCATTAACTGGTCTTACTGCAACAACAACTTTATTGCTACTTTTCTTTTCAGGCTTTCCTGCAACTTTAGCTTGTTTTGCTTCTTCCTCTTTTTGTGCTACTTTTTTATCTAAGTTCTCTATTTTTATTTTTGCAATAGCAACAGTTTCCTCTTCTGTTTCTATCTTTTCTTTTTCAAATATTTGCTTTACTCCAATATTAAGTACTAGTTTATCTTTATATTCGTTTTGTAAGTCTAAAACGATTTTATCTGCTTCTTCTTCAGTTTTTACATATGTTTGTATTTGATCATCTATAGTTATTCCATACGCTGTGTATACTGTAGAAATGTTTTCTTTTATTTTTTCTAGTACATCGTCTTTATTCGAACTTTTTTTGCTTACAAATTTAGGCTCATATTTAACTTCAGCTTCTAAATTTCTAAAAGCAACCCCTTCTTCTTTACTTTCTATATAATTATTTACTTCATTTTCTATTTCACTTTTATTTGCTACATATCCAATTTCTTCACCATTTACTGTTATTTTAAATAATATGTTATATCTAAATAAAATTACAGTAAATAATACTAATAACATTATTGAAAAAATTTCTGTAAACTTTATTATCTCTTTTGTGTGAATTTGTAAATGTTTGTTTAAAATATTTATTCACTCTCCTTTTATTCCTACACACAAGCACTATTTATTATACCATATATTTTATGCTTTTTCAATTTTTCTATGCATTATTTTTATACTTTTTTTCTATTTTTTATTATTTTTCCCTTTATTTCTTTAAAAATTACTATATTTATCTCCCTTTTACTCCCATTTTCTTTTAATTTTAATATTTTTTAGTAAAAAAATTAAAATTCTAATAAAATATGAAATGTTCAATAGTTCTTTAGTTAGTATTTTTTCCTACTAAGAAAAATTTCGTAATATAAAAAAATAGTAAGAAATTCCATAAAATCTCTTACTATTTCTGTCTACTGGGATTTTTAGGATTGTCCCTTAATCCCGGTTTTATTTTTAGCGTCCGCCCATTGCACCGTCCGCCTCCTCCGGCCTCCACCTCCAGAAGAGAATCCTCCTCCTCCTCCAAAGGATGATGATGAATAGTGTGCAGACGAATGTGTAGATGTATATTCTTTCATTGTTGTTTGCATTGTATTATATGATGTTTGTATTTCATTTGTAAAACCTATAAAGCTACATTCTTTATTATAATAGCTAGGATTACATGCCATGTCGATAATACCTTTTGTTGGTCTTTCTTCCTGCCAGTATTCTTCTGTAAATACATATGGGTATGAAGCATAAAGTTCTTCTATTACCTTTTCAGATATTCCAAATGCTGTAGCATATACTAAATATTTTTCCCATATAATTATATCAAATACTCCTCTTTCATTTAATAAAGAATAATGCTTTAAATATTTAGAAAGACCCTTCCACTCTGCTTGTTCGTCTTCACCTTTTTGTGTAAGTTTATATAAATTACCTCTAGCCTTTTTACGGTTTTGTTCTAATATTATAAGCAGTGCTATAATAGGAACTAATACTAATATAATCTCTAGTAAATTGTTTCTTATAGATATTCCAAATGCTGCAAGGTATCCTACATCAATTATTGGAAGTAATGACATTAATATAAATATTATAATAGCCATAAATATTCCCGCAAATATTGTAGGAGTAGGACTATATGTTTTATCATATAATTTTTCTTGTTTCTTATCTATTATATTTTCACTATATAAATTTTCTTTTATGTGTTTTACCATAGATCTTACATGTGCACTATATTTATCATAGTTTTTCTTTGCAAAATCTTGTAATTCTTTAACTTCTATAGATTCTTTTTTACCTATCGCATCTTTTATTAAATTATATATTTCTTTTTCATCCTCTTTTAAATCCTCGTTACCTTTTAGAATAGAAATATATATTTTATCTTCTAATTTCTTTTCAAATGATATATATCCTTTAAGACATAAGTTTAATATATTTGCTGCCAATACATCAGATTGTTTTCCATCGGTCCAATTAAAATTATTGTCAAAATAATATAAAAAAGCCCCTTCTCCTGGTGTAGAAGTTTCTTCTCTTGGAATATCCCTAAAATATTCTAAGTTTCTTTTTTCTATTTTATTACCAGATTTATTAATATTAAAATAAGTTTTTATATCTTTAAATATAAATAATAATATTATTACTTCTATTGATAAAATTATTATAAGAATTATTCTATTTTCCTTTATATTCTCATTTGTTTTGCTAGCCCATCTTGTTTCTTCTTTTTGTATACCATTTAACATTGTAAATGTTTTACCTTCAACATTAAACATTTTTTCTTTTGTAACCACTCTTATTTCTAGCATATTCC
>ENA-OPXX01002181-OPXX01002181.1-human-gut-metagenome-genome-assembly--contig:-NODE-2181-length-11418-cov-2.218956_pt1 | contig 11418 bp, 9 predicted proteins | sample MGYA00241771_ERZ502046 | MGnify/ENA primary metagenome ERZ502046 (study PRJEB25962, sample SAMEA2042006) | human gut metagenome | biome: human gut; feature: human-associated habitat; material: faeces...
CTTTTAGATGGAACGCCATTAGTTGCAACTTTACAGACAATTCAGGCAGTTGATATTTTAGATGATAAGACGGTTCAGGTGACAGTGGATACACCGAATACAGAACTGATCTACAGTTTTGTAACTGCAATTATTCCTGCAGGAAGCGGAGAAGATGCAGAGGCGGATCCGGTTGGAACAGGACCGTTTTCTTTTGTTTCTTACACTCCACAGGAGGGAATCGTTCTTGCAAAGAATGAAAATTACTGGCAGGAAGGACTTCCTTATCTTGATGAGGTAGATTTTAAAATTGTGGGAAGTGCAGATACTGCATTGTTAGAGCTTCAGGGTGGAAGCATTGATATTTATGCATACCTGACAGATTCCCAGGCGAACGAGTTAAAGGACAGCTTTAATGTGATCTCATCTCCATCCAATGTTGTGCAGGCATTGTTCTTAAACAATGACTATGAACCGCTTTCTGACGTGAAGGTACGTCAGGCGATCTGCTACGCACTGGATAAAGATATGGTGAATGAGTTCGTAGCCGGCGGAAACGGAACACTCATCAGCTCCGCAATGCTCCCTACATTAAAAGACTACTATGAGGACTTAAATGATCTTTATGGTACTTCTGCCAATGTGGAAAAGGCAAAAGAGCTTCTTACAGAGGCAGGATATGCAGATGGATTTGATCTTGCGATCGCAGTTCCATCTGTTTATGAGTTCCACATGCAGACCGCAGAGGTTGTGGTAGAACAGTTAAAAGCAGTGGGAATCAACGCAACGATTGATGCTGTAGAATGGAATACCTGGTTAGAAGATGTTTATACCAACAGAGAGTATCAGGCAACGATCAGTGGTATCACATGCAGTGACCTGACACCGGGATATCTGTTGAACCGTTTCCAGACAGATTCGAAAAAGAACTTTGTGAACTTCAAGAGCACAGAGTATGATGAACTCTGGAAAGCGACACAGGAAACACAGGATGCAGCAGAGAAGGCAGCAGACTATAAAAAGCTTCAGACAATTCTTGCTGAGGAAGCAGCCAGTGCATTTATCCAGGTTCCGGCGAACACAACAGCATTTAATAAGAACCTTGCAGGATACAAATTCTATCCGATTTATGTACAGGATATGAGTACAGTTTACTTTGTAAAATAAGACGGACACAAAAAATAGTGCCGTTATCATCTGATCAGAAAGGAAAGCAGACACATGAAATTTTTAATAAAAAAAATATGCACTCTCATTATGACATTGTTTCTCGTTTCAGTAGCTGCTTTCCTTGCTTTTCAGGTAATTCCGGGAGATGTGGTACGTTCCATATTAGGAACGGAGGCAACACCGGAGAGAGAGGCACAGCTTCGAGAAGAGCTTGGATTGGATAAACCACCGGTAGAACGGTATATTTCCTGGGCAGATGATGTACTGCACGGGGATTTTGGCGTGAGTTACCGGTATTCCAAGAATATGAATGAAATGATGTCCGTGAAGGAATTGATAGGAGATAAGCTGCCGGTGACACTTTATCTGGCAGTGATTTCATTTGTCATGATCGTACTTGTGTCAATTCCTTTGGGGGTATTGTGGGCAAAATGTGGAAGCAGGTTCTTAGATGCAGTCTTTGGAGTCTTGACGCAGGTCACGATGGCGGTTCCATCATTTTTTCTTGGAATTTTAGTGACTTACCTGTGTGGCATTGTATTAAAATGGTTTGTACCGGGCGGGTACATAAGTTATCAGGAGAATATGACCGGATTTTTAGCATATTTACTGTTCCCGGCAATTTCGATCGCTTTACCGAAAATAGCGATGACTGCACGCTTTTTGCGTAATTCCATGTTGACGGAGATGAAGCTTGACTATGTGAGGACTGCTTACAGCAAGGGCTGCAGCAAGAATCAGGTCATGTTTGGCCATGTCTTAAAAAATGCCATGATGCCGGTCATTACATTTCTCGGCATGATGATCGCAGAAATTTTGGCAGGAAGTATCGTGGTAGAACAGGTGTTTGCACTGCCTGGGATCGGCAGGCTTCTGATCAGTTCGGTCGGAACAAGAGACCTTCCGGTTGTGGAGATTTTGATTTTGTACATTACATTCGTGGTGATTTTTGTTTATTTTATCGTGGATATTCTTTACCGGGTGATCGATCCGAGAATCCGTAAGAGTGAATAAAAGCCGCAGGACAGATGTTTCCTTTTGCAGAGGAGCAGGCGGCATTGTGCAGGGATAGGCTTGTGATACGGAGTGTGAAACCTATGGAAAATAAGAAAAGAAAAAAATGGAACGGATATCTTGCAGCAGGCCTGTTTATGACAGGTCTTGCTGTGTTTTTGGGGATTTTAGGATATTTCTGGACACCATACAGTACAACTGCCATGTCGGCGGCAGAGAAATTTACAGCACCTTCCATGCATCATATTTTTGGAACAGACAATTTCGGAAGGGATATTTTTTCAAGAGTGATGCAGGGATTGGGAACAACGCTTGTGATCAGCACATCGGTCGTCCTTTTTTCAACTGTGGCAGGTGTTTTGTTAGGAGCATTTACCGGATATTTCGGAGGCATTTTAGATGAGATCCTCATGCGTATCACGGATGCGGTGAACGGATTCCCAAGTATTCTGCTTACGCTTGTGATCATATCTTTACTTGGAAAAGGCAGGCAGAATGTGATCATCGCACTTGGGATCGTATTTATCCCAAGCTTTGTGCGGATTGTCCGCGGAGAATTTTTACGTCTTCGTGATGCGGATTATATAAAAAGAGCAAGGCTGATGGGAGTAAGCAGGCTTCGTATTCTGTTCGTACATATTTTACCTAATATTTTTTCCGTGCTGCTCGTTTCAGTGATGATCGGTTTTAATAATGCGATCCTTGCGGAGTCTGGTATGAGCTATCTTGGAATCGGAGTACAGGCACCGGATGCCAGTCTTGGCATGATGCTGTCAGATGCACAGGGATATTTGCAGACAGCACCCTGGTATGCACTTTTCCCGGGACTTGCGATCGTATGGGTGGTGCTTGGATTTTCACTGCTGGGCGAGGGTATCCGGAAATGGGATGGAAGCAGGGCAGAGTAGAGGCTGTGTGGTAGAATGAATGACAGACTGGGGATAAGTATATGAAAGTGGAACAGCAAAAAGACAGCAAACAGAAAAAAATTGTTCAGATAGAAGATTTATCCGTTTCTTTTGATGGCATGGAAGTTGTTAAGCATGTAAATATAGAAGTGAACAGTGGTGAGATCGTAGGAATTGTCGGAGAATCAGGATCCGGAAAATCAATCACCTCACTGACACTCATGGGGCTTCTGTCAAAGCAGGCACAGGTGACATCCGGGAAAATAATCGTGGATGGGGAAGTATTAAGAGAAGCAGACAGACCTTTTGATGAGCGGCTGTACCGCAGATTTCAGGGAAGCCGGATGTCCATGATATTTCAGGAGCCGATGACCTCCTTAAATCCGACAAAAAAAGCCGGTGTCCAGGTGGATGAGATCGTAAGGCTTCATACGGATCTAGAGAAAGAGAAGCGTTACGAAAAAGTACTGGAAACATTTCAGGCAGTCGGGCTTAAGGATGCGAAGAAGGTTTATGACAGTTATCCGCACCAGCTGTCCGGAGGCATGAGACAGCGGGTGATGATCGCCATGGCGGTGATCCTGCATCCGGATCTGATCATAGCAGATGAGCCTACGACGGCATTGGATGTGACGATCCAGACACAGATCGTGGAATTGTTAAAAGACATCAACAAGAGTGAACAGAATGCAATGCTTTTTATTACACATGACCTGAATCTGGCAAGACGTATCTGCCATAAGGTCGTTGTTATGAAAGACGGAGTTGTGGTGGAAGCAGATGAAACAGAGAAGATTTTCATGCATCCGAAGGAAGCATACACAAGAAATCTGATCGAGGCAGTTCCTTCCAGGTTAAAGCCGAGGGTTTCCGTAAAGAAAGAGAGCAATACAACGGTTCTTACAGTAAAAGATCTGTCTGTATATTATGAAGACAGATCCAATTCTATTTTCAAAAAGAAAGAAAAACAATATGCGGTAGAACATGTCAGTTTTGATGTGTATGAGGGAGAAAGTCTCGGTCTGGTCGGTGAGAGCGGCTGCGGAAAGACGTCGCTTTCCAAGGCAATCCTTGGAATGCAGGAGCATATGTCGGGAGAGGTAAGCTGTCATGTCAGCCGCCCACAGATGATTTTTCAGGATCCGTACAGCAGCCTGAATCCATCCAAAACGATCGGGTGGCTATTGATGGAACCGCTCAGGGCAGCCGGTATTCTGGATAAAAAGTGTGCAATGTCTAAGGCTGACCGTAAGGCAGCGGCTTATGACATGCTTGCCCGTGTCGGAATGGATGAGAAGTATTTCCATCGTCTGCCATCCGAATTGTCCGGGGGACAGAGACAGAGAATCAGTATCGCACAGGCGCTTATCACAAATCCGGGGTTTATCATTGCAGATGAACCGGTATCTGCACTGGATGTGACCATTCAGGCACAGATCATGGAACTTTTACAGAAGCTGCAGGAAGAAATGAACCTGTCATATCTGTTCATATCCCATGATATCAATGTAGTTTATCATATGTGCGACCGTATCATGGTTATGAAGGATGGAAGAATGATTGAAATAGGGGAGACAGAAGATATTTTTCACGATCCGAAAGAAGCCTATACTAAGAGTCTGCTCGTATAGCAAAATAAATGTAGGATAGTATAGTCGGGATTTCATATAATAATTGCCGAAACAATGTGAGTATGGTAACATATATAGGCAAAAGAAAAGCTTTGAAAGAGAAATTTTCTATTTTATAAGAAACAGGAGAAATAAAGAGTGGCAATTGATCAGAGTAAGATTCGTAATTTTTGTATTATCGCACATATCGATCACGGTAAATCAACGCTGGCAGATCGTATCATAGAGAGTACCGGAACACTCACAAGCCGTGAGATGCAGGCACAGGTGCTCGACAATATGGATTTGGAAAGAGAGCGTGGAATCACGATCAAATCGCAGGCAGTCCGTATTATTTATAAGGCAAAAGATGGGGAAGAGTATATTTTTAACCTCATTGACACACCGGGACACGTGGATTTTAACTATGAGGTATCCAGAAGTCTGGCGGCGTGTGACGGAGCAATTTTAGTTGTGGATGCAGCACAGGGCGTGGAGGCGCAGACACTTGCTAACGTGTATCTGGCGTTAGACCATGATCTGGATGTTATGCCGGTCATCAATAAGATTGACCTTCCGAGCGCACAGCCGGATGAAGTGATTCAGGAGATTGAGGATGTGATCGGAATTGAAGCGCATGATGCACCGCGGATCTCTGCAAAAACCGGACTGAATATCGATCAGGTGTTAGAGCAGATCGTGGAGAAAATCCCGGCACCGACCGGTGATCCGGATGCACCGTTAAAAGCACTGATTTTTGATGCGCTTTATGATTCCTACAAGGGCGTGATCGTGTTCTGCCGTGTGAAGGAAGGAACGGTAAAAGTAGGGGATAAGATCAAAATGATGGCAACCGGAGCTATGGACGAAGTGACTGAGGTTGGATACTTTGGTGCAGGTCAGTTTATTCCGTGTGATGAGCTGTCTGCAGGTATGGTAGGTTATATCTGTGCGAGCATTAAGAACGTGCGGGATACCCGCGTGGGCGATACAGTAACGAATGCAGACCGCCCATGTGCAGAGGCACTTCCGGGATACAAAAAGGTCAATCCGATGGTTTATTGTGGTCTTTACCCGGCGGACAGTGCAAAGTATCCGGATCTGAGAGATGCACTGGAAAAATTACAGATCAACGATGCCTCTTTGTATTTTGAGCCTGAGACATCCCTTGCTTTGGGCTTTGGATTCCGCTGCGGTTTCCTTGGACTGCTTCATTTAGAGATCATCCAGGAACGTCTGGAGAGGGAATTTAACCTTGATCTTGTGACAACGGCTCCGGGCGTTGTATACAAGGTGCATAAGACAAACGGCGAAGTCATTGACCTGACAAATCCGTCAAACTTGCCGGATCCGTCCGAAATTGATTACATGGAAGAGCCGATTGTTTCCGCGGAAATCATGGTGACAAAAGACTATGTCGGTGCAATCATGACGTTATGTCAGGAGCGGCGCGGTGTCTATATCAGCATGGAATATCTGGAGGAAACACGTGCACTCATCAAATACGATCTTCCGTTGAACGAGATCATTTACGATTTCTTTGACGCATTAAAATCACGTTCGAGAGGATATGCGTCTTTTGACTATGAGATGAAAGGATATGAGCCGTCTGAGCTTGTAAAACTCGATATTCTCATCAATAAGGAGCAGGTCGATGCACTTTCCTTTATCGTGTTCAAAGACAGTGCTTACGAGCGTGGAAGAAAAATGTGTGAGCGTCTGAAAGAGGAGATCCCAAGACACTTATTTGAGATCCCAATCCAGGCGGCAGTCGGTGGCAAAGTCATTGCGCGAGAGACGGTAAAAGCAATGCGTAAAGACGTACTTGCCAAGTGTTATGGTGGTGATATCTCTCGTAAGAAGAAACTTCTGGAGAAACAGAAGGAAGGTAAGAAACGTATGCGTCAGGTTGGTAACGTGGAGATTCCACAGGAAGCCTTCATGAGCGTATTAAAGTTAGACGAGGATTAAGATTTTGGAGTTATATATTCATATTCCATTTTGTGTGAAAAAATGTGATTACTGCGATTTCCTTTCTTTTGCGGCAGACGAGCAGACGCAGAAGAGTTACGTGGCGGCACTGCAGAAGGAACTTGCTTTTTACGGAGCAAAGTATAAAGATCGCAGGATCACGACGATTTTTATCGGCGGCGGTACCCCTTCCTGGCTGAAGGAAGACTATATGCAGGCAATCATGGAGACGGTATATCACTATTTTTCGGTGGAACAGGATGCAGAGATCACGATCGAGTGCAATCCGGGTACAATCACGGAGCATAAATTTGAAGTTTATCGCAGAATCGGAATCAACCGTCTGAGTATCGGATTACAGTCGGTGCACAATGAGGAGCTTAAGATTCTTGGAAGGATCCATACGTTTGAGCAGTTTTTAAAGACGTATGACATGGCGAGAAAACATGGATTTTCCAATATCAATATCGACCTGATGAGTTCATTGCCGGGGCAGACACCGGAGATTTTCTGTGATTCCCTGTATCAGGTTTTAAAATTAAAACCGGAACATATTTCTGCCTACTCACTCATCATTGAGAAGGGCACGCCGTTTTATGAACTGTATCGGTTTGATGCAGTCAGGCAGGAGGCGGGCATGCAGACGGAATCCCTTCCGACGGAGGAGGAGGAGTACCAGACCACGAAGATGACACAGCACATTTTAAAGGAGGCCGGTTATCACTGGTATGAGGTTTCCAATTTTGCAAAGCCGGGATATGAGTGCAGACACAATATCGGTTACTGGAAACGCGTTGATTATCTCGGTGTGGGACTTGGCGCATCCTCACTGGTCGACAATGTACGGTATTCCAATACGAGGGATCTGTACACGTATCTGTCAGAATGTGAAAATATTCACGATTGCTATATGCAGTATCCGTTAACAGAGGGTGTGACAGGCAGTGCAGTTTATTCTGCTGACGGCACGCACCTGCTGGTTCCGGCAGTAAACCTGCATGCGGCAGCAGAGCAGACTACAAGGAACGAGCAGATGGAGGAATTTATGTTTTTGGGTCTCCGCATGCGGGATGGATTTTACCGGGATGAGTTTACGCAGGTTTTTGGCATTCCGATTGAGGCAGTCTACGGTGATGCATTGAATCATTTACAACAGGAAGAACTGCTCTTAAAACGTGAGGGCAGGATTTATCTGACTGACAAAGGGATGGACTTAAATAATTATGTGGTGGCACAATTTATGCTGTGATCTTGTGTAGATGAATGTTGTATTATCGGAAATTCGGTTTCGAGATTGGATGTTTCGGAAAGCAGTGTCAGTATCTTTTGTCCATGATTCCTTCTTTTGATATGAAAGATGGCTATTTTGTATTGGTGGATGAATCCAACCGGAAACAGGTGCTTTCAGATGTAAAGCAGTTGTACGGAGCATGGGAAGTGAAGTATAACGGTATGATCCACAATGAAGGTTATGAATATGCGTTTGTGACAGAGTCTAATCCGTATAAGGATCAGGAGTTTACATACCTGTATTACCGTGGCAGTGGGAAGCCGTCAGCTTATTTTACCATCCATAAAGAGATGCGGAACGAGGGACAGATTGTTGTCTGCACTCGGTTAGTTTATGCAGGGAAGGAAGGCCTTCAGGGATTTTTAGCACTGGTAAAAACAATGGAAAGCGATCATGTGCAGGTAATCTTTACGATTCCTGCATGCAAGACGATGGAATGTCTGGTAAAGGAATGGTCTATGGGAGCTTTTTCTGAAAATCAGATACCGCTTGGCATGGTGAGAGTGGTGAATGTGGAGCGTGTGTTGAAAAAGGCGGCTTACCGTGGAAACGGACAGGTGATCCTTGGGATAACCAATTCTGTATTACCACAAAATAACGGCAGTTACTGGATTCGTTTTACCAACGGAACACTGACTGCGATTGAGCGTATGCCACAGGATCAGGTGCCGTAGATTACCATGGATATTGCAGATTTTGCACACGGTATTTTCCGGGGATTTGCAGAGGGTGAGATATCAGATTACGATTCGGTAGAGATACTGGATCAGAAGGTAATACAGAATGGAACCATCGGGCAGATTTTTTATCCAAAGAAAAACTTTATTATGGAGTACTTTTAAAAAAATATTTCTATATGGAAAAAGGATACCTTTGTGAAAAAAGGTGTCCTTTTTTTGTGCCCGGATACCGTTATGCTGATAAGGGAGAGGGAGGAAAAAATCATGAAAAAAGGACACTGTGGGAAAATGCTGCTTTTATTCGGGGCAGCGTGTATGCTTATGACGGGGTGTGGAACAAAGGAAAGCAGTAAAATGGATACAAAAGATATGACAACAAGGGATGCAGAGTTTCATACAGAATTATTTGGCGAAAATACCTATATTTTTTCGCCGGAGGATGATCCGGGGCAGGTGGCACAAACATTGGATGCTATTTATGAGAAACAGGAAGCAGATCAGTTTGGGGAGGCGCGTTATGCCATCTATTTTATGCCGGGAGAGTATGACGAGACGATCGAGGCGGATGTTGGGTTTTATACACAGGTGGCAGGGCTTGGAGAACTTCCGACTGACACAAAATTACAGAGCCTGCAATGTACCGCAAGATGGCTTTCGGACGATCCGTCGAATCACAATGCGTGCTGCAATTTCTGGCGCGGAGTGGAAAACATCGAGCTGAAAACGAACACGATGTGGGCAGTCTCGCAGGCAACGTTTATGCGGAGAGTGCAGGTCGATGGTGCATTGTTTCTGCATGATGAATACGGATGGTGCAGTGGCGGATTTCTGGCGGACTCCAACACCGACCTGATGACAGATTCCGGGTCACAGCAGCAATGGCTTTCCAGAAACTGTAACTGGAAAGCGTGGATGGGGGCTAACTGGAATATGGTCTTTGTCGGCACAGAGGAAGGAAAAAATCCAACCGGAACCTGGCCGGTCGTTCCGTACACAGAGGTGGAAAAGACCGAAGCCATGCAGGAAAAACCGTTTTTGATCTATGATGATGAGGAAGGTTATATGGTCTATGTGCCAAAAGAGCGGGAAAATGCTATCGGTGTTTCATGGGAAAATGGCAGCGAGGGAGAAAAAATTCCGATTGACCAGTTTTATGTTGCAAAGCCGGAGAAAGATACGGCAGAGACGATGAATCAGGCATTGGAAGAAGGAAAAAATCTGCTTCTGACACCTGGAATTTATGACCTTGAGGAACCGATTGCTGTAAATCGTCCGGATACAATCGTGCTTGGCATGGGACTGGCAACCCTGCGTGCAGCAAAAGGAAACGTCTGCCTGGAAACAGGGAATGTGCAGGGACTGATCCTTGCAGGATTACTTTTTGATGCCGGGGAAATAAAATCAGACAATCTTCTTGTCATCGGTAACGAGGGTCAGAAATCAGAGGATAATGGAAAAAATATTTATTTAAGCGATCTGTTTTTCCATGTCGGAGGAACAGATACAGACACACCGGTAAGCGTAAAGTGCTGCGCTACGATCAACAGCAACCATGTGGTCGGGGATAACTTCTGGGTATGGCGTGCAGACCACGGAGACAATGTTGCGTGGGAGAAAAACGAGGCAGAAAATGGAATCATCATCAACGGGGATGATGTCACGATGTATGCGCTGATGGTAGAACATTTTGAACAGTATCAGACGGTATGGAATGGAGATCACGGAAAAGTGTATATGTATCAGAGCGAGATCCCATATGATGTTCCAAACCAGGAGGTTTGGATGAGCCATGAGGGACAGAAGAATGGATACGCTTCTTTTTATGTGGATGATGCTGTGGATACGTTTGAGGCATGGGGGCTTGGCGTTTACCTGTATAACCGTGATGCGTCTGTGGAACTTGACACCGCCATGGAGGTGCCGGATAAGAATGGAGTGAAAGTACACAATATCTGTACCGTGATGCTGACCGGATATCCGGGCATGAACCATATTATCAATGAATCGGGAGATTCGGTGACTTTTGCAGGAGAACGAAAAGTGATCTGTGAATATGAGAACGGTCTGATCCGGTAAGATATAAAAAAAGGACACCTTTTTGAAAAAGAGTGTCCTTTTTTGTGTCTTGTTTTTTCTTAGAATAAAAATATCAAAATAGGAAGGGTAGAATCAGGATGAAAGGATATCAATTTGAAGATACACAGGGAACATTCCATTTGAAAAAAGCGGAAAATATCAGCTATCTTTATTTTCCAATTGCAGGGGAAGCAGGATTAAAAAGTTCCTTCACACCGAATCTCGGCGGTGATGCGAAGATAGATCAGAATACATTTTTACTGGAGCCGGTAAGTGCGGAAAATCTTGTCAATAACCGAAACAGCAGAAACTTCTGGTGCAATGTGAAGGGAATCGGAAGCTGGTCTTTGACTGGTCATTCAGCAGAAGAGTTAAGTAAGAAATTTACGGAAATGCAGGATGACAGTGAAGTGACAGCCGGATTTATGTGGCAGAAGACGACAAGGGAATCCAAAAAGTATCAGCTTCGCGGAGAAATACTTTCTTTTATTTTATTAACTAATGCATCCACATCTATCTTCTTTCCAACAGTTTCATTAGAAATTGATATAGCACCTGCACTAATATTTATAGTAGCATCCTTTGGTTCAATCTTTACTGAATTATTTATTTCATTGGCAAATTCAATAATTTTACTTTCGTCATAAACCAATACTGTTTTCATTTGATGATTTACTCCATTTTTAATCATTGAATTTTTTTCAAATAACCCTTCACCT
>ENA-OPXX01002187-OPXX01002187.1-human-gut-metagenome-genome-assembly--contig:-NODE-2187-length-11405-cov-1.449251_pt1 | contig 11405 bp, 10 predicted proteins | sample MGYA00241771_ERZ502046 | MGnify/ENA primary metagenome ERZ502046 (study PRJEB25962, sample SAMEA2042006) | human gut metagenome | biome: human gut; feature: human-associated habitat; material: faeces...
CTTCGTGGTCCTGATGGCGCAATACATCAGCCCCGCCCGCCTGGCCTCCGCCACCGGCTTCTTCTGGACCTGCTTCTCTCTGGGCATTGGCGTGTTTGGCGCTTACCTGCCGAGCTTCATCATGCCGGTGTTCGGCGAATACAAGACCTTCTGGTTCGCACTGCCGTTCTCCATCGTCGGCACCGTCATGTGCTTCTTCTTCGTACCAAAGAACAAAATCGTCAAATCGCAAGGACTGAGCCGCAAGGAACAGCTCGCCGAGCTGGCCGAGGGTGCCACCATCCTGGTCACCAATCGCAAGGTGCTCATCTGCGCGATCATCCGCATCATCAATAACCTGCTGCTCTACGGGTTCCCGGTCATCATGCCGTTGTACCTGTGCACCACCCACAATGGCGGCATCAACATCTTCAAAACCGAGGAATGGATGCGTATCTGGGGCTTCGTGTTCGTGATCACGCTGATTTTCAACACGTTCTGGGGCTGGTTCATGGACCGCTTCGGCTGGGTATGGCCGATGCGCTGGTTCGGCTGCGCGGTGCTCGCGGTCGGCTCGGTGGCGTTCTACTACATTCCGCAGTGGTTCGGCGCGAATGCCATTATGATGATCGTCGCTTCGGTCATCGTCGGCATCGGCACCTGCGCGTTCTCGTCGCTGCCCACCATCATGACCCTGTACGCGGGCGGCAAGCAGGGCGCGGCGCTGTCCGCATACAACCTCGCCGCCGGTCTGACCACGTTCGCCGGCCCTGGCATCGCCACCATTTTGCTGCCAATTGTGGGCTATGAAGGTGTGTGCTGGACATACGCCGGCCTATACGTGCTCGCCTTCGTGCTTACCTTGTTCATCCGCCCGCAGCAGCCCGGCTTCGACGCCAAAGGCCACCGCATCAAAGGCGCAAAGGTTGCATCCGCAGAGTCCTCCGAGTCCTCGGAACCTACCGACAGCGCATCCGTGCACGTTTAGCTGCCCGAAGTAACCGTGGCCGCCGAAATGGTTGCCACTGCGAACTGATCGCAACATCATGTTGCGTCAGCAAGAAAGTATCGAGAATTGACTAGGAGTGCGGCATGGTTCTGCCGCGCCGCATACCTTGTCCGACTATCCTTAACCTTTATCCAACCACCACATTCAAAGGAGAATCACATGGCTAAGCCAATGACCGCGTTCACTACCGACCTCCAGCATTCCGGCATGATTGCCAAAGACCTGGATGAGACCATCAAGTTCTACCGCGAGGTTATGGGCTTTGAGCTCGCCGGACTGTTCATGAATGGCGAGAACCGTTGCGCCTTCCTGCGCTACGGCCACCTGACCATTGAAACCTGGGAAGGCGACCCCGCCCCGATGACCACCGGCGCCATCAACCACTGGGCTTTCGATACCCCGGACATCGAAGCCGCCTTCGAGAACGCCAAGGCGCTCGGCGTGGACTTCAAGGACACCGAGATCCAGTCCATCCCGAGTTTCTGGAAGCATGGCATCCGCTACTTCAACATCTACGGCCCCAACGGCGAGACCATCGAATTCTGCCAGATTGTGGAGGAGTAGCGGCTCCGATGCGCCCGATTCGCGCGCAATATGCGTGTCGATAGTGGCCGCAATATAATACTCAGCCTTTATTACGGGCTGGCCTGATAACTAACATTCAACGACCGGTGCACATGCGCCGGTCGTTTTTTTAGTGCCTGATGATTGTGCTGGGTTACAACAATGAGCGGCACGCTGGGCATAACAACATCCATGCAAGAAAGTATCAATTCTTGACTGTTTTCGCGCCAAAACACTGCTATTTTCGCAGCGAAACTTGTATTAACGCTCCAAAGTTGGGCGGATGAAAACAACGAAGTTTGCGTAGTAAAAGGAGACGGTCATGGCACAAGGACTGGCGCGAAAACTACTGCCGGGATTCTTGGCGATCGCAGTGTTCATGACAGGCGATGGGTTTGAACTGACCTTTTTGTCCAAGTATGTCGTCGATCAGGGATTCAGCTCGTCGCAGGCATCACTGCTGTTTACGATGTACGGATTGGTCGCGGCGCTCGCCGGCTGGTCCTCGGGCGTGCTGGCCGAACTGTTCGGAGCCAAGCGCATCATGCTTATTGGCGCGGGTTCTTGGATCGTGCTGCATCTGGTATTCATCGGTGTGGCATTGCCTAGCCACAGTTATCCGCTGATGCTGGCGTCGTATATGTTGCGAGGCATGGGCTATCCGCTATTTATCTACAGCTTCGTAGTGTTGCTTGCGCAAACTGTGGATCCCGGCAAACTGGCATCGGCCATGGGCTGGTTCTGGACTTCCTATTCCTTTGGCATCGGTGTGTTTGGCGCCTATCTGCCGGCGTTCATCACGCCGGTGATTGGTGAATACTATTCGCTGTGGGTGTCACTGCCGTTCTCGATTGTCGGCATGATTATCTGTCTGTGTTTTGTGCCGAAAACCCGTAACGCCAATCTTGACACGATGAGCTCTTCGGATCAGCTTCGTGAACTCTCTCGCGGCGTGACCATTCTCAAAGACAACCACCAGATTGCGCTTGCTGCCGTATTGCGTGTGATTTGCAATCTCACTTTGTACGGTTTTCCGGTCATTATGCCGCTGTATCTCGCCACGCATACAAACGGCGGCGGAGCTTGGTACCAGGTCACCGAATGGTCCACCATCTGGGGTCTGCTGTTCGTCGTCACCGTATTCGGCAATGTGTTCTGGGGCCGTATGGGCGATTGCTTCGGCTGGATGAGCCAGATGCGCTGGTGGGGCTGATGGCTCTCCGCGCTCGGTACTCTCGCCATGTACTATGTGCCGCAGCTGTTTGGGCACAACCTGCCATTTATGTATGTGTGCGCCGTGGTGCTCGGCATGGGTATTTCCGCTTTCGTACCGATGGGCGCAGTATTCCCTGCTCTGGAACCTGAGCACAAGGGCGCTGCGGTTTCCGCACATAACCTCGCTTCAGGCCTGACCACATTCTGTGGTCCGTTCATCGCCACGGTACTGCTCAATACCGTAGGTTTTGCCGGAGTGTGCTGGGCATATGCCATTTGCTACATCTCTGGCTCGGTCATCTCATTCTGGATTCGCCCCGAGCAGCCGGGCATCACCCGCAAAGTGGCGGCGAACTGAGCGGTGCTCGCTGACTGTTCTCGTCAAAAACCAACAATACAAGACCCTCAAAAAAATAAATTCAACCAATATAAGGAGAAATACCATGAAAGCAGTTGTTCTCGAAGAGCAGGGCGTCATCAATGTGCGTGAGGTCCCGGACGTCAAGGATCCCGGCCCCGGTGAGCTGCGTATCGCACCCCACACCGTGGGCGTATGCGGTTCTGATTTGCATTACTACACGCACGGTCGTGTTGGCAAGTATGTTGTTGAGCAGCCAATGATTCTCGGCCATGAGGCAGCGGGCACCGTGTTGGAGGTCGGCCCCGGCGTCACTGATTTCAAGCCCGGTGACCGAGTCGCCCTCGAGCCAGGCATTCCGGATATGACTTCGCGGGCCAGCCGACTGGGCATGTACAACGTCGATCCGGCTGTGCGTTTCTTCGCTACTCCGCCGATTGACGGTTGCCTGTGTGAGGAGGTCATTCACCCGGCCGCATTCACCTACCATCTGCCTGATTCCATGAGCTTTGGCGAAGGTGCGTTGCTTGAGCCGACCGCCGTGGGCATGTGGGCTGCCACCAAGGCACGCATCAAGCCCGGCGATGTGTGCGTGGTGACCGGCTCGGGCACAGTGGGTATGCTCACTGCCTCTGCTGCGCTCGCCGGTGGCGCTTCCAAGGTGCTTGTTTCGGATGTGTCTTCCATCAAGCTGGGTATTATCGGCCAGATTCCGGGCGTTATCCCCGTGGATTTGACGACGGAGGACTTGGTTGAACGTGTACGCGAAGAGACCGCTGGGTGGGGTGCTGATGTGGCATTCGAGTGTTCCGGCGCGCCGAAAGCTTATGAGACGTTCTGGAAGCTGATTGCCCCGGGCGGTTGCGCGGTGCTCGTCGGTATTCCGGTCAACCCGGTACCGATTGACGTGACCGAGCTGCAGGCCACCGAAGTGCGTATTGAGAACATCTTCCGTTACGCCAATGTGTACCAGAAAGCCATCGATTTGGTCGATAGCGGCCGACTTAACCTGAAGCCGTTCATCACTGACACGTTTGCCATGAAGGACGCCAAGGCTGCCTTCGACCGTATGGATGAGGGTCGTCCGGGCGATATCAAGTTGCAGATTACGGTCAATCGAGACTAATCCGTGACGTGTTGATGACGAGATGATTGCCCGATGAAATCCTGCGGCATATGTTGGCGTTTCCCTTTTTCCGCCCGCACTTATGTGCCATATCCGTAGGATTCCGGCGGGCAATCATCTCGCCGTAGTTGTTCCACCGGTAAAGTACGAAATATGGCGAGCTGTACTGCGCAACGTTGACAAGGAGGTCTGCGATGGATGCGCGAAACTTGACTGCGATTCCTCATTCGGATGCGGGCTCGCTGGAAGTGATTGTGCCCGATGGGGATGCGGCCATACGTTGGTCAAGCCACGGGTATCCGAGCTCTCTGGCCAAATGGCATTATCATCCACAAATCGAAATTCATCTTATCCGTGAGGGAAGTGGACAACTCATGGCGGGGGATGGACTCATGCCATTCGTGCCGGGGCATGTGGCGATGATCGGATCCAATCTGCCTCATAATTGGTTGTCGGATATCATTCCTGGAGAACGGCTCTCTCATCGTGATGTGTTATGCCATATACGTCCGCAGACTATGCGACTATTGACCGCCGCTTTTCCCGAGACTTCCGGTTTCGAAACGGTATTGCGCCGTTCGCAGCATGCACTTGTACTGTTCGGTGATTCGGCACGTGAGGCCGGCGAGCTATTAGTGGCCATGGGAGAACATAGTCCAGTTAGACGGGTTGCCGACCTTATTGCTATTCTGACGGTATTCGAGCAGGCATCAGCGCAGGAAAGCCAGACCGTGGTAACGCCGGAATACAATCCAGAGATTGCGGTTGGCGCGGAGGATGGGATCAACGCCGCCATCACCTATATTTCCACACATCTGGATGAGGTCAGCTTGCAAGGTGCCGCTGATGCGGCGGCGATGAGCGTATCCACCTTTTCTCGCTTCTTCAAGCGAGTTGCCGGCATCGGTTTTGCTGATTTTGTTCGACGGCTTCGAGTGGGGCGTGCTTGTCGTTTGCTGACTTGCACAAACATGCCCATTGCCAAGATTCAACAGTTGAGCGGATATACGAATGCCTCGAATTTCAATCGTCGGTTTCTGGAAGAAACCGGTATGACTCCATCTCAATATCGCCGAGAACATTGATTGCCGCCCCGGTCTGGGCGGTGTCACGGATCCGTGCAAGAAAGTACCATAAGTGGGTTTCTTGGTATCAGATAGGGCCAATGCTGCCGTTTAGGCTTGAAAATACAACGAAGTGGTTAGATGCGCATAAAGTGCATCGGCTCCAAGGAGGCAGCAATGAATGATAATTCGGTATGGCCGGTAGTGATTGCGGTAATGGTCGTGCTTGCGGTGGCCGTATGCCTGGCCATGGCTGGTGACATCCGGTTTGCCGTGATTGGTGTTCTATGACTGTCTCCATGAGTCCCGAAACCGCTGCCGCCTAGGCGGAAATCAGCCGCGTACCGCAGCACCACAGATATCGTCGAGATAATTCTCGGCGAATCGCAATGCGGCACCGATGATGTTCTGGTCTTCGGCGCAGTAGCTCTTGCGCAGATTGAAATGGTCGGTGCCGAACGGGCTGCGTGCGATGACGCGCGTCTTCAGATCCTCGATGTCGCTGTCTTCAAGATGCTGGGCTGCTTCACCGCCGACAATCACGTCGCCCGCGATGATGGATCGCGCGTTGACGATGGCCTGCGCCACGTAATCCAGCCACTCATCCATGCGCTCGCGATGATGCCGTTCGCCCTGCTCAAGCACGCTGAAGAAGCCGGGAATGCTTTCGTAATCCTCGGGCAAGGTCTCCGGCGAGCAGTAGGTGTCCATGCAACCGCGCTGGCCGCAGTAGCATTCGCGGCCGCCCGGCACCAGCGTCATGTGTTCGATGGCGCCGTTGCACTGGTTCGGGCCTTGATACAGTTTGCCCCCCGCGATCACCGCGCCGCCCGGGCGTCGCTCCAGATAGACGCACACCGCATCGGTGAGCGTGGAGTCGAACCAGAGTTCGGCCATGGCTGAGGCATCGGAATCGTGGATCATCATGCACGGGTAATGGACCGATTGGCTGATGGTTTCGAGCGTGAGCCCAGTGTTGCCCATAATGGTGCCGAAGATGATGGTGGTGGCGTCGGGGGAGAGGATGCCTTGGATGGCGAACGAGACGCCGAGCACCTTGCCGTGCTTCTTTTCGACGTCGGCGGCGTTGTTGATGATGCCGCCGATACGCTGGTAGTAAACGTTGGTGTTGCGGTAAGGCAGGGCATCGTTGCGTTTTTCGATGACGTTGCCGTACAGGTTAATCGCGCACAGGCGCAGTTCGTTGGACCGCATCACTACCCCGATGGCAGTGCGATGATCGGGATTGAACTCATAATTTTGCGCCTTGCGCCCGCCGGTGGAATCCTGCAGTTCGCCTTTGCGGATGAGTCCGTCATCTTCTAGTGCGTGCAGATTTTGGGTGATGGTGGGCAGGCTGAGGCCGAGTTCGCGTTCCAGTTCCTGCTTGGTGACATGGCTATGGCCATACAGATACTGGGCCATGGCACTGCGGTTGTGCGCTTTCACTGCGGTCGATGGCATTGCCCTCATGTTTACCCCTTTGTGCGATGAGATATATGCAAGTATACTTTATGAAAGTGGCTTTCATGTGCCTCGACGCGGAGATTGTGAGACAACAATCGTATATTTGTAGGCGATTTGGGTACTTTTTTAAACCAATTTTCTAGAAATGTGGAGAAAATGAGTACTTTTGGAAACTTGATTTAAAAAAGTTGTCGGATTGCGTTGTTTGCAGGCATGTGATTTTCGGTAAAAAGTGAACAAAAAGTACCAAATCGCCGAATAAAGTGAGAATTTGTTCGATATTTCGCACAACTCGTAACAAAAACTGTTCAATATCGCACGTGAAACGCCGTCGATTTTGTGCGTGTGCATCGTGCCGAACCGTTCGGTATATTGTGGCTCAGGTCACATGTGCAATGTGACAACGCATCACCGGTCATTTTCGGTTACTGAGGCGGTATCCCGCTGGTGCAACTGAGGTGACGAGGCGATGGCCCAGAACTTTGCCATATACCCCAAGAAGATCGAGGAGGACCCCAAGTGGCAGAAGCAAAGAAGAAGGTCGAAGCTACCAAGCCGACCCCAGAAGAGAAGCAGGCCGCAGCTGAGGCCGAGGTTGACGCGCTGGTTGCCCGCGCCAAGAAGGCTCTCGACGAATTCGAGAACCTCGACCAGAAGCAAGTTGATCGTATCGTCGCCAAGGCATCCATCGCCGCTCTGAACAAGCACCTCGTTCTCGCCAAGATGGCCGTCGACGAGACCGGCCGTGGTCTCGTGGAAGACAAGGCCACCAAGAACATCTTCGCCTGCGAGCACGTCACCAACTATCTGGCCGGCCAGAAGACCGTGGGCATCATCCGCGAAGACGATGTGATGGGCATCGATGAGGTCGCCGAGCCCGTCGGCGTGGTCGCCGGCGTCACCCCGGTCACCAACCCGACCTCCACCGCCATCTTCAAGTCCCTCATCGCCCTGAAGACCCGTTGCCCGATCGTCTTCGGCTTCCACCCCGGTGCGCAGAAGTGCTCCGTTGAAGCCGCTAAGATCGTGCGCGACGCCGCCATCGAAGCCGGTGCTCCTGAGAACTGTATCCAGTGGATTGAGCATCCGTCCATCGAGGCCACAGGCGCCCTGATGAAGCATCCGGGCGTGGCCACGATCCTCGCCACTGGTGGTCCGGGCATGGTCAAGGCCGCTTACTCCTCCGGCAAGCCCGCCCTCGGCGTGGGTGCCGGCAACGCCCCGGCCTACGTTGACACCGATGTTGACATCGTGCGCGCCGCCAACGATCTGGTGCTCTCCAAGCACTTCGATTACGGCATGATCTGCGCCACCGAGCAGGCCATCATCGCCCACAAGGACGTCTACGACCAGCTCGTCAAGGAGCTCAAGGTCCGTAAGGCCTACTTCGTCAACGCCGAAGAGAAGGCCAAGCTGGAACAGTACATGTTCGGCTGCACTGCCGGTTCCGGCGTCAAGCCCGTGCTGAACTCCGCGGTGCCGGGCAAGTCCCCTCAGTTCATCGCCAAGGCTGCTGGCTTCGAGATTCCGGCCGACGCCACCATTCTGGCCGCCGAGTGCAAGGAAGTCTCCGACGACGAGCCGCTGACCCACGAGAAGCTCGCTCCGGTGCAGGCCGTGCTCAAGGCCGACAACAAGGAGCAGGCCTTCGAGATGTGCGAGAAGATGCTCAAGCTGGGTGCCGGCCACACCGCCGCCATCCACACCAACAACCAGGAGCTCGTGCGTGAGTACGGCGTCCGTATGCACGCCTGCCGCATCATCTGGAACCAGCCTTCCTCCCTTGGCGGCATCGGCGACATCTACAACTCCATCGCCCCGTCGCTGACCCTGGGCTGCGGCTCCTACGGCGGCAACTCGGTGTCCGGCAACGTGCAGGCCGTGAATCTCGTTAATATCAAGCGCATTGCTCGGAGGAACAACAACATGCAGTGGTTCAAGATCCCGGCCAAGACCTACTTCGAGCCGAACGCCATCAAGTACCTGCGCGACATGTACGGCATCGAGAAGGCCGTCATCGTGTGCGATAAGGTCATGGAGCAGCTCGGCATTGTCGACAAGATCATCGACCAGCTGCGCGCCCGCTCCAACCGTGTGACCTTCCGCATCATCGACTACGTCGAGCCGGAGCCGAGCGTCGAAACCGTCGAGCGCGGAGATGATGCGCGAGGAGTTCGAGCCGGACACGATCATCGCGGTTGGCGGCGGCTCCCCGATGGATGCCTCCAAGATCATGTGGCTGCTCTACGAGCACCCGGAAATCGCCTTCTCCGACGTGCGCGAGAAGTTCTTCGATATCCGTAAGCGCGCCTTCAAGATCCCGCCGCTGGGCAAGAAGGCCAAGCTCGTGTGCATCCCGACCTCTTCCGGCACCGGTTCCGAAGTCACGCCGTTCGCTGTGATCACCGATCACAAGACCGGCTACAAGTACCCGATCACCGACTACGCGCTGACCCCGTCCGTGGCCATCGTGGACCCGGTGCTGGCTCGCACTCAGCCGCGCAAGCTGGCCTCCGACGCCGGCTTCGACGCCCTGACCCACTCGATGGAAGCCTACGTGTCCGTGTACGCGAACGACTTCACCGACGGCATGGCCCTGCACGCGGCCAAGCTCATCTGGGACAACCTGGCTGAGTCCGTCAATGGCGAGCCCGGCCTGGCCAAGACCAACGCTCAGGAGAAGATGCACAACGCCGCCACCATGGCCGGCATGGCATTCGGCTCCGCGTTCCTCGGCATGTGCCACGGCATGGCCCACACCATCGGTGCCCTGTGCCACATCGCCCACGGCCGTACCAACTCCATCCTGCTGCCGTACGTGATTCGCTACAACGGCCAGATTCCTGAGGAGCCCACCTCTTGGCCGAAGTACAACAAGTACATCGCCCCGGAGCGCTACCAGGACATCGCCCGCAACCTCGGCATCGACACCGGCAAGACCCCGGCCGAAGCCGTGGAGAACCTGGCGAAGGCCGTCGAGGACTACCGTGACAACAAGCTCGGCATGAACAAGAGCTTCCAGGATTGCGGTGTGGACGAGGACTACTTCTGGTCCGTGCTCGATCAGATCGGCATGCGCGCCTACGAGGACCAGTGTACCCCGGCCAACCCGCGCATCCCGCTGATCAACGACATGAAGGACATCGCCGTCGGTGCTTACTACGGTGTCTCCCAGGCGGAAGGCCACAAGCTGCGCATCGAGCGCGAGGGTGAGGCCGCCACTGAGGAAGCCTCCGAGCGTTGATTGCAGGCGGTTTGTGGTTGGTGGCACCATCAGTAGCCACCAACCGCGGTGTTGCAGCTTAGTGTCTGCATAGCGCGACACAAGGAGCCCGACCCCATTACAGGGGCCGGGCTCCTTTGCATATGTGGCGCTCCCTCAGCCAGCAGGTACCTCCATGGGGCGGTAACCCACTCATGGGGCGGTGTACGAAAACGGCTCTATTCTGCGGAAGGTAAAATTTTACCGTCCGCCCCATGGGCCAATTACCGCCCCATGAGGTAATTACCTCCCCATGGAATCGCTGAAGCGTCGCTAAATCGCCGCAATAATGCAGCCAAAAGCAATAAAGCTGGCAAACGCCTCGGTAATGCCGGTCACCACGGGCTTCAAGGTTGTGCGCCGTGTAACCACCGGCAACGCAACGGCGCGGGCCAACAGCAGCACAGTCATCGCAATCAGATACGGACTGCGTCCAGACGGCACGGCGGCTAGCAGCAATAGCGCCACATGCCATACCCACGAAGCCGCCACGTATGAACACTTCCCGCGTTCCCGGATCATGGTTTTGACCACCAAAACCGACCCATACTGCGTCAGCGCAAACAGCACGGTGGCAATCAGCCCGCTCACGGGCAATGAACCCGCGGGCCACCAGGCGTGAAGGTCGAATATCTGGCTCAAATCTGGCATATTCCGAATCGCGGCGCGTGCGGCGGTGACATCAGCGGCTGCGCACGAGGCATGTGCTGCGTTGATGGGCATAACACATGCCGTCTCAACAGTGCTGCCAAACGACGCGATCACCGTGGCCATGGCCGACGCGGCAATCACCGACACGGCATTGCCCCACAGCGAGCGCTCCTTCCTCAGCCACGAGGACAGCATCGACAGCGCAACCAGCACTATATATAAGGGAGCCCAACGCAGTATGCCGGTATGCGTAATCAGGAATGGCAAGCCGATGACGATGAGCGCTACGGCATAAGTGAGCATCGGCGGCAGATAACGGCGTGAAAAGTGTGCTTTGAACCAGTGCGCGGCGCTGAACTGCACGCAATAGCACACGGCCCACGTCGCCAATAGCCAAAGCGTATCAAGATTAGGCCCGCAGATAAAGAAGCCAGCCACAGCGGGCAGCATAACCATTACCCATGCGCCAGGTTGGTTGTCGAACCAATCGCGTTTAAGAGTCTTGCGGCGGGAAGTCATATCTGTCATGATATCGCAGCGAATGGTTCTCAATAAGAAAGATGTGAGACCTGCATTGCGACAATCGAACAGACGCCGAGCGGCTATGCCGCGAGGTAATACGAACGGCATGAGCGCGACACGCGCGAACTCCACTGTCCCACCTCAATGCTTGAATAAACAAGTTGCCTGATTTGGGCTCGCAAATTGGA
>ENA-OPXX01002195-OPXX01002195.1-human-gut-metagenome-genome-assembly--contig:-NODE-2195-length-11371-cov-2.408095_pt1 | contig 11371 bp, 8 predicted proteins | sample MGYA00241771_ERZ502046 | MGnify/ENA primary metagenome ERZ502046 (study PRJEB25962, sample SAMEA2042006) | human gut metagenome | biome: human gut; feature: human-associated habitat; material: faeces...
CGCCAACGGTCTGGTACCGGACGGCCTGACTGTGGACGGCATGAACTACCGGGATACCGCCGGGGATGTGACTCCCGCCGCGGTGGATGCCCGAGCGCTCTATCTCACGGCGCGGCAGACGCTGACCACCTCCGACTTCAACAAGGTCAGCCTGATGGTGCCTGCCGGTTCCGGCGTGACCAGCGCCGCTGAGGAGATCAATGGCGTGTGGCAAAAGGAGTTTTCCCTCTTCTTCTCCGTAGAGGAAGTGGACGAGGAGACCTTTGCGAAACGGCTGGCCGAGGGGGATTACACCATCGCCTTGGCCCCCATCAGCGCTGAGGGCGGCAGTGTGTACAACATGCTGAACCAGTTCACCGCAGCGGGCGGCGGCCTGACCGGCTATGCAGATTCCCTGTATGCCACCCAGCTGCAGGCCAGCACCCAGGCCACCGGAAACTCCCGCTGCCGCCTGCTGGGCGATTGTGAGCGCCAGCTGCTCAGCGATGCCGTGACGGTCCCTCTGTTTGCCCAGCAGAAGCGCCTGCTGATTGCACCCGACATCCGGAACCTCATCTTTGACCCCTTTGGCCCGGTGCTGGATCTGACCTATACCACAAAAAATGATGTAAAAGAGACGCTAAAAAGCCGCCGTCCGATACTTCTGGCAGGAGCATTTTGGACAACGGCTTTTTTGTATAGGAGATTTTTAAGAGAGAGAAAAAGGTTGTTTTTATACACAAAACTCAGTTCTTTGCGGCCTGTGCCGCTTCAAAACCACAGAACTGTTTCCAGTCCCACGCAGTCATATCATGGGGCCCCTCGCGCAGGGCATAGCCCACATCACCGGTGCAGCAGGCAGTCTGCGGTGCTGGATACTCAGTCTGGGTGCAGGGTGTTTTGCCCAGCGCAGCGTAGACACGCCCAGCCGAAATAACACTACGAAACTCCGCCTCCGGATCACTCCAATAGTCCCGGCTGCCGGAGGTTACGAACACAGGCCGGGGAGCCATGGCGGCAAGGAGTTCGTCCTGGTCAAAGGGCATCTGCTCCACCGGCATCTGGCCGTAGCTCAGGAAATTGGGGCAGAACCAGCGAGGCATCATCTGGCACATGCTGCTGACCCGCTCACCCAATTTGCCCTCGTTCAGGGCGGCACCGCAGCAGCCGGAATTGTTCACCAGAACGGTCTCAAAGCGCTGATCCTGCACCGCTGCCCACAGGGCGGCTTTTCCGGCACGGGAATGTCCTGCCACTGATATCCGGCTAGGGTCGATCTCCGGGCAGGTCAGCAGGGCGTCCAGCACCCGCCGAGCACCAAAGGCCCAGGCCGCCAGGCAGCCAAAGCCATCTGCCGGGCGTTCTCCCGCCCCATAAAACAGCGGATACAGTCCCTCCTGCTTCCAGCTATCCCCCTCATCGGGAGCCAAACTAGATGCATAGATAGCGGCAGCAGCATAGCCGTCGGCCAGCAGTTGGCGCACCGGCCAGTAGCCTTTTTCCACATCGCAAGTGATATCCAGTGTGTTTGGTTCCTTCGGAGCCATCATATCGTCGATCATAACGTTGAAATGATCTTCGTTTCCAATGAGCTCCCTCATCATACCCATAAACTTCTCCCGCATGGCCGGGTCAATGCCCTTCATCTGGTCGTGGACCACAGGATCATGACAGCTGATCTGAATCGCGCAGGGCACGGGTTCACTGGTCTTCTCAGGCAGCCAGAGTGCAAAAGGAAAGCTCATGCTCCGGCCCTTGTATTCCACCGTAACACAGCCTAATCTACCGTGCAGCCCGTCCTTCTCCAGTTCCTTTTCCCAGACAAAGCTGCTCGTCCAGCCAGCGGGGACCACGCCGTATTCCTCCTGTCCAAACAGCTTGACCAATGCTTCGCGCCGGGCAGGCCATGTCTCTGGGGTGAGTCGCGCGATATCTATATTTTTCATTGCATGGACCTCTTTTCTCAATTTTATGCCTCTTGCTGTTCCTCCGGGATATAACTGCGAAACACAGGAACCAACATCAGTGCGTTGACATAAGCAATGCCACCCGGGCCAAACAGCAGAAAAATACCTTCCAGTGATTCCACCCATTCTAGGTGGGCGTAAATCAGCCAAAATGGGATGAAATGCATGGCTGTCACAGCCACCACTGTCAGTGGGTGCTGGAGCAATAGCAGCAGGACATTGCGTATCAGTTGACGCAGAGTGCAGCGAAACTTTGCCAGCACCGGGAAGATCAGGCCTGCAATGGCTGCGTACAGCACCAGCACCATGATACACAATCCATGGAACACTGGACTGTTCCCCAGTCTACCTGCCAACAGGTTGAAATCCACCACCAACGCATAACCGATCACAAGTAGCAACAGGGTCACAGGAAGCGACGATCTGATAGTTTCCTTGAACGCATGGAAAAACATCGAAATAGTGCTGTTCCCTCTCTGACGCACTAGCTTCATTGCTGTGTAATACAGTGCCGAGGTCGAAGCGCCAATGGTGATGACCGGAAGACTGCACAGTAGCCACAAAAGGCTCAGTGCCACCAGATCAGAAACGCGCAGCAGCAACTGGAACAGCTTGCTGTCATAATCAAATAAACCACCCATGGGGGTCGCCTCCCTCTCTGTACCATGTCCTGCCCAGGTCTTGGGTCAGGTCTCCGTTTTCGGCATCCGCCACGAGAAATGGGGGCAGAACTCTCTCCAGTCCACTCCGGGGATCCCGTCCATCTGAGTCCGGGCATCCGGGGTCCGGCGCTGGATGTTCTTGTGGGGTGCCTTTCCATAGAACATTGTATCACAAAATGCGATCACATGTATCCAGTCCAACTTCTGATATTCGTGGGGGCCGTCACGCATGGCAAGGGCGTTTTTCCCGGCAGCACCCAGGAACTGGTACACCTCGTCGGCAGCACGCCAGGTGAGCTGGCCACCGGGGAGATGGGCATCGGCAACACCACCACCTCCTCCGCCGTGGCCGCCGTGCTGCTGGGCCAGGAGCCGGTGGTGATGACCGGCCGGGGAGCGATGCAGGCCCGCAGGAAATGCAGGTCAAAGGGCAGACGGTCTTCGTCCTGGGTCTTGCCAAGAACCTGGGGCTGCAGCATCCCGGCTGCCTGCTGGAAATCCTCAAACAGCGGGGCGTTACTCCGGGTGTAGGTGGCCACCCGCTTGCCGAACTCGCCAAAGTTGTCGCTCCACCAGAAGGGGAACACATCCTCGATGCTTCCGGCAGTCTCGCAGATGCCGATCCCTTCGCCCATGCGGCCGCCTAGGTAGCGCAGGCAGCCAGCACCGCCGCAGCCGCTTCCGCTGGCAGCGCACAGGGCAAATCGCTCATCGTAGATGGCGGCGCACAGGGCTACTTTGCCGCCCCGGCTGTGGCCGGTGGCCACGATGCGGTCCATATCGGCGTATTCCGTGGTGGCCAGGTAATCCACCACACGGCTCTGGGCCCATGCCCACATGGCAATGGCACCCCAAGTGTACCCGGGATAGGCCTTGGCCAGGGGACCGTGAATGGCGTTGGCGTTGTCCTGGGCCAACTGCTCCTTCTCAAATTCGATGATGGCATAGCCGTGGTTCAGCACAGCGTCCTCTTCATCAGGACTTCCATGGCGATCCTTGAACTGGTTCCAGGTGATGACCGGGACCTTGCCCTCCTTGGCGGGGCGGATCAGCTCACAGTCAAACTGGATGGCGTCCTCCGGGCCGCAGGTGATGCGCACCGTTTCGGCAATGGCACGACCATTGTAGACTATGCGGCGGAAGGTGACCTCGCCACGGGTGTTGCCCGGCGGTGGTGGCATAGTGCCATAGAGGTAATGGGTCAGCATCGCCTTAAGGTATTCCCGCTGCTCCGGCCATTCCTCCCTAGTCTGAACACGGGTACCATCAGGTTTAAGGAAAGGATCCGGTAGCTCATGGATGGCTTTCAGCTCACTTTTGGAAGAAAAATCATATTTATTCATTATTCTTTCACGCCTCCAATCATAACTCCGGTAACAAAATAACGCTGGATGAAGGGATAGATGCAGAGGATGGGAGCTGTAGAGATGACGATGGTGGCATACTTGATGGTCTCGGCCAAAGCCACGGTGTTGGTACTGCCGCCAGAAGTGCTGATAATGTTGTCTGCACTGCTGGTCAGCAGGATCTCGCGCAGGAAGATCTGCAAAGGATACAGGTCAGCCGTGCGCAGGAAGATGGTTGCGCTCATCCAATCATTCCAGCGAGACACAGCGTAGAACAGCAGTACAACGGCAATCGTTGCCTGACTCAGCGGGATAACAATGCGGAATAAGCAGGTAAACTCACTGGCACCATCCAGCCGTGCCGCTTCGATCAAACTTTCCGGTACATTGGCAAAGGCTGTACGCATAACAATGAGGTTATAGGTGCTCAGGGCAGTGGGCAGCAGAATTGCCCAGACCGTATCAATCATGTGGAGCTGCTGTACCCACAGGTAAATGGCAATGATACCACCGCTGAAATACATAGTAAACATGATCATCAATGTTACCAAGCGCTTGCCCATCCAGCCCTTACGGCTCAAGGCGTAGGCCCCCAGGAAGGTCAGGAACATGCTGATGGCAGTACCGGCCACTACATAGAATAGAGTGTTGCGGTAGCCCACCAAAATGCGATCTGTAATGCAGTACTGGTAAGCCTCCAAGCTGAATTTCAAGGGTTTAAGCAGCAGGACAAAATCATGCCGCAGAAATTCATTGGCATCACTGAAGGAAGCACAGACAACATACCAAAACGGATACAGACAGGCCAAACCAATCAGAATCAACAGTGCCGTGTTTAGAATATCCAGCACCCAGTCAAGTCCAGTTTTCTTTTCAACCATAGTGCGTTTTCCTCCTTACCACAGGCTCGTCTCGCTGACCTTGGCGCTGATTTTGTTCACCACCACTACCAGCAGGAAATTGACCAACGAGTTCACAAGGCTGACCGCCATACTGTAACTGTAATTGGATTCAATCAGGCCCTTTCGGTAGACAAAGGAACCGATGATATCCGCCGTTTCATAAATATTCTCATTGTACAGCAGAATGATCTTGTCGTAGCCCACACTCATGAACTGACCGATGCGCATGATGAACATGATAATAATGGTGGGCATCAGACAGGGGATGGTAATACTGAGGATGCGGCGGAAGCGACCCGCTCCGTCTACAGCAGCGGCATCGTAGAGTTCCTGATTGATGCCAGCCAGGGCGGCCAGATAGATGATGCTGTTCCAACCTATGGTCTGCCACAGTTCACTGACCACATAGATTGCACGGAACTTGGAGGGATCCATTAGCAGATTGGAGGCCATGCCCCCTGCTGCGAGCAGATTGCTGATCAGTCCGGTAGAGGAGACAAATTCCTTGATGATACCGCAGACCACAACCAGGGAAATGAAGTGCGGCAAATAACTCACAGTCTGAATCGCACTTTTCAATTTTTTGAGCCGCAGTTCATTCAGCATCAGTGCAAACAAAATAGGGGCTGGGAAGCAGATAACGATAGTATAAAAGCTGATGTACAGGGTATTGCGCAAAACACGCCAAAAATATGGGCCGGTGAAGAACTGCTTGAAATTTGCCAAACCGACCCATGCGCTGCCCCAGATGCCTCGACCGGGGCGATAGTTGCGGAATGCGATCTGCAAGCCCTGTAGCGGCGCATAGTTAAAAACAATATAGAATGCAAGCACCGGAATCAGCATCAGGTAAATGCCGCGATATTGATATAAGTTCTTTTTGATCTTATCCCAGGTCAGCCGGGTATCGATTCCGTATTTCTCTGCCACAGCTTTTGCCTGACGGGACTGTTTGGACATAAGCGTTTTCCTCCGACTTCAAAAAATGCCGCAGGGCACCCCCGCCCTGCGGCACGGATCTCAAAGATCCAGATTTACTTTACGCGGGCATTGTAGCGGTCTAAAGCTTCCTGCTGGATATCCAGGCAGTTCTGCATCCCCATGCTGTAGACATTTTTGACATAATCATCAAAGTTATCCAGGCTCTCGGTACCAGTAATGAACTTTGCGGTCATCTCGCCCACATATGTGCCAATTTCGTTGAAAGCTCCGCTGTAAGTAGCCTGCTCAGAATCCAACAATGTGGTGGCAGGCAAACCATTGTAGTGCTTGCCGTTCTCGTAGCTCCAGGTATTCAAAGACGCAATATTCTGGTCGATTTCTCCTTCAGCAAGAGAATAATCGGTCTTGGAGACCAGACGCTGCCAGTGGTCTTCGGGGAAGGGACCGTTCAGCTGGCGATACATAGAGTGAGCAGTAGAAGGAGCCTTGCCTTCCTTGTTGTGTATGATAGCATCGGTGAACTGAGGCCAGCCATCGACCATCTCATAGCTCTCGCCTTCAATGCCCCAGTTCAAAAGCATGTTACCTTCTTCGCCCCAGCCATAGTCAAGCAGCTCCATCGCAGTCTTTACATCCTTGCAACTGCCGGTAATGGCACCCACAGAACCGGTGAACGGCTGGTTTGCCTGATGATACCAATTCTCAGTACCAGCCGTCTTGACCATTTCATGGACACCCACGGCAGAAAACGTATTATTGGGATCATCCTTAAGGATCTGGCTCTTCAGGTTGCCCAGACCAGTGGGCATCATCTCGATCCAAGCACCCACATCGCCCTGCAGGATTTTTGCCTGAACACTGGTACGATCCAGAACCATGTAGTCATTATCTAGTAAACCCTCGCTGTACAACTTGTTCAAGAAGGCCAGATAGTCCTTGTAGCCGTCCTTAACAGGGCCAAATTCGACCTTATTTTCCTCATTGATGCCGTAGCCGTAGGCTGCAGAGAAACCAGAAACAGGAACACAAACACCAAAACCTGCACTGATAGCAACGGACATCTGTTCAAACATCTGCACAAAACACATAGGATACTTCAGGCCAAGTTTTTCCTTAAATGCCTTCAGCACATTATACCAGTCATCGTAGGTCACCGGAACATCCATTCCCACCTGCTCGAGGTAATCAGTACGAATGACTAGACCGATGAAGCTTTCAGCAAAAGGTTCACGATCAAACACCCCCTGCCACTCCTTGCTACCCTCTGCAGTGGAGGTGTAGATAGCGGGGAACCCGTAGATATTGCCGCTGTCGGTGGTAATATCGGCCAACATATCCGGGTGCAACTCAAAGTAATGGGTCATATTGGGAGCATATTCTTCCATATAATCCTGCAGAGGAATGATTTTGCCATCTTCGATGGCTGCGTCAGCACCACCGGAGTAATTGGTAGCCCAGCTGTAATACATGATGTCTGGCATTTCGTTTCCTGCAACCACCAAGTTAAATTGCTCAGCAGCCTGACCACTGGCCGGATGCTGGAATTCTACGTTGATACCAGTGTTGGCCTCAATTGCCTTCCAGCAGTACAGGTCGCCCATGCTTTTGACATCGGCACCGGATGTATTTGCCAAGTCAATCCAGTAACTGACAGTACGGGGGCCGCTCTCGGCAGAGCTAGTTGATGTTGCAGTGGAAGCTGTGCTACTGCCAGAACTGCCGCAAGCAGTCAGCAGGGTGCCACCGGAGGTAGCGGCGCTTGCCTTCAGAAAATCGCGGCGAGAGATTTTTTTCATGTTGTTCTTCTCCTTTTCTTCGTGTTTCTGAGGATTCGATTCGGCGCTCTCTCAAGCGCCCTTGATGGTTCTATCATACTGTGTTTTTGGAGCAAAATCCATCCTCAAAATTTTATATTCCGGCCGTTTCTATCCCTATTTTTCGTCAAGAATACAACAGTCTGTGTACTTTTGCTATGCATGTTGCATTGTTTTATTGCAACATGCACAAAGTCCCGTCTTTTGTTAGAAAGGCAGGACTTTGCTGTTTTTTCTGTAGAGATCAGTGTTTATTATAGTTGCCCGGGGTATCACCAGCATACTTTTTGAACAGGCGTATAAACGTGTTGGCACTTTCGTAACCCGCACGATCTGCCGCTTCGGCTACTGTAATTTGTTCCTCATCCATCAGCTTCTTAGCGTAATCAATACGCAGACTGTTCAGGTAGTTCAGCAGGTTGACTCCAGTTTGCTGCTTGAAGTACTTTGAGAGATAGGCCACACTCAGCCCCAGCAAATCGGCGGCACGGGAAACATTGAAATCGTGTTCGCAAAAGTGATCCTGCACACACTGTAAAATACGAGACAGCAGCTCGGGCTGATCAGTCTCTGCCGAGCTAGTATACTTTACCGCCACGGCACCGATCAGAGTATCCATCTGCTCCTCGGCTTCTGCATGGGTCATAGCTTTTTGCAGTGCACGGGAGGTGGCAACGATGGCCTGTTGCACCTCTGTTCCCTGTTCTCCAGACGGAACCGCGTTGAACATAGTCACCAACACATCGGTCAGGAGCATCCTCAGCAAAAACATATCCGGCGAACTGCTAAAATTGGTCTGCAACGTGTGGTGCAGAGCTCGGATAGCCTCCTCCGCATTGCCAGAAAAGGTCAGACGGGCAATCTCCGACCCCTGTGCCACTGTGATGCGCTGTGCAGGGCTCGGCGTGGGGGTTCCACTCCATTCCGGCTGCTCCTGTGCAATCTCACTTCGTTCACATAGCGAAAGGAATGCCGGGTGGATTTGTTTCCATCCACAGCGGACACTGCCCGCGAAGTAGTCCACGCCGTTTTCCTGCAGATATTCTTCTACTGTTCCAAGGCTCTGCCGCAGGGGCTCTTCTTCCTTTGCAAACAGGCACAGTGTCGGGATTCCATGCGGCTGCACGTGTAAGAGCATGACATTGTCAAGCCCAAGCTCGCTAAAGTCCAGTCCTTCCTCCTTCAGAAGCAGAAGAACAAACCACTCACCCCAGGTGTTGATCCGGATCCAGGATGCCACATCTCCCGAAAAAGCCGATACATCAATATCGTGTTCCAGCAGGTTCTGCATCAGCTCTTTTTGCAGGGAAACGCGCTGATTTTCTTGGAAAATCCGCATCCTTTCCAAATCTCTTCGGTATGCCTGGAATGCGCCATCGATTTGTTGGTATTCGTTTTGGTCTTCTACACAGTCCGACTTTGTCGGCAGGCTGCGGGTCAGTTCCCGCAAGGGTTGATAATTCAACTGCACCATAGAAGCCGCTGCAACGATGCCCACTGCCAAGAACACCATCAGAAACACCATCGACTGCTGCCAGACCCAACTACTCTTCCGGGTAATGGCAGAGACCGGCACCAACGTGATGAGGGTCCAGTTTTCTTCTTCCAGCCGCTTTTGCAGCAGATAATAGCTTTTATTTCCCAACTCCACATGGCTTTCCAGCCTTTTTTCTGCTGCCATCTGCATCAACTGCCCTGCAAGCGCTGGATTTCCACTTTCGCACAGAAGCTGACCACCACCGTCCATCAGCAAGGTCGTTGTCCCCTCCATCGTCGCCTGCCCAGCAACGATTTCGCCCAACACCTGCATATCTAATACTTGAATGATAAGTGCGGTTGGGGATCGTCCCTGTGTTGGAATACTGGTCACTGCCATGACCTGCGTCACACCGTTAGAGGAATCGCTGACTACACGGAATAGAGACGATGTCGTGCGCAGGGAATCAAACCGTTTTCCCGCCTCGCTGCCGGAACCAAACAAAACTGCTGCCAGTGTTTCCTTCTCATAGACTGTCTCGGAGGTCAGCGCCTTTTTCAGGTTTCTGAAATAAATATAAGTCTCACTCACCGCACTGCGGGAACTTCCCGGAGCTGCCAACAGACTTTGAATGGTGTAGAATGTGTAATTATCCGACGGCATCGGCGTGGAGAGCAACGAAAAACTACGGATTACATTGTTGCACGCCAGATTGATGGCATCTGTTTTGATCTGAGACATACTGTTATTCAGCGCAGTTTCAATTTTTTCCTGCTGCTGAATCGTAATTTCTGTGTATTCGTCCAGCAATTTTCTTCTGGCGGAAAGAGTCAGCGTAACACACATGGCTGCCATCAGGATCAGAAGAATTGAGAATTCAATGACCCATGTGTAGAGAACGCTTCGCTTTTTCATGCGGTTTCATCCTCTTTTCATTTCTTCGTATTCATTCATGTTATAGACATCTTCGCTGGTTTCAGGGCCATGCGTTCTGTGACGTATCGCATTCCTTTCTCCACACACAGACGTTGGCGCAGCTGCATCCGATCGATCTGTGCTCCGGCAAGTCCCCGGGTTGCAGCACGGGCCGCGGCTTCCGTCTCCGCATCAGACACAGTCAGTCCCTCTTGACGGGCAACAGCCAAAAAAACTGCCCGAAGTTTCATATCCTCTGCTGCATGTACTCGGATGCTTGCATCCAGTTTCTCCCGCGTTTTGTGCAGGCGGCGCAGATGGCTTTCCAGTGAAATACCGCTCTTTTCCAGTCGATTTTCCAGCTGCCTCCACTGATATTCAGCTTCCAGCTCTACAGCAAGCTGCGGCAGCTCCACAATAGTCTCATCACTCAAGGCATGGAGCATCCGCTGAGAAACGATCCGCCGGGCTGTCCCAGCCTCCTGCTCAAGGAAACGCTTCCGAATCATTGCGCGAAGAGATGTCATATTTTCCTGTCCAAAACTTTGAGCAAAGGCATCATTCAGCATAGGTATTCTCTGGTGCACGATTTTTTTCACTCTACCGGTGTATACCACATTCTTTCCGGCTGCTCGCTTATCCTCATAGGTATAGGGCAACTGTACTCTGCATTGGAATCCATCACCTGCTTTTTTTCCTACAACGGTCTGCCAGACTCCCTCCGGCAACTCCTCGCCTGCGGCAAGATGGTATCTACCATCCCGGCCCATGCTACCGGAAAATCGTGTTCCATCCTCCAGTACCGCATCAAAGTCTAGCGTTGCAAGATCTCCTGCACGGGCCGGTTTTTCATCCTCCGATGTCTCCATCCTCGTCCGGGCCAAGGCTTGTAGTTGTTGTTCTACTTGCGCATCTGTTGGCGGTTTCAGACGGTACTCGGCTGTGCGACCTTCCAGCTGTGGCAGTTCCATAGCGGGCAGCACACAGGTTCGAACCAAAACTCTGTTTTCTTCTCTTTTGAGAGTTGCACGCCCTAGCAGCCAAATTTTTTCTATTCCTGCCTGACAGTCCACAAACTCCAGCACCTGCACTGTACTGGGTTCTTCCCTTGCGTCCAGCAAAACCACTGCATCCAATCGGCCTGCTGAATCCTGCACCCATTTTTCGATCCTCATCCCATTCTCCTTCTGCCTGCCAAGAACAGGTCTTCTTACTCTTTACTTCTTTAATATACAAAATTTTTGTTTTCCTCTCAATCCTCAATTTTTGCCTTCCAGGAAATGCAATCTTCATTTTTTGCCTCAAAATTAGTTTGCAACGGTGTACAAAGGGAACATAATAAAAAACTTAATAATGGACTGCCAATC
>ENA-OPXX01002199-OPXX01002199.1-human-gut-metagenome-genome-assembly--contig:-NODE-2199-length-11360-cov-16.345688_pt1 | contig 11360 bp, 14 predicted proteins | sample MGYA00241771_ERZ502046 | MGnify/ENA primary metagenome ERZ502046 (study PRJEB25962, sample SAMEA2042006) | human gut metagenome | biome: human gut; feature: human-associated habitat; material: faeces...
TGGCAAATTCTGCTTTCTTTGCAAAAGCCTTTACCGGAATGAAACTGACTTCATCAGAATAATTTCTTCTGACTGCCAGAACAAACTTGGCAATCTTATGAAGTCCTTTTTCATTCTCCACTTCATTGTATCCAGGATTTCTTACCAATCTCCCGGAAATAATTGTTGTATTCATTGGCTTAACCCTCCTATACTTTCATTGATTTGTAACAGATACCGATACATGGACCACATTTTCCATAGGCACATCCGTAACATTCATCTTTTTCCAACTCTTCCTGCTTCATTTCATCTGCAAACATCTTTAAAAGAGTTGTATAAATCTGTTTCACTGCCAGGAACTTTTCCTCCGCTTTTTCCATCTTCTCTTTGTAAAATGGAATCAATCTACGAAGAATCGGATGGAAACGCTCATTCTCATCATCCCAGGCACAATTTTTCATCATACAGCGTGGCTGTTTCTCATAACTTCCAAGATAATACGGACAAAACGTACAACCTCTTTCTTTGATAATCTCAGGTGAAATTACCGGCATCTGACTTTTGATTTCTTTTGTTACATGCTTGCTTTCAATGCGTTCTCTCATAATAAAATCCTCCAAACTAATATTTGCAAAAGGGATTTACCCTGAATTGCCTGTTTTTAGGCACAAAAAAAGAGGCAGACTTACGATTTTTGTTTTCGCAAGCCTGCCTCTTATCAAACTAATCTTCTATTTTCCAATGATATACCGTATAAAAACGTATATCGCTCTGATCACATACACTGGAATCATGATACTTCCGATCAATGCTCCAATGATGACACTTAATGCAGCCATACCAAGTGTTGCTGTGGTATCCATTCCCCTTGGGATTAGAATCAGCCGCATTTTATGTATTCCAAATGGTAATCCGGCAATAAATATCCACCAGAACCAATCTGTCTGACCGCTGACTTTCATAATTGTTTTTGTCATCCAAAACCAGAATACCATAAATGCCAGCGGCAGAATTGATTTTTTAATTACATCTTCAATCGTCACCTTTTTTCTCCTTCTGTCTGATTCCTTCCGTCACCTCCCGATTGAGGTTTGCCAATATTTCTCTAACCACAGGAGAATCCAATCGAAAGGTTTCCAGATCTTTCTCCGTAAGCTCCCTTCCGTTCGCATCATATCTTCGTACATTTTTTAAAGCCATACTTTCACTTTCTTCCTGCTGATAATCTTAATGTTTTCAACAAATGTTTAAACTTCTCTCTTTTCATCTGTTTAACACGTATCTTTTCTATCTTTTTCCTATAGACTTGTATTCTACTTGCCATATCTTCATTGCTCATTCTTCACCCTCTCTTTCTGCCCACGATGCCAGAAGCATAAATATAATTTCTTCCATCTGAGTCTTTGTATATGTCTCTGGAAAATATTGTTTCAACTTTTTCGCCGGAATCTGCACTTGAACTTTTTCAGTACTTTCATTCATGCAAATCTGGTCAATCTCTGAATACGTCAACATCCGTTCTTTTGAAATCTGTTTCAATTCCTTTGCCTGCTTCATGGACGGTACCATATTGTGATTACTCATATACTGAAGTAACACCTGTTGTTCTTCATTTCTCAAATATGAAATTTCAACAGCCGTGTTAAAAGGAAGTTTCTTATCATCTGCCATTTCCAACAGTTCGGGAAGTAACAATGTCAAATGAATATATCTTAATATTTGTCTGGAACTATCTTCAGTATTCTGACTGACTTCCTCTGCCGCCAACTTCTTGCCAACTTGGCAAGAAGTTAAATCGGATCTCTTACCCTGTCGTTTCAATGCCTCATATTTCATTTTATAAGCAAAAGCTTTTTCACTGATTAAGAGTTCTTCTCTTTGAATATTGGAATCTACCATAATCACCGTTGATTCATCATCCGTAAGATCTTTGATGATAACCGGCATTTTCTCTAATCCTGCAAGTTCACATGCTCGTTTTCGCCGATGACCTGCTACCAACTCATAACCCCCAGACTCTCTCAACCGCACAATGCCAGGAACCAATACGCCGTATTGTATAATACTTTCTGATAATTCTTCCATTTTCTTATCATCTCTTACTTGAAATGGATGATTCGGAAATGGATGAAGACTTCCGATTGCTATCTCACTAATTCCATTGATTGACTCTTCGTTTGTTCCAAACAATGCATCAAGCGGCTGTAAGGAAACGGGAGTTGCTCTTTTTTTAGATGGCATCTTCTAGCACCTCCTCCGTCACTCTCCGATAAGCCTCTGTAGCTTTGCTTTTCGGATCATAAGAGAAAATACTCTGTCCTTCTCTGACTGCTTCCTTCATTCTTACAGAAAATGGAATATAATTATCAAAGATATGGATTTGACTTCCATATGCATTTCTGAGAAGCTCCATATTATTTCTGGCATCATTCGTATGAGCATCGACCATCGTAAACAAAATACCTCCTACTTGCAGCTTCGGATTGATCTGCTTACGGACCTTGCCGATTGTTTTTAACAGTTGCTGCAATCCTTTGATTGGTAGGTAGGACGCTTCAACCGGAATGAGAACTTCATCCGATGCAGCCAGCGCATTAATCGTAATCATTCCCAATGATGGCATACAATCTATGATGACTGCATCATATTGATCCTTGATACCATATAAAATCTGTTTCAATACATATTCCCTGCTCATTGCATTTACCAACTGTACTTCCGTACCTGCCAGTCCAATGTTAGAACAGATAATGTCTATCCCCTCTGCCTGATGTCTGATAAAACATTCGGAAGGAATATCTTCATCTTTCATTACAGCATCCATAAGAGCAGTAAGTGTTTCATTACTGTCATCACAATCACGATATCCAAATCCTGCGGATACATCAGACTGTGGATCGGCATCAACGATTAACACTTTCATATTTTTTTGTGCTAATCCTACTGCTAAATTAGCTGTACATGCGGACTTTCCAGTTCCCCCTTTTTGGTTTACAATAGAAATAATTCTAGCCATTTTTTCATCACCTTTCAATCAATAAAAATGACCGAATCAGCTAAACAGATTTTCATCCATTACGAGCTAATTCGGTCCTGTTTTCGCTATTAAATTGTAATATCATCACTTTCGTGATACAGTAAAAGCATCTCAGATAAAAGCGAATATTTTCTTTCATCTGAATAAGGTTTTTATAAAAGATAGGCCTTTCCTTCATAAATTTGTTGATTCGTTGCAAGTTTTTTTCAGGACCAAATCGCCTCAACCCCTTGTATTTACTGGGTTTCCGTTGATTTAGTCTTATTTTATCATCATCATCACCTACTCGTATTCCTGTAGAATATAGCAAATCTATAATTGCCAAATCCCTGATTTCTTTGCAGTTATCTCTGAGTCGTTCAATCCCTTCATCTGTAATAACGCTTTTTACTACCGTTTTAGTTTTAATCTTATGAATCCGTTTCATAGGACTTTTTAAAATATAATCTTCTTCCTCCAACCAGGAGAAAAAGCTGGAAATGTTTCTTCGAATGTTATCCACCGTAACATTTGAACATTTATTATTCTTCTGATATTCTGCCAGATATGTCCGTATTTCCTCTGTTGTGATCTTCCTTACAGATGTTTCAATATGGGATAGCAAATGTTCTACCGTAACTTTATAATATTGAATGGTTCTTTCTGAACAGCCTTCTATTTTCTTTGCATCCAAAAACATTTTAAGAAAATCTGTATTGGATATTTCCACTTTATCAGTTTCCTTCTCTGCACACACCTTCAAAATTACTTCCTGAAGCTTTTTCATCTGTGTAATTGACAGATATTCTGACATTTCATTTAATATTTTTACTACTTTTTCTTCCATACTGGCATACTCCTTTCAAAATATACCAGCATCCTTCAACCATTTTGTTTATAGCATTTTGTTTTCCCGATACGATTCAAATATATATGACGGATTTTCGTAATATACACTGCTGTTGTAGTCATCAATCTTTGCACTGATAAAGGAATTGTATACTTTTATTAAAGCTTCTATAATTCCAATACCCTCATCTGCAGCGACCATTTTTATCAGCCGCTTATATACTTTTCCAATGTCCCAATGTGATGGAATGCTGTATTTACAATCACCCACATTGTCAAAATCTCCTTCTTTTATTCCTGCTTCTTCGATAAAATCATCACTGACTCTGTCAATGTTATCACAATGATAGACATCTGCCAGGTCATAAATTTTATCAATCCTCTGCTTTCCAAGCTTATTTACAACATCTGCCCGTGTATTCTTTGTTTTCCTGGCAATGTAATCGATCAGGCTGCATGTGTAAAATAAATCATTATCTTTTTTTCTTTCACGTCCTTCTCCTGCCATTTATAGCACCTCACAATCTCTATAATTCAGGCATTTCAATGATTCTTTGGAACAAAATGCTATCTGATGAGTTGGATACTTGAACTTTGCCAGAACCCAGAACTGTTCTCTGGTAATCGTACCGTCCATGTAATCAGAAACAAAATTATAAATCTGATCGTCTGCCATTGCACCGATTACAATATCATATTCATGGTCTTTCCCACTCCGACATGCAATTATAAAATCCAACCATTCTTCTGTCATATCTTTGAATTCTTTTATTTTCAGATTCGATTTTAAACGCACATCATAGACAGATACAACCTTCGTATCATATCTCCTGGCCCATCTTTGAGCTTGTTCTTTTATAATCGTACAGTAAAAACCAGTTCCAAAATCTTTTGTATTACGACCTTTTCTGATTTCCGGTTTCTCTACAGTCTGATATCCACCATGATACACCGTCATTATCGCCATTCAGCTTCTCCCCTTTCTAGCCAAAGTATTGTTGCATCAGACTATCGAATAACTTTTGTGTTTCATCGAGTGCTTTTTGTACTTTAACTTTTGATTTGTCGACTTGTTCTACAAGTGCATAATATCTATCTTGTACTTCTATCGGTGGTTTAATAATCTCAAAACTAGATACTATCGGAACATTAAGATTTGGCATTGTTTGTCCTACAGCCATATCTTCTATTGTTTTCTTAAATGATGGGAACGATATTGTTTTTTGAATGTAATCTGCAGTAACTTCTCCTTTAGTCCTTATAAGAATGCTTCCAGTTCCACACAAAAAACCTTCTTCTGAAACAACAGCACACCTGCCCATCTCACCTCTTCTTCCCATTACTACATCTCCCGTTTTTAACTGATACGCCGACAATTCTTTATATTTTTCATCCGAAATTGTCAGTTTATTATTTGGAGAAATCCTACCATCGACAATATGAGATGGATTAAGTAGCGGATGTCCGCCTACTATATAATCTTCCTTGTGTAACAACGAACCAAAAGGACCTATTTTTATATCTGCTAAATCAGAAAGTGCAACTTTATCGTACCCATACGGATTAGAAACCGGATCACCAAACATCTCGACAAATCGGGCTTTTATAAGATCATCTAGCTTTGACAATTCATCTATTCGATGGGCAAGTACTTGCTGAATTTTGTCAAGAATCATTACTATTTCATTTTGTTCAGATAATGCGGGAATGTTTAATTTTATCTGCTTTAAATCTTTTACAGCAAAGCTTGCCTGGTTAACAGATTTTTTTGTTATCTTCCTGATTTGACTTCTAAATGGATGTCCATAAAAACAATATTTTGCATATGCAGGATTTATCACATCTCGTCTAGCTTTAAGTCTTAATAAATTCATTCCATGGATAATAGTTTCATCTGATTGTTTAACATATAACACTGTTCGGCCTAGATACTGAACACTATTAATGTGTGACATTAATAGATCTCCATCTTCAAGTAAATATGATGTATATTTCGAAATATCAGTTATTCCAGCATATCCCATCCTATCTCTGCTAAATTTATCATTTGTTATAGTTTCAATTCTTGTAATAGGAAAGCCACCATCTACATCTCCCTGTTTTATATTCGCTCCATTCTGTATTAAAGAAAAGCACTCATCTATCGTTTTTATCATCTACCTCATCCCTACAAATCCGAATTTTCGAATCTGCCATCCTTTCTTCTATAAACCCAACAACCGTTCCAGCTCATCCATTTCTTTTCCGATTTCCAGCTCCAACTCCCGGATATTGGCCATGATTTCTGATGTTGGCGGATATTCCACCGGGGTGTATTCAATTTCTTTGTATTTATTGATACTGAGATCATAATCATTTTCCACAATATCTTTTTTCGGTACCATAAATGACTGGTCTGTTCGTTTCCGTTCTGCTTCTTTATCAAGGTTTTTGAAACGCTCTATAATATCCGGAATGTCATTCTCTGTGACCGGAGTACGTTTATCGTCCAGACTGAATCCATCTGCTTTCATATCGTAGAACCATACCTGATCTGTTCCACCGTGTTCTGTTTTTGTAAAAATGACGATCGCTGTGGATACTCCTGCATAGGGTTTAAATACACCGGAAGGCATGGATATTACAGCTTCCAGTCTTTGATTCTCAACGATTTCTTTTCGGATGGATTTATGTGCTCGTGATGATCCGAAAAGTACACCATCTGGTACAATACAGGCGCATCTTCCTCCAATTTTCATAATCCTCAGGAACAAAGCAAGAAATAAAAGTTCTGTTTTCTTTGTCTTGCAAACTTTAAGAAGATCTCCGGAAACAGATTCTGCATCCAGGCTTCCTTTAAAAGGTGGGTTTGCCAGCACAAGAGAATACTGATCTTTATCTGCATTCTGATCAGATAAGCTGTCCCGATACTCAATATAAGGATTTTCTATTCCGTGAGTCATCATATTCATGGCTCCAATACGAAGCATGGTGCGGTCCATATCGTATCCATGGAACATATGATTCATGTAATGATTTTTTTTCTGCTTATCATAAAAAATTTCTTCTTTTCTTTTTTCTTTCAGATATTCTCCTGCTGCAACCAGAAATCCGGAGGTTCCACATGCCGGATCACAGATAATCTCATCACTGGACGGATCCATCATCTCAACCATCATCCGGATAATATGTCTTGGTGTACGGAACTGTCCATTCCGTCCGGACTGAGCTATTTTTGAAAGAAGATATTCATATACATCTCCTCTGACATCTGCTGTCTGGATTTCATTCATAAGTTTGTAAATTTCATCCAGAGAATCCACCACTTTGGATAAAAGGAGTGGTGTCGGAAGCTTAAATATCGCATCGTCCATATATTTGGAATATGCACTGTTTTTATCATTATGAAGATTTTTTATAAACGGAAATACCCATTCCTGCATGATCATATACATTCTGTCTGCCGGAAAATCATGGAATACGGACCATTTCAGCTGACTTCCGTCAATTGTTCTCTCACCTATTTTTACTTCTCCAGAAAAAATACTCTGAAATGGCAAGCCAAGCATTGCACTTTCTCTTGCACGCATATTATCGGAATCATCCAGATCATGAATAAACATCAGGTATGTAATCTGTTCGATTACTTCCAGTGGATTGACAAGTCCTCCTGCCGCAAATATATCCCATAAACCATCTATTTTGTTTTTTAATTCACCAGTGATCATTTTTTATCTCCCATCTATTACTCATTATTCCAGGTATATTTCGTATACCTTCCGCCGCCGATTTTTAAAATTTTTTCTGCTGTCAGTAATTCTGCCAGTGTTCTCTGTATCGTTACCACACTAATATCCGGACACTTTTCTGCGATTTCCTTTTTTGTAATTGTTCCCAGAGTGTTTTTTATAATCTCTTCTATTCGCTCCGGTTTTGATATATTCTGCGTTATCAGCAATTTTATTCTTGAAGAAAACTCTCTGTATGCTCCTACGATAACGCCAAGCATATATTTTACAAATGGTACATAATCATTCTTATTCTCATACCAGTTCTCAGAACTTTCCCTTAAACATTCATAGTATAATTCCTTTGAATTTTCTATCATTCTCTCGATACTGATATATTTTCCCACAATATAGCCGGATCTGTACAAAAGTAACAGTGTAAGTAAACGGCTCATTCTTCCATTGCCGTCATTAAACGGATGTATGCATAGGAAATCCAGAATAAACATCGGAATCAAAAGAAGTGGATCTATTTCTCCTGTTGCCATTGCCTCTTCAAATGCTCTGCATAATTCTTCCATTGCTTCCGGTGTTTCCCATGCCGGTACTGGTTTAAACCGTATTTTTTTTATTCCCTGAGAATCTTCTTCCTCAATGACATTATCTGCAGTTTTATATTTCCCTCCAATATTGTAACTTTCAAATTTATACAAATCTCTGTGAAGCTGTAAAATAATCGCAGACTTTGGTGGGATATGGTCATGGCTTTCATGAATTGTATTCAATACATCTCTGTATCCGGCAATTTCCTGTTCATTTCTTGTCCTTGGCCTTGTTTTGTCTTTTACCAATTCCCGCAATCTGCTGTCTGATGTATAAATACCTTCTATTTTGTTGGAACTTTCCGTACTTTGAATTTTAGCGATTTCAACTAATTGTGTAAGAGTATCTGCTTTGGCCTCAATAAAAAGAGTTTGTTCTCCCTTAAATTCATGTATCTGTGTCAGATAAGATACAATTTCAGGAGTCAACAGATTTTTCCACTTTTCCTGATAATCAAACCGTCTCATATATTTTCCATCACCTTCTTTATCACTCTTTTTTCGATTTTATTTACTTCAAGTATATAAATCAATTTTATCATTGTCAACTTTAATTTAATCATTTTTGTAAAAATGATTAAATTGAAAGTGAAATAATAAAATTAAAAAGTCCAACAACAAATGCTTCTGCACGGATCTTCAGCATTTACTGTCGGACTTTTATCCTTTTTATTCCTTTTTGAAATATATCACAATATCATATTGTAGAGCAAAAGATTATTCTGCGTGGTCTTTCAAGTACTCTGCACGTCCCTCTTCGTAGAGGTTATTTCCCTCGCTGTCAATGATGACTACAAGCGGCATGTCTTCCACATAAAGCTTGCGGAGTGCTTCTGCTCCAAGGTCTTCGTAAGCAATAAGCTCTGCTTTTTTGATGCATTTTGCAAGAAGTGCACCCGCACCGCCGATGGCTCCGAAATATACGCCGTCATATTTTTTCATTGCATCTACGACTTCCGGAAGGCGGGCACCTTTTCCGATCATTCCTCTGGCGCCTACGGACATCATGGTCGGTGCATAAGCATCCATACGGCCGCTGGTTGTAGGGCCTGCGGAGCCGATGACTTCGCCTGGTTTTGCCGGAGTCGGACCTACATAGTAAATGGTAGCATCTGTAGGGTCAAAAGGAATTTTTTCTCCTTTTGCAAGGGCCTCGCACATTCTCTTGTGACCTGCATCACGGGATGTATAGATGGTTCCTGTCAGTAAAACCTGGTCGCCTGCATGGAGAGTTCTTGCCAGCTCTCTTGTCAGAGGCAGTGTGATCTTTCTTCTTTCCATATTAAAGCACCTCCGTTTTATGACGTGTTACATGGCAGTTGATGTTAACTGCACATGGCATACCTGCGATATGAGTAGGCATAGTCTCAATGTTCAGACCGATAGCTGTGGTCTTTCCGCCAAAGCCCTGAGGTCCGATACCAAGCTTGTTGATCTTCTCCAGCATCTCTTTCTCAAGATCTGCATAGTAAGGATCCGGGTTCTCTGTATTCAGAGGACGCATCAGCGCTTTCTTTGCAAGAAGTGCACATTTGTCAAAAGTTCCTCCGATACCAACACCAACTACCATAGGCGGACATGGGTTCGGACCTGCAGTTTCTACAGCCTCAAGAATGAAATCCTTGATTCCTTGAAGGCCTGCAGATGGCTTGAACATACGGATCTGGCTCATATTCTCGCTTCCGAAGCCTTTTGGTCCTACAGTTACTTTCACCTGATCTCCAGGAACGATCTCTGTATAGATCATAGCCGGTGTATTGTCACCTGTGTTTCCACGGCGTACCGGATCCTTGACAACGGATTTTCTCAGGTAACCTTTATCGTATCCGCGGCGTACACCTTCATTGATGGCATCATTTAAATCTCCGCCTGTAAAGTGGACATCCTGACCAATTTCAAGGAATACGCATGCCATTCCGGTATCCTGACAGATCGGAACATTCTCACTGTCCGCAATATCAAAATTCTCGATAATGTTATCAAGGACACCTTTTGCGATCTCGCCGTCCTCGCAGGCACGGCAGGTTTTGATAGCATCCTTCACATCTTCCGGGAGATGTTCATTGGCTTCGATACAGAGTTTTTCGATAACCTCTGTAAGTCTGCTTACTTCGATTTCTCTCATAATAGACTCCTTTCGCTTATCTCATATGTTTTTATTATCATAACATATTTTTAACTTAACGTTCGTGGCGGGCATATTTCGGCAGAAGCATAGGAGATACGTCTCCTGTATCAACGCCTGCATTTTTCAGTTCCTCTTCATATTTTCTGATATGATCCAGATTCATGGTGCCAAGCTCTACCTCTTTGCATTTGGCAGCTGCTTTTTTACCTGCATTTCTTCCAAATACAATTACGTCAAGAAGAGAATTTCCCATCAGTCGGTTTCTTCCGTGGATTCCGCCTGCTGCCTCTCCTGCAACCAGAAGGTTCGGGATTTCTTTTGTAAATCCGTCTCCTGTGATCTCCAGTCCACCGTTCTGATAATGAAGAGTCGGGTAGATCACGATCGGAACTTTTCTCATATCAATGCCGTAATTCATGTACATACGGAACATGGCAGGGATCCTCTTTTCGATAGTTCCCTCACCGCCCAGGATCTCGATCATCGGAGTATCCAACCATACACCTTTTCGTCCACCTGGAACTTCCACGCCACGGCCTTCCTCACACTCGCGGATAACACCGGAAGCATTTACGTCACGGGTTTCCAGCGGATGGATATAAGCTTCTCCGTTTGCATTTACAAGCTGTGCACCAACGGAACGAACCTTCTCTGTTACCAGGGCACCAAGGATCTGTGACGGATAGATCGCACCTGTTGGATGATACTGGATAGAATCCTGGTAAAGAAGGGAAGCGCCTGCTCTGTATCCAAGTACGAGTCCGTCAGCAGTTGCTCCGTAGTGATTGGAGGTCGGGAATCCCTGATAATGCATTCTTCCTGCACCACCGGTTGCAATTACAACTGTTTTTGCTCTTGCAACGGAATAGTCTCCGGTTTCCATGTTGAGAAGGACTGCACCGGCAGTCTGACCTTTTTCATCCTTCAAAAGTTCTACAGCGGAGGTAAATTCCACTACCGGAATCTTAAGATTTAAGACCTCATCACGGATAGTACGCATGATCTCTGATCCGGAATAATCCTTTGCAGCATGCATTCTCTTTCTGGAGGTACCGCCGCCATGTGTAGTGACCATG
>ENA-OPXX01002202-OPXX01002202.1-human-gut-metagenome-genome-assembly--contig:-NODE-2202-length-11350-cov-1.750243_pt1 | contig 11350 bp, 8 predicted proteins | sample MGYA00241771_ERZ502046 | MGnify/ENA primary metagenome ERZ502046 (study PRJEB25962, sample SAMEA2042006) | human gut metagenome | biome: human gut; feature: human-associated habitat; material: faeces...
AGTAAAAATTTAAGTAGTAATGTAATTTTAGAAGCTATAAAATCAATAAAAATAGAAAAAACTAAGTAGCATAATAAAAAGTGCTGTTTAGTATTTTCTTAGAAGTTGAATAAAGACAGTGTACAACTATTGTACACTGTCTTTCATATATTCTACCTGGATACATATTTGTGATATTTCTTCAGAATTTGTTGTAGCAGACCAATAATTTCTAAGAGGAAATACAAAAACATCGCTACAAATGCTAAGCTTATTGATATTAATGAAGTTTTGGATGTTTAATTTGATATTATCATCAATAAGACCATAATGACAATTACAATATAGAGAAAGGTAAAGACCATTTTCTTTTCGTAGAATATCTGTATCTTTGTTAGGATTCATATCTACAGTTTGTATAAAAATATTATATTTGGATAATTTCTGACATTGGATAAATTCGTCTTTGTTAAGTTGGAAGCCAATGGCACAATCCTCTAATAGTTTAGACTTTAAGTGGGGAAGCATATATTCAGCAATTTTTAAAATACGTTTTTTGGGTGGGATTGATAGGGGGATATCGGTACTTCTATAATATAATTCTTCACTTTGTTCCGATAACATTATCTGATTGAGCCGTATACTTTCTATTTTTTCTAACCGAGTCAATCGTTTGGCCAAAGCTGATTCGTATTGCTGTAATTGTTTTATTTTATCTTGATATTCATGTAATTTTAACGTATATATTTTTTTCAAAGCATGAAGATTTTTATTTTTAAGATATAACATAATATCTTGTAATGGTATGTCTAATTTGCGCATTGTTATCAATATTTCCAAAGAGAAATATTGGGACAACGAATAATAGCGATAGCCATTATCGTCAACAAAGCTTGGTGAGAAAATATTATTTTTATCATAATAGAGAAGAATTTGCTTAGAAATACCAGTAAGCTTAGCAAGTTCTCCAGGAGTGAAATAATCTTTTACCGTGTTTTTCATAAAATCACCTTGACATTATAAGTATTGTATACTTTATCATTGTAAAAGTAATGCAGTAATAAAAACTATTTGAAAAGCATATCAAAAAGAAAAAATATTCATATTAGTGACTAATATGATTTTACTGTATTATATATTAAATAGCAAGGAGTAAGAGCTGATGATGAAGAATTTGTCAAAAAGAAAAGTTTTGAGCAGTGCAGTTATTCTAAGTTCTGTTTTGTGGGGGGGTACAGCGTTTGCTGACAATGCACAAAATAACATTGAACGTTTTGAATTGGATCCGGTGTTAGTTACGGCTACTCGCTATGAAACTCGTGATATTGAGATTCCGGCAGCGACCGAAATCTTCGATCAGGAAAAAATAGAAAGACTGGGCGCAAATAATGTCATGGAAGTAGTACGAAACATTCCCGGATTTACTTTAACGGCTTCTCCAACTGGCAATACTTACATAGGCTTCAGGGGTGTATCAAAGGATAATGTTGCTATTTTAGTTAACGGAATTCCTCTGAATCAGGATGGAAATTACGATCTTGAATCTATTTCAACTGACATTATCGACAGAATAGAAGTGGTAAAAGGTGGTTCAGCAGTATTATATGGTTCTAATGCAAGTGCTGGAGTTATAAATATAATCACCAATAAAAAGCAGGGAAAAACTAAAGTTCTGGCAGGTTGGGGCGATAAAGGTAAATTTAAAGGTGCATTGAATGTAGCGACAGATAAATTGCAGGTAAGCTATAGCAGGCAGCAGTCTAAGGGCCGTGGTAAAGTATACCAGTCCAACCCGACCAGTTTTTATATCGGCGATAATCTTGAAAAAGACAGTTTAAACCTGCAGTACAATATTACCGATAATTTACTGCTGCAGTATATGTACAGTAAAAAAATATCTGATTGTTCTAAGCTGAACAATGGCGCATATGCTCCTGGATTTCACAGTAATATTCAATACCACTTTGGGCAGATGCGTTATACCAATAACGATCTGTCTGCTGCAATTTATATGCGCAGCAGAGATTGGAAATACAATACTACTACACACCAAAAAGGACATAATATCGGGGCTGATGTGCAAAATAAATGGCAACTTGGTAAAGTTGCTTTAACAGCAGGCCTGAATTACGAAAATGAAAATACTAAAAATACAGTTGGCGCCGATAGCGCCAAGCGCGACAGTGGTGCCGTGTTTTTTATGACAGAAACTCAAATAAGCGATAAAACCAGACTGTTTATTGGTGCTCGCGAAGCATATGTTGAAGAATCTGGCAGTAAATTCTGCCCGCAATTTCAAATTCTGCAAAACGTAGGAGAGAATGAGAATATTTATTTGAACATTAACAGATCGATGCGTGCTCCTAATATCAATGAACAATGGGGAACGTCTACTCAGTTTATGAATCCTGAGCTGAAAGCAGAAAGCGGCTGGAATTATGAATTGGGCTGGAAAAAGAAATTGTCTGCTGCTGATCTTTTAAAACTAAATGTTTTTCATATGGAAATTGACGATAGAATTTATTCCGCAAAAACTACGATAGGAACAGAAACAAAAAATATCTACAGAAATGCCAATAAATATCGCAACACCGGTGTTGAATTGAGCTATGAAAAAGTACTTAGTAAAAAATTCAGTTACAATTTAGGTATGTCATACGCAAATCCACAGCAGAAAACAATCACCAGTAGCGAATGGGAACGTACTGACTTTAAATTTGGTCTGAATGCAGGTATTGGTTATCAACTTGATAAAACTTCTGCTAATATTTTTGCCAACTATATGTCTGGCCGTGTAAATGGTACAAAACCAATGTTGGACATTAATATGAACATAGCTCATAAACTTACAGATAAAGACACTCTAAAATTAACAGTTTACAATTTACTCAATCGAGATGATATCAGAACAGGTTCGTCCAACGGGACATCGGGAGCCCTACTTGAAGAACGCAACTGGATGTTTACCTATGAACGTACATTTTAAGTAAAAGGAGATGGCCGGCGATGCTAAAGTATATTTTATGTATAACGTTGCTGCTGACACTGGTAACATGCGGCTGCCGCCCAAGTTATACAGATGTGCCGCAACAAGCTGCGATTCAAAAATACACCGTCTGTGACACAAGAGGGAAAGAAATAACATTTTATGAAAAGCCCAAACGTATTGCCAGCAGCTTTGTTTATGCAGACGAAATAATACTGGATCTCGTCGACCATCAAAAAATAGTTGGTCTCAGCAAATGGGTGCATGATCCCGGTCTTTCCATGAGCTGCGAACAGGCTGCCGATGTTAAGGGGACTGTCGAAAATAATTTAGAATCTGTGATAGCACTAAAACCGGATTTGTTTTTTGCAGCAGACACCACCAAAAAAGAATATATTGACAGTTTGGAAGATGTAGGAATAAAAGTTTATGTTTTTAAATATATATCCAGACTGGAAGAAATACCGAAACTTGTAAGAAATTTGGGCAAGGCTGTTGGAGAACCGCAAAAAGCAGAATTGCTGCTGCAGAAAATGGAGGACAAAATTAAGGCGGTCGCAGCCAAAACTGCTGCACTTACACCTGAGGAACGTAAATCAGGACTGTTGTTTCTGCGTTTCGGCGCTATTGGTGGCGAAGGCTGTATCTATAATGATATCATGACAGCGGCAGGGATAGAAGACTGCTACTGGCAGGCGCGACCGGAGCAAAAAAAGTATGATGGTACCAGCCGCATCCTCAGCAAAGAAGAAGTATTGAAAACTGATCCAGAAATTTTGATCATCGGTTCATGGTCGCAGGGCGGAGCCTATAAAGACAGTACTAAGCAGCTGGAAGAATTGTACAGTGATCCCGTCTATACCGGAATAACCGCTGTAAAAAAAAAGCAGGCACTGATAATTCCTCAAAGCTATGTCAACTGCTTATCGCATCATGCAGCAGAAAGTATAGAAAAATTACACACAGCAGTTTACGAAACGGCTAACGGAGTGTAGATATGATCAGAAACTCAGAACGGAAGAAAGTAATTCATTGCAATCTGATGAGTATTTTTTTAGCAGCGGCTTATAACCCCAAAGCTGCTGTCATTTTTCATGCTCCCAAATCCTGCTCACACATTGCCTATAATGCTTTTTGGGAAATGCGTCTGAAAATAGAGCAGAAAAATTTTTTGGATAACCGAAATAATAGCGGGAATCTGTTTGTTACGGGTTTAGGAGACAAAGAAGCAATTTTCGGCGGCGAAAAAATATTAAAAGACTGCCTACTGGAGGTTGCCGCTGCGTGCAGACCGGAATACATGATAGTTGCTGCTGGTTGTGCTGCCGGTGTTATTGGTGACGATGTGGAATCGGTGTGTAAAGAAGCCGAAAAGGAAACTGGCATAACAGTTTTTTATGTAGAAGGGTCTGGCTTTATGAACCAGAAAACAGTAGATGGAGTGTTGACCCTGACTAAAGTACTGTGTCGCAGACTGGTATATCCACTGGCTCAATGCACTAAAGATAAGGCCAGTATAGCTGTTTTTGGAATGAATCTTGCCTTCAGCCGACTACGGGAAATAAACGAATTAAACAGACTGCTGGGATTATTTGGTTTTACCAGTGTTTATTATCCACCTTGCGGTATGGGTTTACAGGATTTCAAAAAAATGGCGGCAGTATCGGCTGTTACTGCAGTAAATTTTTTACCGCATAATCTTGCTGCAACACAAAAATTTGCAGAAGCATTTGCAGCAACGATGCAGATAGACTGCATCTATATGAAACTGCCAAGTACTATGGAGGGTGTGTACAGATACCTGATGGCAGCTGGTGAAACTCTGTGCAGAGAAGCGGACGCCTTAAACATAATACAGAATGAAAAACGAGCCTATGAAAAAATTTTAGAACAGACAAAGCAATCTGTACAAGGGCGAACATATCTGTTAGCAGTCAGTTTACCGCAGCGGTATTTTGATCTGCCGCCTCTGCTGGAAATCCTGCAGCTAGTGGGCTTGCAGCTGCAAGGCATTGTTTTTTGCGAAGAGCTTACAAAGCAGGAACAGCAGTCTCACATAAAAATACTTAATGAACAAATAACAACTCGATATTATACAGAAACAGAACTGACCGCATTGACCGCAGATATTTTAATAACAACTGCACCAAAAAAGTGCAGCTTGAAACAGTATTGCATCGGTTTCAGACGCATTGGACGCAGCGGTATAGAAAATTTTTTACAGAAACTGGTTACGGCTATAAATGAACAAAGGAGCCTGATTTATGAAAACAGATAACAAGCTGGAACGCTGGCAGCCCTGCCGTGGTTATTGTCAAATGACAGGTGCGGCAACAGTGTTTTTAAGCATAACAGGCAGCAGGGTCATTATGAATTGCCCCCGTTGGTGTGCTGTTTTAGCCGAGCGGGAGCTTGCCGTTGCTGTAAAAGAATATGAACAGAGGCTTTTTTGTTCGGAAGTGCTTGAGCCGGATCTTTTATATGGTGTCAGTGATAAACTTTACCAGGCTGTGCAGGAAGCCTGCCAAAATCAGAATGTTTCCTTACTTGCTGTGCTTACAAGCTGTTCACTCAGCCTTATCGGTGACGATATTCAGGGGGTATGTAAAAATATGGAGGTTGGTTGTCCTGTAATTGCACTTGATGCAGGTGGCTTAAGCGGTGAATATTGGCAGGGCTGGAGTAATGCACTAACAGCACTATTAGCAGACATGAGATTGCAGCAGGCAATACCAGAAGCAGCAACAGTCAATATTATCGGCTGTAGTACCTGTTATCCTAACTGGGAAGGTGACGTGCTTGAACTGCGTCGTATGCTGAACAGTATAGGCATAAAAGTTAATCTTTGCCTGCTTACAAACGATACACAGCTACAAGAACTGAAAAAAATTGGACAAGCAGCGCTAAACGTGGTTATCAACAAAGAAATTGGTACGCCTGTTGCGAAATGGTTGTTTGAAAATCTAAATCAACAATATATTATTGCTGATATACCATATGGCTTTACTGCAAGTATGGAGTGGCTTAAAAAAATTGCAGTTGCGTTGAAAATAGAAACAAATAGCGAAGCATTAGAACAGGAAATAGCAGCAGCGCGCGAAAATATTTTTGAAAGCTTCTCAGACCTGTGTGATATTGATAACAGCTGGTCTCTCAAAAGGTTGGTCATATCTGCCGGCAGTAGTTTTGCTAATAGTATGGCTGCAGTAATAAAAAAAGATTTGTCTATTGTAGAGCAATGTTTTGTACGCATAAATGGCCCCGGCGAAGAATACAGAATCTGTGATTACCAACACTGGCAATATGCCGGTGATCTGCCAAAACTTAATGAAAATGAATATCAGATACTATGCGGAACAGACAGAGACCGTAGCGAAGCAGGAAGTTTCAGTCAGACGATTTATATAAACAGCGTTATGCCGGCAGAAAAAATAAACGTTCCCGCTTCTACATATGCAGGCATAAGAGGTTGGACACATTTTATGCAAACAGTTTTTAGACAGTTAAGATTATTCATTTATCTAAAAAAGGAATCAATATGAAAAAATAGTGTTTTGCAATATATTGTACGGACAACAGATGAAATCGCTAAATGGATCAAGCGTTTTGCAGAACACCAAATTATCGTTTACTAAACCATTATCGTAAAAGAGCCTGATAAATTGAAAATATACTGTATACTTTAGTAAAAAATAGGTTGACATACGCAGAAGTAGTGTGTATGATTTAAACAAGACAAAGAAATAGTAATATTTATCAGGTGCGAATAATCGCATGATAAGCGGTGCAATTCCGCTGCGCTCCCGGCGCTGTAAGGGGTTTAGCCCCAAGCCAGCAATCAGCCTGATAGTCTAGCTACTGCGAGAGACAGAAAGTTAGAAAAACTGGTATACGCTTGTTATGCAAGTTTTTCTGCCTCCCTGTATCAGCAGGGAGGCAGTTCTTATTTCCAGCAGGTTTAGTCATAGCCTGCAAACTCCACTCAACTCAGACCTTTGAGCGTGGTGCCGCTGGGGTGGCGGCATCCATGCTTGCGGTCAAAAGTGCTGGAGCGACAAATGACATGTTCATTGAAAACCAAAAATGAAAAATTAGAACTGGGTACTTGTGGGATCAATGATCCCTGGTTTTATAGGGAAGACCGGTGTGAATCCGGCGCTGTCACGCAACTGTATTAGTGAACTTCAGCATCGCAGTCCTGTCACAAAGGGATGCTGGGGTAATGATCTTGAGTCAGAGTGCTGACTGGTTCTATCTTTTGAACAGCCTGCGTAGACAGACTGGGAGAAAATTTTGCAGAGATATAGATGTTTAAGTCTGATATTTTGTCAGGCAAAAGTTTCTGCGGACGCTATAATTATGCGCTGAAACCAGCAGTGCGGAAATTTTAGTATTTTCGACCAGAAAAGCGGAGCAGGCTGTTTAGTAAAAAAACAGACGCTGCACTTTCACCGAATGGACTGGTAGAAAATGCGGCGTTATTTTTTACAAAAAAAGTGGGAGGATGGATTTGCATGAGAAATGAAAGGAACAGCTTGCGGCAAGCTGCCATAACAGCAGGCATTTTAACGTCTTTGGGCGTTTGTACATTAGGGGGGGGACTTGCCGAGGATATGGGCGGCAGAGCCTTCTAACAATGTAGCGCAAGCCGAAGCTAAAACAGAAGCTGCGCAGGATGTCCAGCCTGCTGAAGCGACTACTGGCGATGGTATGTCTTTTGATCTGGAAGGTGTTACAGTGGAGGCGAAGCGCCCTGATTGGGAAGCAAAATTGTCGCCTGGCACGGTAACGGTTATTCGTCCCGATGACTACAAAGGTGAGCAGAAAGATCTGCCCGATCTGTTGAAAATGGTTCCCGGCGTACATGTACGTGAGTTGAATGGTAAAGGGCAGTATACAACAGTCAGTGTACGTGGTTCTACTGCGGCGCAGGTCGGTGTTTTTGTCGACGGCGTGCTGTTTAATCTGGGGGGCGACGCGGCGGCAGATATTTCTACTATTCCTGTACATAATGTCGAGCGTATCGAAGTCTACCGCGGTTATATACCGGCGCGCTTTGGCGGTACCTTTATGGGCGGCGTTATCAACGTCGTCACCAAACAACCTACCAAAGCTAACGTGCAGGCCAGTTTCGGCAAAAGCTCCTTCGGCGGCTACAAGGGTAATTTACAGATCGACGCTCCTCTGGGCGGAGGCGCTTTGATGGTTGGCATCAATCGCGACCAGAGTGAAGGCGATTTTAAATATAAGAATTTTGATAATGACAGAACCTACAAAGAGCGTTTGCAATATTATTATAAAGATTTGGCAGATACCACTAATAGGATAAATAAGCAGATTGAAGAAGATGTTGGCTATGGAATGACGCCACCTAGCTTAGGTGCTGTTACATCAATTGATGAAATGGTAACAAGATGTGCTCAAGGCGGCGATATTTATGAGGCTTTTTGGCAACAAAATCCTGATGATTATGGTGGACAAGATGAGATGAATAAGGCATGGGAGTGGTTTTATGCCCAATATGCTGATCCTAATTACAAAGAAAATTTATATAAAAGTGATAGTTACCAATTAGACAAACTTGAAAGTGCTGAACGCTGGCGTAAGGCTAATGATTATAAAAACACCGATGCCATTATCAAATGGCAGGATGACCACTGGCTGGCTAAAGCTACCTGGAAAAATATCAGACGGCATCTGCCGCATCCGATTGATAAAAATTACGCCCCGCTTTGGAGTGTGGATCAGGATTGGGCAGTAAATATGCCTTACGGCAAGCCTAATATGTTTTATTTTCGTAATCAGGAGTTAACGGCGAAGGAATTGCTTTTAGGTCGGCGCGATACAGTCGGCAATCTGGAATGGGGTTGGAGTATCAACTATTTAAAGCAGGATAAAGATTATTATATTGATGATTGGCAGAATTTGGAAAAGGTGCTTGAAGCAACAAGCGGTTTAAATACTTTGAGAGCTAATAGTTTGTGGAGCAAATATGACAGCCGCCGATTGGGTGCGAAGATAGATGGCAGCTATAAAGCCGGCGACCGACACTTGATAGAGTTTTTGGTCGATGCCTCTAAAGAAAAAATGGATATTGACGGCTGGAGAATGTTTGACTTTGACCATGCTAACGAAGATACCCGCAGCAGGTGGCGTAATTATTATGAGCAGGAGATCATTAATGCGCAGATCCAGGACACGATCACATTAAATAAAAAAGGCGATTTTTGGCTTACGCCCAGCATTCGTTATAACCGCTCTAAGATTTTAGGGCGCAGTGACCGTTATGACGAAAAGAATGACCCGCAGCATATCAAATGGCTGGGGCAAACGGATGAACAGACGGATGACAAGGTGACCTGGCAGCTGGCTTTGAAAAAACAGTTTAACGACCATTTCACCATGCGGGCAACAGGCGGCACTTACTACCGGCTGCTCAATATGTACGAGATCGCCGGCGACGGCGCCGGTATTCTGCCGATGCCCAATGTAGGCGGAACGGACAGCGTGTTTCCCATGCCGGAAGAAGGCAAGCAGTGGGACATCAGCGCCATCTGGGACGGCAAGTGGCTGGGAGCCGATACAGCTAAGTTCCAGATAACTTATTTTGGGCGCGATTCTAAACGGTTGCTGCAATTATCTTCATGGAACAGTTTTTTCTTTGTTTACAATAATGCTGCCAGCGGTAAAGTCAATGGCGTTGAACTGCAGGCAGATCTGTCATGGCAGAAATGGGACGTCAATCTGCAGGCTACATATACCGATCCTTCCAATATTTTATACGACCTGAGTGCGATACCTGGGCAGCAAGTATGGAATAAAGATGGAAAAATTGAAGGCGTTATGACCTATCAGCCAAAATGGGAAGGCACAGCCAGATTCACATATCGCCCGGATAAAAATTGGAGCCTGTTTACACAAATGCGTCACGTAGGCAAAGTAGTTACAGATTCTATTCCTTTAACTACAGGTGCTCTAGAGTGGCAGTCCTCGCTGACGACTATGGATGTAGGTGTAAAGTATAAGATAAATAAATCCTTACAGGTGGCAGTAGGATGTAATGATGTTTTGAATAAGGCTAATGATATGTATTTAAAAACTACTTATGGTGAAATGAGAAATATCTTATATCCGATTCAGGGACGCACTTATTATGCGACTTTGCAATATACTTACTAAAATATCAGGCAGCAGTATGCCAAGGAGGTGAGGCCCATGGGCTAAGGCAGAGCTTTATAAAGAGATACAGGTAACATTATTATTAAAAAGATTTTAAAATTAAAGGAGCGTGTAAAAAATGAGTGAAAATCTATTTGCCTATACGGCTACAAATTCCGGTTATTCCCAAGGTACTGCAGGAGCTATCAATGGTGAACGTGCTGCGGCTGCCACTGCCTTGTCTGCTGTAAAAAATGAATTGAAAAGAAAAATAAGTAAAACGTTATTTTATGGTAAAATTTTATAAAAAATAAGATTGAAAATTTGAATGGTGATCCGGCTTTCTTTAATTTTTTTGATAGAAACAGCAGCCGTCTGGTGCTGCGCCAATATAATTATACTCCTACCTCTGAACCCAACCGGATCATTGACCCGCAGGGAAACTGGGCCGTGCCGCTATACAGCCAGGGGTGGTCCGCTGTTGCCAACCTGCATGGCGTGGCTACAAGCGGTAAATGGCTTTTTGGTACCGGCTATGATCTGTCCAAAATCGCTGTTGTGGATATGGACACCAATTACAAACAAACTAGCGAATATGCTTTTCCGGCAGATTTTCCTGCTTTTGCCAATCCTTATGCTGACGGCGTTTTTCACGGTGAGGCGCTGACTGTAGTTGGCAGTAAATTGTATGCTTTGTTCTATGTCAATAAAGGCAGTGGTTATGCTACTTATTACGATAGTGTTGTGGCAAGATTTGCTATCAATGCAAGAACTGGGGCATTGACTTACGATAATGCTTATGTAACAGTCGGTAAAAATTCCTTTACACTTGATTTGTATGATAATAAACTGTATGTCTGCTCGCTGGGCGGAATGCAGAATGCTGGCAGCGGCAATGCCGATACCAATCTGTGCATTGTTGACTTGGCAAACTTCACTCAAGGCGGCGTTACCAAAGTAACACTTGCTAACCCCACTCAAAAAGGCGACTTCCGCGACATTTCTATTCTGGATGCTGATAATGTTTATATTTTCGCAGGTCATTATGACAGCGGTTTTGCTAAACTGGTAGGCAGCGTTTACCACACTACCATTGCTGATATCACTGCTCCGGCTAACTGGACAGAAGTCGTAGCAGTTAATGATCCGGGCTATTTGTGGGGCATCCATGCTGACGGCAGCCGCTTGTGGTTTGTTAAAGGTACTCCGATCGCTGTTTATGACGGA
>ENA-OPXX01002205-OPXX01002205.1-human-gut-metagenome-genome-assembly--contig:-NODE-2205-length-11318-cov-1.881204_pt1 | contig 11318 bp, 10 predicted proteins | sample MGYA00241771_ERZ502046 | MGnify/ENA primary metagenome ERZ502046 (study PRJEB25962, sample SAMEA2042006) | human gut metagenome | biome: human gut; feature: human-associated habitat; material: faeces...
CACGGATCTGCGGACCGCCGTTATTTTGTTCATAAGCTCTACGCTCTGTGCGCATATCTTCTACGCTGGTTCCTCCTTCTGCATTACCATCCTGCTCAATAGTAACGCCATCAAAGGTATCTCTTTCTTCAGGGCGCAGAACCTGTACTTCGGCTTCAATACTACAATGACAATATGGACACTCCTGCGTGCCACGTTCTAATTCTTTTCCGCAAAAACTACATTTCATAGCAAAACTCCTTTTTCACGTTAGGAAAGCGCCATCAGCAAAATTCCTTCTTCGTTGATGTAACGTGGATCGTGTTTTTCTATCCCCAAAGTTACCCATATTTCCTTTGCCATACGCCTCATTACGTCCAAAGGAACATTGTGGCACAACTCAGCAATTTTTTCATCATCATAATTGTAGACACCATTTGTCTTGATAAAATCAAAAATAGCTCCTGCAGCCCAAATATCAGGCATTCTTACTTCTCTGCAGAACTTAACCTTAAAATCAGACCACAACTGTATGACCAATTTAATATCGCGTTCAGCAAAATGATATGGCTCCATCATCTGTCTGATTCTCAGAATAACTCTGTCCTTATAATCTATTTCCGTAGGAAGATAGTTTTTATGCTCAGTTTCATAGTTAAAATTATTCAGATTTACAAAAGCAGAATATAAAAATACCATATGCCGAAGCAGCATCGGATTTCTGGCTATAAATGCTTCCCAATCCGCCGCAGGATCCTGAATATTATACCATTCCTTACACGACTTCAGTGTATTAAACAGACGTTTCTGCGCTACTTTGCCTATTTTAAGACAGCTTACATAATTCATTATCATACTTTCATTATAAAAAATATGGCCCAGCAAAATAGCGTCATTTAAATCTTCCGATTCTTCCAGCGGTAGACTTAACGTATATTTTTCTCCACTCAGCCAGTCTGTACAATAAAAAGCACCGTCATCTGTATAACTGTCAATTTTGAATATAGCCAGCCTTGCTTTGCATAATTCTTCTAAAACATCACGGTTACGTTTGGCAAACTCTTCGTCGTAATCGTCACTCTCAGGCAGGCAAGTCCGTTCATAAAAGAATTCCAAAGGTCTTTTATCACTACGCAGCAAATGATAGTCAAACAAAAAATAATCCCAAAAGCATTCGCTGGTTTCTTCAATACTATCTTTTTTTTCATCTTCATAGCCCATTAAAATACCGTAATATAAAAACGCAGCTCTATCAAGGTCCAAACGAAAATATTCTCTCTCAAAAAACCTATGCAGTACCTCAAGCAATTCCTGCAGGCGCTCTCCAATATTTAAAAATATTTTAGCAGGTATATCCGGAGTCGCATTCCACGCTCTTTCTGCATTTGCTTCATCAAAGCTTCCATCCAGTAAAATTATATTCATTTTACCTTCTTGCAGCAATATTTCAGCAGCAGTACCAGGTACCGTATCATTAGAAATGGCATTTTTACCTTTCAAATATTTAAACAACCCGTCACATGTTTCTAAAAAATCTTGTGTATTCTTATAATCAGGAGTAAACTCTGAAATATTTCTGCCGCACCAAGCTATACAATCAATAAAGTCATCCGCATTCATATCTCCCAGAAACGTTTCAGCACTGCCAAGATATAAACACAGCATCGTTAAATTATCCCAACTACGATATAACTCACTATTTTTTTTGCCTTTCCATGCTTCCATTCGTAAAAAGCCTTCGGCATATTCTTGTCTGAGCAATGTGTTCCAACCTTCATCATGGGCATAAAAATCTTCTACTAAATCATACACATTGTCTTTTTCATTATTCATTAATCTAAAATCCTTCTTTCCCTGCAATGCTGTTATTATATCATAGCGTTCCAATGCTTTTCAATTGAACATTCTGTGACAGTAAAAAAGCTCCGATATTAAATATCGGAGCTTTTGGAGTAAGCAATTCTTATTCTTCACCGATTACCAAAACTTCTGGCTGCAATTCAACACCAACACCAGCTTTTATTTTGGTCTGTACGTCCTTAATAAGCTGTAAAACATCAGCAGCTGTAGCACCACCAACATTAACAACAAATCCAGCATGCTTAGTAGAAATCTGGGCGCCACCTACCGTATAACCCTTTAACCCAGCCTGATCAATCAGAGTACCGGCAAAATATCCTGGTGGTCGTTTAAACATACTGCCTGCACTTGGCATTTCTAACGGCTGTTTACTAATGCGCCGATGACTAAAATCATCCATTTTAGACTTGATTTCATCTTTATTGCCGGAAGGCATTTTTAAAGTTACTTCTGTAACAATAAGTCCACTGTTTTGTAAACTGGTTTTCCGATAACCAAAATTCAGCTCTTCAGCAGTAAGAACACGTTCATTTCCCTGTAAATCCATAACCTTTACACAATTGACAATATTCTGCATCTCACCATCATAGGCGCCAGCATTCATATATACGGCACCGCCAATACTTCCAGGAATACCTACAGCGAATTCCATTCCGGTCTTTCCGCATTCCATCGCTTTATATGAAGCTAATGCCAGTGAGTAACCAGATCCAAAGACCAACAAGTCCTCTGCTTCATAAAAATGCCGCAGCATATTCCCCAACTTTATAACAATACCACGGATGCCCTTATCGCGCACTAAAACATTTGATCCATTGCCAAGTAAAGTAAGAGGAACAACAGTTTCCTTGACCACTTTCAAAACTTCCCGTAATTGTTCAACGGACTCCGGCAAAACCAGAATATCAGCTGGCCCGCCAATCTTAAAAGATGTATGCCCACTCATCAACTCATTCAAACGCACAGTACAGGAAACAGAACTTTTCAGTTGTTCAGCTAAATCCAAAAACTCTTTATTCACCAGCAAATTCCTTCACTACGTCTCCGATAGATTTTGAAATATCACCCATCATCATTTGAAAACGCATAAAGGCATGCAGATACTCCATAGCAACTGTATTTAACCCTAAAATGCCAGTAAGCTTTTGTAATTTTTCATTTTTTTCTTCCGGAACTTCCTGTCCCTGATATTTCGCTAATTCTATTTCCTGGCTCAATTTTAAAAATTCCTCAGCCATCTCTTTACCTTTTGGATCTTGCTCAAGAGCAGCTTTAGCTTCTTTTAATTTTTTGTATTCCTGACTTTCGCGCATAGCTTTAGCCAATTCATTTGCACAATCGTAAACGTTCATGCTGGTTCACCTCTTAATTTTTTTAGCTTCTATATTATAGCATATCTAAATTTTCTGTAAAGCCTTAGTTCAATCCCTGCAGCGGTACATTTAAATGACTGTAAACCGTATCCGGTTCATATTCAAAATGCCACCATTCCATGTCGCTGACAGAAAAGCCTTCCAAGCTCATCAGCTGATGCAGCAAATCACGCTGGTAACGTTCTAACTCTGTACCGCCTGTAAACTTGCTATATTGTCTGATGGACGGTTCATCAAAATCGCTGATCATTTCCACTGGTTCACCTGTTTCAAGATAATAAAGGCTTGCGTCAACAGCTCTGCCTGTATTATGAGAAAAGCCCTGCTCCGGAGTTGGCAGCATTGTTTTTTTATCATCAGGGAACGCGTCATAGGCAAGCTTGGATACAGACCATGGTCTGTAGGCTTCCCAAATAACAAGGCCATAACCATAATCAGCAAGTCTTTTCTGAACTCGTCCTAAAGCCCCAGCCGCCGCTCTATCAAGATAAGCCTTCTTGACATCAACAATAGACATTCCAAAACAATTATTGGTTCCTGCATAACGCAAATCAAGCTTTATACCTGTTATAGCTTTTGTAACATCGACTAACTCCGCCTGCTTGCCAGTCGTCAATGCTGAAGGTATAACCGCTTCTGATGCAGCCTTTTTTAACCCCTGCCAATCAGACGGCTGCGGAATACGAAAAGGCTTTTCTCTATCTGGCCCAAAAAAGGCCCTACTGTAACGATTGCCGCCTATTTTACACGTAATGCCATAACCATCAGGATCACGTTCAAAACGCACACTGGTTTCAGTATTGTTCATCGGTCCCGCTTCCAGAAGAGTATATGAATCAAAGCGTTCCTTTTTCAGCGGAAACTGATTGCTGTTTGCAAATTTATAATCTTCACGGGTCGTACGGTATAAAAGTTCCAATTCGCCATTGCGTTCCCTTATAACGAACTGCTCACCATTCCCATAATACATACCCAATAGGTATTTCAAATCCTTTGGGCATTCTCTGGGTTCAAGTACCGCAGCCTGTACAGGCAGGCTTTGTACAACAAGTCCCGCACATAAAAGTATTGTTCCAAGCAGCTTTTTTATCATCGTATAAGCTCCTTACGCACATCAGCCAATGCATTAAGCCTTGCACGCACCTTGTCTATATAAGCTAAATCAATGTCACAATAAATGATTTCCTCTGCACTGCCACCTTCAGCTATAATTTTTCCCATAGGATCTACTACCATCGAATGTCCGTAAAAAGGAGCCCCTTTAAAATTACCGACACAATTAACAGCAACAATATAGTTATGATTTTCTGCCCCGCGGGCCTGTGACAGTAAAGTCCAAATATCCCCCCGGGCCGACGGCCATTCTGCAGGCACAAAAATTATTTTTGCTCCCTGAAGTGATAAATGCCTGTACAATTCAGGAAATCGCAGATCATAACAAATAGTAGAACCACAAATAACTCCATTCAACTCATAAGTATCAAAATTATCACCAGCAGCAAAAAAACGTTCTTCATTAAATAAACCAAAAAGATGTACTTTGCTGTAAGACGCTACAACACTGCCCTGTTTATCAATAACTACGGTATTATTATAAATTTTTCCATCTTTATGACGCAAAGGAATAGACCCTGCAACTACTGCACAGTGATGATCATTGGCAATCTTTCGTACTGCAGCAATCGTACTCCCATCTATAGTTTCGGATTCTTCTTCAATTCGTCCTAAAGAATACCCTGTGGTCCAAATTTCAGGCAATACGGCAATGTCGCTGTTAGCAGCAGCCTCCTGCAGTAAGTCAAGCCCATGTACAATATTCCCAGGCGTGTTTTTCTCAGCTATTTCCATTTGGATCAATGCAACTTTCATTTTCTTTCCTCCGGCAATAAGCCCTGTGCATCTAACCTGCGCACCAGCATTTTTTCTATTTGCCTTGTAATTCTTGTCATTGGAAATTCCTTCCCCTGTAACGAACGTACCCAAAGCACAGTAAATCCCATCCGTTTTGCTCCCAACACATCAGTTAAAAGCTGATCACCAATGACTTACACTTTACCCTGCTGCCTACCAAAACGTTTAAGAGCTCTTTTAAACCCCCAAGGCATTGGCTTTACTGCCCAGCTTACTGCTTCAATCTGAGCAGCTTCGCTGATTTTCCGCAGTCTTTCTCCACCATTATTAGAAAGCAACACTATTTCAATTTCATTTTTGCGAAGTAATTCCAGCCAATTCAGTACATCTGCATCCAGCTGTACTTCATCACGCGGCAGTAAAGTATTATCAACATCTAAAATAACTCTTTCTACCTGTTGCTTTTTCAGCCATTCAACCGGAATCGACGCAATACTGTCAAAACGAAAATCCGGGCAAAAAATTTTTAACATAAAACGACTTTCTCCTTCGGAAAGGTAACTTCAAATCGTGTACCGACACCCGGAATACTAAACACCTGTGCTTTAGCCCCGTGAACACGGATAATTTCCTTGGCAATCGCAAGTCCAAGCCCTGTTCCAGGTACATTACGACAATGAGATTTATCCACTTTATAAAATCGTTCCCAAATAAACGGCAGATCCTCTTCTGGAATACCCGGTCCCTGATCTGCCACTGAAAGCAGCACACTGCCATCTTCTTGCCTTATTGCAGTAAAAGAAATAGTGCCATTATCCGGAGAATATTTCAGAGCATTGTCACCCAAGATCATAATAAGCTGTACAAGTTGGTCGCCATTACCTACTACAGCGATATTTTCATCTGCATGAATAACCAATGTCACATGTCGTTTAACCGATTTAACCATCAGCTTTTCTGTGACATTTCGCACAATTTCTGCTAACGGTAAAGGCTCTATTCCTGTCGTCAGCTCATCACTGGCCTGAAAACGACTTATATTGAGAAGTTCCCTGATCATGCGTTCTAACCTGATAGTTTCTTCATTTATCAAAGCACGGTAGCGCTGGATCATTTCTTTATCTGTAATAGTACCATCACTGATAGCCTCATTATAACCACGAATAATAGTTATAGGAGTCCTTAATTCATGCGAAACATTAGCAACGAAATCACGGCGGATTTTTTCAGTTCGCTCTGTCTTATCAACAAAAGCACTGAGGTCATTACCAAGTGCATTCAAAGCCCTGCCTAAAGCAGCCACCTCATCTTCGCCATGTACTTCTACCTTACGTGTATAGTCGCCGGAAGCTATAGCAGCCGCACTGTCTTTCATTGATATCAAAGGCCTGATAATAGAACGTGATAATCTCCTGACCATAAATAAGCTTAAAATAAGCGCCAGTACACCTACGATCGAAGTATATATATATATATCACGCAGAAAACTATCGAAACCGCTCAGCGGCTCTGCCAGCAAAATAGCTCCATGTGCCCCATCCTGTTTACCATACGGCACACCAACCAGCATAACCTGTTCTTTATAATACGGATGGAAAATCTGTGATTTTACCGATTTACCACTGTAAACATCTTTCAAGATACTGCGTACTTTAGTAGATAAATTGCCGCCTTTTATCTCTTTTCCTAAGAGCTCGGTTCCCTCTTTCGAATTATAATTGCGGATCAATTTGTTACCATCTGCATCTTCATCAGTATTAACCAAAGAAGCAGCCAAAAGATCATATTTATTGTCAAAAAGCCAAATACGTGCTCCAACCAGCCTGTCTACAGCAACTATATAGCGGTGCAGCGTTGTTCGATCAGTATCACGCAGCATAAAATATTCAATGGTTTCAGCCATTTCATTACCTTTTTGCGCCAGCTCCTGCTCTTTAATCTTAAAAAAATAGTCGGCGATAAGGTAAGAAATACCCGCTGTCACGCCGACTACAATAACTACGATCAAAGCCATGAAGCTGTACATAAGCCGGGTACTTAAAGACTTATTCACTCTTCACCTCAAATTTATAACCAACACCCCAAATAGTGGTAATATCCCATTTAGAATTTTCTGGAATGTTTAGTTTTTGGCGAATACGTTTGATGTGCGTATCCACAGTTCGTGTATCACCATAATAAGAATAACCCCAAATGGTTTCCAACAGCTGGTTTCGAGAAAAAGCCTTACCAGGATTGGTTGCCAAGCACCAGAGTAATTCAATTTCTTTAGCAGTAAAGGTCATTTTCTGACCAAAAGCAACCACCTGATACTCTTCCATATCAATTGTCAACCCGTCATATTCTACCCGCGAACGACCTTCCTGTTTTTCCTGGGCTCCAGCACGTCGCAGAACCGCTTTTATACGGGCAACTACCTCACGGCTATTAAAAGGCTTCGTAATATAATCATCCGCACCGATCTCCAACCCTAAAATACGATCATCATCTTCATCTTTAGCCGTCAGCATAATAATAGGTAGATCAGACATTTTGCGTACTTGCTTGCAAACCTCCAAACCGTCCATGACTGGCATCATAATATCCAAAATAAGAATATCCGGCTTCTCAGATTGTACTTTTAAAATCGCCTCGGCACCATCAGCTGCTTCGATAACATCAAAGCCTTCTTTTTCGCAATACATCTTAAGAATCTCGCGAATATGCTTTTCGTCGTCGGCAATTAAAACTTTTTGAATATCCATACTAATCACCTCATAACTATTCTTGCTTATTATTATACAATAGTTTTCTTTAAAAAGCCTGTTTTTATACTGCTTTCACAAAAATATTACAACTTAAACAGATTTATGACAAATAAATACATTTTCAGTCTCGTTTTCCTCATAAAAAAAGCAGACAAGAAAACTTGTCTGCTGAAAGTTATATTTTTATAAAACGCGGCAGGCTCCATAATAACGTTCGCCCCAGTAACCTGTAAACGCATCAGCCACAACCACGCCTGTGCTGGTGCCAGCATGGATAAATTTGCCATCGCCAAGATAAATACCACAATGAGAGGCACCTGGTTCATAGGTAGAAAAGAAAATCAAATCTCCCGGACGCAGTTCGCTCATGGAAATCTGACGGCCATAATATAACTGACTGTCAGCCATACGGGGAATGCTGATTCCTGCACGTGCAAAAGCATATTGAGTAAAACCTGAACAATCAAAGCCATAAGTACTGGTACCGCCAAAAACATAAGGCGTTCCCAGAACGCTGTACGCTGCTCGAATGACATTACGCACTGCAGCACTGCGACCGGAACGATTAGGAGGCATGTCTTTCTGCATCAATGCACGATAAGTATCATTGCCGATAATTCCGTCTACCTCCAAACTTTTATCTGTTTGGAACTGCTTTACCGCAGCTTCTGTTTCAGGACCAAATTTACCGTCAATATTAGATACTTTATATTGTAATTCTACCAGACGTTTTTGAATATCAATGACTTCTTGCCCTTCATCACCACGTTCAAAAGACGCCAAGGCAGTCGCAATGTTCATAAAACAAAACATCATTGTCAATACTACACATAACAGCTTTTTTTTCAGCAAGCACCGCACATCCTTTCTCAACTGTAAATAATTATAACATAAACTTACAATATTGTAAAACTATCTTACTTTTTTCCGAGATGACGTCCTACAATATACAGCGGTCTCTGCTTAACTTCTTCAAAAACACGTCCGATATACTCTCCCAAAATACCAATGCCCACTAATTGAATACCTCCCAAAAACAAGACACTGGCGGTCATTGTCGCCCAACCTGGTACAGCATCGTCAATAACATATTTAACATAGAAAACATGCCCCAAAACCATCAGGCTGCAAAGCCCGCAGAACACGCCGCAGTAAAAGGCCCAGCGCAACGGCAGATTTGAAAAAGAAGTAATCCCATCCAATGCAAAATGCAGCATTTTGCGCAGACTGTACTTTGATTGTCCTGCAAAACGCGGCGGAGCCACAAATTCAACCTTAGCGACCTTAAATCCTAAAGTATTGATAAGCCCTCTGATAAAGCGCGCTCTTTCACGATACAGGCGAAAAGCCTCAACAGCTTTTTGGTCCATAAGCCTGAAATCGCTGCCGCCGGGAGTGATTTCCACTTTAGACATGATATTGATGAGTTTGTAATAAACTGCTGACGAAAAACGTTTCATAAACGAAACATTCTCTGTACTTAGACGGATCGTCTGGACAATTTCATTTCCATCTTCCCACAGTCTCAGTAAGTCCGGAACTAATTCAGGCGGATGCTGCAAATCTCCATCCATTGTAATAACAGCATCACCATCAGCATAATCCAACCCGCAGGTCAGCGCCAGCTGATGTCCGTAATTGCGAGAAAGCAAATAAGCCTGTACGCGCTCATCATTGCGGGCCAATTCCGCCAAAATCGCAGCGCTGCTGTCTTTAGAACCATCATCAACAAAAGTAAGATCGTATTCGTATGGCAGTGCCGACATAATGTCTGTCAGCCGTTGGTAAAATTCCCTGAGATTGGCCTCTTCATTAAAAACAGGCACGACAAAAGAAATATGTTTCATTAATTTACCCTCACCGTCAATTTAGAATACTTTTATATTATATCACTATTTTGAAATTAAAATGAAGTGATTATGTGAATTTTTAGAAAAAAGAAAAGCTGCCCGAAACAGGCAGCTTAATATCCAAGAATACGAGTGCTCAATAAGCCGAGTTCTGTTCCGCAAAGCGGTGATGATCATTTATCTAGGCCTGTAATTACTCGCAGGCTCCAGCGACACAACCCGGAAGGTTCAGCGGGCCGCTTCATCCCTCCCCTATTTGGTCTTGCTCCGAATGGGGTTTACCTAGCCGGCCGGTTACCCGACCGCTGGTGCGCTCTTACCGCACCGTTCCACCCTTACCTGCATAGCAGGCGGTACACATTTCTGTGGCACTATCCCTGAGGTCACCCTCGCCGGACGTTATCCGGCATTCTGCCCTGTGGAGCTCGGACTTTCCTCGTTAACGCCTAAGCATCACCGCGATCATCTTTCGCACTCATATCGTTTGTTAATTTAACACATAGAGATTATTTAGTCAAGCTTCATGCAATAAAAAACGCTGCAGCATTTTATTGTATTCCCAAGGATTTTTTCCTTCATTTTTACTGAACTGATTCATAATCGCATCAATTTCATCAGCATAATGCACAATAAAGCTTTCTTTCGTTGCACATGCAACCGGCGAACCTTTTTCCTGTTCACCATGGTGTGATAAAACAATATGCAACAGCTGCTGCAGCTTAGGTCCTGTTACTTTTGCCTTGCCAGCTGCCTCCTGCACCATCACCGCCGACATGGACACATGCCCCAGCAATCTCCCTTCCATCGTATATGGAAAACCTATATCCGAAGAAATTTCTCTAAGCTTGCCAATATCATGCAGCAATGCTCCTGCAACGATCAAATCCTTATCCACGCCGCCAATACGATCTGCCAACGACTGAGCAATACCAGCCACATCAACAGAATGCTGCAGCAAACCTCCGATATAAGCATGATGTAAACGCATTCCCGCCGGATTGATCAAAAATTTATCATATAAAGTCCCGCTGAAAATATTTTCCAAAATCAATCTTATTCCCGGGGTCATAACTCCTTTGATAAGTTTTTGCAGCTTATTTTCATATTCCTGATGATCAAAATCACCATTAGGCAGCAAATGGGTAATATCGTCTTCTGGCATAATCTCTTCCATCCGTTGTAAAACCAGCTGCAGCGTCATATCATTAGAAAATTTATTAATATCTACCATGCCGCCAACCATCATTACTTTAGGACCTTCCATAGACCTCATCTTATCTACAATGCCAGCTTCAAAAACAATAAACGGCATTTTGCCACTGTTATCTTCCAGTAAACCGCGCGCAAACACACCGCCATTAGACGAATTACCAATTTTCTGCACACGCAGCAATACAGCTTGACACACTTTAGTGCCAGCCTTAAAATCACTGATCATATTTGTCACCATCCTCTAAAACATACCGTTTACAGGTATTGCAAAATTTTGCTTTCCTTCGCTACCAAAACCTGAGCATTGAATCCGCCTGACGTTAGACGCAGTGCAATTCTGTCAGCAAGCGTATTTATCATAGGTAATTCAGTTCCCTGATGTGTAGCATCAATTATATTCAAGCCGCTGTATACTGCGTTCTGTGCAGTATGATATTTCACATCTC
>ENA-OPXX01002208-OPXX01002208.1-human-gut-metagenome-genome-assembly--contig:-NODE-2208-length-11293-cov-1.574124_pt1 | contig 11293 bp, 10 predicted proteins | sample MGYA00241771_ERZ502046 | MGnify/ENA primary metagenome ERZ502046 (study PRJEB25962, sample SAMEA2042006) | human gut metagenome | biome: human gut; feature: human-associated habitat; material: faeces...
ACAAACACTGGCACAGCTGGCGAAAGGGTGTATCTGCCCGCCGCAGCTTCCAGTTTGTGTTTGCGGGAAAAAGCCGCTTGTAAAAAAAGTGGGGAATATAGTTCCCAGCGATGCGGAAATAGAGGCGAATCCGCGTTCGCGCAGCGCACGGTTACGTTATGCGATCAAACGCTGATTTGGAGGGTGGAGCATGTTAGCACGTAAGTATGATAATTACGCATGGGAAGAAATTGAATATGAGAGACCTGTAGAGCGGGTTCGCAAAGTCAAAAAAGTTGACTATAAACTTGTGCGTCGCCGTGCTGCCGTGTTAGTACTGCTCGTGATGGTGGCTTATTTTGCTACGGTCGCACGCAGTGAAAGCCTGGTCCGTACAGGTGATGAGCTTGTTGCATTGAAGCAGCAGGAAGCTACGTTGCTTTTAAAAAATTCGGAAATAAAAATTGAAGTTGAGCAGCTGAAGGGGCCGGAAAGAGTCACCAGTATAGCTGAAAAACAATTGGGTATGACAGTTGCCCGTAATAATATCTATGTGAAGGCTGATAGCCGCAAAGTTGCTTATGACGGCTATGCTTATGCAAAATAATCGTTTCATAGCCTTCTTACTAAAAATATGCTATAATATATGAAGATTTTAGAAGGCAGCCTGTATATAGGCTGCCCTTTCACTTTTGGAGGTATGCTATATGCAAAAGCTGTTAGAAGAAATCGTTGCTGCACTGCCTGAAGTACAGGTTGTTGGTGACTGCGATAAAATCATTAAGGATATAACTGCTGATTCGCGCGAAGTGAGAGAAGGCAGTTTGTTTATATGTCTGAAAGGGGCACATGTGGATGGGCATAAATACTTGGAGCAGGCTGCTGCGTCTGGTGCCGGTGCAGCTTTGGTTGAGGATGTTCCAGAGGTATGTCCTGATGGATTGACGCTTTTAAAGGTGGCTGATACCCGATTGGGAATGGAAGTTATCGCTCCCTTTTTCTATGATTATCCAGGTAAAACTATGCGGATGATAGGGGTAACGGGAACGAATGGTAAAACGACTACTACCAATATTGTGCGTGCTATTTTACGTAAGGCCGGATTTAAGGTTGGGCTTATAGGAACTATCAATATAATGATCGAGGACGAGGCTATTGTAGCTCATAATACTACTCCAGATGTAGTAGATCTGCAGCGTGCTTTATACAGGATGAAAGAAGCCGGATGTGAGTATGTGGTCATGGAGGTTTCGTCTCATGCACTGGTACTTAATCGTGTTGCCGGCTGTGAATATGACACTGCTGCTTTAACCAACATAACGCAGGATCATTTGGATTTTCATAAAACATTGGAAAACTATCGCGATGCGAAAGGGCTGTTGTTTGAACATTTGCATGAAGGTAAAAAAGAGAATAAAACAGCAGTTTTTAATATGGATGATGCAAGTTCGCCGATTTTATGCGACCGCACAAAAACAAGAATACTGACTTATGGCGAAGGACGTAATAATGATATTTATCCGTTGTTTTTTAAAGTTGAGGCTAAACAAATGCGGTTACAGCTGCATACGCCGGTGGGCGAGATGGATCTGCTTTTAAAAATTACGGGTGAATTTAATGTTTACAATGTTATGGCGGCTGTGGCTATTGCGTTGGCAGAACAAATTGATAAAAAAACTATTGTTGATGTTTTAAATGGTTTTGACGGTGTTCCTGGACGTTTCCAGTTAGTGGAAGCTGGACAGCCGTATACTGTTATTGTTGATTATGCTCATACTCCTGATGGTTTGGAAAATGTGCTGAAAACTGCTCGTAGTATTACGGAAGGCAAACTGTGGGTAGTATTTGGCTGCGGTGGTGACCGTGACAATAAAAAAAGGCCTATTATGGGAAGGATTGCTTTGGAGCTGGCAGATAGGGTCGTAGTTACTTCTGATAATCCGCGTACTGAGGATCCGGCAGTTATCATCGACGAGATTGCAGAGGCGCTGAAGGATGTTCCGGAGGGGAAGAGTGTGGAATTGATTACAGAGCGCAGAGACGCTATTTATCACGCCTTGTCTGAGGCTGCTGCGAATGATGTAATTATGATCGCCGGTAAAGGCCATGAAAACTATCAAATTCTGGCAGATAAAACTATTCACTTTGATGATCGTGAAGTAGTGCAGGAATACTGGAAGAAAAGGTGATTGTATGTTGAGCTTGCAGGAAATAATAACGGCAACAGGTGGACATTGTGAAAATATGCAGGAGCTTGTTTTCACAGGAATTACGACTGATTCGCGGATTGAAAGCAGTGGTGAATTGTTCGTAGCTTTGTGTGGTGAGCGTTTTGACGGTCATGCTTATTGTAAAATGGCGTTGGAACATGGAGCGGCGGCAGTGCTGGTGTCAAAGCCTGTGCCTGAACTGCCCTCTGAAACTGTAATTATTACTGTTGAGGATACGCTGCTTGCTTATCAGCAGATAGCGCATGCATACAGAATGAGTAATAAAAATTTAAAGGTGGTTGCTGTTACTGGTTCTAATGGTAAAACTTCTACTAAGGATATGATTGCTGCCTGCTTGTCGACTAAGTTTAAGGTGATCAAAACTCAGGAAAATTTTAATAATGAAATTGGTTTGCCAAAAACATTGCTGAGCGTTAAGGCTGATACAGAGATTGCTGTTGTCGAAATGGGAATGCGCGGCTTGGGTCAGATTAGGGAATTATGTGATATTGCAAAACCTGATGTAGCGGTTGTGACTAATGTTGGTGAAACACATATGGAGCTTCTGGGAAGTATGGAAAATATTGCCAGAGCAAAAAGTGAGCTAGTTGAAGATCTGACACAGGAACAATTGGCGGTGCTGAATGCTGATAATGAATATGTTGCAGCAATGGCGGATAAAACTAAGGCGCAGGTTGTTACTTATGGGTATTCAGGTAAAGCTACTTTCCGCGGTGATAATGTGGTAACAACTGCTCATGGGAGTGTATTTACCTGCATTGACAGCATATCAGGAGAACGTACGGAAGTGAATATGCCATTTATTGGTGAACACAATGTACAAAATGCTTTGGCAGCGATTGCAGTGGGTGCTGCTTTTGGTATAAAATTAAATAATAGTGCTAAAGCTTTAATGACAGCAAAACTGACAGGCAGCCGTCAGGAAATAGTGCATATAGGTACTATGACGGTAATCAATGATGCCTATAATGCCAGCCCTGCTTCAATGGAAGCAGCGTTAAAAACTTTACATGAAGCAAAGAAAGCTGCCCACGGCGCCCGCACGATTGCAGTGTTGGCTGATATGCTGGAGCTGGGTGATATTTCTTTCGATTCTCATCGCAGAGTTGGTCAGTTTGCTGTTCGCGAAAAGACGGATATGGTAATCGCTTATGGTGATGAAGCAAAAGCTATTGCCGCGGCAGTTGAAGCTTTGGGAGGCAAAGCATATTGGTGTGCTGGCCGAGATGAAGCGGCCAAGCTTTTGGATAGCCTTCTGCATTCGCACGACATTGTGCTTTTAAAAGGTTCGCATTCGATGCAGGTGGATTCTCTTTTGGAGTTAGTTTTAAAAAATAAACAGCTATAGCTATAAGGTTTGGAGATTGATAGAAAATGGATTACAGCCTTTGGGGAGCATTGGCGACATCTTTTGTGATCTGCGCAGCCAGTGGACCTGTGCTGATACCGCTGCTTCATAAATTGAAATTTGGTCAGAGCATTCGTGACTGCGGGCCGCAGGCACATCAAAAAAAGAGTGGCACACCGACAATGGGCGGGTTGATGATACTGACTGCAGTTCTGGTTGCAGTTCTGGTATGGTGCAAGCTGACGCCGGCAGTTTTGATTGCATTGCTTCTGACTTTTGGGCATGCGCTGATTGGTTTTGTTGACGATTATATTAAAGTGGTAATGAAACGTAATCTTGGGCTTACAGCTAAACAGAAACTGTTTTTACAATTCTTGCTGGCTGGTGCCTATGTTTATTATCTTGAATTGCAGCCGCATGTAAATTTGGGGTTGAATATTCCAGGAACTTCATTGTCAGTTCCCTTGGGAAGTCTATATTACGTACTGGCGTTTTTGCTTCTGGTAGGTACTACGAATGCTGTCAATCTTACTGATGGGTTAGATGGCCTGGCTGCATCCGTAACAGTACCGGTAACGTTGGCTTATGCTTATATTGCTTATCAGTCAGGCAGTATGGACCTCAGTATTTTTGCTTTGACATTGACGGGTGCTTGTTTGGGCTTTTTACTGTTCAATCGTTATCCGGCTAAAGTTTTTATGGGGGATACAGGTTCTTTGGCACTGGGCGGAGGAATTGCGGCGTTGGCCCTGTTGACACGGACAGAGCTGTTGCTGATTATTCTTGGCGGGATTTATGTTATGGAAGCAGCTTCGGTTATTATTCAGGTCGGTTATTTTAAGAAAACAGGCGGTAAGCGTATTTTTCGTATGACGCCTATTCATCATCATTTTGAATTGGGCGGGTGGAAAGAAACAAAGATTGTGCAAGTTTTTGCGGGCAGTAGTTTGCTGCTTGGTTTAATCGGTATCTGGTTATGGTGTTTGGGGAACGGAGGCGGCTGCTAATGACAAAGACGGTTTTAGTATACGGTACTGGCATCAGTGGCTGCGGAGCTGCTGACGCTTTGGCGAAACAAGGATGCAGGGTGCTTCTATATAGCGATAAGGAAACAAAGATAGATAATGCTTTGCTGGAACTGCTGAAAAAGCAAGGTGGCGGCCTGTACTGCGGCAATGGGGAAACTTTGCTGCAGGAAGTAGAACAGATAGTTTTATCGCCTGGTATTCCTTTGGCTAATCCTTTGACTGATATGGCCGTGCAGATGGGAATAGAGGTCATAAGTGAAGTAGAAGCGGCATATCGCAGTTATCATGGGCATATTATAGGAATTACGGGTACGAATGGAAAAACAACAACTACTACTTTAGTAGGAGAAATGCTGAAAACTTTGCCTGTGCCAATGGCCGTTGGCGGTAATATTGGACAGGCATTGTCTAAGGAAGTTGAGAATTTAGGAGCTGACGCCTGGCTTGCAGCGGAACTGTCTAGTTTTCAGCTGGAAGGTGTGCGTGAGTTTCGCCCAGATGTAGCAGTAATTTTGAATCTGACTCCCGATCATTTAGATCGCCACCATACGATGGAAGCTTATGGTGCGGCGAAGTGTAATATATTTAAAAAACAGCGTGAGAATGATATCGTGATTTTAAATTATGATGATCCTATTATACGCAGCTGGGGCGAATTGGCCCCTTCAAAGGTTTGCTGGTTCAGCCGCAGGGAGCAGCTTAATCGGGGCGTATATTTAAACGGAGGTAATTTTACTATTGCCTGGGACAGACAGCTTTATACTGTTTGTCATAAAAAAGACTTGCGTGTATTTGGCGGTCATAATGAAGAAAATGTACTGGCGGCTATTGCGGCATGTTTTTTTGCCGGGGTCACTATTGAAAATATGCGCAGGGTTTTGCTGGATTTCACAGGTGTTGAGCACCGTTTGGAGTATGTGATGACAGTTAACGGTGTACCATATTATAATGATTCGAAAGCAACTAATCCTGATTCGACAATAAAAGCTTTGGAAGCTTTTGACGGGCATATAATTTTGCTGGCAGGCGGACATGATAAAATGACATCTTTGGAACCGATGATGAAATTAGTGCAGGCCAAGGCAGATGTGCTGATTTTATTGGGTGAAGCGAAAGAACGTTTTTATGAAGCCGCCGCAGCAGCAGGCGTAGGCGATATCAGAAAAGTAGAGACAATGGATGAGGCTGTTGAGCTGGCGTATAAGCTGGCTGCTGCGCCACAGGTAGTATTACTGTCACCTGCCTGTTCTTCGTATGATATGTTTGAAAATTTCCCTGCACGCGGCCGTTATTTTAAAAATTTGGTTGCGGCATTGCCAAAGTAAAGGCTAGGAGGAAAAACTGTGAAAGTTATACTTTCTGGCGGCGGTACCGGCGGGCATATTTATCCGGCGCTGACTATTGCCGATCAAATCAAGGCTATCCGTCCTGATGTGGAAATTACCTTTGTCGGGACAAGGCAAGGTTTGGAAAAAGATATTATTCCACGTTACGGTTATAATTTGGAATTTATTGATGTTGCAGGTTTTAAACGCAGTTTAAGTTTAGACACATTGCGTTCAGGCATAAAACTGCTGCATGGGCTTAAAGATGCCTACAGCCTGCTTGATAAGTTGAAGCCGGATTTAGTTATTGGTACTGGCGGTTATGTTTGTGGCCCGATCGTGTTTTTAGCTTCTTTAAAAGGTATTCCCACATGTATTCAGGAACAGAACGCAATGCCTGGTGTGACTAATAAAATTCTGGCGCGTTATGTGAGAAAGGTTTTTTTAGGTTATAGCGAGGCCGAAAAATATTTTGGCGGTTCGTCAAAAAAGATTTTTACAGGGAATCCTATTCGCAGCGAGATCATGCAGAAAAAACATAAGGATGCTGTTGCTGAGCTGGGGCTTGATGCAAATAAAAAAACTATTCTTGTATCAGGTGGAAGCCGAGGGGCCCGCAGCATCAATAATGCCATGCAGTATGTAGAGCGCGAGCTGTCGGGACGCTCAGATGTGCAGGTGCTGCATGCTACCGGTGAAGTTAATTATGAATATTATATGGCTGAAATGAGGAAGGTCGGATCATTGGACGATAACATTATGATCAGGCCATATCTGCATAATATGCCGGTTGCTTTGGCAGCTGCCGATCTGGCTGTATTTCGGGCCGGAGCTATCGGTTTGGCAGAGTTGACAGCAAAGGGTGTTCCTGCTGTGCTTGTACCATATCCTTACGCTACAGCCAATCATCAGGAATTTAACGCTAAGGCCGTAGAGGCGGCCGGAGCAGCTAAGGTTATTTTGGATAAAGAACTGACAGGCGAAAAATTGTTGGAAGAGATAGAAAAATTACTGATCAACGATAACCAACTGCAGGCTATGAAAAAAGCTGCAAAAAGTTTGGGAAGACCTGAGGCGGCGGCAGAAATCGCGCAGCAGGCGTTGAACTTAGTAAGAAAATGACGGAGGAGGGCTTTTAGTGCTTAAAGGTCTGCAAAACATTCATTTTATCGGTATTGGAGGAGCCGGAATGAGTGCTATTGCGCATGTTTTGCTCAAACGCGGTTATCAGGTATCAGGTTCTGATCTTAATGCCGGTCATATGGGAGCTAAGCTTGCTCAAGAGGGCGCTTTGGTTTACATGGGTCATGCCGAATGTCAGGTCGACGATGTCGACGCCGTAGTTATATCCAGTGCTATCCATCAAAATAACCCCGAACTGATGGAAGCGAAAAAACGTAATTTACCTATTCTGCACAGATCAGATGTGCTAGCAGAGATTCTTAATCATGCTGATGGGGTGGCTGTGGCAGGTGCTCACGGCAAAACTACTACCAGTGCAATGATTTCCTGCATTGCTGCTGCATCAGATATCGATCCGACCATTATTATTGGCGGTGAGGTCGGCAGCTTGGGCGGTAACGCCCGTAATGGGGCAGGATCATATGTGGTAGCTGAGGCTGATGAAAGCGACGGTTCTTTTTTAAAGTTTTATCCTAAGTATGCCATTGTTACAAATATTGAAAACGATCATATGGACCATTATGGCAGCGAAGAAAATATTTATCTGGCGTTTACAGAGTTTTTGTCTAATGTCAAAGAAGGCGGCGCAGCAATTTTATGTATGGACAGTCCAAAACTGCGCAAGCTGGCATCAGAAACGACAACTCCTGTTATCAGCTATGGGCTGGAGCATGAAGACGCTCGTTATCAGGCGAGAAACATCCGATACAGTGTTAATGGTACCTGTTATGATTTATATGTAGACGGAGTTTTTGTCAGCACCGTGGAGCTGATCGTACCAGGACAGCATAATGTGCTTAATTCTTTGGGAGCAATAGCGACGGCACAGGCAATGGGGATACCGATGCAGCAGATTTTACCTGCATTGAAGAAATTCAGCGGCGCAAGAAGACGGTTTGAAACCAAAGGCCGCATTGATGGTATCTGGGTTGTTGACGATTATGCGCATCATCCGACGGAGATCGGTGTTACGTTAAAAGCGGCTAGGCAGACCCAACCTAAAAGGTTGATTTGTGCTTTTCAGCCGCACCGCTATACCCGCACAAAATTATTATTTGATGAATTCAGCCGATGCTTTGCTGATTGCGATCAGCTGATATTGACGGATATTTATTCTGCAGGTGAATTTCCGATTGACGGTGTAAGTGGGGCTTCACTGGCAGAAGCTGTGACTGAGGCGACACAGCAGCAGGTTACGTTTATTCCTACTTTGCCGAAGTTAGAGGAGTACTTGTTTAAAATTGCCGAGCCGGGAGATTTGATTATGACTGTTGGCGCCGGCGATATTTTTAAGGTCGGTGAAGAGCTTGTTACCGAGCTTGAGAGAGGTAGATAATGATGAATAAAAACGATGTTGTTGCAGTAATAATGGGGGGGCCGTCGGCTGAACGAGAAATTTCTCTGGTTACTGGTGCCGCTATTGCTGGGGCTCTGCGTGAAAAAGGCTACAATGTTGCCGAAATAGATTTGGAACCGAAAAAACTGGCACTGCAATTGGAAGAATGCAGTGCAAAAGTAGTTTTTAATGCTGTACATGGAATGTATGGTGAAGATGGTCGGCTGCAGACTTTACTGGAGATGCTGGAAATTCCCTATACTGGTTCAGGTATGCTTGCAAGTGCGTTGGGTATGGATAAAGCGGCATCTAAGCGCATCATGCAGGCCGCAGGTATTGCTACTCCTAAATCGTTGATTTTTGTAAAGGGAGAAACGCATGATTTTTGCGGTGAAATTTCAAAAAGATGCCTGTTGTTGTTAAACCGGCGACACAGGGATCCAGTATTGGTGTTGAGATCGTAAAAAATGATACTGATATTAATTCTGCTATGGAGAAGGCTTTTACTTATTCCCGTGAGGTTGTTGTGGAAGAGTTTATTCAGGGCAAAGAGCTTACTGTTGCCATTATGCAGGATGGGGGCGTGGCTGTTGCATTGCCTGTTATAAATATCGTACCGCATTCCGGGGTTTATGATTTTCATTCTAAATATACCAAAGGTGAAACTGAATATTTAGTTCCGGCACCGCTTGATAAAGAAACGACAAGGCATGTGCAGGAACTGGCTGTTGCAACATACAAGGTTTTGGGATGCAGTGGTGTTGCGCGTGTGGATGTGATGCTTGATGAAGCAGGTCAAGGTTATGTACTGGAGGCTAATACAGTTCCGGGAATGACTGCTACCAGTCTGGTGCCGAAAGCAGCAGCTGCTGTGGGGATATCTTTCCCTGACTTGTGTGAGAAGATTCTTTTGTCGGCATCTTTGAACGATAAATAGTAAGATCGATACTGCTGATATTGACGAAGTGAGGTGAGAAAGGTGCAGTCGACACGTGAACGTTTGCGAAAAGAGCGGAGAAGGCGTCGGGTGCGCCTTTTGCGTTTCATCTGTTTTTGCATAGTATGTGCTGCTTTGTTGGCTGCTGGCTGGCATTGGGTTCGTCAGCCGGGTTTTGCTTTTGGCAGTATTAATGTCGAAGGCAGTGATAAGGTTACGGCTAAAGATATTCTGCAGATCTCCGGTGTGCAGGAGCCTGTTAATTTGTTTGTGATATCACCGTGGCAGGTACAGAAGGCGCTGGCTCATGACGTAAGATTTGAGAAGGCTGATGTTTCTTACAGTTGGCCTGGTGTGATGCGCGTGAAAATCGCAGAACGGCGGCCGGCAATATATCTGGCCTGCTCTTATAACGGATATGCCAAGGTAGATTATACCGGCGTGGTGATGGAAGTCAGTGATGGAATCAAGGATGCCAACGCTCCTGTATTATCAGGTGTTGTTACAGGTAATATTTACTTTGGAGACAGAATCGGTGAAAAGCAGGTTTTACTGATTTTGGAATTTTTGAGTCAATTGGATCGTGATACTGTGGCGCATATTTCCGAAATTGCTGTAGACCAGCAGAATAATGTTAAGTTCTATCTGCAATATGGTTATCCGATTTTATTGGGTGATGTTTATAAGATTATGGATAAACTTAATTTATTTGTTACTGTTTTTAATGAAATAAAAGCAAAAAACATACAAGCTGAATTTATTGACTTGACATTTACGAAGCCATATATTAAATTGAAACAGTAACATAGCAAGAATTACACGGAGGATAAAATGTTTGCGAACAAACATGCAAAAATTTTAATTGCACTGGTTTGCGCCGTACTCGGTTTTATGTTGGCTACACAGTTTAAAACTACAGAACGACAAAAAACTATTAATATTCAGCGTGCCGAGGATTTATCTGACCGTTTGAAAGCAGTAGAAAAAGAACGAGATGAATTATCTAAAGAAATGGAAAAGCTGCAGGCAAAAGCAGGTGACGAGGTTGTTGCCAGAGAAATAGTTCGGTTAAAAGCTTTTGCAGGTGATTTGGAAATGCACGGTAAGGGTATCAAACTGGTTTTGGATGACAGCAAGATAGCCAGCAAACCGGGAGAAAATCCTAACTTGTATATTATTCATGATGATGATTTATTAAGAGTTATCAATGAGCTGCGTGCCGCAGGCGCTGAGGCTATTGCCATCAACGGCGAAAGGATTGTAGCGATGAGCGAGATCCGCTGTGCGGGTCCGACTTTATCGGTAAATACCAATCGTTCGGCACCGCCTTATGAGATAAAAGCTATTGGGAATCCTAACAATTTAGAAAGTGCGCTCAAATTGCGCGGCGGTGTTTTGGAAAACTTCAAATTTTGGGGTATCCAGGCCGATTTAAGTCAGTCTGATGATATAGTTATTCCGGCTTTTAAAGGCCGTAAAAGTTTTGAGTATGCCAAAATAGCAGAAGGGCAAGCTTCCGATGCAGAGAAGGAGGCGGCAGAAAAATGATTTTTTATGTTCTTGCTGGTTTGGCGGCAGGCATCTGTGCCGGATTGTATTTCCCGGTTTATATACCGCCTGAATATGGTAAAATGCTTTCTGTGGCTTTGATGGCGGCATTGGATACTGCTTTCGGCGGGATTCGTTCCAGCATGGAAGGGTCTTATGATAATACGGTCTTTATTACGGGATTTTTTACTAACGCTGTGCTGGCGGCTTTTTTGTGCTACGTTGGTATGATTCTTGGTATAGACTTGTATCTGGTTGGTATCCTGATTTTTGGGATGCGCATTTTCCAAAATCTGGCGGCGATCAGACATCTGTTTTTGAAAAAATAAAAAAATTTTTATAAAAAGCAGGAAAAAAGACTATTAATGTTGAATGTAAA
>ENA-OPXX01002229-OPXX01002229.1-human-gut-metagenome-genome-assembly--contig:-NODE-2229-length-11175-cov-3.482374_pt1 | contig 11175 bp, 10 predicted proteins | sample MGYA00241771_ERZ502046 | MGnify/ENA primary metagenome ERZ502046 (study PRJEB25962, sample SAMEA2042006) | human gut metagenome | biome: human gut; feature: human-associated habitat; material: faeces...
TATTCCGTGGGATCTTGACCGCAATGTCGGCGGCGTTACCGTACTTCCGCCTTATGAAAAGAGTTCAAAGACAGAATGGTACACAGGTACAGCAAATGCCATTTACCAGAACTTGAATTATATGGAAACTTACAATCCGGAGTATGTCCTGATCCTGTCAGGTGACCATATTTATAAGATGGACTACGAAGTAATGCTTGATTTTCACAAAGCAACCAACGCAGATGTAACGATTGCAGTTATGCCTGTTCCTATGGAAGAAGCAAGCCGTTTTGGTATCGTTGTCACAGACGAAAACAACGTCATTACAGATTTCCAGGAAAAGCCGGCAGAGCCAAAGAGCAATCTTGCATCCATGGGTATCTATATTTTCTCATGGCCGGTTCTGAAGGAAGCACTGATCGCCCTGAAGGATCAGAATGGCTGTGACTTCGGTAAACATATCCTTCCGTACTGTAAAGAGAAGGGGCAGCGCCTTTTTGCTTATGAGTACAACGGCTACTGGAAAGATGTAGGAACTCTTGGTTCTTACTGGGAAGCAAATATGGAGCTGATCGATATCATTCCGGAGTTTAATCTTTATGAGGAATTCTGGAGGATCTACACCAAGGGAGATGTGATCCCGCCACAGTATATTTCCGCAGATGCAGTTGTGGACAAGTGTATCATCGGTGAGGGAACAGAAATCTATGGTGAAGTACATAATTCAGTGATCGGTCCGAATGTTATCATCGGCAAGGGCAGTGTGATCCGTGATTCTATTATCATGAAGAATACAGCAGTTGGTGAGAACGTTGTTATGGATAAAGCCATCGTGGCAGAAGATGTTGTCATCGGAAATAATGTTGTGATCGGATGCGGCGAGGAGGTACCGAATGTTCTGAAACCGGCTGTATATTCCTTTGGACTTGTGGCTATCGGCGAAAACAGCGTGATTCCGGACAGTGTCAAAATCGGTAAGAATACCGCTATCGCCGGTGTTACAACAAAAGAAGACTACCCTGACGGAGAACTGGCAGCCGGCCAGGTAATTGCAGCAAAGGACGGTGGGAAAGAATGAGAGCGATAGGTATTATTTTGGCAGGCGGTAATAATAACCGCATGAGAGAATTATCAAACAAAAGAGCAATCGCGGCAATGCCTATTGCAGGAAGTTACCGCGCGATCGACTTTGCCCTCAGCAACATGGCAAATTCACATATCCAGAAGGTTGCTGTGCTGACACAGTATAATGCCCGTTCCCTTAATGAGCATTTAAGTTCATCCAAATGGTGGGATTTCGGAAGAAAACAGGGAGGACTTTATGTCTTTACTCCAACCATTACCAGAGATAACAGCTTATGGTATCAGGGTACTGCAGATGCGATCTATCAGAATCTGAGCTTTTTAAAGAACAGTCATGAACCCTATGCGGTGATCGCTTCCGGCGATGGAATCTACAAGCTGGATTACAATAAAGTCCTGGAGTATCATATCGCAAAGCGGGCAGATGTTACCGTTGTATGTACTACATGCAAGGATCAGAGCCAGGTTGAGAGATTTGGTGTTCTTCGCATGAATGAGGACTGTCGGATCGAGGAATTTGAGGAGAAACCGATCGTTTCCTCCTATAATACGGTATCTACTGGTATCTATGTCATCCGAAGAAGGCAGCTGATCGAACTGATCGAGCGTGCTGCCCAGGAAGGAAGGCATGATTTTGTAAATGATATTCTTATCCGTTACAAGAATCTGAAGAGGATTTACGGATATAAGATCGATAACTACTGGAATAATATCTCTACTGCAGAGGCTTATTATCAGACAAATATGGATTTCCTGAAACCGGAGATCCGGAACTATTTCTTCAAACAGGAGCCGGCGATCAAAACCAAGATCGCAGATGTACCTCCTGCTAAGTACAATCCGGGTGCAACTGTGAAGAACAGTCTGGTGTCCAGCGGATGTATCATCAACGGAACTGTGGAGAATTCTGTTCTGTTCCGTGATGTATTTGTAGGAAATAACTGTGTGATCAAAAACTCTGTGATCCTTAATGACGTATATCTTGGAGATAATACGCATATTGAGAATTGCATTGTTGAGAGCCGGGATACCATCCGGGCAAATTCATATTACTGCGGCGAAGAAGGAGAAGTGAAGATCGTCGTAGAGAAAAACGAACGCTACGTATTATAAATGCGGAAGATCAGTTTTCCGCAGATACGGTTAGCGAAATGAAAGGGGCAAGTAGCAATGAATATTACAGATGTACGTGTGAGGAAGGTAGCAAAAGAAGGGAAAATGAAGGCCGTTGTGTCTGTTACAATAGATGATGAGTTTGTGGTACATGACATCAAGGTGATCGAAGGCGAGAAGGGGCTGTTCATCGCAATGCCAAGCCGTAAGGCAAGCGACGGTGAATATCGTGACATCGCACATCCGATCAATTCAGCAACAAGAGAGCAGATTCAGACGATCATCCTGGACAAGTATCAGGAAGTAATGGCTGAGGAAGCTGAGAATGAGGTTCTTATGGAGGCTGCGGAGTAAGAGAAGCAGCTTCAGGGGGGATTACATCAGAGAAGTATTCTCGTAGCTGATGATCTTTGGATTGAAACAGCATAGAATAAAAACTGCCGTTTTACAGATAAATCTGTGAGAGGGCAGTTTTTTTATGCTCCGGAAAACAAAAAAACGCTTTTCAGTTCATAAAAATTTAAATTATTACGTATTTGTTACAGAAATAAAATAAAATTATTGCTTTTTATGAAAAATGTGTTATACTAGAATCCATGAAAGGACGAAAGGTGTTTATATGAAGAATAGAAAAGTTTTCACATTACTGCTTACAGGTATGCTGACCCTTTCCATGGGAAGCACCGTATATGCATCAGGTACAGACGCTGCGATCGCAGAGGCACAGGCGGAGAAACAGGCCGCTGAGGAGGGTCTTGCGCAGGTACAGAGCAGCATCGGCACACTGGAGAGCAAGAAGCAGGAGCTGGAGAGCTATCTGGCTGATTTAAACGCACAGTATGAGGATCTTACCAACAGCATTTCTGAGCTTAGTATCCAGGCTGCTGAGAAGGAAGATGAATTAAATAAAGTAAAAAAAGAACTGAAAAAAGCAAAGAAAGCTTCTACAGATCAGTATGAATCCATGAAGCTTCGAATCGCATATATGTATGAAAATGCCGGAACTTCCGCACTGGAGACACTGCTTTCTTCCGAAAGCCTTGCAGAATTCCTCAATCGCGCGGAGAATGCGATCCAGATTTCTACATACGACAGAGACATGCTGGATAAATATGTGAGTCTTCAGAAGAATATCCAGGAGAATGAGAAAAAGGTTGAGACGGAGTCCGCAGAGATTGATGATCTGATGACGGAGCGTGCAGCCAAACAACAGGAAGTGCAGTCCATGGCTTCCAGCACAAGCGATGATATTAACTCTTATGTAAACCAGATCAGCGCCAGCCAGGAAGAGGCTCAGCAGCTGATGGCAGATATCAGTAATGCAGACAGCAGTATTACCGCTCTGGTACAGCAGGCAGAGGCGGAGAAGGCTGCAGAAGAGAAAGCTAAGGCTGAAGCGGCAGCAGAGGCTGAGAGACAGGCAGCAGAAGCGGCAGCCCAGGAAGAAGCCGATCAGGATAACGAGGACAGTGAAGAGGCTGATTCTGACGATGATTATGGCTATGATCCGGAGGAGGATACAACCGAGTCTTCCAGTAGCTCTACAAGTACAGACATTGTTGTAGAGGAGGAAGAGGAAGCGGATGATGTACAGTCCGGAAGTTCCGAAGATGTTTCCGAGGACAGCTCCCAGGAGGAGGTTTCTGAGGAGGTTTCCAATGATGAGACAGCTTCCGAGGAGACGGAAGATGCCTCTGCGGATACGTCCGATTCCGGTTCTTCCAGTCAGGGAACATATCTTGGAAACTTTACACTGACCGCATACTGCAACTGTGCACAGTGCTGCGGTACAGCCGGCAATCTTACAGCCAGCGGAACAGTTCCGACAGCAGGACGTACCGTTGCTATGGCAGGTGTTCCGTTTGGGACCAAGCTTCTGATCAACGGCACTGTTTATACGGTAGAGGATCTGGGAACTCCTTACGGACATGTGGATATCTATTGTGGAAGCCATTCTGAGGCATTAAGCTTCGGACTTCAGTCTGCAGATGTATATCAGGTGGGCTGATCCGGGAAAATCCAGAGGAGAATATTTAAGAGAAATACAGCGCTGCAGGATCGTATGCTGATCCTTGCAGCGCTGCTTTTGTATGCATGACGCAGATATGTGTTTCGTGAAGTGTAGTGTGTGGAAATTCACAAATTTCCTGCAATCCGGAGATTTTACAGATACGGCGTACCCGGGATCTCCGGATAGGTTCCCATACCGATGAGAAGCTCAAGGCCTGTCTGACGGCCTTCCAGTACAGCAGCTTTTACAGCACTGGCATCACCGGAGATGGCGATGATCACTTCATTGGAATGACTGGTACCGATATTCGGAGTCATATATTGTGTAATGGATACTGCTGCGGATTTCACGGCATTATCTGCCATCACAAGACCGATAGCAGCCGGAGAACCTGCCATGAAACCAAATGCTTCACCCAGAGGTGTGCCGAAGGCTTTATGGATAGCAGGACCTGCACTTGCGGAAAAAGCAAACTCCAGGTGGCCGGATTCGCTGATGTAGACCTCACCTGCATATTTGTTAGTCAGTTCCAGAGCCAGAGAAATGGCGTGACGCACGTCGGATACATCATTTCCGCCAAGGACGATATAGTTTCCGTGACCGCCCCAGCCCTTGGTGTCTCTTGGAAGTTCAATGGAAAGGACTTCTGTATTTGTGGCTTTTACTGCATCGTCAATAGCTGTGATCTGGCCGGCAGCGCCTGTTCGGGAACTGAAAAGCCCCAGACAGTGGTATTGGGTACCTACGTTCATCTTTTTAAGCAGAGAATCATCAACTCCGGAGATCACGAGTCCGATTGTGTCAAGGACTGCGGTCCCTACAAATTCAGTCCGTGTGCAGTTGGTGCTGATGTTATGAATATCGTGTATATTCATGTGGAAAAATCCCCCTTTTTGCTGAAAACTCATTGGTTTCAGTATAGCATCAGAGAGGGGAATTTGAAAGTGAAAATTGACAATATCATTTGTAAATGGCAGGTTTACATAGTTGTAAACGGCATTGCAAAATGTAAACTTAAAAAATAAAATTAAGTTGACATTAAAATCCTGCTGTGTTAAATTGTTAACAGCGAAAGAGCGGATATCATTTATAAAGGACAGGAATGATCTTCCGACAGGAAAAGCAGAAAAGGAAAGAAAGGATACAGATTATTATGACAACAGTGGCAGCAGGCAGAAGCAAGACGTATGATCTTGTTTACAGTGCAGTTTTTGCAGTAGTGATGGCAGTTTGCTCATGGATTTCCATTCCGGCACAGGTACCGTTTACTCTGCAGACATTCGGAGTATTTATGGCAGTTGGTGTGCTTGGAGGAAAAAGAGGAACTCTGGCAGTTCTGGTTTACGTTCTTCTTGGAGCAGTAGGAGTTCCGGTTTTTGCAGGATTTTCCGGAGGCATTGGAGCTCTTCTCGGAAATGCAGGTGGATATATCATTGGATTTATCTTTTCCGCACTTGTTATGTGGGCAATTGAGCACGTTTTTGGCAGAAAGCCGGTTGTTCAGATCATTTCCATGATCGTTGGACTGATCGTATGCTATGCCTTTGGAACCGCATGGTTTATGTTTGCCTACACAAGAAGCACAGGTCCGGTAGGCCTTATGGCAGTTCTTGGCTGGTGTGTGTTCCCGTTTATCATTCCGGATCTTATCAAGATCGCACTGGCTTATGTTTTATCAGGAAAGGTACGTAAATATGCAAGATAAAAGCAGTGCTGCGGCATATGCTTCTGATGAGGGCACAGAGGAAATAGTCATTCCTCTGCGCCCTCATCATGGTATGTGCCTGGCGTATTTTAAGGGGGAAGGCTACAGTAACGGTTTTACTGCACATATGGCCGAAATGCTGAAGATTTTTCTGGAGGGAAAGAAAATAAGGCTTCATGTGGATACGGATGAGATCTGCTCTGCCTGTCCGAATAATCTGGGCGGACATTGCGAAGCCGGAGATAAAGTGGCAGAGTATGACAATGCCGTGCTGGAAAAATGTGGACTGAAGGCCGGACAGACATTGCACTTCAGTGAATTTACAAAAAAAGTCCAGGAAAAAATCCTTGCGATGGATAAACGTAAGGAAATCTGTGGAAACTGCCAGTGGAACAGTATCTGCGAAGAACAGAAGAGCCGCTGGGCATAGATATTTATAAGAACCTTTCCAAAAACTGCTTCGGGTCTGCAAAAAAAAGTATGCCCGAAGCAGGAAAAAAGAAAAAATTCGATTTTTTTGAAAAATTTTAATTTTTTCTATTGACAAAGTACAGAAACTCTAATATAATAGCTCTTGCAGTTGAGCAACACACAAACAACTGAAACAGAATAACGAAGCGTGGCTCAGTTTGGTAGAGCGCTGCGTTCGGGACGCAGAGGTCGCAGGTTCAAATCCTGTCGCTTCGACTAACAGCTTGAGAATCCCTTGGTTGAGGGGTTCTTTTTTTGTTTGTGGAAAATGAAGGAATGTAAGTTTGTGTTACCTCAATGATAAAAGAAATGAGAAAGCCTTTGATGAATGTCCCGAGCATGGCCCACCAGAGTTTTTTTTATATTTACAGATGAAAATATTCTTGAATGCTTTAAATAGCAGTGCTATAATACAGATATAAAGAACAACCGCCCACAAGGGGTTGACCTTATAAGAGAAGATTAGAAAATCCCACCCTGTACTCGGCCAAAGTTTTGGGGTGGTTTTTCTATGTAAAGAATTACTTACAAAACGTTAATACGAACGTAAGCAATGCTAGAATGAACATGCCAAAAGCCATAAGATCTTTGAAGTCAAAATAATTGTTGTTCATCAGCACCACCTCCATCCTTTTAGGACTAGAGGTCAGCCACCCTGTAACACGATTGTTCCCGTACAGTGTAGCATATACGGAAAATTCTGACAAGCGCAGAATGTTCTAAGATAGTAATGCTTTTTTGAAAAATGCGCAAATTTTCTGTACGTCTTAATTCTTCACCTGTCTGTTAATATTCTGTTTCGGTGTACTGATTCGAGTATAGCCGTATTCTTTCGACTAACAGCTTGAGAATCCCTTGGTTGAGGGGTTCTTTTTTATGTTTGTACATCCTGGAGCTTTTTTCAGTTGATGGAATGATTTCTCTCGATCTTCATATATATTAACGAAACCGAAATACCGGAGGGACGTGCGTTGGCTGGATATCAGCGTTTTGTTGCGTATGTGTACGAGTATCGGAAAGGAAAAAAAGATGGCAGCAGCGGTTATGTGAGGGTGGAGGCCAGAGATAGGAAATGCCGTGTGGAGGTTCATCTGCGCTGCGTTGGACTGGAGCCTGGAAGTCGGTGCAGAGTGTATGGGTTTGTGCGGCAGGAAGGGCTGATGGATGGTATTTTGATCGGAAGCTGTGTTACAGGGCGGGAACGGATCGAGTGCGCACTGGAGACGGATACAGGGGATATTGGAGGCATGGGAAAAAGTCTTCAGGAGCTTGGAGGACTGCTTCTGATCTCCGATGCCGGCGGATTCTGGGGAACGGAATGGGATGATCAGCCGATCCGGCCGGAGAATTTCCGCGAGTGGAAGAAAAAAGAAATGGAATCTCGGAAGGAAACGAAGAAAACAGGAACGGAATATCAGAAGGCGGCGGAGAAAAAAGGCAGAGAGCGGGAAGAAAAGGAAGAAGAAAATCAAAAAGATGGAACCTTGCCAGAAGTGCAGGAAAATCAGAAGGAGTCAGACAGGATCATGACGGTGGAGGAGATTCAGGAGGATGTATTAAAGACATCGGAAACCGGAAATTCATATCAGGCTCCCGGTCCGCATCCGCCGGAGCCACCGCGACCAGGCCAGCCATCACCACATCCGCCGGAACCACCACGACCAGTCCAGCCGTCACCGCATCCGCCGGAACCACCACGGCCAGGCCAGCCGTCACCGCATCCGCCGAAACCATCGCGACCGGAGCCATCTCGTCCACTTCCGGGAATACCCTGTGATGATCCCTTTAACGACGGCTATTTCACAGACTGCCGCAAGATCAGACCATCGGACTGCAGTGCCTTATGCAGAAAAAACGGCTGCTTCTGCAGCAACCGTTTTGTCATGTACGGATATCAGAATTTCGGCCATCTTCTGCTGTGCAGAAATCCCCGGGGACAGTACATACTGGGAGTACCCGGTGGATACAGCCAGCAGGAACGGTTTATGGCCAATATGTTTGGCTTTCCCTACTTTAAGGAATGTCCGGATATTCATATCCCAGGCGGAAAGGGAGGATACTGGTACTGTTTTATTAACATCTGATCAGAAAAATTTCGGCATCCATGCAGATAAGCAAACAGTTTTGCAAATCCGCAGATCACAGCTCCATACCACGAATTTCTACTACCGGGATCGTCTGAGACAGGATATCCCGGTAGTTTTTCATTTCTTCCTCGGAGCAGGCAGAGAATCCCGGTATCAGAACTCCGTCGGAATCCCGGTAAGCCTGGAGATAATAAGCTTTTGCACCGCTTAACCATCGGCTGATCTCCTGAAAATCTTTTTCAGAATGAAGTTCCCTCACAACTGTTGTACGAAATTCATAATCAAGGTGTCCGTCCAGCAGCCATCCGGCAGTTTCCCGGATCCCATCCAGATCAGCATGTACACCGGTAAGCACATGATAGTTGGAAGGACAGGCCTTGATATCCATGGCAACCTTGTTGATCAGGTCAGCTGCTGCGAGATTTTTTACCACGGAGGGGCGGGAACCGTTGGTATCGAGCTTCACATCATAGCCCAGCTCCCTGATCCTGCTGAGAAATTCCGGCAACTCCGGTGCAAGTGTGGGTTCACCGCCGGAAATACAGACGCCATCGAGAATCCCCTTTCTTTTTTTTAGAAAAGCCAGGATTTCCTCCTGGGAATATTCAGGCTGGGTGTCAGGCTCCACGACAAGAGCTCCATTCTGGCAGAATGGGCAGCGGAAGTTGCAACCGCCTAAGAATATGGTACAGGCTACCCTTCCCGGATAATCCAGCAGGGTTGTTTTGTTAAATCCACATATTTTCATAGGAAAATCCCCTTGTTTCTCTTATTTATGATACTACAAGCATACTCTCCCCCGAAAAAAGCTGCAAGCCTTTTTAACCGAAGCAAGTAAGTTTCCTGCGGAGTTGCGAAAAGCAGTAAGCAGAGATGGGGACTTGCTCATGGAAGAAAAAAACATATAATTTATGGGCTACACCTCCTGGGGCTGCATTGACCTTGTCAGTGCATCTACAGCAGAGCTGAAAAAACGTTACGGCTACATCTACGTGGACCGCAACGACGACGGAACAGGTACACGGAACCGTTATAAGAAAAAATCCTTCTATTGGTATAAAGATGTGATCGCTACCAATGGTGAGTCACTTCACAAATAATCTGGCTGCTTGACTTTCCGGAAAAAAGCAGATATAATGCATTCATTGACGCAGACAATGGAGTTCGCGAGAGCTTCCGTTGTCTGCGTTTTTCTGTCATACAATAAGAAAACGCTGCAGAAATTAGTGTGGAAATTTCTGTGGCGTTTTTGGCTGTGTGCGAATATCTGTTTTGCAGCAGATTGACATGGAATATTTGAAAAGTTATAATCGAACGGACAGAAGGCTGAGAGCAGTCTTAGTATGAACAGATAGAATTCCGGAGCTTTTTCCGGAATGTGAAGTTACAGGAGGAGTAAAAACGTGACAGATCAGGAACGTTTTATGAAAGAGGCGATCCGCCAGGCAAAAAAGGCCCGTGCATTGGAGGAAGTGCCGATCGGCTGCGTGATCGTGCATGAGGGAAAGATCATAGCCAGAGGCTACAATCGCCGCAATACAGATAAAAATACCTTATCTCATGCAGAGCTTAATGCTATCCGAAAGGCAAGTAAAAAGCTGGGAGACTGGCGTCTGGAGGGATGCACCATGTATGTAACGCTGGAGCCTTGTCAGATGTGTTCCGGTGCACTGGTACAGTCCAGAATCGATGAGGTGGTGATCGGCTGTATGAACCCGAAAGCAGGCTGTGCCGGATCTGTGATGAATCTTCTTCAGATCGAAGGCTTTAATCATCAGGTAAAGATCACAGAAGGGGTATTGGAAGAGGAATGCTCCGAAATGCTTTCCACATTTTTCAGGGAACTGCGGGAGAAAAAGAAGCAGGCAAAAATCCTGAAGAAGCAGGAAGCAGAGCGCCTTGCCGGGCAGACACAGTCAGAGAGAGCGGAACAGAACGAAAAATCCCGGGAGATTTACTCTTGACAGAATCCTGTGAAAATATCAAAATAAAATCATAAATGGATTTCACTATTACAGACAGAAAATCCATTCAGGTCAAACGAAAGTCGTTGATACAGGAACGACAGAAAATGGAGGAACAAAAAATGGAACTTGAAGCTTTAAGAAAAGACATGGTAGCAGCAATGAAGGCCAAAGATAAGGTAACAAAGGAAGCAGTTTCCGCACTGATCGCAGCAGTAAAAAAAGCTGCCATTGATGAGGGATGCCGTGATGACATCAAAGGAGAGCTTGTAGACAAAGTTATCCTGAAAGAGCTGAAAACAGCAAAAGAGCAGATCGACACCTGCCCTGCAGAACGTACAGATCTGAAAGAGGAGTATCAGGCAAGATATGATATCATTGCGAAATATGCTCCGAAGCAGATGGATGAAGCAGAGATCAAGGCTTATATCGAGGAGAAATTTGCAGATGTTCTGGCAACAGGAAATAAAGGCCAGATCATGAAGGCAGTTATGGGAGATCTGAAGGGAAAGGCAGACGGCAAGCTGATCAATCAGGTAGTTGCCGGATATTGTAAATAAAATAATAGTACAAAAAATCCCGCCGGATCAGTCATAAATGACAGACCCGGCGGGAATGCTGTTTATATAGAGATCATATATTATAACCTTTTTTACGCGCGCCGCACCTCGGAATGGTCTCACAGACGTTACCTTTACAGTTAACTCAGCCCAGGCACCCTCACGGCACACAAGAGCTTCTGCTTAGTGCTGCTGCATT
>ENA-OPXX01002231-OPXX01002231.1-human-gut-metagenome-genome-assembly--contig:-NODE-2231-length-11165-cov-2.404590_pt1 | contig 11165 bp, 8 predicted proteins | sample MGYA00241771_ERZ502046 | MGnify/ENA primary metagenome ERZ502046 (study PRJEB25962, sample SAMEA2042006) | human gut metagenome | biome: human gut; feature: human-associated habitat; material: faeces...
GGAACAGGAAGCTTACAGATATCACAGAAAAAATCGGAAGCCTGATCCCCTATGGGAAAGAGAATGAGCTGTTATATTGCAGTGCAGATGGAAAATTCCATAATGTTCAGAACACTGCCTACAGTCTTACAGTTCCGGGGATCGAGACATATCTGAGAAAGACGGAGGAGGACGGTACACAGGATTACCGCAAAAGCTGCAAAGTCTGGGCTCAGGTTTCCAGCACGGTTTATCTTTACGGAGAACCGAAGACAAGTACCGTCTGGGCATCTATTGATCTGAAGCAGCGGCAGCTTTTTGATCTGGATTAAATTTACATAATCTTTATTTGATTATTTGAAAAAACAGTGCTATAGTAAAGTTGGTTCCGGTAAACGGATGATTTATGGATTCCAGAAGAGGACCGGGCGGAACCAAATTACTGTTGACCGGTCAGGATCTGGATCAGGAAAGAAGGAAGAGGGAAAAAATTGCGTAAAAAATCACATATACTGTTAGGCAGATACCTGGCTGACCAGATGTCTGAGGTGTACAGTCTCCAGCAGCACAGAAAAGCGTTTTGCCTGGGTAATATCATGCCTGATCTGAAACCATCGTTTCTCACCACCAGACATGAGTTTTTCGGAACATTCGATCACCTCCAGAATAAGATGAGGGCGCTTGTCGAGAAGAACCCGGAGGAAGAGAATGCCAGAGTATACTGGAGAAGATTCGGTGAGGTCATGCATTATATGGCTGATTATTTTACTTTTCCTCATAACAAAACATACAAAGGAAATCTTGCAGCACATAATTCTTATGAAGCTGAGCTGAAAAACCGCCTGAGAGAATGCATCCTCAGCGGCGCAGCAGACAGCCAGCTGGAAGAAGCGAAGCAGTTTGAAAGCTTTGAGGAACTTGTGGAATATATCCGTGAGCGTCATGCATATTATCTGGAAAGCCCGCGGTGCATTGCCGATGACATCCGTTTTATCCTTCGGGTGTGCTATCAGGTTGTACAGGGAATTTTTCAGCTCTGTGTCAGAAAACAGTTTCATATGGGCGGACAGCCGGCAGTGACTGTCTGACAGTATATAAAAAGCCGCAGTGTGTGAGAGCACTGTGGCTTTTTTACGTTATGGTAAACTCTAAAAAATCTTACAAAAATGTGAATAAAAAGTGAAAAATAGATGAATTGAAGGAGATATCCTACCAGAACAGTTGATTTCACGATTTTCGTATGCTAAAATAAATTGAATTAAACTTTAAGTTATCAAACGGTTTAAGGCAGACCTTTATTATAGGGGAAGTAAAGGGATGTTCAAGGAAAGAAGGGAGCATCTTAATAAATATGAAGAACAAGTACCTGAATAAGTTTTTTTGCATCACGATGTTATCAGCTATGGTACTGGCAATTCCAACCGGAGTAAAAGCCGCCGAGGAAGCAGATAATGTTGTTGCTGAGGAAGGTGTTTCAGGAGACGGGAGTGAGGTAAGTGAACCGGAACCGGAAGTTCCGGCAGAACCGGTGCCGACAGCTGCACCGGAACCGGAAATAACTGCTGCACCTGACCCGGAACCAACTACAGCGCCGGAGCCAACAGATACACCGACACCTGCGCCGACGGAAACACCGGAGCCAACTGCAACACCTGCGCCGACGGGAACACCGGAGCCGACAGCGACACCTGCACCAACGGCAACACCGGAACCGACAGCGACACCTGCACCAACGGCAACGCCGGAGCCAACCGCAACACCTGCACCGACGGCAACACCGGCCCGGGATGACTCTGCAAAGGTACAGGCGGTGATCCGGAAGATCAAAGCACTGGCAGGTAGAACGATCACAGCAGCAGATAAAGCGGAGATAAATAGCGTACGTGCAGCTTATGAGGCACTGTCTAATACAGAAAAGGCCAAGGTTACGAATTATAAGATCCTGACTGAGGCAGAAGCCAAGCTTGCAGCTGTCGACAAGAACGACAGTGATAACAAAAAAGATAACAAAAAAGATGATAGCAGCACGGAAGATAACAAGAATACAGAGATCACAGATGGAAATAACGCCACAGCAACACAGATCGGAGATCCTGTTTATGTGACAAATATGGTATCCAATCTCCATGCGGGCAAGGATTTTTATCTGGATAGTCTTAAGAGCAATTATCATCTGTCCTTCTCTGATGATTTTGCTTCTGTAATGGAAGAGATCGAAAGAGAATATAAAGAGAAGAACAAGCTTACCGATACGGAGAATACACTTCTGGTAAGAAACTGGCAGGATATCCTTGCTGTTTATATTTACGAAAAGAGCAAAGCAGGAGCAACGTCATTTACATTGGATGCATCCTGCAAGGATGATCTGGCAAGGATCTTTGCGGAGATGAACCCCATCGTCAGGGACAAGCAGGATATTACCAAGATATCCTACGGAAATCGTAAGATCAACTACTACATCAAGAAGAACAATATTGCAAAGGAAGACAGAAGCGTCCTTAAGAAATATGTGGAAACAGACTGTAAGCTTCTCTGTGCGGTAGTTACCGCATCCAAAGGCTTTGTCCGTGAAAGCGTGGGAGACAATGTTTCTGAGGATCGTGTAGATGTTATCACCGCAGCGTATTCACTGGTTGGTAAGGTCGGATATTTCTGGGGCGGCAAATCTACGGTGATCGGAGAAGATCCAAGTTGGGGCTCCGTTGAGAAGGTATCAGCAGACGGCAGCAGAAGCTCCGGTACGCTCCGTGCATATGGTCTGGACTGCAGCGGCTTTGTTACCTGGGCAGTGATCAATGGATATAAGGATCAGGGAATGCAGGCAGCAGTTGGAGATGGAACCTCTGACCAATGGGAGAAGGCCGGTGTTGTCAGCGAAGCAGATGCACAGCCAGGAGATCTGGTATTCCAGAGAGGACCGGAAGCAGGAAGCAACAACCACGTTGGTATCCTGTGCGGAAAGACGGATTCCGGCGACTGGATTGCAGTACATTGTTCCTCAAGCAAGAATGGTGTAACGGTTGGTGAGGCATACAGTGCAAGCTTCCGTTATATCAGAAAGCCATCCTTCTATCAGGATACAACAGCGGAGGAAAATAAGACCACAGCTACAGAGAATGATGTTCTGACAGAGGAGAGTGCAGAAAAGCTCCTCACGGATGTGGTTAGATCTGATGCACTGAAGGATGCACTGGCATCCGGTGATACTGTTTCCAGTGACCTTCTTGCAGATTTTAAGAATAAGGCTTTGCAGGAGGATGAGGAAGAAGATGAAGTTGAGACGCTGACTCTGGATCAGGAGACCATGGACGATGCAGTGGATACATTTGATGATGATGTAGAAACACTGGAAATGGAAAACTAAGGGACAGCGATTGAAGATAAGGGCAGTCTCCCACGGGAGGCTGCCCTTTCTTACAATCGCTGCTTCAGACATAGGACATGATATTATGAAAAAAAGAAATTTCTGCCCCATAGCAGCCGCAGTGCTTACAGCTGCAGTGATCCTTCAGCCCTTTAGCACTTCGGCAGGGGCACTGGGTCAGATCCGCTCCATAGCAAAGAGCATTATTTCAGGCGAACCAAAGGAAGTAGAGGAACTGCGTCAGATGGAGGTTGCCCAGAGCGAAGAAGGGCATCAGGAATATTATTTCAAACAGCTTACGGAAGAAGAGCAGAGAGTATATCGGGAGCTGCTGAAAGGAATCCGTGCCCGGGAAAAGGAGTTTTATCTGACGATCTCCGATGATGACAGTATTGACAGAAGCTATCATGCAGTATTGAAAGACCACCCGGAGATATTCTGGGTCCACAATCGTGAAAAAATCTACAAAACTACGTATTCAGACAGTGATTACTGCGTTTTTACTCCGGGCTATACTTATACAGACGGCGAGATCGATGAGATACAGACGGCGATGGAGCAGAGCTTTCAGGAGGTCAGAGCCCTGATCCCGGAGGATGCCAGTGACTACGAGAAGGTACGCATTGTTTATACGTATGTTATTGACCATACCCAGTATCAGACCGGGGAGGATGATCAGAGCATAGCAGGTGTTTTCTGGAAAAAATCCGCAGTCTGTGCCGGATATGCAGGAGCTGTCCAGTATCTTCTGGAAAGGCTGGATATTCCCTGTATTTATGTGGACGGAAGCACAAAAGGAAGTACAGAGGGTCATGCATGGGATATTGTAAAAATAGGCCAGGAGTATTATTATGTAGATGCTACCAATGGGGATCAGCCGGATTTTTTAAATGGAGATGCCGCACAGCTGGAAGAACATAAGACGATCATTTACGATTATCTCTGCCCTTTCCCGGAAGAATATGAAAAAACCTATACACCATCGGAAGAACTGACAGTTCCGGCATGTACTGCGAAGGATCTGGATTTTTATGTGCTGAACCAGGGGTACTTTGAAGATTACAGCTGGCAGGACATATATGATTATTGTAAGATGAGACTGGATAATGGTGCGGCTGTAGTGCGTTTCAAGTTTGGCAGTCAGGAGGCTTTTTCCGAAGCCTGTCAGGAACTGCTGGATGATGGTGTGGTACAGAATGTGGCACAGTATTATATGAAACTTCACGGACTTGGTCAGGTGGAGTATCATTATGGAGTGATGGATAATTTTTATACCATATATTTTATTTTCTGAAACATCTTCGGGAAGATTTCCGGAGGTTTTGGAAAGAGAGGAGTAAGTTATGAATATGGATATGTTGTCAAGAGGATTTGACATACTGCAGAGAGCAGGAGGTATGGAACAGATCAGCCAGCTGATGGTGATCGTATATGGAGTGCTCTGCGTTTTCGGGCTTTTGAACTGTATCCTGGGATATCGTATCCTCCGGTTCTGGATGATGATCTTTGGATTTATCATCGGAGCAGGCGCCGGCTTTGGTGTAACCTATATGTCCGGTGTTCAGGATAAAATGGTGATCGCAGGTGCCATGGCGGGACTGGGGATCGTACTGGCTGTTGTTTCGTTTCTGATCTACAGGGCAGGAATCTTTGTACTGGGATTTGGTATCGGAATAACATTGAGTATCTATCTGGTCCATCCGACCAGTTCTTTTTCTTTTTTCCTGTGCATCCTTATCGGCGTGGGACTGGGAGTACTTGCTATGCGTTATGCGAAAGGAGTGATCATTGTCGGAACCAGTATACTGGGTGGTGTTCTGGCAGGATTATCCATTGCAAAGATCGCAGGGCTGGCGCAGTTTCCATATGGCGTCGGTATGGCAGCGGGAATTGCGATCCTTGGTATGCTGATCCAGTTCGCCATCAACAAAGACCGATACGATGAGGAAGATGACGAAGAAGAGGATGACGACGATGGAACTCTGCCGGAGGAGACCAGGAAGCCGGCAGGAAGGGACCGTAGAGGAAACAGTCGTGAATACACCTCTGACCGTAACAGGGACGATCACAGATATACATACGAAAACCGGGCAAACGATGACCGGGAAAGCCGGGGTGAAAGACGTTCCCGCAGACCATCTGACAGAGAAGGACGCAACTCTGACAGACGAGAAAGAAATTATGCAGACAGCCGAAAAAGATCCGGAAGCGAAAGAAACAGCAAAGGCAGTTCCACTGAAAGAAGAAGCACTTCCGGAACCTCCGGCAGAAACAGAACCTCCGACAGAAATTATGCTTCGGATGACAGAAGAGGCCGCAGATACAGCCAGAGCAGCAGCACCAGGGAACGAAGGAATGCAGGAACGGGAAGCAGATCCCGCTATGCAGATCCGGAGGATCATGAAGACTATGATCGTTTTGATGAGTCGGAAAACAGGGATAGCTATGAAGATTTTGAAAAACTGCAGCAGAAAAGACGCCGGATGGATATTGAAAATATGGCGGATTTTGATGAGCAGGAAGAATATGGAAATTACAGGAATGACCCGGATCTGATGAATGATGAGGATCTGGATGAGCTTGATGAGTGGAAAGACAACTGAGAAAAATCCGAGGAGTGACAGAAATGGGAAAAGAAGCCAAAACAAACGCGATGAGAATGCTGGATCGAAAAAAAGTAAAATATGAAGCAATCGCATATGACTGTGGAGAGTTCATAGATGGGATCCACTGTGCAGACATCGCAGGAGCCCCTCATGATCAGTCCTTTAAGACCCTGGTCATGGAAGGGAAAAGCGGCGGCTACTATGTGTTTGTAGTTCCGATCGAGAAAGAGGTGGACCGTAAGGCAGCCGCAAAGTCTGTAGGCGAAAAAACAGTAGATATGATCCATGTAAAGGATCTTACAAAGATCACGGGCTATATCCGCGGAGGCTGCAGCCCTCTTGGAATGAAAAAAAATTATCCGGTGGTGTTTGACCAGTCTGCCGAAAACTTTGATGAGATCTATGTAAGTGGTGGAAGAGTAGGCCTTACCCTGAAGGTACCGCTTAAAGATCTTCTGGATGTAACACAGGGCAAGCTTGCTCCGATCACCATGGAGTAAGCGCATATAAAACAGATAAAAAAACTCCCCTGACTGCCTGTAAAAGGCGGAAGCAGGGGAGATTTTTTGTTACAGAAGCATGGGATTTAGTTATCCTGTGCGTCCTCTTCGTTAACCTGGAATACGTGACGCTTCTTGGCCATTTCGTCGCTGGCAAGATACTCGTCGTAAGTGGTGATCTTGTCTACCAGCTTGCCGTTAGGAAGGATCTCCATGATGCGGTTTGCAGTTGTCTGTACAAACTGGTGATCGTGTGAGGTGAAAAGGATCACTCCCGGGAATTTGATCAGTCCGTTGTTCAGTGCTGTGATAGACTCCATATCCAGATGGTTGGTTGGCTCATCCAGGATCAGGATATTGGCACCGGAGATCATCATCTTGGAAAGAAGACAGCGAACTTTTTCACCACCGGAAAGAACGCTGACACGTTTTACACCATCCTCACCAGGGAAAAGCATACGGCCAAGGAATCCACGGACGTAGGTTGCGTCCTTGATCTCGGAGTACTGTGTCAGCCAGTCGGTGATAGTAAGGTCATTATCGAATTCCTGTGTGTTATCCTTCGGGAAATATGCCTGGGAAGTGGTAACGCCCCATTTGTAATTTCCTTCATCCGGCTCCATTTCACCTGTAAGGATCTTGAAGAAGGTTGTGATGGCCTGCTCGTTGGCGCCCACAAAGGCAACCTTATCTTCACGACCAAGAGTGAAGGAAATGTTGTCCAGAACCTTTACTCCATCAATGGTCTTGGACAGATTTTCCACCATGAGGACCTCGTTTCCGATCTCACGGTTCGGGCGGAAGTCGATGTATGGATATTTACGGCTGGAAGGACGCATGTCATCCAGCTGGATCTTTTCCAGGGCACGCTTTCTGGAAGTCGCCTGCTTGGATTTGGAAGCATTGGCGCTGAAACGGGAGATGAACTCCTGGAGCTCTTTGATCTTCTCCTCTTTCTTTTTGTTGGCCTCTTTCATCTGCTTGATCAGAAGCTGGCTGGATTCAAACCAGAAGTCGTAGTTTCCGGCATAAAGCTGGATCTTGCCATAATCGATATCAGCAGTATGTGTGCAGACCTTGTTCAGGAAATAACGGTCATGGGATACTACGATAACTGTATTGTCAAAATTGATCAGGAACTCCTCCAGCCATTCGATAGCAGGAAGATCCAGGTGGTTGGTCGGCTCATCAAGAAGAAGGATATCAGGATTTCCGAAAAGAGCCTGTGCAAGAAGAACCTTGACTTTCATACTACCGGTAAGGTCTGCCATCTGTGTATAGTGGAACTCGGTGTCGACTCCGAGACCGTTGAGAAGAGTAGCAGCATCGGACTCTGCTTCCCATCCGTTCATTTCTGCAAACTCACCCTCAAGCTCGCTGGCACGGATGCCATCTTCGTCTGTGAAATCTTCCTTTGCGTAAATGGCTTCTTTCTCTTTCATGATCTGATAGAGTCTTTCATTACCCATGATGACAGTATCCAGAACCGGATAAGCATCATATTTGAAGTGATCCTGCTGCAGGAAAGAAAGTCTCTGACCGGGGGTGATCACAATGTCGCCCTTGGTAGGCTCAAGCTGACCGGAAAGGATTTTGAGGAATGTAGATTTTCCTGCGCCGTTGGCGCCGATCAATCCATAACAGTTACCCTCTGTAAATTTGATGTTAACGTCTTCAAACAGCGCTTTTTTTCCAACGCGCAGTGTGATGTTATTTGCTGAAATCATATCATACCTCTTTTTTCATTAAATAAATATCGTTTCAATTACATACGAAAGCATTACAATCGTTTCCTATTGTACCGTAAACTGAAAAATTTGCAAGCTGTATTTTCCTTTTTTCGGCTAAATAAAGGAAAAACAGGGGATTACTATGAATCACAGGAAAATAATAACCTTTTATTATATAAAAAAATGGGTTATACTGTCGTATGTGGTAATGAAGTATTCCGGGGATATGGATATCCGGCTCTCTGGCACATCAGAAACACCCAGGAACGTGGCAGATCGGATGGAATGCGGAAACTATCATAAATCAGCAGCTTAGTTGAACAGAAGAGAGGTTAAAAATGTTTATCACCAGAGAAAGCGATTATGCGATGCGGGTTATCCGCGCATTGATGTGGAAGCCGCGTTTGAGCGTCAGCGAGATCTGTGAGAGGGAATCGATCACAGCACCCTTTGCATACAAGATACTGAAGAAGCTTCAGAATGCAGGGCTCGTGGAAGGATACCGCGGAGTTCATGGCGGTTACGCGCTGAAGAGAGATCCGGAAGAACTGTCATTATATGAGATATACAGTGCGATCGATCCGGATATGTCCATCATTGAGTGCCTGAACGGCACATATCAGTGTCCAAGGAACGGACAGGACGGAGTTCCCTGCCATGCACATGATGAGCTTCAGGAGATCCAGGATCAGCTGTGGACAATGCTCCGTCGGAAATCCATGAAGGATCTTTTCGGAAAAGAGGAGAAGTGATTCCCGGATGTGAGTTGGGATAAGCGTATGAGATGATAAGGAGAGCAGTTTGGAGAGGAAAAATTCCGAACAGCTCTTTTTTATTTGTGAAAAAGATAACGGCGTTTGTACAGGATAATATACAAAAAACAATGAAAGAAAATGGACATAACTGGGAATCTATGATATAATAACCAATGGAATTTTAGGCCTTCATAAGCCTAAATAATATATTTTTTAACAAACCTTTAAGGAGGAAAAAACAATGGCAAGAAAGATGAAAACCATGGATGGTAACCATGCAGCCGCTCATGCATCATACGCTTTTTCTGATGTAGCTGCTATTTACCCGATTACCCCTTCATCTGTAATGGCTGAGGCTACAGACGAGTGGGCAACTCAGGGAAGAAAGAACATCTTTGGACAGGAAGTACAGGTTACAGAGATGCAGTCTGAGGCAGGTGCAGCAGGTGCCGTTCACGGTTCTCTGGCAGCAGGTGCCCTGACTACAACCTACACAGCTTCCCAGGGTCTTCTGCTTATGATCCCGAACCTTTACAAGATCGCTGGTGAGCAGCTTCCGGGAGTTATCAACGTATCTGCCCGTGCACTTGCTTCCCACGCACTTTGTATTTTCGGTGACCATTCCGACGTTATGGCCTGTCGTCAGACTGGATGTGCAATGCTTTGTGAGTCTTCTGTACAGGAGGTTATGGACCTTACACCGGTTGCTCATCTTGCAGCAATCAAAGGAAAAGTTCCATTCATCAACTTCTTCGACGGATTCCGTACATCTCATGAGATCCAGAAGATCGAGACATGGGACTATGAAGATCTGAAAGATATGGCAGATATGGACGCAATCGCAGAGTTCCGTAACCGTGCTCTGAACCCGAACCATCCATGTCAGAGAGGTTCCGCTCAGAACCCGGATATCTTCTTCCAGGCAAGAGAGGCATGTAATCCATATTATGACGCTCTTCCGGCAGTTGTTCAGGAGTACATGGACAAAGTTAACGAGAAGATCGGAACAGACTACAAACTGTTCAACTACTACGGAGCTGCTGACGCTGAGCACATCATCGTAGCTATGGGTTCCGTAAACGATACCATCGAGGAGACCATCGATTACCTTATGGCAGCTGGCAAGAAAGTCGGTGTTGTTAAAGTTCGTCTTTACAGACCATTCTGTGCACAGGCTCTTATCGATGCAATCCCGGATACAGTTAAGCAGATCTCTGTTCTTGACAGAACAAAAGAGCCAGGAGCTCTTGGCGAGCCTCTGTATCTTGATGTTGTTGCAGCTCTTCGCGACAGCAAGTTCAGCGATGTTAAGATCTTTACAGGACGTTACGGACTTGGTTCCAAAGATACAACACCTGCACAGATCGTAGCAGTATATGAGAACACTGAGAAAGAGAAATTCACAATCGGTATCGTTGATGATGTTACAAACCTTTCTCTTGAGACAGGCGCACCACTTGTTACAACACCAGAGGGAACAACAAACTGCAAGTTCTGGGGACTTGGAGCTGATGGTACTGTAGGTGCTAACAAGAACTCCATCAAGATCATCGGTGATAACACAGACATGTACGCTCAGGCTTACTTCGATTATGACTCCAAGAAGTCCGGCGGTGTAACGATGTCTCACCTGCGTTTCGGAAAGAAACCGATCAAATCCACCTACCTGATCCACAAAGCAAACTTTGTTGCATGTCATAATCCTTCCTATGTGAACAAATATCACATGGTAGAGGAGCTGGTAGACGGAGGAACCTTCCTTCTGAACTGTCCATGGGATGAAGCAGGACTGGAAGAGCATCTGCCAGGTCAGGTAAAAGCATTCATCGCAAACCATAACATCAAATTCTATGTGATCGACGGCGTTAAGATCGGTATCGAGACCGGCATGGGACCGACCCGTATCAACACCATTCTTCAGTCTGCATTCTTCAAGCTTGCGAAGATCATTCCGGAAGAAAAAGCCATCGAACTCATGAAAGCAGCAGCAAAAGCTACCTATGGCCGTAAAGGTGATGATGTCGTAGCAAAGAACTGGGCAGCAATCGATGAGGGTGCAAAACAGATCAAAGAAGTTGCAGTTCCGGAAAGCTGGAAAAATGCAGCAGACGAAGGTCTGACCACAACTCATGCAGAGAGCGGCCGCGCTGACGCTGTTAAATTCGTAAATACCATCCAGGCAAAAGTAACTTCCCAGGAAGGAAACAACCTGCCTGTATCCGCATTTGCAG
>ENA-OPXX01002232-OPXX01002232.1-human-gut-metagenome-genome-assembly--contig:-NODE-2232-length-11163-cov-2.479654_pt1 | contig 11163 bp, 10 predicted proteins | sample MGYA00241771_ERZ502046 | MGnify/ENA primary metagenome ERZ502046 (study PRJEB25962, sample SAMEA2042006) | human gut metagenome | biome: human gut; feature: human-associated habitat; material: faeces...
GGGCGGCTCTTTCTCTTTGATCGGCTCGCCCGTCAGCCACGTCAGCCAACATTCCCGGCAGCTCACGCCGTCGCAGTGGGCGGGGATAGTTGGCGGACAGGGCGCGGAGATGATGTCCGCGATCTCGCCCGCCGTGGCCTCCGGGGCCTTGAGCAGTTCAAGTCCTGTCATGCTGCGCCTCCCGGTACTTCTTCACCGCGTGGTTCATGGTGTAGAGGCGGTTCAACTCCCCGAGCAGCCGCTCATACTCCCGCTGCATCGTCTCCCTCGCGTGGCCCGTCAGCTTGCCCATCTGCCCGTCGACGTCGACCGCCATGCGGAACACGTTGCGGTAGATCGTGCAGTCGTTCTCCGGGCACTCGCCGAGAAGCGCCGTCCCGAGCTGGTGGAGCTCCTCCAGCCGATGCGCCGGGATGCGCTCTGTCTCGTGCTGGAAGCCGTTGAACAGCTCGCCGCCGTCCTTGGTGTGTTCGTCCACCTCCCGCGGCAGGTGCCGCAGCCGGGAGAGGTCTTCAAAGCTCACGCCCTCCAGCACCGTCTCCCACGCTGCGCCCGCCTCGGCGATCTGCGCCGCATAGTGCTCGCACTCGTTCTCCTGCAGGATCTGTCCGTCCCGCAGCGCCGCAAGGTAGGCCAGCGCCTCATGCCCGCCAAGCAGGGCGGTTACGGTGTCCTCAGCGCGCCTCACGCCCTCGATGTGCTCCTGCAGCGCTCGCTCGCTCCGCTCCCGGATGCGTAGGTCTTGTGCCTCCGCGTCCTCGTAGAGCTGTCCCAGCGGGCACTTCGCGCAAATGGCGTCCAGCTCCTCCTGCGTGTGTCCGGCCCGGTTCTTGCACCGTTCGTCGCACACGAACGCCAGCAGCTCTTCGGGGTTGCGCGGCATGGGGCCGTCCAGCCGTCCCGCGCCGAAAGTGTCCGGGTCGGTGATGACCTCGCTCTCCGGCAGGAAGCCGATCTGATGCAGCGCCATCTTGAAGCCGTAAAGCTCGTGCGCGGCGGTGCGCGGGTCGGTGTCGGGGTAGTGCTTGCTCTTGACCTGCGTGGCAAGGCGGCGCGTCCAGCCCTCGATCAGGGCGGTGGGCTCCACCGCCTCCTCGGTATAGCTCTCATTCGTTTCCACGGCGGCGGTGTAGGTGGGCGGCTCGTCCGTGATGTCCTCCTCGGACTCCAGCCCCCGTGCCAGCTCCACGGCCACCTCCAGCGTGTCCGCGTCGTCGTACTCCATCGCGCCCCGGTCGATGTCCAGATTGCCCGTGTAGACCTCCGCGTCGATCACGCCGTACTCTCCGAGGGCCGTGCCCTCGTACTCGCGCTTCTCGCGGTCGTTGAACTTGACCACGAGGAAGCCGTTGATCTTCTTGATCTTTCTCATGCTGCCGTCATTCCTTTCTGCCCTGCCATCTTCAGACCGGGTGGGGCAGTTCCCGGTGACGCCCTTCCGGGCGTTTCGGCTTAGTGGTGGGTCGCTTCAAAGTTCTCGATCGCCCAGCGGTTGCCCGTGGCGTACACGGCCCGCCGCGGCATGGCCGCCAGTGCCTCCATCATGCCGCACCTCGGGCAGATGTCTGTCTGGTTGTCCACTCGCGACAGCGCGGGCGGCTCGTCGTATGCCCGCCCACACAGCGGACAGATGTGCGGTTGCTCCTTCATGCTGCTGCTCCTTCCTGCAAAGCTCATCCGGCCAGTGGCGGGATGACGCGGATCGTGTCGTAGTACTTGTTCAGAATGATTAGCTCGCCGTTTGCTTTCTGCTTCACGACCAGCCAGTTCTCCGGGGCGAGGCCCGCTTGCCCGAGCCGGATCTTCTGCTTGCGGGTGGGCTTCTTGCCGCGTCTCATGATCTGCCTCCTTTCCTTTTCTCGGCGTTTGTGGTAGAGTAAAAGTGAACGGCGAGGGTCGCTGAGAAATGAGAATCAGAACGACTTCCTCTAAAAGGATCTGCGGTGCGCCAACACCTGCCGATTCCAACCGCGCAAGCTCTCTCGACTTCTTTCGCTATGCTTCGGTTTGTAAACTTTCGAAGCATCGGTGCTGCTCTTGCGGTACTCCCATACGGCGGCGAGGCGTCCGCCGTGTGGTGCTTTGCCCAATTTGTAACGCCGGGAATGAATTGAAGTAAGGGGGGAAGACCCTCGCCGCTCGCTTTTACTCTACCGTTCGCCGATTTGCTATTTCATTTTCGGTCGGGGTGTGCTATGATTTATTTTGCTTTATACTTAAATCAGATTACACCCCTATTATAGTCTCCGTTCGGCTACTTGTCAAGCGGAAAGTCTCTGAAAATCTACTTTTTTGACGGGAGGCATTTTATGTCCGAATTAGTTGATAGAATTGAACAGGCCATAAAGGAAAAGGGCAGTAATTTCAAGCGCGTCGAGCGTGAGTGTGGTCTCGGAAATGGTACTATAAAGCGGTGGGGTGAACAGAGCCCCCGCCTCGACAAGCTCGTCCTTGTCTCCGAATATCTACAAATCTCTCTGGACTATCTCGTCTTTGGGCGTAGCTGTTCGGAGACTGCACAGGAGAATGACCGCAATGCGGCTTTCGAGCACCTCAAGCAAGAACAAGGTCTGACCTGCGACGGTTCGCCGTTGGAGGACGAGGAGGCTGATCTGATCGCCATGTATCGCCTCTTGCCGGAGGAGCAACAGGAGGACATTTTTGACCTCGTTCATCTCAAATATCGAAAGCACGTCGAACGGAAAAAAGAGTCTATTTACTGGACGTATCACGACGGCAGCTCCGCAACAAAAAGCGGCCCCCCCGAGGACGCTGAAGCCCAAGGTGGAACCGCTTGATTTTTCGCGCTGTTTTGATTTAGTTGTAAATCTGTTTTCTGTAGAATTGAAAAACGCCCGCGCCGCACTCGCAAAACGCCCGAAACCATTGAAAGCAGGGCAATTCTACAGCTTTTCGCAGTTTTGACTGAAATGTAGAATTGCTCGCCGCTTGTTTTGGCCCGGTTCGCCGCCTCGCCGCGCACGCCTCGCACGGCCAGCGCACGCCCTAATCCCCGCCGATCCGCGCCGAAAAGCCCCGTTTTCCCCAAAACTCGCACGCTCTAACGCTCCGTTAGCACGCTTGCCCCTCTTGCAATCCGCCGCCGCGTCTGCTACAATAGCAGCATGAGCCGCGAAGCTCTCGTCCTCTTGGTCTGCTGCTGTGACTTCCGGGACAGGGCCGAGCGGCTCATACCATCTAAAAGCCTCAGAAATGCCGTTATACGGGCGTTTCCGGGGCTTCTTTGTATTCTGCGTATGTGTGCGCCTCGCCGCGCCGCCGCCGTTGTGCGGCCTCGTGGGCGTGAAAAAAGCGCCGACCGCCGCCGACGCATCCTCATCTCAAGATTGTTGATAATTCGCGCCTCCGTCCCGCGCCGAAAGTCGCCGTTTCCCGCGTATTTCAAGGGTTTTCCCGCCGTCTCCCTCCTCTTCCCGCCTTATCCCGCATTTCTCAAATATCCTGTCTCCCCACATCACCAGTTCATCCAGATCGCGCAGCAAGAGATTCTTCCGCCGGGTGTGGGCAAACTCCCGGCTCAGCAGGTCAAAATCAATTTTGCTGATGTCAAACTGCCGGGAAGGTACAGCCTCCTGATCCGGCTTTTCCACATGGATGTACTCGTTGACGATGCCGTTGATCTGCACCATCAGGTCCGTGTTATCTGCGTGTTTCCGCTTCTGCTGCAAGCCCTCGCAGATGGCGAGAATTGCGTTTTTCCGGGCGCGCACAGTATCGTCCACATCGTCACGGTCTGCGTAGCGGAACAGCCGCGCCAGTTCAGACGCATAGGTCTGAAAGGTTTTCTTGGTTTCCAATGTCTCGCACATTGCGTTGACCGCATCCTGTACAAGGCTCATCTTTTCAAAGTCCTGTGCGTCCACCAGTTCCTGCAGCTGGAACCCATGTTCTGCCAGAAAACCGTCCGTTTCTCCGATGACCGTACGGATACGCTGAATCAGCTCCGTTTTGTCCACCGTTGGGTCAATGCCCGCCGGGCTGTTCTTGCTGACCGTATAATCTGCCAGAGCCTTGCGCAGCGCCTTTACGATACCAATATAGTCCACAATCAGGCCGTTGCTCTTGCCCTCCGAAACACGGTTTGCACGAGCAATAGTCTGCATCAGGGTATGGGCTTTCAACGGCTTGTCCAGATACAGACAGGACAGACACTTTACATCAAAGCCCGTCAGCCACATGGCACAGACGAACACCACCCTGAACGGATTCTTGCTGTCCTTGAATTCTTTATCCAGCTCCCGCTTTTCCATTTTGGCACGGTGCGGCAGAATATCCAGCCCCCACTTTTTGAAGGTCTGCACCTCGTTCTGCTCCTGACTAATCACCACTGCCATTTCGGTTTCTCTCATCCATGCCAGTTTGCGGGCAAGCTCCTGTGCTTCCTGCTGGGTCGCTGTGCCCTGCCGGGCTTCCAGCTCCCTGATCTTTGCCTGCCAGCATTCCTGCACATAGTTGTACATCCGCACACAGGTGACCTTATTCAGGCAGACAAACATCGCCTTGCCGCTGGTCCAAAGGTCAGAGTAATGCTCCACAAAATCCTTTGCAATGGAGCGCAGCCGTTCATCTGCGGTGAGAATATGGATTTCCTTGGCAAATTCTCGTTCCAGCTTTTCCTCCTGCGAGGGATCAAGGTCGGCTGCTTCAATGGCATCCAGAATCCGCCCGGTGATCTCCGGCTTGTCCAACTGGGCGATCTTATCCGCACGGTTTTCATAATACAGCGGCACCGTTGCGCCGTCCTCCACCGCCCGCTTGAAATCATACACCGACAGATACCCGCCAAAGGTTCGCTCGGTGATATGATCATCTGCCAGAAGCGGCGTACCGGTAAAGCCGATGCGGGACGCCGTGGGCAGCAGGTGCATCATGTTGTCTGCAAAAACGCCGTACTGGCTACGGTAGGCTTCATCCGACAAAATCAGAATGTCGTGATCCGGGTAGATGGGCGGCTCCTTGGGCAGGTTGAACTTCTGGATCAGGGTAAACACAAAGCTGGGGTTGCCCTGTAGCTTTTTTACAAGGTCTGCACCGCTGGATGCAATGAACTGTGAAGCCTTTGTCTTGCCCAGCAGACCGCAGTTTTCAAAGGTATCGCTGATCTGCCGGTTCAGCTCGTCACGGTCGGTCAGAACCACAATGGTGGGCGAGCCTGCAAACTTGCGCCGGATCTTCTGCGCCAGAAAGACCATCGAATAACTCTTGCCAGACCCCTGCGTGTGCCAGAACACACCCAGCCTGCCGTCTTTCAGCTTGCGGCTCTCGTAAGCACTGACGGCCTCGTTGACGCCGAGATACTGGTGGTTGCGGGCCAGAATCTTGGTGGTGCGCCCACCGGAATGGTCGTAAAGGATGAAGTTTTCCAGCAGATCGAGGAAGGTCTTTTTCTCGCAGATGCCCCGCAGCATGGTTTCCAGTTCCACGCTGCCTACATCGCTTTCCTTCAGACGCTTCCATTCGTGGAAAAACTCGTACTTGCTGCCAAGCGTACCCACCTTGGCTTCCAATCCATTGGACAGCATAAGAAAGGCATTGTAATAGAACAACTGCGGAATGGTATCGAGGTAATCCCGATAGTTGTCTAGGTAGGCGTTCTGCACATCCACGGTGGGCTTTTTCAGCTCGATGAACAGCAGCGGAATGCCATTGACAAAGCCCACAATGTCTGTACGGCGGCGGTACAGCTGCGAGTGGATCTTCATTTCTTTTACGGCGAGGAAATGATTGTTTTCCGGGTTTTTGAAGTCGATCACCGCCGCACTCCGCGTTTCGGTGCGTCCATCCGGTCGCTTGACCGTCACCGGGATGCCATCCCGCAGCAGAAAATACTTTTCCTCATTGATCTGCATCAGGGATGCGGTGGAAACGTGCGCCGTAAATTTCTTCTGCACCTCGTCCAGCTGGTTCGGGGTGAGCCACGGGTTCAGCCGCAAAAGCGCCTGCCGAAAATACCGGGTCAGCAGCACTTCCCCATAGCTGGTGCGGCCCAACGTCCCATCCGGCCCCAGCTTTTCGGAGTTGTAAGCCAGCACGACCTCCCAGCCCAGAACATTTTGCAACAAATTGCCTGCGCTGTTCTGGACAAGGACATTTTCGGAGTATTCGCGGCTCATAGGATCACCTCTTCATCGTAATTTCAACGATTCGTTTTTATTACATCTGCAATTTCTTTAGCAATATCCTCCACGGTATCGATTGCCGTATTTCTTGCTAATTTATCTGCCAAAGAAGGACTATAATCTATAACTTCCTTCTTCGTAATATTATGCCAAATGGGGAGTATGATTTGCTCACCTGATACAGCCTTTGTTATAATGCCGTCCAACTCATAATTTGTCCAGCCCTTTTTTATGAAATCACGTGATACCACAACGATTCCAAATCGACTATTTGCTAATCCCTTATCAATTTTTCTTCTCAGACTATCTCCTATTCTCATTTCAAATTCGTCATACCAAACTTTTATACCAAGATTTTTAAGTGCATTTGCAAGTGGCCTGACAACCTCATCTTTATCTTCAGATGCATGAGAAATAAAAACGTCATACTCTGGTTCAATTCCAGCGTCTTCATTCATAATCAAGCCGTTATTATGGACAAGCGATGGAACCTCTGCAAGCGGACGATTTTCTATTTGCGGTAACGGTGCTGGTAAAACCCGAACTGAACTTTGAACTCTTCCACCCAACCCCGCCAAATCGATTGCAACATACCAATGCGCTGAGTGCGTCGTCTGCAATCTAACTGGTGATTTCTTTGCAAGCCCTCCAATATATCGATGATTTCGTCCATTTCTGTAATTGTTGAAATTGCTACTGTCCATCAATCGGACATTTGCAGCATTTCCCTTTAAAATAATTTCTACAACACGGCCCTTATCCAGTTGCCCCAAATCGTATTTTGTAAATTGCATTGTGTGCCTCTTTTCATTTTCTAATCATTTGTTCATTAAAAGCTTTTTCACCTATTTTAGCAATACAATGGAGTCTCAATCCTCGTTCATACTGTCCTAGGAGTGTGTACAGCGTACTATCTGATGCCTCTGAAAACGGCACCCAATTTGTCGCACCCTGCGCCATTTCCAAGGCCGAAATTTCCATCAGCGCACTCATTTTTGCATCTCGCAACGCTTCGATCATTCCATCTCTGGTCGGATTCTTCATTTGAGCACGAAGTTTTTGAATTTTATTCATCGCATCTTTTACGTCCTTAAGATCATTTGCTTCGGAACAATATTTATTAAGCGGATTTGACATATTATGAACACCCCTTTCATCAAAGCTCATGAAATTAATTTTATTACTGTCCTATTTTTAACAGCAACGGCAATAACGCAACGCCTACATCACAACTCTTATCTGCCAGCCACGTCAAAACAGGCTTTACTTTTTCCCACTTTGACTTTTTGCTGTCTTTGGACTTTACCACTTCTTCAATCTCAGAGATTTTATCCAGCACTTCCTGTGTCTGTTCATTCGTGAGTGAAGTCATTTCTTCTACTTCTTTGCGTACCTGCTCAAACGTAACATTCACATTCACGCTGTTGGTCACGTTGACGACCTGAGAATTAGAAACTTCCGGCTTGGGCAACTGTACCGCATTCATCTGGTATTTGTACGTTTCCAGCTTTGCCTTCATCATTTCCAGATTTTCGGTCACACAATTCGGATGTTCTACCAGATGTCCATAAAAGACCATTTTCGCATTTTTATCATTGTACCACAGACCATCATACCATTGCTTTACACATGCTTGGTATTTTCCGTCTATTTCTCTATGTAACTTCAATCGTTCCTCGTTGCTTGTAGTTTTTGCCTTTTCAATCCTAGTAATGTCATTACATACCATATTATAAAATTCTTTTGGCATATCCATAGTGTCACACCTCCACTTCTCCGCTCATCAATTTGGGCAGCAATCTATCCCGTGCTTCTCGCAATTTACGATTTTGATTCTCTAACAGAAGTCGCTTATCAAAAAGTATCATGAACGGTTTATAGAATCCTTCTGGTGAAGTCAAAAGATAAATTGAATCCAAATGTTTTTTTCCCAAATGCGCTACCGTTGCACCTACAACTGTCCGCTCAAAAAATTTGATTGGCTCATAGATTGCCTGCAACAGCCAGCCTTTTATCTCTGTGTTTTTAGGTCGTATACAACACACTCGCTGAACGAGATATGCCGTATTACCCGCCCAAGCATTGATATGAAATTCTCCATCCATTCCAACAATAATTTCGCCGTTTTGAACTAAGTAATTTTCACTCACATGCTCTGTCGTGTAATCCATTGTTTCTGCTTGTGGAATGTTGCGAATACGAATTATTGGTGTTCCATTTTTGTCCGCATTAAACAATGTACCATCAAAAGCATACCCATACTGAATCTCTGCTATATCCACCAACCGCTCTTTTTTCCACCCCTCCGGCACGCCATCCACAATTTTCGTGTTTTCATGCCCCGGAAAGTGTAAATCCACAAACCACTCTTTATAAAGCCGCTGGGCTGCTTCTTCCAGCAATTTGATTTGTTTCTGGTTGTTTTCAATCAGGTCATCATAAGCAGAGAGAATATCTGCAATGCGGTGCTGAATATCCAAATCGGGTGCTTTAATCTCGATATTTTCACATTCTGGAACTCGTAAATGTGCAACTGTAGAACCAACGCCTTTTGATATAATTGCCTGCTTGTTATCATGCCACAAAAGCGAATACATCAAAAATCTTCCATCGCATATCTTATCATTTGCACGGAACAAAACCAAACGCTGTCCGAGAAAATAGTTTTTTTCTTCACGAACTAGTCCTGCTTCTCCTAGTGGCGCTTCTCTTGTGAAAATCACATCTCCTTTTTGGAGCTTCCCACGGCGCGTCCATTTTTCATAAACTTCCTTTGTCACGCAATTCAGATTTTCAAGATTTATTTTTCCCTCTCTGATATCACTGGTACGAAGCATTTTATACGGAGTAGGCGCATCGCTTGTAGGTGCAGTTTTATTTACGCAGTCAACTATTTCAGAGCAAAGTTGTTTTAGTTTATATGTTTCCCTCTTCATACCCCCATCTCCTCCAGATTCTTCGAGATGGTTTCCATCAGGCGGTTGGACTCTGCCTGCAATTCCAGCAGTTCCTTGTGGATCTCTTTCATCCGCTGGGCAAAATCCACGCCGTCATCCTCCACGGGTGCAACGCCCACATAGGCACCGGGCGTCAGGGATGCGCCTTTCTCGTTGAGGATGGTGTCGCGGCTGGCCACCTTGCACAGACCGGGAATGTCCTGATAAACGCCCTCGCCAAACTTTTCGGTGAGCCAGACGGCCTCCTTGGCAACGGTCAGCTTCTCGTTGAGGGCTTCCAGTTCCTTGTCGAACTTTTCCTGCGTGGTCTTGCGCTCTTTGCGGGGTGCTGCCTCCACAGCGGCTTTGGCTTCTTCCCGCTTGGCCTGCACGTTTTGTTCCAGTACGGTCTGAATCTCTGCAAAGGCGCGGTCATCCGCCAGTTCTGCGTGATACTCCGCCAAAAGCCCCTTGTACTTGTCCACCTCGCCACGATAGAGCCAGACAATGGCGTTGAGGTTCTTCAGCTGCCAGTCACTCCACTCGTTCTGAGTGCGGTCCACCACGGTATAATAGTTGCGGGCATCGATGAACAATACGGTGTCCAGCAGATGTTCCGGTTTGCCCTTATCCAGAAACCACAGCGAACAGGGCAGGCTCTTGGTGTAGAAGAAATTGTTGCCCACGCTCATCATCACGTCCACATGGCCGGTCTGGATAAGTTTTTCACGGATGTCCTTGTCTTTGCCCTGACTGTCGGTAGCCGAGGACGCCATCACAAAACCCGCACGGCCATGCTCGTTCAGGTAGGAGTAGAAATAGGACACCCACAGATAGTTTGCGTTGCCGATCTCCTTAGCCTTGTTCACACCGGGCAGGCCAAAGGGCAACCGCCCGGCACTCTGCGCCGACTCCGACTTAACCTTATCCACGTTAAACGGTGGATTTGCCATCACATAGTCGCAACAGCCGTTCAGGTTGTGGGCATCGTGATAAAAGGTATTGGCTTCATCGCCGGACTTGATCACGCCGGTCAGGCCATGCACGGCCATGTTCATCAGGCAGAGTTTGGCGTTGTACTCCACCTTTTCCTGTCCGTAGAACGTCATGGTGTTGTTGGCAATCATGCCCGCATGGTTTACAAAGTCGCCGGTCTGCACAAACATACCGCCGCTGCCGCAAGCCGGGTCCAGCAGAACACCGTGGGCAGGCTCCAGCACATTGACGATCATCTTCACCAGCGATTTCGGCGTAAAGAACACGCCGTCATCCTGTGCCACGTTCTTGGCAAACTTATTCAAAAAGTACTCGTAGATACGGCCGATCACATCGCCGCCCACATCGTCCAACGCATCATTGTTGAAGATGCGCAGCAGTTCCCCCAGCAGTTCATCCGAGAAGATGGTGTAGTCCTTCGGCAGAACGCCCTGCAGCTGCTCGCTCTGCTGCTCCACCAGTTCCATGGCGTTGTTCACCACTTCGCCCAGACTGTTCAGAGGATTGTCCTCGATGCCGGTCAGCCCCTGCTCCGGGATGTTGGCGGGCAAATTGACTAAGTAATTGTACTGCGCTTCCCTGGGCAGAAACAGTGCACTCTTCTCGGCAAAGTCGCTTTGCTCCACCGGCAGCACCCGGCCACCGCGCATGGGACGGTCTTTCAGAATCTCCCGCTCCACCAGTTTGAAGCGGCTGTACGCATACCGCAGAAAAATCAGTCCCAGTACCGGCATACAGTATTGGTTCGAGGTGAGTTTAGAGCCTGCACGCAGCAGATCTGCCGACTCCCACAGGTCAGCTTCCAGTTTTTTGACGTTCACGTTGTTGGCCACGAGGGGATTCCTCCTGTTGTTTGGATTTTCATTTTCTATTGTATCACATTTTTCTGCAATGTTCATCTTTAATCATTGCTATTTTCTTTTTTAACTGGAAAAAGTTGTTTACCAATGGCTGACAATGTGTTAGAGCCATAGACTTTCTCATTTGGAGACACTAATCCTGCATCCAACGGATGCAGTTCAAGGGTTTGGGTGTCCCCAACAAGCATTTTGCAACGCAAATGGTGTTTGTATAGACAGACACATTGCTTG
>ENA-OPXX01002239-OPXX01002239.1-human-gut-metagenome-genome-assembly--contig:-NODE-2239-length-11109-cov-4.842320_pt1 | contig 11109 bp, 9 predicted proteins | sample MGYA00241771_ERZ502046 | MGnify/ENA primary metagenome ERZ502046 (study PRJEB25962, sample SAMEA2042006) | human gut metagenome | biome: human gut; feature: human-associated habitat; material: faeces...
AGCAAGACTTATCAGCGAGGAAGCCATTGGAACATTTCATTCAAGCAAATCTGGTCAATCTCTGAATACGTCAACATCCGCTCTTTTGAAATCTGTTTCAATTCCTTTGCCTGCTTCATGGACGGTGAGAAGGGGATTTTGAACCGACAGCCCCATTGTTGTGCGTGGAAACAAAATAACAATTTGTCATAAAGCTATTCAGAGAAAGGAAACAGAAACATGATTATTTTGTCATAAAAAATTATCAGGATATGAGCCGCAACGCTGCCAACATCATCTCCGCACAGGTTATTATGAAACCGGATTGTGTTCTTGGACTTGCCACAGGTTCATCACCGGTTGGAACATATAAACAGCTGATTGAATGGTATGAAAAATTGGATTTAATGAACCGGGGGCGGCTTTTGAAAAGGAGACACATTGTGTAGATTTGACAGAAAGCACAATCGAAGCAAATAAACGATTCTTTGCTTCGGAAGAAGAGGTTCCGAAACAGGCATATACGATGGGAATCAAAAATATCATGCAGGCAAAGAAGATTCTCGTGATTGTGAGCGGGGCGGATTATTTATCATTATCTATGTGGCATTAGTGGTCACGTTTGGATTTACTTTATTGGTTACGGATGTAGCGATTATGATCATGACATATTATTCTGTAATTGGTGGTTGGATTACGGAATATCTGGCAGTATATCTGGCTGGACAAGGTGTATATGCGGCAGAGGAAGGATATTTTACTTCTTTCATTACATCAGAAGTATATCCGATTATTTTTATGTTACTATTTCTTGCGATTACAGCATTTATCGTGTACAGCGGTGTAGAAAAAGGAATTGAACGTTTTGCGAGAATTGTGATGCCGGGATTGCTGATCATGATTGTTGGAATTGCAGTATATTCATTGACACTACACTTTAAGGATGGAAATGGTAGCATCCGGACAGGAATTTAGGGACTTATGATCATTCTGGCAGTATATGTTGTTCCGGTTATGATGGCAGTACTCTTTTTACAGTCGGCGGGCATATTTACACTGGTTCGATAGTGCAACTAAATATGATATCTGTGAACTGAGAGCCCGCTATTTGTCGGGCCACCAGTTCGGAGTGTTCGCGGTAAGTAAAGACTGCTGGTATTCCTTTGGAGGAATTCCGGTAGTCTTTTTAAATACGCGGCTAAAATAGAGTGAATCAGAGAATCCTACCATGGAAGCAACATCGGACAGCTTCATGGTATTGGTTGAAATCAACTCTTTTGCTTTTTCTATGCGGAGGTCATTGAGGTAATGCATCGGGGCAGCATCCATTCGTTCTTTGAAAATGTGGGAAAAATATCCGACACTTAATTTACAGTATTTTGCCATTGAGGATACAGTCCAGTCCTTCATATAGTGCTGATTCAGCTGCATTACAAGTCGATCGATAGAAAAATCGTTCTCAGAAGAGGTCAGGAGCTGCTGGCGGGAACGGACAATCATGACTAGCATATGTAAGAAACTGCTAAGTACAATGTCATCATAATATGCTTTTTTTAATTGCAACTCAATAATGGTCTCTTGAAATAATGTCTTTAGCAGCGTATGTTCACCGATATAGCAATTATGAATTTGATATTTTTCAATTAGTTTTTCACAATCACTTCCAGTGAAATGTATCCAGTATATCTCAGGATGCTCATTTGCATAATAAAAGTAAGTTTGCGGTTCGTGAGGGCGGAAGAGCAGGATATTTCCGGCTGTAATGGAGTTCCATTTGCCGTTTAGGAAATAATGCCCGATGCCCTTATAAACATAAATCAGCTGGTAATCCACCCGTCCCAAGGAACGGTCCTGAGAGTAGTCTTTCGTTTTAAAAATCTGCATGCCGCAGCAGTTTACGGCTAATGGTACTGTTTCATCAACAAACCCGATCACACGTCTTTCGTTTCTTAAATGACCTGAAACATTAATCATAATTCGATCCCTTCTTTCTCCATTATTTATAATTCTAATTGAAAAATAGCACATAAAAGCAGAAATGTCCATATAAATAACACAATTAGACATGGAAAATCCTATGAAAATTTATATACTATAACTAAGAAATGAGCAGAATAGAACATAAAGCAGAAGTGCTGAAGTCCAGCTAATAAATGTCAATAGCTAAATGAACAATATCATTTTTCAAAAGATATTGTTTCGTTGGATTTACAGTATTTTATGCGGCAATTTAGGGCAAAGTCAGAGGGTATAAGAGAAACCTTCAAATCAGGTTTCGAAGCAACTAAAGCAGCTGTTTTTTGCGAATTTTATTTTTCAAGCACACTCTAGCGTGTTATTCGGGTATTGCATTCCGGCTCCCAACCAGCTAAAACATAAAACCCTGTCGAATGGACTAATTGACTTCATTGTAGGTATGGGCTGATAAGAATCAGCTTCCCAGGGAGGAATACATTATTTGTCCTATCCTATGGGATGATACCTTATGTTTTATCTGGTGTCTATCAGGAACCGTCAGACATGATCATAATTATGGATAACATCTGATGAAGGAAGAACACCTTCTTCTGTTATCTGATATAGAAACTTATTAATCAAGTAGTCATTCTTGACTACATCATTATTATACTAGGAGGAAGTTACATGAAGAAACAGATTGTATTTCTGATGACAGATACAACAAGAAAAGATATGGTTGGTTGTTACGGGAATCCCAAAATGAAGACACCAAATCTTGACAGACTTGCAGAAGAGGGAATTCGTTATGAGAATGCATATACCTGCCAGCCAGTTTGTGGACCGGCAAGAAGTGCAATTTTTACAGGAACATTTCCGCATAGTAATGGCATGGTAACCAATAGTATTGCAATGGGAGCTAATGTAAAAACGGTTGGACAGAGATTGAGTGATAATGGCATTGAGTGTGGTTATATTGGAAAATGGCACTTGGATGGATCTGATTATTTTGGAACCGGAGAATGTCCGGAAGGATGGAATCCAGATTACTGGTACGATATGAAATGTTATCTGGAGGAATTAAGTGATGAAGACAAGGTGAAATCTAGAGATCCAAAGGAGTCTTATAAGAAAGATTTTTCAGAAACATTCACCTATGCACACAGATGTTCAGATCGTGCAATCAAATATCTGGAAGAGCATAGTAATCAGGACTTCTTTTTGACAGTATCTTATGATGAACCACATGGACCATCTCTTTGTCCGGAACCGTTCAATTATATGTATGATGGATTCAAGTTTGACAGCTGTCCGAACTTTGAGGATGATTTGTCACAGAAACCATTTATGCAGAGACTTTGGGCAGGAAAAAATCTGCATGCTACAGAGGAAGAAATTAATAAGCCATCAGATGGGTTATCCTTGTTCTTAGGATGCAATTCTTTTGTGGATTATGAAATCGGACGTGTACTTGATAAAATTCGTGAAGTTGCTCCGGAGGCGATGGTCATTTTCACATCAGATCACGGAGATATGCTTGGAGCACATCGTTTGTTCTCCAAAAATGCTGCAGCATACAAGGAAGTGGCAAACATCCCATTGATCATAAAGGGTGGGGTGAAAGGACATGTGGAAAAGAGTGTTGCCTCCCACATTGATATTGTTCCAACAATTATGGACTATTTTGGCTTGAAGATTCCAAAACTTCTGGAAGGCAAGAGCATGCTTCCGGAAATCTACGATCCGGAAAAGAAGACAAATGATGTGGTGTTTACGGAATTCACGAGATATGAAATAGATCATGATGGGTTCGGTGGTCTGCAGATTATGAGAGCTGTAATGTCAGAACGTTATAAACTGGTCATTCACCTGCTGGATACGGACGAATTCTATGATCTGCAGAATGATCCATATGAAATGAATAATCTGATCAATGATGAAACGTATGCCGATATCCGCAATAAAATGCATGACAAATTGATTGAGCACATGAATCAGACAAGAGATTTGTATCGAGGATATCAGTGGCACATGCGTCCATGGAGAAAGGACTTTGTTCCGAACTGGGAGAATGAGGGATATACAAGACAACGTGAGAATGAAGAGTATGAACCAAGACAGCTCGATTATGATACAGGTCTTCCAATGGAAACAGCAGTAAGAAAGAAAAATTAGATATCGGAGAGGAGAGAATACGATGGAGGAAAAGAACTATTTAAAATGGTATAACAAAGTAGGATATGGATCTGGAGATATTGCCGGAAATGTTGTGTTTGCATTCCTGTCCTCTTTCATCATGATTTATTTGACGAATACAGTAGGGCTAAATGCAGGTGTGATTGGATCATTGATTGCATTCTCAAAGATTCTGGATGGAGTTTCCGATGTTTTCTTTGGATCCATGATTGATAAGACACACAGTAAAATGGGAAAAGCAAGACCTTGGATGCTGTGGGCATATATTGGATGTGCGATTACTTTAGTTGCAGCTTTCGCTGTTCCGACTGATATGGGTAAAACTTCCCAGTATATCTGGTTCTTTATTACTTATACATTACTTAACGCGGGATTTTATACGGCAAACAACATTGCCTATTCCACTCTGACAGCATTGGTTACAAAGAATGCAAAAGAGCGTGTTCAGATGGGATCCATTCGTTTTATGTTTGCATTTGGAACCAGTTTTCTGATTCAGACAATTACCATTGGTGCGGTTGCAAAACTGGGTGGCGGAGCAGCCGGATGGAGAACAATTGCAATCATTTATGCGGTTATCGGTATTATTTCCAACACGGTTGCAGTACTTTCCGTAAAGGAACTTCCACCGGAAGAACTTGCTCCGCAGGATGAAAAGAAAAAGGAAGAAAAATATAGCCTGATTGAAGCTGGAAAGATGCTTCTTCACAATAAATACTATATTGTAATTCTTATCATTGATGTTCTTCGTCAGACATATTCTTCAATCATTAACATGGGAATCTATTTCATGACTTATGTACTTGGAAAAGCAGAACTTTTGGGAACATTCTCCGGGGCAATTAATCTGGCATTGATCATTGGATTGGCTTTCCTGCCAGCACTGGTTGCAAAACATAAAGGTTACTACAAATTAAACTTCTCTGGATATGTGATTTCAGCACTTGGACGAGGTGTTGTCGTAGTAGCTGGATATATTGGTAGTGTGCCACTTATGTTAGTTGGTACAGCAATCGGAGCAATCGGTATGAGTCCATGGCAGGGAAATCTGAATGCATTGGTAGCAGAATGTTCCGAGCATACGTTTTTGAAATATGGAAAGAGAATTGATGGAACAATGTACTCATGTACATCCATGGGGCTGAAGCTTGGTGGTGGTCTTGGAATAGCAATCGTTGGATGGCTGCTTGACCTTGGTGGATTTGACGGACAACTTGCAGTTCAGTCACAGTCTTGTATAAATATGCTTCATTTCATGTATCTGTGGCTGCCGATGATTATTAACATCATTATTGTTGTTTTATTGACACAGTTGAATGTGGAAAAAGCAAATGAGAAACTAAGAGCAGAAAAAGCAATTATTAAAAAATAGTTGAAAAGGTATTACAGCAATTAAGTAGTCAGGTTCTTACCGCTTAATTGCTGTAAAGTTGTATTTGACAGAGTTGAGAAAAACGATATTTAGGAGGCAGTTAAAAAATACGAGTTAGAGAACGGTGCTAGATATGCATACGTTCCAAGTATGATAAAGGTTTGCATTAGAGTGAGGTGGTTCTTAATGTAAATCAAGGTCAATGACCATGAGATATATGGGTACAGTTGAGTATAAATTTACAGAAGATGACGTCACACATTCCTGTTTATGGCAACGCAAACTTATCGCGATAATCAAAATCAAATAGAAGTTTGAATGAGCATCTAATGGCTTTATGCCTGTTAGGTGCTTTATTTATTTGGGCAGGGAGAGCGAGCAGACTATTTTCGTCATTTGAAATATCTACAAGAGCATGAGAAACTCCTATCTGATTTGTCAGAAACAGAATTGAATACGTTATGTTTTGAAGTTGATTATTGTGTAGAAAAACAGCAGTATAAAGTATGTGAATATGACATTGTAATCGAGGATTCGGACACGTTTGTTCGTCGTACAGTTTTAAAAGAAAAAATCCAAAAGATTTACGAAGATTCTCATCAAAACTATGGCGCTCCTAAAATTACTGCAGAATTACGGAAATCCGGAGAATGTATTTCCGAAAAAACAGTTGGAAATTATATGCGTCAAATGGGAATTAAAGCCCAATAGGTAAAACCATATACAGTCATTGTGGATATTTGTCTCCAACTGAATACGAGGAACAATATCTCGAAAAGCTCCAAAAGAATGCAGTAAAGATTGCAAGTTAGACTTTGCTAAAAATGGAGAAAATTGGTTACATTTAATTTGTACTTTTTCTTGACATAGGACCAAATCCCGTTTGAGACACCCCGAATGTTCGGGTCTATATAGATTTTTTCAGAATTTATAAGTTTTTAATATTTTGGATACAAAAAAACATTTAGTCTAAAATGATTAGATGTTTACCGCAAAAGATACTTTATGAACGCTCATCGGATTTATTGATGTAAGTTATTACTACTATACGATTCATATTTCATACGATATAATTAAGCTAGTGTAATTTACTAAAATAATAATTTTAAAAGGGGAATTACTATGCCTGCAATCAGTGTATTAATGAAACCATCTTCCAGTATGTGCAATATGTCCTGTGACTATTGTTTTTACTGTGATGAAGCCCAAAAACGTTCGCAAGAATCCTATGGATTTATGAGTGAGCAAACTTTAAAAAATGTAATCCGAAAGACCATGCTCCGTGCCGAAGGAATGATTAGTTATACTTTTCAGGGTGGGGAACCTACGCTGCGGGGAATTGAATTTTTCCAAAAGGCCGTAGCTTACCAGAAGCAATACAACAAAAATGCAGTAACGGTGGATGAGGAAGAATTGATCCGGGCACTGCAGGAGTATTTTCAAGAGATTCTAAGTAAGAAGAAAAAAGTAATCAATTATGTGATTAAAGAATTTCAGCGGGTATACAAAGCAAAAGATGAAAATATTGAGTACGAAAAGCAGTTAAATACAGAATTGAACAAGCTTCGTAAATCCCGTGAAAAATACATGGATATGTATACCGATGATTTGATTTCCAGAGAGGAATTGAATGAGAAAATCGGTGGAATGCGAAAAAAAATCGAACGGTTGGAAAATGAACTGAAAATGGTATCTTATCATCTGACCAAGGGAGAACAACTGGAAGCAATTCTGAACAGCACATTCAAGCAACTGGAAGATATCACGGATGTTCAAGAAATGACAAATGCACAGTTAAAACGATTGATCAATAAAATTGAAGTGGACAAGGATGGAAATGTAGATATTTACTTGCGTCTTATTGGTGATTTGGGATTGGATGAAACTGTTTTAATTGAAGGAGATGAAAACACTGAGGAAAAAGGAACTAAAACGGTTCCAAATAGTTACAACCATACATAAAGATGTCACGGAACGTCTTGCCCAGGTAAATCCGTCGCTTGCGGCAGAAGCACGAAAAGTATTAGATGTCAATAAATCCGAACGTCATATCCGTGGCGGACTCGCAACAAGGGAGAAATATCTGCATCAGCATGCATGAAACGAAAGACATGTTTCAAAAAATGAAAAGCATGCTTCATGAAACGAAAGACATGTTTCAAAAAATGAAAGGCATGCTTCATGAAACGAAAGAAATGTTTCAAAAATGAAAGGCATGCTTCATGAAACAAAAAACATATAAAAAAGGAAAGTGCTTCCTACGAAATTATAGGACAGCATTGAAGAAATTGCACAATGAATTTCATGAATTGTATAAAAAATTTGTGAAATTAAAACTATTATAAAAGTGCATATAATACGTTATAATAATCACACGACGTGCAGCAGAGAAAGCGATCGCAAAGATTGCTTTCTCTGCTTTTTTGTCGGGAAAAATAAATATTTTATCAGAACAATGAGGAGAAAAATATGCCAAAGACAAAGTTACAGGAAGTTGTATTTACTATTTTAATGGTGTTCGTGATGGTGTACGCAATGATCTGCTACAATATTTCACTGAACATGGGAGGAATGAGCAATATTGTATTTTTAAATGCATTTCATGAACTGGTGATCATGGGACCGATCGCATTTATTCTTGACTTTTTCCTTTACGGATCATTGTCAAAAAAACTTGCATTCCGTATTGTGACACCGGGTGTGGACAAGCCGATCATGCTGATTCTTGCTATTTCATCAATCACAGTCTGCCTGATGTGTCCGACAATGAGCCTTGCAGCAACACTTTTATTTAAACATGCCGGAAAAGAAGTGATCGCTGTGTGGATTGAGACGACAGCACTGAATTTCCCAATGGCATTTTTCTGGCAGATCTTTTTTGCAGGCCCGCTTGTACGTGCTATTTTCGGAATGATTTTTAAAGAAAAAGAAAATCAGGTTATGGAAGAGGAAAGCGAATATTTAGAAGGTGGAAGTGCCAGAAATTAAAGAGGCAGATGAAGGCGCAAGCCTGCAGATTAAAATGTGATTCCATGCCCGGCATTTGGGAAAATCAGTGCGGCCGCGCAGTCTGTGAGGAATAAAAGTACCAGCATACTGTTGAAGCAGCGTCTGAAACCGGGTGGCAGGGAGAACCAGTATTTTCGGAATATATTAGAAAATACACAGATCCAGAGCATACCTGCGATACCAAATCCGATTGCTGAAAAAAGGCAGATATATCCATGAAAATTGTACGGATAACTGCTGTAATCCCAGTACCGTAAATGGAAAAATGTATTGAGAAGCCATCCGATCACAAGTTCTAAGGCTGTTCCAAGAAGAGCAGTTTTGGTGAATATAGTGATTGGGTGGTATTTTATTTTAGAGCGGAATGTTCTGCCTGATAGATGAGTGGCTCCGGATATTTTTTTGCTGGAATGATGAAAAAAACAGTAAAAGACCACCGCGCCAATCCCATAAACAGGCAGCCATGGACCATAAAAGAAGCCACGGTTGCGAAAAGTATTATCTTTTACAAGAAAAATAAGGGTTTCCCAGAGAAATCCTGAAAAACTTCCCAGAAAGAAGAAGTGGATCAGCAGGGAAATCTTATCCTGTATGGGATTCTGCTCCGGTGCGCAGAGTTTTGAAAAATCCGGAAGATTGGAATGTTTTTTCATATGGATATTATGACCGCAGAAGAAAAGGGATATGTATTTTTGTTTAATAATTCACAGATTTTAAAATGCATCAGACAGATTTTTAGACCAAATTTTTCAGGTACATGTTTTTAAAATTAAGTGATATTTGAATCCAAAATATTTATTTTTTTGATAAAAATGACAAAATACTGTAATAGAGGGAAAAACGCCTTGTAAACTCTCAAAACGTATCTTATAATAAATATCATTAAAGTCTGTATCAGGGAAGGACATGCTTTAAAAAAGGCATCGTCACAAACGGATGGCAGGCAACGAAAACATCAGGAGGAAGAAGATCAATGGATCATGAGAAAGTAATTGTCATTGATTTTGGCGGTCAGTACAACCAGCTGGTTGCGAGACGTGTCAGAGAATGCAATGTTTACTGTGAGATATATTCCTACAAGACGGATATCGCGCAGATCAAGGCAATGAATCCAAAGGGAATCATTCTTACCGGCGGTCCGAACAGTTGCTATGAGGCTGATTCACCGACCTGTTCGAAAGAATTATTTGAACTTGGCGTGCCGGTTTTAGGACTCTGCTATGGTGCGCAGTTGATGATGCACGTACTTGGAGGAAAAGTGGAAAAGGCACCTGTCCGTGAGTACGGAAAAACCGAGGTTACGGTCGATACTTCATCGCCGTTATTTACAGGCGTATCAGAAAATACGATCTGCTGGATGAGTCATTTTGATTATATTTCAAAGGTTGCACCGGGATTTAATATTGTTGCGCATACGGCAGATTGTCCGGTTGCTGCTGCAGAGAATCAGGAAAAAGGATTATTTGCAATCCAGTTTCATCCGGAAGTGCTTCATACACAGGAAGGTACGAAGATGCTTCACAATTTTGTACGTAGCATCTGTGGCTGTGAGGGAACCTGGAGAATGGACTCTTTTGTGGAGCATACGATTAAAGAGATCCGTGAAAAAGTCGGTGACGGAAAAGTATTACTTGCCTTATCTGGTGGAGTGGATTCTTCTGTTGCAGCAGGTCTGTTGTCCCGTGCAATTGGAAAACAGCTTACCTGTGTATTTGTAGACCATGGTCTTCTTCGTAAAAATGAGGGCGACGAGGTTGAAGCAGTATTCGGACCAAACGGACAGTTTGACCTGAATTTTATCCGTGTCAATGCACAGGAGCGCTATTATAGCAAGCTATCTGGTGTCACAGAGCCGGAGCGGAAACGTAAGATCATCGGTGAGGAATTCATCCGTGTATTCGAAGAAGAGGCAAAGAAGATCGGAGCTGTCGATTTTCTCGCACAGGGAACGATTTACCCGGATGTTGTTGAGAGTGGACTTGGCGGAGAGTCAGCCGTGATCAAATCCCACCACAACGTAGGTGGTCTTCCTGATTTCGTTGATTTCAAAGAAATCATTGAGCCACTCCGAAATCTTTTCAAGGACGAAGTAAGAAAAGCCGGACTTGAGCTTGGTATCCCGGAAAAACTTGTTTTCCGTCAGCCATTCCCTGGACCAGGACTTGGCATCCGTATCATCGGTGAGGTTAATGCCGAAAAAGTCAAGATCGTGCAGGATGCTGATGCCATCTACCGGGAGGAAGTGGACAAAGCAGTAGAAGAGTACACTAAAGCAAATGGCAAGGCGCCATCCTGGATGCCGAACCAATACTTTGCGGCACTCACTAACATGCGTTCCGTCGGTGTTATGGGTGATGAGCGTACCTACGACTATGCTGTGGCACTGCGTGCCGTCAATACAGTTGATTTCATGACTGCCGAATCAGCGGAGATTCCGTTTGAGGTGCTCCAGAGAGTTATGAGCCGAATTATTAATGAGGTGAAGGGCGTCAACAGGGTAATGTATGATTTGACGAGTAAACCACCGGGAACGATTGAGTGGGAATAAATCGAGTTGCTTAAAAAAGCCAGTGTTTATGCGGGTTTCAGCGATTTCG
>ENA-OPXX01002242-OPXX01002242.1-human-gut-metagenome-genome-assembly--contig:-NODE-2242-length-11104-cov-7.454792_pt1 | contig 11104 bp, 10 predicted proteins | sample MGYA00241771_ERZ502046 | MGnify/ENA primary metagenome ERZ502046 (study PRJEB25962, sample SAMEA2042006) | human gut metagenome | biome: human gut; feature: human-associated habitat; material: faeces...
CCACGGCAGCAGCCGTGCCAAGAATACGGAACAGAGTTTTCATACCAGAACCTCCTTGTTATAAAGAAACGTTAAGAGAACGTTACGACCTCTTCCAGGGGCTTTTCGGCGGGCTCCACCGACACGGCGGTCAGCACCGGGCCCTTGCCCCGGTAGATGTTGTGGAACTTGTACCCCACCTTGGCGGTCACCCGCACCCAAGCGCGCTGCTCCAGCGCCTTGTAGCCATCGTAGCTGCAGGGGAAGCCCACAAACTGGATGTCCTGCACGCAGCAGGTCATGGCAAAGCGGCCGGGCACAAAGCTGTTTTTACCGGCGCGGTTGGTCTGGCAGACCTGTGCCAGAAAACGCACCGTCTTGCCGGTGTACTTCTGGGGCTCGTCCTGACAGTCCATGTACCAGATGCCGAAATCGTCATCCGGGATGTCGATGGGGTCGGCGTTGATATCAAAGGGCAGCGGGTCGGGAATATCATCGTAGGCTACGCTGCCGTCCTTGAACTCGTAGGCGATATCGCACTTGCGGGAGGCCTGCCGCACCAGCTTGTGCAGCTCCTGCCGGGCGTCATCGTTGTTCACGGCTTCGGCGCGGTTGAACACGATCAGCTCGCTGCGGGCGATCTTGTCCAGCATCAGGCTGCGCATGGAGTTATCGCGGGCGTAGGTCAGGGCGGTGGTGCCGTCGGCAGTGGCGATGCACTGGTACACCAGCCAGTTCTCGGGCAGGGCATCCGCTAAATCCTGCAGCAGCCACATTCCGTTGTACTCGATGACCACGCGGCCTGCGTCTGCTTCCTTGCCCAGCTTTGCAAGGTTCTGGGGGTTCAGCTCGGACTTATCCTCCAGCACCTTCACGGTCACGCCGGGGAAGGCGAACTTCTTCTCGTTGTACTCCTCTTCGCCCTCCTCGCAGATCAGCAGCAGGGTCTTGTCGCCGGAGTCAAAATTGGGGTCTTCAAAGGTCTCCTGAATAAACTTGGTCTTGCCGCTTTCCAGAAAGCCCACAAACAGGTAGACCGGGATCTCTTTTGCCATAATAAATGGTTGCTCCTTTTATCAATGATAGGCACCCCCTTGGGGGAGCTGGCAATGCCGTCAGGCATTGACTGAAGGGGTCAGCAGCCGAACAGCTGGGCGATGGCGGTCTCGTTCAGCTTGGAGCCGATGACCACCAGCTTGCCGCCCACGTCTGCGCTGCGGCTGCGCACTTCCCACTCGCCGGGCACATAGTCGAACTCCAGCCAGCCGTCTGCGCCGCCGTCCACGATGCCCTTGCTGCGCAGGATCATGCCGTAATTGCCGGTATCCAGCTCAGTGAGGGCGTGCTCCACCTCAGCCTTGGTGAACTTGCGGGCAGTCTCCACGCCCCAGCTGGTGAACACTTCATCGGCGTGGTGGTCGTGATGATGATGACCGCAGCAGCAGTGGTCGCCGTGCTCGTGGTCATGCTCGTCATGGTCATGGTGATGATGCTCATGCTCGTGCTCGTCATCATCTTCATCATGATCGTGGTGGTGGCCGCAGCAGCAGTGGTCATCGTGATCGTGGTCATGCTCGTCGTGGTCGTGGTGATGATGCTCGTGCTCATCCTCATCCTCATCGTCGTCATGGTCATGATGATGGCCGCAGCTGCACACACCGTTCTCATCGTAGTGATGATGGTGATGCTCGTGCTCTTCTTCCTCGTCCTCGTGGGCGTGCTCCTCGTTGGCCTTGGCAGCCATGGCGATCAGCTCGGCCTTGAAGTCGTCCTTGGTGGACATGGCTTTCAGGATCTGCTCACCGGTCAGGTGATCCCATGCGGTGGTCACGATGGTGGCGGTGGGGTTCTTTTCCCGCAGCATTGCCACGGCAGCGGCGATCTTTTCCTCGCTGGCGGTCTGGGTGCGGCTGAGCAGGATGCAGCTTGCGTGGCTGATCTGGTCATCGTAGAACTCGCCGAAGTTCTTCATATACATCTTGACCTTGTTCACATCGGCCACGGTGACAAAGCTGTTCAGCTGCACGTCCAGATGCTCTGCCACGCCCTCCACGGCGCGGGTCACATCGCTCAGCTTGCCCACGCCCGAGGGCTCGATGACGATGCGGTCGGGGTGGTACTGCTCCACCACCTGCTGCAGAGCGGTGCGGAAATCGCCCACCAGAGAGCAGCAGATGCAGCCGGCGTTCAGCTCGTTGATCTGGATGCCGCTTTCCTTCAGAAAGCCGCCGTCAATGCCGATCTCGCCGAACTCATTCTCGATCAGCACCACCTGCTGGCCTGCAAAGGCTTCGGTGATCAGTTTTTTGATCAGGGTGGTTTTGCCGGCGCCAAGGAAGCCGGAGAAGATATCGATTTTAGTCATGTTCCAAATGCCTCTTTCTTTTTATCGCAATATTCGCAATTGTTAGCGCAAAGGGCCGCAGAGTGCTGACCCATAAAAATACTACACCTCTATTATAACAAGGCTGTCAATGGGAAACCGGCCTTTTTCAAGAAAAATTTGTAACTTTTTTTGCAAATTGACGGCGTTTTGGGGATGGGACGAACTCCCTCAGTCAAAACCTGACGGTTTTGACAGCTCCCTCTGGGAGGGAGCCTCTGGCGCACCCGTAAACTTTGCGCTTTAGCCGGAAACTGTACCGCTATGCCAAAGGCCCCATCTCAGAGGGGGCTGTCGCCGTAGGCGACTGGGGGAGTTTGCTCCTAAACCCTCCCCCGCATTGCATTCTTCCCCGCAGAATGATACAATAGCAGCAGCAAACCATCGCCGCCGGACGTTTTTCCGGCAAATGACAGAAAGAGGGCTTTTGTTATGAGTATGAACACAGTTCCCGAGCGTCTGGCCGCGCTGCGTGCCGCTATGAAGGCAAACGGCGTGGACGTCTATCTGATCCCGGTGGGCGACCCGCATTCCAGCGAGTATCTGCCCGACCACTACACCTCCCTGACCTACTTTTCCGGCTTCCACGGTGAGAACTCCAACTTTGTGGTCACCATGACCGAGAGCGCCGTCTGGGCAGACGGCCGGTACTTTGTGCAGGCAGAGAAAGAGATCGCCGGCACCGAGATCCAGCTGATGCGCATGGGCGAGCCGGGCGTACCCACCGCCGAGGAATACTGCGGCAAGGTGCTGCCTGAGGGCGGCACGCTGGGTCTGTGCGGTCTGACCGCCAACTGTGCGCTGGTCAACAACCTGAAAAAGGAGTTGGAACCCAAGCACGGCAGCATCAAGACCCTATTCCTGGAGGACGAGCTGTGGGTGGAGGGACGCCCTGCCCGCCCGGCTACCCCGGCATGGATCCTGCCCAAGGAGTACGCAGGCTTCTCCCCGGCAGAAAAGCTGGAGCAGCTGCGCGGCAAGTTGAAGGAGCAGGGCTGCACCGCCCAGCTGGTGGGCAAGCTGGATAATCTGGCTTGGCTTTTGAACCTGCGCGCCATGGATATCGAGTGCACCCCCTACGCCATGGCCTACTGCTATGTTACCCCCAGCCGCGCCGTGCTGTTCATCAATCAGGCGCGGGTCACCCCGGAGGCAAAGGCAGAACTGGAAGCCAACGGCGTGACGCTGGCCGACTACGACAGCATTCTGGACGTGATGGCCGCCGAGACCGAGCCGCAGACTGTGCTGGCGGAAAGCGCTACTGTGAACTACGCCGTGTATCAGGTGCTGGAAAACAACCCCGCCCTGACCGTGAAGGACGCCGCCGACCCCCTGCTGGCCATGAAGGGCGTGAAGAACGAGGTGGAGCTGGCACACCTGCGCGAGTCCCATCTGCGGGACGCCGTTGCCATGGTGCGGTTCCAGATCGAGCTGGAGAACCGTCTGGCTTCCGGCGAACAGCTGACCGAGCTGACCGTGGACGAGATCTTGCACAAGTACCGCAGCGCGGACGACAAGTTCCTTGTGGAAAGCTTTGGTACCATTGCAGCCTACGGCGGCAACGCAGCCATGATGCACTACCACGCCACCCCGGAGGATCACGCCGTCTTGCAGCGCAAGGGCTTTTTGCTGGTGGACAGCGGCGCTACCTACATGGACGGCACCACCGACATCACCCGCACTTACCCGCTGGGCGAGCTGACCGAGGACGAGCGGCTGTTCTATACTTGGACGCTGCAGTGCCACATCGACATCGCCAAGGCCGTCTGGCTGGATTACTGCGACTGCCATATGCTGGACACCATCGCCCGCGAGCCGCTGTGGCGTCACCTCATCAACTACCGCTGCGGCACCGGCCACAGCGTCAGCTTTGTGGGCAACGTCCATGAGGGCCCCCACGCTTTGAACGGCCGCAACACCACCCTGATGCGCCCGGGCATGATCGTCACCGACGAGCCCGGCGTGTACGAGGCCGGAGAAGTGGGCATCCGCATTGAAAACGAGATCGAGTGCTACCACAAGGCCGACAACCAGTACGGCACCTTCCTTGCCTTCCGTCCCATCACCTTTGTGCCCATTGCCACCTCTCCCATCGTGCCCGGCGTGCTGGACAAGGAGCAGATCGCTTGGCTGAACGATTACCACCGCAAGGTGTTCGAGCAGCTGGCACCCCGCCTGACCGAGGACGAGCGCGCATGGCTGGCTGAGAAGTGCGCCGCCATCGGCTGCTGAAAGCAGCTGCCGCTTGTGCGTTGAAGTGTAAACTGCTATAAAAAATCCGAACGGTCTGAATCCTATATGGCACAGGGTTCAGACCGTTTTTTTGTAAAATATCTCTTTACGGCAAAACGTTCCTTGACATTATCGGTTTTATCCGATAAAATATAGATAGAAAGATTCGGTATGAGGATGTAAAAATGCGGGGATATGATGTTGACTTCTTCATAAGGGAGAATGGCGATTGCCCGGTAAAAGAGTTTTTGCTCTCCCTTGACAAAAAGATGCGGGCAAAGCTTTTGGTGGAACTCGACCTGCTGGAAGAAAACGGTCCCCAGCTCAGAGAGCCCTATTCAAAGCATCTTGAGGACGGGATCTTTGAGCTCCGGGCAAAGCAGGGGTCGGACATCACGCGCGTGCTGTACTTCTTTTTTGTAGGAAAGAAAATCGTCCTTACAAACGGATTCACAAAGAAAACCCAGAAAACACCCCGCGCTGAGATAGCGACCGCGAAAAAATACCGTGCGGAATACATAGAGCGAAAGGAGAGTCTCTCATGAGTGATTTTAGAAAATTCCTTGATGAACAGCTTGAGGACCCGGAGTTCAAGGCCGAATGGGACGCTTTGCAGCCGGAACGCGCACTGGTTCAGGCCATGATCGATGCACGCAAACGCACCGGCATGACGCAGCAGCAGCTGGCAGAAAAAACCGGCATCTCTCAATCCGACATCAGCAAATTCGAAACAGGCGGCGGCAACCCTTCCATCAAGACCTTGCAGCGTCTGGCGGCAGGCATGGGAATGATCCTTCAGGTTGAGTTCAAGCCTGTCACAAGCGCCCACTGAGCTGCGGACACGTTTCCGTTTTGACAGACATTGTTTTTGAAAATTGCGGTAGATCGTCTACCCTGCAAAGGAAACCGAACCATGATCTTTCACATTGCGATCTGCAGCCCGGACGGGGCGCTGCGCAGCAGGCTGGAGCACCAGTGCATGGAGTTCTTTGCCCGGCGGGAGGACGCCTGCATCGTGGAGCAGCTGCAAAGCCCGGAAGCGCTTTTGCAGCAGGATGCCGCCGGGCTGCGGTACGAGCTGTACCTCATCGAGCTTGCGGCGATAGCCCGGCCCGAAGGACTTGCGGCGGCGGCAGAGCTGCGCCGGGGCCGCCGCGCGCCGCTGGCCTTTGTGGCGCGCACCCCGGCCCACGCATACAGCGCCTACCGGGTGGACGCCATGCAGTATCTGCTGCAGCCGGTGCACCAGACGGAGGTCTCTGCCCTGCTCAAGCGGGCGGTGGAGCCGGAATACGGTCCCACCCTTACCGTGACCACTGCAGACGGCGTGCGGGCGCTGGCCTATGCCGAGCTTGAATATCTGGAGTGCACCCACCATATCGTGCACTTCCACCTGACCACCGGGGAGGATGTGGCTTCCCTCTCGCTGCGGGTACCCTTTTCCGCCGTGGCGCAGCCGCTATTGGCAGACGGACGCTTTGTGCAGCCGCACCGCTCCTATGTGGTCAATCTGGAAGCAGTACAGCTGCTGGCACCCGGCGAGGTACGGATGCGCAGCGGGGCACGCATTCCCATCCCCCGCGGACGGGAAACCGCCGTCCGGGAAGCCTTCTGCGCCCGGGTAGGGTAAAAAGTAAAAAGCCGCTGCACATTCGTGCAGCGGCTTTTTGCTTAATGATTTATTCTTCCTTATCCCGGGGCTTTTTGCGGCGGGCGTGCTTTTTGGGCTTTCGCCGGGGCTTTTTGCGGGAGGGCTCGGGCTGGACAGAGACATCGTTCAGGCGGGACACGGCATCCAGCAAAGCGCCCTGCAGGCTGTCCGAGGGCACACCGCTTTCCGAAAAGGCGAACAGGAATTTGTAGATCTGGGGCTGCAGCTCCTCGTACAGTCCAAGGCGGGTGTACACCTCCTTGAACAGCTGAAAGACCTGCGTTTTGTTCTCCACGATCCCGCGCAGGTCGATCTGGGTGTGGCAGATGCTTTTGGGGTTCTGGATATAGTGATACCCGGCATCGGGGATGGAAACGAACACCTCCGCGTGTTCGAGATACCCCATGTTGAAGAGCAGATCCTCCGCCCAATGGACATCGGGCGCAAAGCCAAGCTGGTTTTCCGCGATGATCTCCCGGCGGTAGAGTTTGTTCCACAGCACGCCGTAGTAAAAGGAAGCGGGCTGCTGCATCAGGCGGCGGGCGTAGTCCTCCCGGCTGTAAACGCCCTGCGGCAGAAAGCCGTACTTGTGCACCTCGGTCTTGGGCGCTTCCGGCTCGATGCCCAGCGATTCCTGCAATGTTTCCAGCGCGTGCCCGGTCTTGCTGGAGTTGGAGGGGATCACCATCCAGTACGGGGCGATCACTAGATCCGCGCTGTGCTGCAAGGCGGCCTGCACAAGGTTCTGGGTGTAATCGGGGTCCAGAACATCATCGCTGTCCGCAAACTGGATATAGTCGCCCTGCGCAAGGGCAAGCCCGGCGTTCCGCGTGCGGGAAACGCCCTCGTTCTCCTTATCCACCACCACGAGACGGGGATCCTTTGCCCGGAACTGCTCGCAGATGGCAAGGCTGTCGTCCGTAGAGCCATCATTCAGCACGATGATCTCCAGCTCCTGATAGGTCTGGCTGCAGATGCTTTCCAGACAGCGGGAAAGCCCCTTCTGGGCGTTGTACACGGGCACGATGATGCTGACGAGCGGATTCGTCATGACAGGGCCTCCTTTTTCACGACAGGATTTGAGTATTATTATTATCATACTCCTGCGCCGCCCGGATTACAAGAGCGCTGCGCTGGGAAATATTACACCTGCGCCCAGTCCAGCGCGGTCCAGTCCGGCAGGAACTGGTCGCATACCCGGCGCAGAGCAGGGGCATCGGCGGCGCTGGAGACGTCCTGAATGCCCACCAGATAGAAGCCGGCATCGTGGGCAGTCTGGGCGGCGTAAATGGCGTCCTCGCACACGGCGCACCCGGCAGGGCTTGTGCCGCCAAGGCGGTGCAGCGCCTCCATAAAGGGGGCGGGGCTGCTTTTGCTCATCGCGCCCCGTGCTTCGATGTAAAAATCAAAGTATTCGTCGATGCCAAGGCGGGTCAGCACGGCGCGGCACTGGCTGCTCCATGTGTTGGAGCAAATGCACATCCGCGCGCCCTCGGCCCGCAGCCGGGCAAGGGTGTCCCGCACGCCGGGCTTCAGTTCCACCTTCTCGTACAATTGGGCGATCACCTCGCGCATCACGTCCAGATAGCCGTTCCTGTCCAGCGGCAGCGCATATTCCCGGATAAGGTACTGTGCGCCGTCCTCCATGCCCATGGTCAGCAGGGTCTCGTGCAGGTCTGCCTTCGGGGTGCGGCCAAAGCGCGCCAGCAGCGCCTCCGGGGCACCCTCCCATACCACCACCATGCTGTCGGTCAGGGTACCGTCCATATCAAAGATCCATTGTTTGCAGTGCATACTTTCCTCCTGTTGTGCGCCCCTCCGGGCCGCAGTGATACACGTCTCTGGCTAGTATAGCACGAAACTTTCACAGGAAAAAGGCATGATCTCTGAAAATTCGGGAGAATTTTATCCGAAAGTATGGTATAATTATAACAATTTTAGAAAATACCGGGAACGTGCACGGGAGGGTTTGATATGGAACGCAGAGATCCCACGCAAAAGGCGCTGGTGCTGGCAGGCGGCGGCGCGCGCGGCAGCTATCAGGTGGGCGTCTGGCGGGCTTTGATGGAGCTGGACTGGCACCCGCAGATCATCACTGGCACCAGCGTGGGCGGGCTGAACGGCGCCATGTTCGTGCTGGATCTGTACGAGACTGCCCGGGATATGTGGCTGACCATCCGCAGCCGGGATGTGATGGAGCTGCCGGAGGAAAACGCCGACCTTTCCGCCCTGCACCAGTTTCTGCGCCGGGTGGTAAAGGAAGGCGGCATGGACGTGACCCCGCTGGAGGAGATCGTGGAGCGGGTGCTGGACGAGGACGCGCTGCGGGCAGCGCCCATCCGGTTCGGCATCGTGACGGTGGAGCAGCGGGGGCTGCGCCCCCGGGAGTTGACGTTGGAGGATATCCCCGCCGGGCAGGTACGGGACTACCTGATGGCTTCGGCGGCCTGCTTCCCCGCCCTGCGGGCGCGGCAGATCGACGGGGTAAAGTTTCTGGACGGCGGGTACAGCGATAATATGCCCACCGGCCTTGCCAAGACCATGGGTGCAGAGGAGCTGGTCTGTGTGGACCTTGAGGGCGTGGGCATCACCCGCCCCAACCTGACCGGTCTGCCCACCACCATGATCCGCAGCTACTGGGAACTGGGCGATATCCTGCACTTCGACCCTGACACCGCCAAGCGCAACATGGAGCTGGGCTATTACGACACCCTGCGCGCCTTTGGCCGCATCCGGGGCTGTGCCTACGCGGTGGACAGCGGTGCGGACAGCAGCGCCGATGCCGAAGCCTTCCGTGCCGCCTTTGACGCGGTGCAGAAGGAGGTGCGGGAGAAGTACCCCGTCACCCTGACCGCAGATGCCGCTTTGCTGCTGGCACGGATGAAGGACGCCCAGCTTGCCCCGCTGGAAGCCGCCGCCGAGGACGCCGGGGTAGACCCCACCCACTTTTATACCACCCGGACGCTGGCCCAGGCGTTTCTGGCGGCGTGCGACAAAGACCGCATGGAAAGCTTTGCCCCGCTGTTTACGGGCAGCAGCACCCCTGGGCAGGCAGCGCTGGCCGCGTTGCTGCCCAATACATTCTTACAGGCGCTGGTGTGGCGCACTTTGACCGCATCGGCTTTGCCGGAGGTGACAGAAGATGAAGGTTTATAAAGGCGTATCCGCTTCCCCGGGGTTGGTGCTGGGACAGGTGAGCCGACTGGAACATCATGTGGAGACCTTCAGCCACGGCCCTTTCAACCCGGAGCGGGAGCTGCGGCTGCTGGCAAACGCCGTGCACACGGCGCAGAATGAGCTGGACTCCATGGCGGAGCGCGCCGCGCCCACCGAGCAGGCCATCTTTTTGTTCCAGAGCATGATGCTGGACGACGAGGGCATGATGAACGAGGTGCGCTTTTGCATCAATGCGGGCATCAGCGCTTCGGCGGCGATGCATCAGGTGGGGCAGCGCTACGCCGACCAGCTTGCCAACATGAAGGATAACCCCTATATGCAGCTGCGCAGCGTGGATATTCTGGACGCCACCCGCCGGGTGATCAATATCCTGACCAACCGCCCCCGGGTGTGGCTGGCGCTGGATCATCCGGTGATCCTTGCCGCCGACCGGCTGATGCCCACCGACCTGTTCAGCGTGCCCTCCGGCATGATCTTGGGCGTCATCACCGCAGAGGGCAGCGGCCAGAGCCATGCCGCCATCATTGCCCGGGCAATGAACATCCCGGGTATCGTGCAGGTGGGCAAGGATTTTCTGGACGACTGCGACGGACGCACCGTCATTCTGGATGCAACCAACGGCAACTGCATCCTCGACCCGGACGCCGTCGCCCGCCAGCAGGCAGAAGCCAGCATCTGCCAGCTCCAGCGCGAGGACGCGGAGATGAAGCAGCTGCACAGCCTGCCGGATGAGACAAGGGACGGCGAACCCTTTGAGCTGCTGGCCAACTGCTTCGGCCCGGAGGATATCGACACCGCCATGCAGTCCGGTGCAAAGGGCGTTGGGCTGCTGCGCAGCGGCTACATGATGCTGCCCGGGCGCATTCTGGACGAGCAGGAGCAGTACTTTTTCTATTGCTCCTGTCTGGCAGCGGCAAACGGCTGCCCGGTGACCGTGCGCACCTTCGACTTTGGCTCCGACCGCACCGTGGCCGATGCCAATCAGGGGCCGCAGTCCTCCAAACTCGGTCTGCGCGGCATCCGCAACAGCCTGCGCCAGCCCCAGCAGTTCCAGACCCAGATCTGCGCTTTGCTGCGCGCAGCCGCCCGGGGCCCGCTGCGGGTGATGTTCCCCATGGTGACCGAGGTGGAGGACTGGGACGCCGCCATGAGCATCGTGGAGCACTGCCGCCAGAGTCTGCGGGAGCGGGGCGTGCCCTTTAACGAGAACACCCAGTTCGGCGTGATGCTGAGCATCCCCGCCGCCTGCCTGACCGTGGAAGACTTTATAGCCCACGGCTGCGATTTTCTGGTCATCGGCACCAACGACCTGACCCAGTACACCCACGCCGCCGACCGGGAGCTTGCCAGCGCAGAGCACTACTACCGCCCCGCCAGCCCGGCCATGAAAAAGCTGATCACCATGGTGATGGATGCCGCCAGCGCGCACCACGTCCCGGTGACCATCTGCGGCCTTGCCGTGGGCAACCCCGCCAACACGGCGCAGTACCTGCACCTTGGTCTGCGCAGCTTCTCGGTAAGCCCCCAGAACCTGCTCAAGGTAAAGCAAGCCCTGCTGGACACCGATGCCCACCCGGATGCAGGGGAAAACAGCTGAAAGCATTTACAAAACGTAATATAATGTGAAATCATAACCCCGCGTGAAAACGCGGGGTTTGCAGAACGGCCCCATAGGGGCCACA
>ENA-OPXX01002246-OPXX01002246.1-human-gut-metagenome-genome-assembly--contig:-NODE-2246-length-11096-cov-3.620958_pt1 | contig 11096 bp, 6 predicted proteins | sample MGYA00241771_ERZ502046 | MGnify/ENA primary metagenome ERZ502046 (study PRJEB25962, sample SAMEA2042006) | human gut metagenome | biome: human gut; feature: human-associated habitat; material: faeces...
ATAATATCCCTGGTTTTGCTGACCATAGTTTGGAGCTTGCTGAGTATAATTCTGATTCTGCTGGTTATAATTCTGATTTTGCTGACCATACCCCTGTCCATACTCATAGTTGTTTGGTTCACCATAGGAAGTATTCTGCTCCTGATTCACACTTTTGTATGGATCGTTCTGATATGAACCTTCCACATCCTCTGGCTGTGTTGGTTCTGTCGGCTGCACATCTTCTTCTGGCTGCACTTTTTCTTCCGGCAGCACATCTTCTTCTGACTGCACTTTTTCTTCCGGCTGCTGTACCTCTGCTGTATCTTCTGTTATGTTATCTGTTGTCTCTTCCTTCACCTGTGATACAGGTTCCATCTTCTGTACCGGCTGCTTCGCCCCGCAATTCGGGCAGAACTTACAACTATCCGGTATCTCCTGATAACAGTTCATACATCTCATTTTCTCTACCTCGCTTTCGTAAGTCACAATTTTCACTTTCCCAGAGCACTGACCAATTTGCTCACTTGTTCGTTTTGCGACTTTATTTCTTATATCATAACATTAATATCACAAAAAAACTTGTATCTTCATTAAAAATTAACACTTTTCTTTTCCCAAACGGATTTCTTCCATCTGTTTTGCAGTTTCCTCATCAAGATAATCCAGAAGATAATTTTTCAGATTTACCTGCCTGCCCAGATGCTCTCCTCTGAGTTCTTTTAATGCCAACTCAACCTCTTCTTTCAGACCTGGCGCAGACATTCTGTGAGCCCCCTGCCCCATGATGATCACCTGCTCAAGTCCATCTGATGTGGCTACTGTTACATCTGCATTCTTCGCAATCCTGCGGACTGTCTTCTCAATATATTGATCTGCTGTTTCTGCTTCTTTCGTATAGACGATATAAATGTTATGATATTTCATCACTTCACCCGGATTTCCCTCTACTTTATAAGCATCATACACAAGGATCAGGGTACATTTGCGAAATCCCTGATAGTTACTTAGAATATCTGCAAGCTTTCCTCTTGCTGCACCAATATCTCTTTCTGAAAGTTCTTTCAGTTCTTCCCATGAAAAAATTATATTATAACCATCTACCAGAAGGTATTCTTCTGTTCCGGCTTTCGCTCTCCGGCGTGCTTCCCACTTCGGATCCTGGTAAGCGCTTCCCGGCTCTCTTGTCTTTTCCTTTGCCCGGACAGTTACAGGACCTGTAGAACGATCCTTCTTCGGATCCGGTGTACGGACATAGATCGCATCCAACTCTTCCTGTGTCAGTTCAATACTGGAGTGCCTGCGTTTTGGAAGTGTCACCTCCATTACATCCATTTCATCATCATTTCCTGATTCCAATGTATGTTCCATATGCATATATTCTTCAACTTCATCCCAATCTACAACAAATCCTGCTCCATGTGCACAGAATACAGAACCTGTCGGATTCGCCAGATCTGCCTCTGAATCATAGGTTGACGCTGCCAGAACTTCTTCCTGATTATGACAGATATCATAACCTTTCAACGAAACTGCCATTCTTCCACATCCACCTGTATAGGCAGTGAATTCTTTCTGATATCCACGCATCAGGGACACCGGTGCACTTCCGGTCAGCACTGTTGTCTCTTCTTCTATCATCGGTGTTCCGAATTTGCCGGACATATTTTGGATATCCGTCATAGCTCGTCCTACATTTTCTGATGGAAGTTCCATTCGGAATTCATAATATGGCTCCAGAAGAATACTGTCTGCTTTCTTTAATCCCTGACGCACAGCCCGGTACGTTGCCTGCCGGAAATCGCCGCCCTCTGTGTGTTTCAGATGGGCTCGCCCTGTGATCAGCGTAATCTGCATATCCGTAATCGGAGAACCGGTCAGTACTCCCGGGTGTTCTCGTTCTTCCAGATGAGTCAGGATCAGTCGCTGCCAGTTACGGTCCAGCACATCCTCACTGCATGCAGTAAAAAACTGCAGTCCGCTTCCCGGTTCTCCGGGTTCCAGAAGCAGGTGTACTTCTGCATAATGACGCAGCGGTTCAAAATGGCCTACACCTTCTACCGGCTCTGCGATTGTTTCTTTATATACGATATTTCCTGTGCCAAACTCTACTGCTACGTGGAAACGCTCCCAGATCAGATGCTTTAATATCTCAATCTGAACCTCACCCATCAGCATGGCATGGATTTCTCCAAGCTGCTCGTTCCATACAATGTGAAGCTCCGGTTCCTCCTCTTCCAGCTCTTTGAGTTTCTTAAGCATCTGGTGAACATCACAGTCCTCGGGAAGCAGAATCCTGTAATTTAATACAGGTTCCAGAACCGGCATCTCGGATTCCCGTTCAATCCCAAAACCCTGTCCCGGATGTGTCCGGGAAAGACCGGTTACTGCACAGATGGTTCCTGCAGGAGCCTCCTTTGCAAGCTCAAATTTCACACCGGAATAGATACGGATCTGATCCGCTTTCTCTGTATCTGTGAGAAGTTCCTTCACCTTCAATGTTCCACCTGTGATTTTCATATAGCTTAAACGATTGCCCTGATCGTCTCTGGCAATCTTGAATACTTTTGCCCCGAACTCAGATGGATATGTCGGTGTCTCGCAGTATTTTTCCAAACCATGGAGAAATTCTTCTACACCTGTCATTTTCAGCGCAGAGCCAAAGAAACATGGGAAAAGTTTTCGCTCTTTGATTACTTTTTGGATATCTGATGTTGATATTTTCTCTGTTTCCAGGTATTTTTCAAGCAGTTCCTCATCGCAGACAGAAACATCTTCCAGAAACTGAGAATGCAGAGCTGATATTTCATCTTCTACTTTCTCCGCTGTTTCGTCAGTACTATTTTCTATTCCACTTGTGTTTTCCCAGGTGAAATCAACGCAATTATCACTTAATCGCTTCTTTAATTCTGCCAGAAGTTTCTCTTTATCTGTTCCATCCTGGTCCATTTTATTGATAAACAGGAACGTCGGAATCTGGTATCTTGCCAGAAGTCTCCATAAGGTCATAGTATGCCCCTGCACACCATCCGCTCCATTTATCACAAGGATGGCATAATCCAGAACCTGCAGTGTTCTCTCCATTTCCGCCGAGAAATCCACATGTCCCGGCGTATCCAGCAGAGTTATCCCCATGTTTCCCAATTCAAACTCCGCCTGCTTGGAAAAAATCGTGATTCCACGCTCCCTCTCCAGGTTATAAGTGTCCAAATAAGCATCCTTATGATCCACACGCCCCAGCTTACGGATTTTTCCCGTTAAATATAAAATCCCCTCCGACAACGTAGTCTTACCTGCATCTACGTGGGCAAGGATACCAATGACAAGTTTCTCCATAGTATATTTAAAAACTCCTTTTTCTTTATGAATTGATGTATACGTATTGGCTTAAATAAAATTAATCATTTGTATCTTAAATAATTATTTTAACATTAAGAATCTATATAATTCCAATATGGTTCTACTTTAGTCCTCGGCGTACCAATAACAGAAAGTGCAGCAGCTCTCTTTACATTCCAATATGGTCTACTTTAATCAATGACAGACTGGTCTAAACCGGATGCAGATATCACTTTACATTCCAATATGGTTCTACTTTAATACCTGACCGTTGCCAAAAACAGTTGTCGCAGTAATCTTTACATTCCAATATGGTTCTACTTTAATCAGTTTTTTCTGTCCATAAAACGGATAGACAGCATACTTTACATTCCAATATGGTTCTACTTTAATAAGGAAGTTTTAATATTGAAACAATTGAATTTTGATTTACATTCCAATATGGTTCTACTTTAATTTGCCCTGCTTCAAACCGTCGTAATAACCTTTTGCATTTACATTCCAATATGGTTCTACTTTAATCGTGTGATAAAACGCATTACGCGCGATAATTCCTAATTTACATTCCAATATGGTTCTACTTTAATCAAAGAAGGACGGCACCGTTACATTTACTAAAAAAATTTACATTCCAATATGGTTCTACTTTAATGGCAGAAAGCTTCCGACAGGGGAAAGTAATACGATCATTTACATTCCAATATGGTTCTACTTTAATGAATGTGCTCGTCTGAAATCTGTTTTCCATTCTGATTTACATTCCAATATGGTTCTACTTTAATCAGTCTTTTGCCGCTGCGATAGCTAAATCATAAGAATTTACATTCCAATATGGTTCTACTTTAATCCATAGCTGTCAGTTCCGCATATTTTTTATGCTTATTTGCTCATTTTTGTCGACTTCACTATATCTGTTCTATTTTCCCATTCATTTTATCATGTTTTTCATCAAAAAACCACTCATTCCCTTTATTTACATACCATTGTCGACCTCTTCGCATTTTTATTTTATCGAACATCGACAGAATTTTTCATTATTAATCTACATCATCTGCAAATTCAATTCTATAATATCCCATTTCATCATATCGACATTGCATAACTTTAATTTTTTCGCCTGGACTCAGATTAATTGATTGATATTGATGCACACATCCTTTTTTCATAGCCTTTTCATAAGAGTTCCAGTGATAATATGGAATTTCAAGCGAATACTGCAAAATATTACTTCTTAAACATTTTCTTTCAATCGCAGTTAATCTTTCTGAATTTAATTTCTGAGATATAGTATCTATTTCTTCTTTATATTTTTCATATACTGTTTCAGGAATGATCGTCTCACTTAAAATATTTCTCAATTTATTTTCATTTTTCTTAAAAGAATATATACTAATAGAATCTATGAAACGATACTTTTCCCTAAATTTCTTTATGAAATGACTTTGAGAAATATTTTCCGTTGTTAAGTATCTGTTAATCAACTCTTGTTTCTTACTTTCAGATAGTTTTCCATTAATATCATGGATTGCTTTATTTGACAACTCAAATATTGTTTTATCAATAAATCCTTTATTCCCCAATATGAAATCGCCCTCATCCAATTGCGTATATACATAACAATTGTACATGGTCACATTTTTTGCGCCTTTTCTATTGCATCTTCCAAATCTCTGAAACAAAGAATTTAAATCAAGAAGCTCTGTAAATAAATAATCAAAATCAATATCAAGGCTTGCCTCTACAATTGATGTCGCAATCCAAATTCCCGATTGTTTATCCAGATTCCCATTTTTGTCATAAATCTTTCCAAATTTTATAATTTCTTCTTCAAGTTTAGCTCTGTCTTTTTTTATGAAACGACTATGAAAAATATTTACAGTAACTGATATATTTTTACCTGCTGCTTCTGCCTTCACTTCTTCCATAAGTTTTTGTGCCGTAGCAATTTTATTACAAACTACCAGTATTTTATTACTGATGTCTTTTCTTTCATTTTCTTCATATAAATCCAGAATATCCTTTGCATTAATTTTTCTATCCCTGACTTCTACATTATGGCGAATAGAATCATTAATAAATACTTTTTGATTGTCCTTTGAAAATCCAACATATTTTTCTAATAACTCTTTTACAAATGGAGATAATGTTGCTGTCATAATCGCTATTTTTCCACCCATCTTTGCAATATGTTCCAGTCCATATATTAGATACGCCAACAAATCCGGGCTATACATTTGAATTTCATCAATTACAATTCTTGAATAAGACAAGGTTGTCAATTTCAATTCATATCCCTGATATTTAAATACAAAATTAAATAGCTGATCCATTGTTGAAATACTTAATGGAATAGAAAATGCTTTTCCCCTTTGCTCATACTGAAATATTTCTTCATCTGTTCCCACATTCTTTTTGACATAATACTCCAACGATTCAAAATGAAGAAGACTGACTTTCTCAGACAAATTTTCATTTTCCAGTATATCTTCGCACACTCTGTCATAGATTGCATTAATCGCAGTTCGTAACGGTAACACAAAATATCCTTTATGATTTCCAATCCACCATAAACCGCCCTCCGTTTTTCCCATCCCTGTTTGAGCTATGGCAATAATATTCTGATCTTGTTTTTCCATGCAAAATCGTTGCAGTGAATTCCATTCCACATTGGGATTTTTTCTTTGCCACTTTCTCATACAATTTTCCAATCCCTGTTCCAGAAAATCATGAGGATACTCAATCATATAATTTCCACTGGCACTATAATCACATTTATGTAAATACCCTTTAATTTTTACTGCTCGAATATCTTCAATATCCTTAACCATAGCCAATTGAGTATAAAACTTTTGGGATAATTTGAAAATTTCATTTTTAACCTCGGCTAAATTTTCCTTAATTCTATCTTCTCTCTCCAAAATAGTCTTTATCGGATCACAATAATCATGATGATACATTACTGCAAAGCAGACTCGTGCATAATCCCGTTTATCATGCCCTTTTATCTTTTGAACCTGGTTCTCATTTACAAAATATACTGACAGTACATTATGTGGGATTTCTCTATCTGGATCAAAATATTGTTTTTCTTTTGCGAGAACTCTCTGTTGAAATCTTTCCGTTACTTTTCCAATATCATGATAATAACAAGCCAGTTTTACCAATTCGTATAAATCATCTGAGTCAATATATCCCATTGTTTTTAATGTTTCTAAATGCGTCAATAAATCATTTATATGTTGTTGAATCGTTTTATCTGGCTTTGCCCAATACCTTTCTAAATTCATCCTTTGTCTCCTTCATTTCCCAGAATACAATTCTTTATTATAGAAGCAAGGCAGCAAACTCCCATTTGCTGCCTCCATTTTAAAGAAAATTAACAATATAATTTTTCCCATCTTCCTGATCCAGGTATATTCCATTTCCAATTTTATCGATACCATATTGTGAAATATATACTACAGATTTTTTTTCAAAAATTCTTTTTCCATCTTTTAACTCATAATTTTTATTCAGATAATATCTGGTTCCATTTGCTTTCATACGATTTCGTATTTTATATGGATAAACCTTTCTCTCATCCGTTTCTTCATCCAGTTTCAGAGCTTCAGAATCTATATAAGCAGAATACTCACTTGTCGCCGAAATATTTCCAGTTTCAACTAAATCTATAACTTTTGCCTGCTGTATATCTACCATGTCTTCACTTCTTCCAATAGATTTTATGTCAGTCCAATGCTGTTCCAGATCATGTAAAACCGCATCATCTGCCTGTATATGAATAATCAATTGAATATTATTCAGAACTTCATAAAATTTCATAGACTTAGTTAATGTCCGAAAATAAGAAATAGGTTTCGTATAGTTTTCTCTTACATATTCATCATATCGCTGCTTTATTTCTTTCTCATACTTTTTAAGCTCATTTTCTCTCTGAAGTACACTTTCATATGGAATGCCCGCTGCTTTTGCCTTTTTTCTTTTCTCTGCTAATGCTTTTTTTCTTTTCTTCAAATGATTTAAAACTGGCCCAAGTCTATTTTTCTTGAATTCAGAAATAGTATCATTTAAATCCTTTAACTGTTGATACTCTTTCAATAATGTTTCATTGTATACCTGAATTGTTATATTTTTTCGAAAACTATTTCCCTGTGGTTTCTTAGCTACAGCAACCTTGTCAAACGCAGTCGACAGCATTTCTCCATTTTTCATTTTTACAAGAATTCCTCTGTCATCTTGTAAAGAATTCAAGAAACAATAATCGGTATACGGTTCACGATGCATAGATTCATACTGTCCTTGTATACTTACATTCATTGGATGGTATTCTGTGTATCCACATGCTTTATGCAACGCTCCAATTACTGTTGAAAAAGGGGGGAGCGGATATGTCATTTTATTATCCACGCATTCTGGTTTCCTGTAATTTGCGCTCGTCTGACGGATAACCAGTCGAAATGCTTTCATAACAGAATCTCTCCTTTCTGTTAAACGCCATAGTATTCTCTTACTTCTTCTTTTAAAGTCTGGAAAAATTCCGGCATATTCATTGTTTTCAGAGTTTCTTCTATTTCTTTTTCATTTTCCAGTGTCTGCCCTTTTAATAATGCCGCATGAAATCCCTGATTTTTCTTTATAATTAAATCCTCCGATAATTCCAGTCTGTCTTCTTTTACATGTACTACATTTTCAAAATAATGTGTTTTCCTCTCTGACAATCCACCTACTGCAAAAACAGGTTCCGCATTATCCATGTTTCCTTTTACTATCAGGCTTAACGTTTCTACTGCATTAAGCAACATGCATACTCTTTCAGCTTTTTCCTCTGCTTCTGCTTCCTCCTGAAAGTTATCATCTTTTCCCACCATTTCCAAATCTATTGTTATACTGTAAGTTTTTAAAGATTTATCATATTCGTACTGATATGGCATCAATCCTACCTGATCTGCATGATTCTGTACATTTAATCCATTTTCTTTTGCATAATTCGTGGCCATATAAAGATTATTGTGAAATCTTGGCTGACTTACAAAGCTTTCGCAGGAAATGGCATCTGTTACGTAAAATGAACTATTTCTGATATATGTAGTGCCGCTTGTATTCATATATCCGCCCTCTAAAGCTCTACAATTAGATGCATTTAATTCTTCTGTAACTTTTTTCTGCACTGCTCCATCAATCTCTGTTTTCAAGTCTTCATATAAACCAGACTGAGTCATAATTGCATTTTTAAGACTCTCTCTACTTCGAATTGTATACACTTTTCGATTTCTAAATACCTTTTGTACACTGGCGATATTTCCCAGAGATTCCGAATAATTAGATGTCATATTGGCTACTATTGTAATTGTCAAAGCTTTCTTATTCATTCTCCTTACCTCCCGTTTGCTTATCCTGCACTTTACTTTTCTTTGTCATCGCATTAACAAATGTATAAGCTAATTCCTTGTTATCCTCAAAATTTTCAAACAAATCATAAACAAAATCAAATTGTATATATGTATAATTGGACAATTGGGCAAGAATATCCAAAAACGCACTATAATCTTTCAGTGCAAGTGAACTTGTCAACCTCTGACGATAACTCTTTCTCTTATTCTCTGGTAATTTTTCAGCTACTTTTTTCGCACACGCATATGCAACCGTCATTCCTTTTGTCATGTTTTTTCCTCTTTCTTTTATCAACAAATTTAACTTAATCAATAAACTAACCAAGTATTCCGAGTCTCGTTTTAAAAAGAATTCTATCAATTCATCTGCATCTTTTAGGTTTAATATGCAATCCATGACTTCTTTTTGAACATCCAGATAATATTCTTTTCCTAATTGAACACTAAAACAAAAAGGTTCATATACCTCCAATTCAGAAAGAATATCAATGCTACGTTTTCGAATATATAAAGTTTCAAAAAAATCTCTGTTTCTGTTTTTAGTTATCACTTCTACATCGTAATCTATGAAAGCAGAGCTTTCTTGGATAGATTTAAATAAAATTTTTCGGGCAGTTTGATATTTGTTCGGTTTTTTTTCCTTTTCTTCTCTAAGTTTGTCTATTAACTGCTGATTTGTATCTATAAGTTGTTTGACAGAATAATTATCATTAATAAATAAAGATTCACGTTCTCCACAAAAAGCAAATGGGATAAAATCAAATAGCTGGCAGTCTTCAGATGCAAAGCTTTCTGTTCGAAATGCAAAAGAAAGATTTTTAGATTTTCTCGCACCATCTACATAATATCCCCAAAGTCGGCAACAATCTCGTTTTTCCTCAAACAATAAATTCGGGTTGGCAAAATCAGCATACATATCCGATTTGTTTCGGAATGTTTCCTGCGTCAATATTAACCTGTTTTTTCTTATACATTCTAATATTTCTACCTTATTACCTCCATCAAATTTGATTTTTCCAAATATTTTTTTCATAATTGCATTGCTTTTAAGTAATTCATTAATCTGCTTTTTCTCTTCCTGTGAAAATTCATCTTTTCTCAATTGAATTTCCAGTCTTTTATGCGGAAACGATAATGAATAATACTCCTCTGCAAATTCCAGAAATCTTTCCCGAGTAATATCTTCCTGATTGAATGCAAAATACTCGTCCTTAATCTCATATTCCAGATTCTGGTTATATAAATATTTTTCCAGACCTACAATTGCAGCAGAATATCTCCAATCTGAGGGAATAACATGCGTATTAAAAAGTGCATCATTTACTTTTTTAATCATTCTGCCCTCCTATATCTGCTGAATAATCTGCAACAAGCCATATCCCATCGACGAGTGTACACCAGCCCCTACCTGATAAAAATATTGCAGAATTTCAGGTTTTGCTTCTATAAGGAAAAATCCGATTGATATATCTATAAATTGTTTATATATGCGTGTTACAACTTTTTTTCCTGATATAGTTTTTATTTTTATCTCCTGCACCTCATTCTCAGCAAATCCCGCATAAATAGCTTGTCGCTTTAAACTATCGCCTGCTTTTTCTTCAAACTCTTTATCATTGATCGTATAATAATTGTCTGTATTGTTCTCTCTGAAATGTTCTCTAATAATCAATCCACCACCTGGAACAGTACGAAAGATTACTTTATCACTCGTAATCACTTCTTCTTGTACTTTTACAATTTTCTTAAGTATCATACTATTTTTATCTGGCAAAGGAAATCTTTTATGCTTCATTCCAATAAAAGCAAAATAAAAAATCTGCCCTATTTTGCTTTTATCACTTGCTGAAAATATTAATTTCAATCGAGGAGAAGCCAGAATAATTTTGTCTTTCTCATATTGCGGTTTATCAAATAATGGAACAAAACAATAATCTTTTCTGTCAGTCCCGGTAAAATAGTGTTCATAATATTTTCCCTGATTGCATTCTTCCAATGTTTTCTTCAAAAAAGAAACAAACATTGCCCGATTGTCAGACGGAATAATGTTCTTCTCTAGTTCAAAATATAATTCAATACGCACTTGCTACTCCTTCCTTACCATTTGCACATTTTTCCTATATTTTGATATTACTACATTTATTATCTATATACAATAGTTTTTATTATTAAGTACAATTTTATAATACTTGGTTTATATTTGTTTTTTATTTCTTGCACTTGTTTACTGATTTGTTATATACTTTAATTGTATCTGTTGTTCCACATTGGAATGTAAAAAGTATTATAAATTTTTACAGAATTAATAGTTGTTCCACATTGGAATTTCTCATTGCCAAAGTTAAACAGGTATCTATATCTTTAACTGGCATCATTGGAGTAACAGAA
>ENA-OPXX01002249-OPXX01002249.1-human-gut-metagenome-genome-assembly--contig:-NODE-2249-length-11080-cov-9.243537_pt1 | contig 11080 bp, 7 predicted proteins | sample MGYA00241771_ERZ502046 | MGnify/ENA primary metagenome ERZ502046 (study PRJEB25962, sample SAMEA2042006) | human gut metagenome | biome: human gut; feature: human-associated habitat; material: faeces...
ATGCCGCCAGACCATTCGGTCTGGGGATTTTTTTGTGGCGGAGGTCACAGGACGAGGACCGGAACGAGCAAAGGCAGGGTATCATCATTACGATGGTATCCTGCCTTTTGTGCGATAGGATGATCATAAGCCAAAGGCTCCCACCTGTTCTGTCGTATGCACAGAGCGGGCGAGAGTCTTTGTGATGAAAAGAAGAAAATGAAGGAGATGACTTGTTATTTGGCGGCTTTTTCGCCCTCCGGGAAGATGATCTTATTCACGAAGAAGAAGATGACCATGGAGATGCCGCCGTTGAGGACGGTGGTGCCGATGTTGTAGATGAAGTCCGGCACCAGCAGACCTGCCACCGCCACCCAGATGCAGTTGATGGAGTTGACGATGCAGGTGATGACGCAGAACGCCAGCACATACCAGCCGATCTGCTTTGCCAGATTGCCCTTGCTGCGGAACACGAAATTGCGCTGAATGGGGAAATTGATGCACTCGCCGATGACCATGGCGATCATGTAGGCGCAGAAGTAGGGCAGGCCGCCGTGGGCGGCGTCGTAGCCGAGGATGTTCCACTTGAAGGTCTCGCCGAACAGGGTGATATCAATGCCCGGCCAGCCGAAATCCACCACCGGCAGGCTTGCAAAGGCCTTGGGCAGAAATTGCAGCAGCAAGTACTTGAACACCGTGATGAGGTTGGACACGATGACGAACAGGCCGCCCTCGCGCACCCACTTGGCAGCGGCGGGGTGCTTTGCCGCGAAGTTATTCCAGAAATTCATAGCCTGCTTCCTTTCAGCTGTTTTTCAGACGCTCTTCCATGCGGCTGTTCAGCACGATGTTCTTCACAGCCTCCACGATCACCCGCACAAGGCCGATGACCCAGAAGCCCTGCAGCTCCATCACGATGCCGTCCACCATGCCCATGCTGATAGCGCCGTTGGTCATTTTGGCCAGCGCACGCAGAGGCATATTGTACTGGAACAGGATGTTCAGGTCGGGCTTGCCCTTTTTGATGCTGCGGCGCAGCAGGGTGCCCAGCACGGCAGCCGCCAGCCAGCCGATGGGGCTGCGTCCGTGTCCCATCTCGCCCAGCGTCATGTTGCGGTCGATGTGTACCTTGTTCTCCGGGATGGGACGGCCCAGCAGCGCTTCAAACTCCGCGTCCGGCACATTCTGCACCTGCGCGGTGCGGTAATGGGCAAGGTCTTTGCCCGCATAGGGGTCGGGTGCGCCGGTGCCCGCCACCGTGACGGCGGCAGTCAGACGGATATCGGCGCTGGAAGCGCCCACCAGCAGCTGATAGCTGCCGTCTTCCACCTCCCAGCGGTTGGTCTTGACGTTCCAGTAGCGGAACGCCTTATCATCCAGCGGGATGGTGACGGTCTTGCTCTCTCCGGCTTCCAGCTGCACCTTGGTAAAGCCCTTCAGCTCCTTGGCGGGGCGGAAAATCGTTGCATCCGGCTTTGCCACATAAAGCTGCACCACCTCGGCACCTGCACAGCTGCCGGTGTTGGTGACAGTCAGGGTCACGCCCTTTTCGTCCGCTTTCAGGTCACTGTACGCAAAGCTGGTATAGCTCAGGCCGTAGCCGAAGGGGAAGGCGGTGGGCACACCGGCAGTGTCGTAGTAGCGGTAGCCCACATACAGCCCCTCGCGGTACTCCACAGTGGGGCCGTCGCCGCCGAAATGCGCCTTTGCGGGGGTGTCGGCGTAGCTGCGCGCCCAAGTCTCCGCCAGCTTGCCGCAGGGGTTCTGCGCGCCGGTGAGCACCTCGACCAGTGCGCCCGCACCGGCCTGACCGCCCAGACAGCCGTAGACCAGCGCCTTGCAGTCCTTGACCCAACCGCTTTCCAGCGAGGAGCCCGCGCTCAGCAGCACCACCACGTTGGGGTTTGCCGCCGCCACAGCCGCCAGCAGTTCCAGCTGGTTCTCTGCCAGCTTCATGTCGGCGCGGTCGATACCCTCGCTCTCTTTGATCTCGTCCAGACCCATGCACAGCAGCACCACACTGGCGTTCTTTGCCAGCTGCACCGCTTCGGCCTTCAGCACCTCATCGGGCTTGCCCTGCCGGTCAAAGCCCTTGGCGTAGCCGACGCTGTTCAGGCCGCTCTCGGCAAGGCAGTCCAGAAAGGAATCCACCTTGATGGAGTTGACGGCGCTGGAGCCTGCGCCCTGATAGCGGGGCGTCTGGGCAAAGTCGCCGATGACCGCCACCTTTTCCCCTTTTGCAAGGGGCAGCAGGCCGTTTTCGTTCTTCAGCAGCACGATGCTCTGGGCAGCAGCCCGGCGTGCCAGTGCGTGGTGGGCGTCGGCATCGAACTTGCCGGGTGCGGCGTCCACCGCCGCCTTGGTGGTGAACACCAGCTCCAGCAGCTCCTCCAGCCGGGCGTCCACGTCCGCTTCGGTGATCTTGCCGGTCTGCACCGCTTTCATCAGCTCCCGGATGGCGTCCCCGCCGGGGGCGGGCATTTCCAGCGTAGATCCGTTCTTTACGCCAAGGGCGTGGTCGTTGCTGCCGCCCCAGTCGGTGACCACTGCGCCGTCAAAGCCCCAGTCCCCGCGCAGGATATCCATGAGCAGGTGGGTGTTCTCGTTGGCGTAGGTGCCGTTGACAAGGTTATAGGCGGACATGATGGTCTTAGGCTGCGCTTCCTTGACCACCATCTCGAAGCCGGTCAGGTAAATTTCCCGCAGGGTGCGCTCGTCCACGATGGAATCCGAGGCCATGCGGCGCAGCTCCTGACTGTTCACCGCAAAGTGCTTGGGGCAGGCGGCAATGCCGTTTTTCTGGATGCCGCGGACGTAGGCCGCAGCCATCTTACCGGCAAGGTAGGGGTCCTCCGAGAAATACTCGAAGTTGCGGCCGCACAGGGGGCTGCGCTTGATGTTCAGGCCGGGGCCCAGCAGCACCGACACGCCCTGTGCCGCTGCTTCTTCGCCCATGGCTGCGCCCACAGCCTCGCCAAGCTCCGGGTCCCAGCTGTTGGCAACGGTAGCCGAGGTGGGGAAGCAGGTGGCAGGCACACTGGGGTTCAGGCCCAGATGGTCAGCCGCGCCCGCCTGCTTGCGCACGCCGTTGGGGCCGTCCGACAGGGTAATGGCCGGGATGCCCTTGCCCGGCAGCGCCCGGGTGGTGAACACCGTGCCGCCGCTCAGCAGGGCGCATTTCTGTTCCAGGCTCAGTTTTGCAATAATATCCTGATGTTTCACGGGGAAATCTCCTTTCAGTAGAAACGGTATTGCCTTTGGAAACAGGACCACGCATAAGGAGAAGAAGCGTGATTCTGTTTCCAAAAGGGAACACGGCTGCGGGTCGTAACTGCCGTGCAGCCGTGTTCCGGGATTAGAAGAAAGACAGTTTTGATTACGGGTCAGTACTTATGCCTTACTCACATCCGCACCTGCATTGGTATTAGCCAGCGTTTTATTATACTTGCGGCGGCGAAGAATCACCACAACACCTGCCAGAACCAACACATAGACAATCACACTGCCTACCAGTGCAGGCGTGCGCCACATAGGCACAGGCGCATCTACATCTACACCGTAGCTATTCGCCAGCGTATACAGATACTGATGTGCAGCTTCGCGCATCTTCAGCTGACCGGTAGCAGTCTGGCTCAGGTTATCGAAGGTCTTAGTGCCCCAGCCAAACAGCAGACTGGTACCACCTGCCAAGACAGCTTTTTCAATATCCATAAAGCCATGCTCCTCGTTGTTATCCGTAATCACAGTGCCAATAAAGCCCCATTCATTACGCAGAACATTGGTCAGTAGTGCAGTACTTGCACCGGCCCAAGTAGTACCAATATTATTGTAGGAAGACATCACAGCCGTGCTGCCGCCTTCCTTCACAGCCTTTTCAAACGGCATGAAGTAAATTTCACGCATTGCCTGCTCATCGGCCCAGGTGCACAGACCATAATGACGCCAGGTTTCACGCTCATTCAGTGCAAAATGCTTAATGTAGCAGTACATACCATTTTTCTCTGCCGCACCAACCGTAGCAGCGGACATGGAACCAGAAAGGAAGCCATCCTCAGAATAGTACTCAAAGTTACGGCCAGCAAATGCATTGCGGTGGGTATTAGCACCAGGTGCATACCAGCCGGAAATATTCCACGCCTTTCCTTCCTGCGAGATTGCATCGCCAAATTCAGAAGCCAGGTCTACATTCCAAGTAGCCGCCAGCAGAACTTCTGCCGGATAAGTAACCGTCTTATATGTGCAGGTACCCATAAAGGCATCGAACACATAACTCAGAGCGGCAGGTCCGTCCATTTCATAAGTCTGTCCCTTACCGATATTATCAACTGCTGCACTTCCCCAGCCATCTGCGCCCAGCAGTTTGTACATATCATCAAGGGTCAGCTGATCCAGCAGCTTATCCCACTGTGCATCATCATAGGCAAGGCCTTCCATGTCTTTCAGAGTAAGGCCATTCTTTGCACCAAAGGTCGGCGCAGTGTCATCTGCATCCACATAGCTATCATCCACTAACAGCGCATTGTTGAAGGCTTCCAGCTGTTCAGCAGTTGCTTCCTTGCTGGTACCGGGAACGATCTGCCAAGTGTCACGGTTGAGGTAAGCCACATCACCAGCTGCATCATCAAACTGATTTGTTGCTACCACTTCGTCCGAAGAGCGCTTGCCGACATACTTGCAGTTTTCCACACCACTGCCAACCGCACTGTCCTGGAACACTTCATTCTCAGCAACCTTGCAGGTCATGGTCAGATTATCTTTCACCGTATGAGAATCCGTACGCAGAGAAATCTGATACTCGCCAGCTTCCAGCACGTAGGAACCGGTAGAAGTGTAGTACTTCTGTGCATCATAAGAAGCCATCTGCTCTACCGGCATAGAAATCGTAACCGTTTCCGTTTCGCCCGGCTGCAATTCCTTCGTCTTTGCAAAGCCGCCCAGTACTTCGCCAGCCTTCTGCAAGCCGCTGCCGCCTTCAGCTGCACTGTAATAGGGCGCACTGTAATACAGTTCCACAACATCTTTGCCAGCCACATTGCCAGTATTGGTAACTTTGACATTCCACTCCAGCGTATCCTGTGCGGTAACGGTAGTCGGAATCGTGTTTTCCAGTTCCCAGTCAAAGCTTGTGTAGCTCAAGCCATAGCCAAAGGGGAACTGCACTACATCATTGTAGGAAAGTCCCGTCAGATTTTCTCCTTCACGGGTAGTGTAATCGTAGCTTTCACGGGTTTCGTAATAACGATATCCCACATAAATGCCTTCCTGATACTCTACAAGGTAGGCAGGATGACTTTCGAAGTTTTTGAAGCAGTCATTAGAGTTGGTATACTCAAAGGTATCAAAGTTGTAGTAAGAAGGGGTCGTTTCTACTGCATAAGGGTAGATATCCGGCAGACGGCCAGAGGGGTTGACTGCACCCGTCAGAATGTTGACAATTCCAATCGTGCCCACATCACCGGGATCACCGATCCAGAGGGCTGCATCAACGCCTTCATCATTCAGGAAGCCCAGTTCCATAGCATTGCCTGAATTGATCAGAACGATAACATTATCAAATGTCGCTTCTGCCTGTTCCAGCAAAGACTGTTCCGCGCTGTTCAGTTCCAGATAATGCTTGCTCTGATCCGGTGCATACGAGGTATTTTCAGCCATCGAAGTGGGCAGGTCATTGCCTTCACCGCCCTTGCGGGAGAACACGACCACAGCAGTATCCGAAAAATCCTTCATTGCTTCAAATGAGCAGTCTCCAGTATACTGGTACTCCACACCCATGTCCTTAGCCAATTCCTCGGTTGCAGGCAGTTCCGGGATGGAAAAATCAACAGAGAATGTATTTCCGCCTTCGTTGTTTTTGGGGCTGTAGAGATTGACCAGATTTTGATTCACTTCAAAACCTGCATCCGTAAAGGCTTTTACAAAATCTGTCCGGTTTGCAGTGTAGCTGCTGCCACCGGAACCCGTACCGCCATAAACCGGATTTGCGGAAGCATAGCCCAAAAGATTGATTTTTCGGTTTGTTCCTGCCAACGGCAGAGCGCCGTCATTTTTCAGAAGGACTGCGCCTTCCTCCTCGATTTTCTGAGCCACTGACAAACCATTTGCATAAGATGTTTTTTGCAATTCCGGGTCTCCATTCTGGCCAGGGAATGCCTTGTCCAGAGAACTAGGAAACACACCAAACATTGCTACATCTGCCACTATTCCAACTGCCAGTAAGAGTGCTGTAACAGATGTCAGCAACTTTGTGGGCTTTTTGCTGTTCGGATCGCGCTTCATTGTATTGTCTCCTCCATATTCTTTTATATTTTTTGGGCCGTACCCAACTGTGACCCATTATAACGGATATTTGCGCATCGTTATCATCTTTTGCACAATCTGTCGTTTGGGATGCATAATTTGAAAAAAGTTTCAAATTGGTTTCATTTTTTATTGTGCTTATTCACAATTCCACTGCCCCTGATTTTGTGCATATTGCAAAAAGGGCGGGGATCACTCCCCGCCCTCGGTCTGTTGAATCCCCGCCTGCGGCAGAAGCACCCGCAGGGTGAACCAGCCGTCCTCCCAGTGCACGGTCATGCTGCCGCCGTGCTGCTGCGCAGCCGCCCGCAGGCTGCGCAGGTCGTAACCGCCGTGGGCACTGCGCAGCGGCAGACCGTCTGCACCCAGCTCCACCGGCTTTTGGCAGTAGTTCTCCACCCGGAACAGCACAAAGCCGTTCTGGGCATACACCGCCGTGCGGATCAGCCGCTTTTCCGGGTCCTGCTCGGCGGCACAGCTTTCAATGGCGTTGTCCAGCGCGGTGCCCACCAGCGTGCAGATCTCCCGGGTGGACAGATGGTCCAGCAGATGCCCGTCTGCCACGCTGGTCATGCGGATCTGCTTTTCCTGACATTCCATGCTCTTGGCGGTGAGCAGGATGTCCAGCACCGGGTTTCCGGTCTTGTTCTCCGCCTCATACTGCAGAATGCTGTTCTCCATCTTTGCCAGCGCCGCGTCCTGCTTGGCGCGGTCCCGCTGGGCACGGATATCAGCGATCTGGACCTTCAATTCATGGTAGCGGCTGTTGATGAGCTCGATGCCCTCCTTGCTGCGCTTGTACTGTTCGTACTGCCGGTGCAGCACATTGTCCATGGCAGAAAGCTCCTGATGCAGCGCGCTCTCCCGCAGTTGCTCGTGCTGCAGCGTCAGGATCAGCACCCCGCAGAAATCCACCAGCGTGCGGATGCAGAACACGTTCATGGTCGCCGGGCTCTCCCCCAGAAACAGAAGGTTGCTGACCACGAACACCGTGCCCGCCATGACAAATGCCGCCAGCGCAGCCTTGTTGCTGATGTCCAGATGCTTTTCGGGCAGCGGACGGCTGCGCTCCAGCCAGAACATCAGGCCGTAGACCGCGCCGTAGACCGCCGCCAGCAGCGCCAGCGCCAGCGGGTCAAAGCCGCTCCGGTGCGGGAACAGCCAGCAGTGCAGCTGCCATTCTGCGCTGGCAGCAAACTCTGCCAGCAGAAACGCCCGGGCGGTGATGTACAGTGCCTCCAGCCAGTTGACCGCCCGGCTGCCCCACAGGTACCCGTAGAGCAGCAGCACCGCGCAGAGCATACAGGGCACCCACCACGCCAGCGGCACATAGCCGGTCTTGTGCAAAAAGATTCCCAGCACCAGTGCCCACACCACCGTGACCGCGGTCTGCCGGTGGAACCGCCGCGGCAGGGGGCGGCGCCGCCTGCGCGTAGACCAGCACGGCAAGAACCTCTGCCAGCGCCGTGTACAGGCGGGGGATGTTCGGCAGCATGGTCATGAGCCCTCACCTCCGATGTAGTCGGTCAGTGCGGCAAGAAAGGCCTTGCGCTTGGGGCGGCTGACCTGCAGCTCATAGGGTCCCACCTGCACCGTGTTCTGCTGCACCGCCTGCACCTGCGCCAGATTTACCAGATAGCCGCTGTTGCAGCGGGCAAAGGGGCGGCCCGCCAGCTTTTCCTCCACTGCCTTGAGGGTGCCCGGTGCCGAAAAATCGCCGTCCTCGGTGTAGTAATGCACCCGGTGGCCTTCGCTTTCCAGATAATACAGCCGGGAGCTGTCCAGCCGCCGCAGGCCGCTCTCCACCGGGACCATGAGATAGTGGCTGGCGCGGCGGGCCAAATTTTTCTCGGCCTTTTTCAGCTGCTCGGAAAATGCAAAATACGGCACCGGCTTCAGCACATAGTCCAGCGCTCCCACCGAGTAGCCCCGGATGGCATACTGCGCCATATTGGTGATGAAGATCAGGATGACGTCTGCATCCATCTGCCGGATGCGCTCTGCCGTGGTCATTCCGTCCAGATGCTTCATCTCCACATCCAGAAAAATAACATCGTAGACCGCGCGGTAATCCTCCAGAATGTCCACCCCGTCCGCAAAGACCGATACTTCAAATTCTGTCCCGTACTGCCGGGTATACCGCCGGATGTACTCCTGCAATACCCCCTGCACCTCCGCGTCATCCTCTACGACTGCCACCCGGATCATGACCGCACCTCCCTTACCACACCTTTGTGGAACTGTTACGGCTCTATTATAGCGCAATCACGCCGGGTTTGCCAAGTCCCCGCCCCGACAAGTTTCCACCTGCAAATTTTACGCTATCGGGGTGTTCTTTCCTTGGCGGGTGTGGTATACTCGATTTAGTTCAACAAATTGAAATTTGGAGGGATCGGGTTCAGAAGATCAATAAATCCGCACGCGCTCCCGGCAAAGGGCAGCGCACAAAAAAGCCACATAAAGGAGATGCTTTTCCATGGAATACAAACGTTTTGGCAATAAGATCATTGTACGCATCGACAAGGACGAAGAGATCCTTGAACAGGTCAAAGAGCTTGCCCTGAAGGAAAACATCCGCCTTGCCGCCGTGCAGGCGCTGGGCGCCACCAACAGCTTTACGGTGGGCGTATACAATGTAGCGGAGAAGAAATACTACGCCAACACCTTCAGCGGCAGTTTTGAGATCGTGTCCCTGACCGGCACCATCAACACCATGAACGACGCATTCTACACCCACCTGCACATGAGCGCCGGCAACGACAAGGGCGAGGTGTTCGGCGGACATCTGAACCGGGCGGTGGTCAGCGCCACCTGTGAGATGGTGGTGGATGTTCTGGACGGCACAGTAGACCGCCAGTACGACCCCGTTACCGGGCTGAACCTGTTCAAGTTCTGATCTTATCTGTAAAAAGCCAAGGCCGCTGCGCGATATCTGCGCAGCGGCCTTTTGCTTATAGCTCTTCCTGCCGGGTATAGGGCTCCATGCCGTGGTCGGCAGGGTCATAGTATTCCAGCAGGGTAATGTAGGTTTCCAAAAAGTGACACAGCACTGTTTTCAGGATGCCGCTCAGCTGCCCCTTTACCGTGATGGTGGACAATACAAAGTCTGACACCAGCTGCAGCGTCTCCGGGTCCAATTCAAAGCACAGACCGACTGCCAGCATGGGGATCACGATCTGCTGTGCCTGCAGCGGCACTGCATTGCCCAGCTTTTCCAGCAGCGGGCGGCTCAGGGCAGAGGCCGCCTGCACACAGCGCTCCACCTTTTCCTGCGGGAACTGCTGCATGGGCTCCATGCTGCGCAGCTGCGCCACCACGGCAGCATCGTCCAGAATGACGCCCCGGGTCACCTCTGCTTCCGAGCGGGTGGTCACGCATTGCAGTATACAGCGCATGGCATCCTCGTAGTCCTCGTGATAGGTCTGACGGCTGCCGAACAGGGTCATCATGGACTGCAGCACGGCATCGGTCTCCTCGGTGACAGCCAGCCGCCCGAAATCCAGCGGTGCGCCCTCCATCCCTGCGCTGCGGTCGTTCAGCGCCTGCAGTTCCTCCGGGACAACTGTAGCGGGCAGAAAACGGTCGTTGCCGTTGCGGTAGAAGCCCCACTCTGCGGGCAGCACCCGGGGGACCACATCTCCGCTGGAGATGATGTTGAAGATGTTGCTGGTGCCCCAGTCCTTTTTCAGACTGCCGCCTGCCGTATGGTTGTTGTCAAAGTCCTGCTGCAGCTCGGGGCAGTCTGCCGCCGCCAGCGCAGCCGGGGCGGCAAAGGTATAGACGAAGGTGTTTTTCTTTTCCAGCTGCGGCAGCACGGCGGGCAGACGCGCCGCCACTAAATTCGTTACGCCGCCGGCACGGCTGTAGCCGCCCATCCAGAGCTTCAGGGTACCCAGCGGCTGGCGCTTGGCCGATGCCTGAACATATCCGCGTATTTTTTCAGTCAGCTGCCGCGCCGCTGCTACAAAACCCGTGTGGGCGCTGCCGGAGCCTGTATGAAGGTTGCCGGACCACTCGGCTCCATAACCGGAGCCGCGCACGAACGCCCCGATGATGGTCACCTGTCTGCCGCCGCGCACCAGTGTTTTGCGGGCAACGGCACAGGCCGCCGTGTCCGGGGCATCGTTCAGGCTGTGGGTATAGTTGAACAGCTGCACCTCGGCAAAGCCCAGCTTTGCAAAGGCATCCCGGATATGGGCGGCACGGCCGACCTCGCCCGTCATCCAATAGTACTGGTCGCTCTCCCACGAGCTGTCCGCAGCCGCAGCCATGCCCAAGGTGGCCAGTGCCAGCTTATCGTCGTACTCTGTGGCGGCGTGGTCGAACAGGCTGTCGCTGTAATAGTAATCGTGCCGCAGGTCAGCACTGCAGCGGTCGCTGCGGTACCACAGGGTATAGTAGTCGTCCGGCACGGCGCGGCCGACCAGCGCCGTAGCCGCCCCGGCCTGCGGCAGCGCCGCTCCGGGAGCCAATGCCCCCACCGCAAGGGTCACCGCAAGACCCTTACAAAAGTCCCGTCGTTTCATGCTTCATCTCCTCTGCCCCTGCGGCCTGTGCACCGCAGACATTTTTTATAGTATAATCCTTTTTGCCGCCGGATGCAATTTTTACTTGCGGCGGCAGACGGGACGATTTGGAATGCGCGCCGCTATCGGGTTGCGCATAATCAGCGGAAAGAATATTTTAAATTTCGGGTTTCAGGAAAGTCTGCGGACTTTCCTGAAACCCATTTTCACGGGAGGGGTCGTAACGGAAAACGGCATTTGCAGCGCCGCTTTCTGCGAAAGCGCAGCGCTGCGGGCGG
>ENA-OPXX01002263-OPXX01002263.1-human-gut-metagenome-genome-assembly--contig:-NODE-2263-length-10987-cov-5.312843_pt1 | contig 10987 bp, 7 predicted proteins | sample MGYA00241771_ERZ502046 | MGnify/ENA primary metagenome ERZ502046 (study PRJEB25962, sample SAMEA2042006) | human gut metagenome | biome: human gut; feature: human-associated habitat; material: faeces...
GTAGTAGCCGCATTTGCAGGGGTTCATGGCGGCTACCAGCTGGAAGCGGCTGGGGTAGGTGGCGCTTCCGGCGGCGCGGCTCACGGTGATCTGCCCATCCTCCAGCGGCTGGCGCAGCACCTCTAAGCTCTCGCGGGAAAACTCCGGCAGTTCGTCCAAAAACAGCACCCCGCAGTTGGCAAGACTGCACTCGCCCGGGCGGAACTGCGCCCCGCCGCCGGCAAGGGCGGCAGCGCTTGCCGAGTGGTGCGGGCTGCGGAAGGGACGGGCAGAGATCAGTCCGCGCCCCTGCGGCAGCTGCCCGGCGATGGAGTAGATCTTGGTCGTCTCCACTGCTTCCTCCCGGGTCAGGGGCGGCAGGATGCCCGGCAGGCGCTTTGCCAGCATGGATTTGCCGGTGCCGGGTGCGCCCGTCAAAAGCACGTTGTGCCCGCCTGCGGCTGCAATGACCATGGCGCGCCGCGCCAGCGACTGTCCCATCACGTCCGCAAAATCCGGCACCTGCTGCCATGCATCCTCCGGGTCAAAGGGGATGGCGGCGGCAGGGGAGAGGGGACGGGTGCCCTTCAGCGCTTCCACCACCTCCCGGGCGGTGTGGGCTGGGTAGACGGTCATGGTGTCGGCGCAGGCTTCGGCTGCTTCGGCGGCGTTCTCTGCCGGGACGTACAGCGCCCGGATGCCGTACTCGGCAGCGGCAAGCGCCATGGGCAGCACGCCGGACACCGGACGCAGACTGCCGTCCAGCGCAAGCTCGCCCAGAAAGGCGGCGTCGGCAGGCACTTCTTCCAGCTGTCCGCTGGCGGTCAGCAGCGCCAAAAGCAGCGGCAGATCGTACACCGGGCCGGTCTTGCGCACATCGGCGGGGGCAAGGTTGATGGTGATGCGCCGGTCGGGGAAGCGGAAGCCAAGGTTTTTGATGGCAGCGCGCACCCGGTCGGCACTTTCCCGCACGGCAGAGTCCGGCAGACCTACGATGGAAAACGCGGGCAGCCCGCCGGAAACATCGGCTTCCACCGCAACGGCAAAGCCGCGCAGTCCGTTCAGGCCAAAGCTGTTGGTCACAGAATACATGGTGTCCCTCCCTGCATGGCGCATGGTTTGTCAAAAATGCCAAAAGTGGAAAATAATGGATATATCTACTATGCTTCGACAGTTTTTTCTGTTTGAAATCATTATAGTAAAGTACAGGAAAGTTGTCAATGCAGCAGAAAGGAGAACGAGAGATCATGACAAATGGGGAATGCTGCCGGTATATCCGTACCTATTCAGAGCTGGAGGGGCTGCAGCACGCCTGCACGCTGGTGTACTGTGCCGCTTCCACCCCACAGGGGGTGCTGGCACAGCTGCGCCGGGAGCAGGGCGGCAAAGTGCGCAGCAGCACGGTACTTGCTCCGGCAGACAGCTTTGGCCGGATAATGCGGCTGCTGCGCTACCTGTGCGAAAACGGCGTGGGGCCGGAGCAGTGGCTGGAGGTACTGGAGGATGTGCACCAGCCCTACCAGCTGCTGGATACATCAAAAAACGCAATGAATATGGCAGAAGAACCGGTTTTTTGTGGTATTTGTCGGTTTTAAGGGCACAAACTTCGGCCATTTTACGCAATTGACATAAGCGGAGCAAGAGTTTATAGTATAAGTAGGTTTACACAAACCGTTTCGATCCGGGGAAAAAGATTTTAAACAAAGGTAAGGTGTACAAGATGTATCTGGATGAATATAAGCGCTGGCTGGCAGCGGATCTGGAAGATGCAGACCTGAAGCCGGAGCTGGCAAAGGTCGAAGGCAATGACGATGAGATCAAGGATCGCTTTGCTGTGGCGCTGAAGTTTGGCACCGCAGGTCTGCGCGGCGTGCTGGGTGCCGGCACCAACCGCATGAACATCTACGTTGTCCGTCAGGCTACGCAGGGTCTGGCAAACTGGGTGCTGACCCAGGGCGGTACCCAGACCGTGGCCATCAGCTACGACAGCCGCCTGAAGAGCGATGTCTTTGCCAAGACCGCCGCTGGCGTTCTGGCAGCCAACGGTATCAAGGTGCGCATCTATGATGCCCTGATGCCCGTGCCTGCCCTGAGCTTTGCTACCCGTTACTACAACTGCAACGCCGGTATCATGGTCACCGCTTCCCACAACCCTGCCAAGTACAACGGCTACAAGGCCTACGGTCCGGACGGCTGCCAGATGACCGATGACGCCGCCGCCATCGTCTATGATGAGATCCAGAAGACCGATGTGCTCACCGGTGCAAAGTACATCTCCTTTGCCGAGGGCGTGGAGAACGGCATGATCCGCTTTGTGGGCGACGACTGCAAAAAGGCGCTGTACGATGCCATTGAAGCACGTCAGGTGCGCCCGGGTCTGTGCAAGACTGCCGGCCTGAAGCTGGTGTACAGCCCGCTGAACGGCTCCGGCCTTGTGCCCGTGACCCATGTGCTCAACGATATGGGCATCACCGATATCACCATCGTGCCCGAGCAGGAGTACCCCAACGGCTACTTTACCACCTGCTCCTACCCCAACCCCGAGATCTTCGAGGCGCTGAAGCTGGGTCTGGAGCTGGCCACCAAGACCGGTGCCGACCTGATGCTGGCTACCGACCCCGACGCCGACCGCGTGGGCATTGCCATGAAGTGCCCGGACGGCAGCTATGAGCTGGTTTCCGGCAACGAGATGGGCGTTCTGCTGCTGGACTACATCTGCGCTGGCCGCATCGAGAAGGGCACTATGCCCAAGAACCCCGTGGCAGTCAAGTCCATCGTGTCCACCCCGCTGGCAGACGCTGTGGCAAAGCATTACGGCGTGGAGATGCGCAATGTGCTGACCGGCTTCAAGTGGATCGGCGATCAGATCGCCAACCTCGAAGCTGCCGGTGAGGTCGATCGTTTCATCTTCGGCTTTGAGGAGAGCTACGGCTATCTGGCTGGCCCCTACGTCCGCGATAAGGATGCCGTCATCGGCTCCATGCTCATCTGCGAGATGGCTGCTTACTACCGCAGCATCGGCTCCTCCATCAAGCAGCGTCTGGAAGAGATCTACGCCCAGTACGGCCGCTACCTGAACAAGGTGGACAGCTTCGAGTTCCCCGGCTTGACCGGCATGGAGAAGATGGCTTCCATCATGCAGAAGCTGCGTGACCAGCCCCCTGTGGAGCTGGCCGGCCATAAGGTGGTCAAGGTGACCGATTACAAGAAGCCGGAAGAGACCGGCCTGCCCGCTGCCAACGTGCTGATCTACACGCTGGAAAACGGCGCTACCGTGGTGGTGCGTCCCTCCGGCACCGAGCCGAAGATCAAGACCTACTTCACCACGCTGGGCAAGGATCTGGCGGAAGCACAGGCACAGAAGGACGCTCTGGCTGCTGCCATCGAGCCCATCCTGAAGTAAAACTATCCCAAAGCATCTGCGGGGCTGTTGCACGTTTTTGTGCAGCAGCCCTTTTTGCGTTTATCGGAGCGTTGACCGGAGCAAAAAAACTTCCCCCAAGGGGCTTTGACGTCCTCAAAGACTTTGCACTTTAGCTGGAAACTGTGCCGTTATGCCAAAGGCTCCCTCCTAGAGGGAGCTGTCAAAACCGTCAGGTTTTGACTGAGGGAGTTAAGTCCAAAGGGAGAGAGCGAAAGTGCGCGCTCGGGGTAACTATCCTTTTGGGACAGACCGCAGGGCTTTATGCAGCACAGATGCACTTTTGCTGTGTAAAATCGGTTGAAGTTTGCGCTGTGATACGCTATAATAAAACATGGTTTATTATAAGCAGCTGTGGGCGCGCAGCGCGGCACAGCAGCAGGGTAGGTGGAAGAGATGGAAAAAACTGTATCGGCAGTATTGGTGGCGGCGGGCTCCTCGACCCGCATGGGCTTTGATAAGCTCAGTTTTGATCTGGGGGGCGAAACGGTGCTGCACCGCAGCATCCGCGCCTTTGCCCAGTGCCCGCAGGTCACCGAGCTTGTGCTGGTGGCGGGCAAAAACCGGGATTTTGTGGCGCAGCAGGCGGCGGACTGCCCAAAGCCTGTGCAGATCGTAGCGGGTGGGGCTACCCGCGCCGAGAGCGCAAAAAACGGTGTGCTGGCAGCGCACGGAGAACTGGTGGCGGTGCACGATGCCGCCCGCCCCTTTGTGAGCGCGGCGGTCATTACGGCGGCGCTGGAAGCCGCTGCCCGGTGCGGCGCAGCAGCCCCGGCGGTGCCGGTGAAGGATACCATCAAGGCCGCTGCCCGGGGCGATGGCAAGACTGTGCCCCCGGACTGCGCGGTGCAGACGACCCCGGACCGCAGCACCTTGTATGCGGTGCAGACCCCCCAGTGCTTTGACCGTGCAGCGTATCTTGCGGCACTGGCGGAACTGGACGAGACCCGCGCCCGCCTTGTTACCGATGATTGCAGCCTGTTTGAGCTGACCGGACGCCCGGTGCAGCTGACGCAGGGCGACTATGCAAACCTGAAGATCACTACCCGGGAGGATCTGCCCCGCCCGGCACAAAGAAAGGAAACGGAAATGCGTATTGGACACGGCTATGATGTACATCGTTTGGTAGAGCAGCGCAAGCTGATCCTTGGCGGGGTGGAGATCCCCTTTGAAAAAGGTCTGCTGGGCCATTCGGACGCAGACGTGCTGACCCATGCGGTGATGGATGCCGTGCTGGGCGCAGCGGCGCTGGGGGATATCGGCCAGCATTTCCCGGACAATGACCCGGAGTACGCCGGTGCCGACAGCCTGAAGCTGGCCTGCCGCGTGGCACAGATCCTCAAGGAGCACGGCTGGCGCATTGAGAACATCGACGCCACCCTGCTGTGCCAGCGCCCCAAGCTTGCACCCCATATCCCGGCCATGCGCGCCAATCTGGCGGCGGCTTTCGGCCTGCCGGTGGAAGCGGTAAGCGTAAAGGCCACCACGGAGGAGCATCTGGGCTTTACCGGCGAGGGACTGGGCATTGCCGCCCACGCTGTTGCCCTGATCGAAGCAGTGTAAGGGGGCACACACTCTCATGACACTGAATGCGATCATCGCCAATTTTCAGACCTTTAAAATTGTCGATCTGCTGGATATCATCATCATCGCGTTTCTGATCTACCAGCTGCTGGGCATTATCAACCGCACCCGCGCCGGGCAGCTGGCCAAGGGTGCGCTGCTGGTCATGGTCGTATATCTGGTGGCAAATACCCTGAATATGCGTACCGTTACATGGCTGCTCAACTCGCTGCTGCAGGTCGGTCTGCTCACCCTTGTGGTGCTGTTCCAGCCGGAGATCCGCCGTGCGCTGGAGCGCATGGGTCAGACCGATCAGTGGGCGTCCAAGCTGTTCAACGTAAAAGGGCGCTACAACGACCCCAGCCTGAAGGGCGCGTGGCGCAGCGCCATCATTGCCATCTGCGATGCCGCCGAGCGCTTTTCCGAGACCAAGACCGGCGCACTCATCGTGCTGGAACGCCATACCAACCTTTCCGAGATCGTGCGCACCGGCACTCCGGTGAACAGCGCGGTCAATCTGGAGGTGCTGGGCACCATCTTCTACGAGGGCACCCCGCTGCATGACGGCGCTGCCATCATCGAAAACGGCCGCATCAAGGCGGCGGGCTGTGTGCTGCCCCTTTCCAACAATCTGGATCTGGGCAAGGATATGGGCACCCGCCACCGCGCCTGCCTTGGCATTGCGGAAAACTCCGACGCCATTGCCATCGTGGTCAGCGAGGAGACCGGCATCATCTCTATGGCAAAAAATGGTGTGCTGATCCGTCATTTTGACCGCCAGAGCTTGTATACCCGCCTGATCGACGAGATGATCCCCAAGGAGTCCACGGTGGAAAAGAACACCGCCGACAGCTGGGCAGAGCAGGCGAAGAAGCTGTGGACCTGGATCAGCCAGAAAGGGGAGGACGAGCAGCAATGAGCAACCAGCCGAACAAGACGAACGGCGCAAAGCCTGCCGTCCGCAAAAAGAAGAATCTTCTGGATGACCGCCGCATCCGGCTGGCACTGTCCGTGCTGGGCGCCATCGTTGCATGGATGGTGGTCACCATCATCGTCCAGCCCGGCACCACCAACACCATCTATAATGTGCCGGTGGATTACACCTACGATTCCGCTGCCTATACTTCCCGGGGCCTGAGCATCGTCAGCGCCGAGGATAAGACCGTGAACCTGAAGCTCTCCGGCGATGGCTACACCATCGGCGGGCTCAGCGCTTCGGATTTTGTGGTCTACCCGGACTGGTCCAGCGTGCGCGACAGCGGCGAAAAGACCCTGCGGCTGCTGGTGCGCGGTGCAAACGGCCTGCTCAACGGCGTGACCGTGACCATGGAAGGCAGCGACAACACGGTGGACGTGGTGTTTGACGTGGTGGAGGAAAAGACCCTGCCCGTTACCGTTACCACCAACTATCTGCGCATTGCGGATGGCTATATCCTTTACAGCACCGAGGTCTCCAAGGAGACTGTCACCCTGTCCGGCCCCAGCAGCGAGCTGAGCAAGGTGGCTACCTGCACCGCCGAAGCGTCTTACAGCAGCGAGCTGACCGAGTCGGTCACGCTGGACACCCCCCTGCGCTTTTACACCAGCGGCGGCAAGGAGATCAAGTTCCAGTACACCACGCTGGAAGAAAGCAGCGTGGACGTGACGCTGCAGGTGTACAAGATGGCGACCCTGCCGGTGAAGGTGAACTTTATCAACGCGCCGCGCGGGTTTGATAACTCGGTGCTGAGCTACGCCCTCAGCTGCAAGCAGCTCAAGGTGGCAGGCCCGGCAGAAAAGATCGATGCGCTGTCCACCTTGTCCATCGGCACCATCGACCTTTCCACCTTCAGCCTGAACAAGGTGTACGAGATGCCCATTGAGCTGCCGACAGATATCTATCTGCTGGACAATATCTCCACCATCACAGTCAGCTTTGACTGCTCCGGGCTGGAGACCAAGACCATGAACCTGCCCGCCAGCTGCGTGCAGGTGATCAACCTGCCCGCTACCTATCAGCTGACGGTGGAGACCGAGCGGCTGATGAACGTGATCCTCTGCGGCCCCAAGGGCGCTATGGAGACTTTGACCCCCGAGCAGGTGGTCATTGAGATCGACGCCGAGGACTTTGCCGTGGCTACCGGCCAGCAGAACATTGCCTGCCGGCTGTATGTGCCCTCCAACGGCAAGATCTTTGCACTGGGCAGCTATGTGCTGCAGTGCCGCATTGAAAGCAACTAAAGTAAAAGGACAACACAACAAATGATTCTGGTTCGCAACATCCGTCTGCCCCTCTCTGCAGGAGAGCCGCAGGCATTTGAAAAGGCGCTGCACACCCTGCGGGTGCCCCGCAGCAAGGTAGAGCACACCGGCGTGGCAAAGCTTTCGGTGGATGCCCGCCATGGCCAGCCCAAGCTGGTGTATACCGTGGCGGTCACCCTCAGGCAGCCCGGGGAGGAAGCCGCCCTTGCGGCGCGCTGCCCGGACGCCGCCCTGCACCGCCGGGCAGACTTTACCCTGCAACCCGGCACCCAGCCGCTTGTGCACCGCCCTGTGGTGTGCGGACTGGGCCCGGCGGGGCTGTTTGCGGCCCTGCTGCTGGCACGGCAGGGCTACCGCCCCATCGTGCTGGAACGCGGCCCTGCGCTGGATGCCCGTGTGCAGGCGGTGGAGCACTTTTCCGCCACCGGTCAGCTGGACCCCAACGCCAACATCCAGTTCGGCGAGGGCGGCGCGGGCACTTTCTCGGATGGCAAGCTGACCACCCGCATCGGGGATGAACTGTGTGATTTTGTCACCGAGGTGTTTTTGCAGCACGGTGCCCCGGCAGAGATCGCGTGGAAGCAAAAGCCCCATGTGGGCACCGACCTGCTGCGCGGCGTCATCACCTCCATCCGCAGGGAGATCGAGTCTCTGGGCGGCGAGGTGCACTTCAACACCGCCCTTACCGGGCTGGAGCGCAAAAACGGCCGGCTTGTGGGCATCACTACTACAAATGGCAGCTTTGCCTGCGAGACGCTGGTGTTTGCAGTGGGACACTCGGCACGGGATACCTTCAGTATGCTGATGGACAGCGGCCTTGTGCTGGAGTGCAAGCCTTTCAGCGTGGGGTTCCGCGCCGAGCACCTGCAAACCGAGATTGAAAAAAGCCTGTACCACGAAGCCGCCGGGCATCCGGCGCTGCCCCGGGGCGAGTACCAGCTCTCCCAGCACGTTGGCGAGAGGTGCGTGTACACCTTCTGTATGTGCCCCGGCGGTCAGGTGGTGGCTTCCGCCAGTGAGGAAGAGCGCGTTGTGACCAACGGCATGAGCTACCATGCCCGCAGCGGCAAAAACGCCAACGCGGCGGTGGTAGTCAGCGTAGGCGGGGCGGATTTTGCCAACGACCCCCGCCGCGCCATCGCCTTTCAGCGGGAGCTGGAAGCAAAGGCCTACGCCGCTGGCCGTGCCGCCGGGGCTTACGCCGCCCCGGCAGAGAACGTGCAAAGCTTTCTGGAAGGGCGCGGGCAGCTGCGCATCGGCAGCGTGCAGCCCACCTACGACCGCGGCGTGACTGCCGCAGACCTGGGCGCACTGCTGCCCGGGGAATTGGCGGACACCCTGCGGGCGGGTCTGCGCGCCTACGAGCGCAAGATCGCGGGCTACACCGCGCCGGACGCCATCCTCACCGGCCTTGAGACCCGCACCAGCAGCCCGGTGCGGCTCAAGCGGGAAGAGGATCTTGTGTGCACCCAGCTGGCAGGGCTTTACCCCTGCGGCGAGGGTGCGGGATATGCGGGCGGCATTATGAGCGCCGCCGTGGATGGCCTGCGGGTGGCACGCGCCATCATCAGCCGGTATGCACCGGCAGAAGGGTGAGAAAATTTAAATGTACGATCGTGAAAACGATAACCGAAATAACGAAGGCCGGCAGGTACAGCAGGAGCTGGAAGATCAGCTGCGCGCCTTTGGCGATACCATGACCGATGCCTTTGCCCACGGCTTTGAGGGCAGGGGCATGGACATCGGCGACAGGGCGTGGGATGTAGGTAAGGCTGCCGTCCATGCAGCCAACTACGGTATCGGAGAGGCCGCAAAAGCCTTCCGGCAGGGGCGCAGAGGTTATCCCTATGGGGACACAAAGCAGCCCTTCCGCGAAGGTGCTGCGGATGCCGACTCCGCCGGGATGCCCGGCTGGTTCCAGCAGATCTTCGCAAAGCCGGAGCCGACCCCGGTGGAAAGTATCCGCATCAGCGCAAAAAAACGCCATAGCGCAGGTTGCACTTTGCTGGCTGTGGGCATCACCTTTGCGGTGATCTTCGGGCTGGGCGGCATTGGCTGCATCGTGGCGTCGGAAACCGTGATGCCCGGACTCATGCTCGGAGATACGATTGTCACAGTCACGGAAGGTGGAACCTATACTTTTACCACGGGCGCATCCATGGCCGTGACGGCACTGGAGATCACAGGAAACGTGTTGACCCTTGTCGCCTGCGGTTTTGGTGCCATGATCGCCGCCGGTGCAAGCCGCTTTTCTGCTTCCAAAAAGCTGGGGGCGCTTGCAGATGCAGCCGAAAAGCTGAACGCGCAAAAGGGCTTGCAAGTGGAGATGCTGGCCGACCTGACCCACCAGAAACCGAAAAAAGTGCACAAGCGGCTGCAAAAATACATCCACAAAGGCTGGCTGAACGCATGGCTGGACGATGAGACCGAGACGCTCTACCTGACGGCAGAGGACTACCGCGCCGCCAAGGAAGCGGTCGCCACTGCCGCCGCGCAGCCGCAGCCGGAAAAGGCGGAAACCGGCGATGCTCCGCTCAATCTCGATACCGCCCGCCGCTTTGCCGCCGTGCTGGAAAAAGAGCAGCAGCTCATGCAGGACGCGCAGGCACGGGAAGAGCTGGCGGCGATGTACAAGACCACTACCGCCATCTGCGACTGGCTGGAGGCACACCCGGAAAGCCAGCCCAAGACCCGCCGCTTTGCGGAATATTATATCCCCACCACCCTCAAGCTGCTGCACACCTATAACGATGTGCAGGGGCAGCAGGGCGAAAACGCCGAGACTATCCGCCGGGATATCGCGGGCATCCTGCATACCTTGAATCAGGCGTATGAGAACCTGTATAACAATCTGCTTTCGGACGTAGCCATGGATATTTCTTCCGAGATCGCCGCTTTGCAGGGAATGCTGGCCAACGACGGCCTGACCGGGAGGGAATTTGAATGACCTACCGTGCTTGGGAACAAAAACCGCTGGACCGCACCGCTGTGCGGGAGCTGACCGCCGCCATTGCCGAGCAGGCAGCGGCGCAGCTGGAAGAGCAGGCCATGGACGAAGCGCCGTGGTCAGACGAAAAATATAAGGCCGTGCTGGCTGCCCAGCAGAAGGAAAACGCCCTGCTGGCGGGCATCCTTGCCGCCCGGGGCATCACCGACCCCGCCGAAGCACTGACCTTGCTGGCAGGGGAGGAGGAGCTTTCCGACCCCGCGCTGCTGACCGACATGGACGCCGCTTGTCAGCGCATCTGGCAGGCCATCGACAACGGCGAGACCATTGCAGTGTTCGGCGATTACGATGTGGACGGCGTGACCGCCACCGCCCTGCTGTACCAGCACCTCAAGGGCATGGGCGCAACTGTCAAGTGTATGCTGCCCAGCCGCGAGGGGGACGGCTACGGCCTGTCTAAAAACGCCATCCAGTCCATGCACAACAAGGGCTGTACCCTCATCGTGACGGTGGACAACGGCATCTCTGCCGTGGAGGAAGCCGAGTTTGCCGCCTCGCTGGGCATGGATCTGATCATTACTGACCACCATCTGCCGCCGGAGACTTTGCCCAAGGCGGTGGCCGTGGTGGACCCCCGCCGGGAGGACGACCACAGTCCCTTCAAGGGTCTGTGCGGCGCGGGCGTAGCCTTCAAGCTCTGCGCCGCGCTGGACGGCTGTCCGCCGGAGGAAATGCTGGATTACTGCGGCGACCTTGCCGCTGTGGGCACGGTGGCGGACGTGATGCCGCTGGTAGGGGAGAACCGCACCCTTGTCAAGGCCGGGCTGCGGCAGCTG
>ENA-OPXX01002276-OPXX01002276.1-human-gut-metagenome-genome-assembly--contig:-NODE-2276-length-10932-cov-2.466857_pt1 | contig 10932 bp, 8 predicted proteins | sample MGYA00241771_ERZ502046 | MGnify/ENA primary metagenome ERZ502046 (study PRJEB25962, sample SAMEA2042006) | human gut metagenome | biome: human gut; feature: human-associated habitat; material: faeces...
CTAGAACTCCCCGTAGGAAGCAAACCGCCATTCACGTCAATGTGAAGTAACACCTGATATATATTTTAACAAATAGTTTTATTAGAATCAATATATTTATCGGTATTCTCTTTATCTATAAGTTTATTTTTCAAAAGCTCATCTTAAGTGCTATGAACCCTTAAGATTTTCCTTATCCCTTTCGATAATTTATGTAATATTACTGCAAATAATAACGCAATACACACCGCAATAATACTGTTAATTATCCAATTCCCCGTAATATACATTACTGATACTGGTCCCACAATAAACATATAGTGGCAAAGATAAATTTCAAAACTTATACCCTCAACCAATTGTACAATTTTTAGCATTTTCACTTTAGAAAAGATAATTGAAAATAGCATAAATATATATGCTGCTGCCACATAATGTGTATAATTTACAATAACAAGATTATATAATTTCGTACCATCAATCATTACTCGTCCAATAAATCTCGTTGCAAATGCCAGACACATAACAATAAAATATATAACTGCTGATTTATTAGTTGATTTTCCAAGTCTTTCCCAATTACTTCCTACATAATATACTATTGCATAAAAGCACACATGATATGTAATGAAAAATATATAATTCGGCAGCAGATATGCCATAATAAACGGAACTATAAATAATCCAACTAATATGCCCCATTTTGTCTTTTTATATTGAATTCTTTTCCAGATTTTTTCTATCAACGGTGTTAATATATAACAAATCATTAACGTTGTCATAAACCAGGTATGATCTGCACCTAATACTCCTACATGCATTCCTTGTATAAAAAACTATAATCCTTCTATATATTTTATTATAAAATTTATTATAGTACCTTTTTTCTTAATTTCCTATATCTACTCCTGCTCATTTCCTGCTTTTTGGTAATTTTTTCTTAAAATACAGCAAAAAGAGATGGAAAAATCTATATTGTTTTGATCTTTCCATCTCTTTTTATGTTAAAATTTTATCTTTTCATCAAGATTCTATCTTTTTATACGTTGATCTCAGCTGTTAATCCGAGTACTTCTTTATTCTCTTCCAGAATTGGATTGATCACTTCATTCACAAATTCTTCTGTCTGCTGTGGTGCACGTCCTACGAAGTTCTCTGGTTTCATGATCGCCTGTAACTGCTCCATGTTCATACCAAATGCTGGGTCTGCTGCGATTCTCTCTAACAGATCGTTTGCTTTTCCTTCTTCTTTGACAACTTTTCCTGCTGCCATAGAATGTACACGGATCTTCTCATGAAGTTCCTGTCTGTCTCCACCAGCTTTTACTGCATCCATCATGATATTCTCTGTTGCCATGAATGGAAGTTCGCTTCTTAAACGGCTTTCGATAACCTTAGGGTATACAACTAATCCGTCTACAACGTTTAAGTAAAGGTCTAAGATACCATCGATTGCTAAGAATCCTTCTGGTACAGATAAACGTTTGTTGGCTGAGTCATCTAATGTTCTTTCAAACCACTGTGTAGATGCTACTAATGCTGGGTTCATGGCATCTGACATTACGTAGTTTGCTAAGGAAGCGATTCTTTCACTTCTCATTGGGTTTCTCTTATATGCCATTGCAGAGGATCCGATCTGGTTCTTCTCAAATGGTTCTTCTACTTCTTTTAAGTGCTGAAGAAGTCTGATGTCGTTTGAGAACTTATGAGCAGACTGTGCGATCTGGCTTAATACGTTGATCACGCGAGAATCAACTTTTCTAGAGTATGTCTGTCCTGATACTGGCTGGCATTTGTCAAATCCCATCTTCTTAGCGATCATTCCATCAATCTTCTTGATCGTTTCATGGTCTCCTTCGAATAACTCTAAGAAACTTGCCTGTGTTCCTGTTGTTCCTTTTGATCCTAATAATCTCATGTTAGCGATCACGTGATCAAGATCTTCTAGATCATATACGAGATCCATCAGCCAAAGGCTTGCTCTCTTACCTACTGTTGTAGGCTGTGCTGGCTGGAAATGTGTAAATCCAAGTGTTGGAAGATCTTTGTATTTCATTGCGAATTTGGATAATTCGTTGATCACATTTAATAATTTTACTCTGACAAGCTTTAATGCTTCTGTCATGATGATGATGTCTGTGTTATCACCAACATAGCAGGATGTTGCTCCTAAATGGATGATTCCTTTTGCCTTTGGACATTGTACTCCATATGCATATACATGAGACATAACATCATGACGGACTAATTTTTCACGTTCTTTTGCTACATCGTAATTGATGTCTTCTGCATGTGCTTTTAATTCGTCGATCTGTTCCTGTGTGATATCAAGTCCTAATTCTTTCTCTGTCTCAGCAAGTGCGATCCATAACTTTCTCCATGTCTTAAACTTCTTGTCTGGAGAAAAGATGTACTGCATCTCTTTGCTTGCATAACGTTCTGATAATGGGCTCTGGTAACGGTCGTTCATAAAAATCTCCTTATCCTTATCTTTCAAAATTTCCACGAATATCTCTTGTTGGCGGTTTCATTGGATACTCACCTGTGAAACATCCTTTACAGATCGGTAATCCCTGTACCATCTGTGAAAGTCTCTCTTCTCCTAAGTATCCTAAACTATCTGCTCCGATCACTTCACAGATCTCGTTGATCGATCTGTTATATGCGATCAGCTGTTCTCTCTCTGGAATATCAGTTCCAAAGTAGCATGGCCACAGGAATGGTGGGGAACTGATCCTTACGTGAACTTCTGTCGCTCCTGCATCGCGTAACATCTTCACAATGCGGTCACTTGTTGTTCCTCGTACGATGGAATCATCGATCATGATGACTCTCTTTCCTTTGACTGCTTCTTTTAAAACATTTAACTTGATCTGCACGCTTGATTCACGGCTGCTCTGTCCTGGTTTGATGAAAGTTCTTCCAACATAACCGTTCTTGACAAATGCGGTTCCATATGGGATGCCTGACTCTAGGGAATATCCAAGAGCTGCTGCATTTCCTGATTCTGGTACTCCGACAACCAAGTCTGCTTCTACCGGTGAATCCTGTGCGAGGTATCTTCCTGCCTGAATTCTTGAGTGGTATACCCCAACTCCGTCAATCTCACTGTCTGGTCTTGCAAAATAAATGTATTCAAAGATACATCTTGCTGTTTTCTCCTTTGGAAGACATAAATCACAGTCTGACTGAATTCCATCCTTTGTGATCGTTACGATCTCTCCTGGATTCACGTCACGGATAAATTCTGCTCCGATCGTATCTAATGCACAGCTTTCAGATGCTAATACATAAGCATTATCTCTCTTACCGATACATAATGGCTTAAATCCATATGGATCTCTTGCCCCGATCAGTTTCCTTGGTGACATAACGATCAGGGAATATGCACCTTTGATCTTCTGCATTGCTCTGGCTACTGCCTTCTCAATTGATGATGTATTCACGCGTTCTCTTGCGATATGATATGCGATAACTTCGGAATCGATCGTTGTCTGGAAAATAGCTCCTGTCTTTTCTAATTCTTCGCGAAGTTCTATTGCATTGATCAGATTACCATTATGTGCAAGTCCTAAAGTACCTTTTACATAATTTAAAACCAGTGGCTGGGCATTCTCTGGAACACTCTCTCCTGCTGTTGAATACCTTACATGCCCCACACCGATATCTCCCTTTAATGCCTGAAGGGAATCTGGTGTAAACACTTCATTACATAATCCCATACCTTTTTGAGATGTGACATTACGTTTTGGACCATTCGTATCAGAAACTGCAATTCCGCAGCTTTCCTGACCTCGATGCTGAAGTGCAAACAATCCATAATAGATCGTTGACGCTACATCATTGCCATCGAAATCGTAGATACCGAAAACTCCACATTCTTCTCCCAACTTATCAAAGTTCTCTCTGCTCATCGTGATCTTTTGACCTTTCTGTTATACAATCTTTAGTTTCGTTTGTAAAATACACATTTTTGATAGTAACATATTCATTTTAAATCTGCAAGCATCCCTGTTATTGATTCTCTTTTAATAATGTAGTATCTGGAGGGATCTCTCCTCGCTTAAGCTTCGTATATATGATCCTTCTTACAGATTTATCGATTCTTGATTCTTTGATCTTGCCACTTTTTAGTGCCTTCTTAATTGCCTTGTATGCTTCTTTATAGTTATCCGGCATCACGATCAGGTCAACTCCTGCCTGAATCGCTTTCACTGCTGCTTCTCCGGAACTATAGTTATCTGTGATCGCTTTCATGTTCATCGCATCGGTCATGATAACACCCTTGAATTCAAGTTCATCTCTTAGAATATCTGATACAACTCTGCTGCTCAGGCTTGAAGGCTCCTTCTCATCTGTCACATTAGACAGCATCAGATGTGACACCATCACTGCATCAGCTTTTGCCTTGATTCCTGCTTTAAATGGTTTAAAATCTGTATCTCTTAATGCATTGATCGTCTGATCGGTCTCTGTACTTCCGCGGTGTGTGTCTCCTCCAGTCTGTCCACTTCCTGGAAAATGCTTTAATGTCGCTGAAATCTGTTGTTTCTGCATGTTCTTTACCAGTGTTGTAATAATATCAGCAACTTTCTTTGAGTCTGTACCAAAGCTTCGGTCTCCGATTTCTGTGTTATTCTTATTCGTTAAAACGTCTGCGACTGGTGCAAGATTCATGTTAAATCCAAGCTCTTTTAATTCCTTTCCCTGTGTCTTCCCCATCTGTGCGATCTTCTTGTTATTGTAAGTTCTTCCAACTTCCTGTGCAGATGGATATACTGTCATCTTCATCTTGGGATTTGATGCGACTCTTGAAACCTGTCCACCTTCCTCATCCACTGCCATAAATAGTGGGATATAGGAGGCATCTTGAAGTTCATCCGTCATCTTCTTTGTCTGATCAGGTGTGTTGATATTCTTCGCAAACATGATCACCCCACCTGCTGGATACTTCTTCAATGTCTTCTTCATCTGGCTCGTCACGCTTGTCTGATTCTTGCTTTCTGCCTCATCTAATTGATAAACAGATACCATAAATAGTTGTCCGATCTTATTCTTTAAGGACATCTCCTTCGTGATATCTTTTGCCATTCCCTGCAGGGTTGTTTCATCCAGATCTTCTGTCTTGAGTTTCTTTGTTGTACTCTTCTTCCCGCATCCTGCCGTCATGACAAGCATCAATACAAGGACAAGGCTGATTAAACGTCTCTTCATTCTTTCGTGTCCTTTCCGTGCATGCTCTTTTCTTTTTATTATACCAGAAGCATTTGTTTGTATCAAATGCTGTTACGTCTTATTCTACCTATGCAATAAGAAAAAAAGCCCCTCCAGATCTTAATGTCTGAAGAGACTTTAAAAGCAGATGTCTCCAAATACGCAACCGTTACATAAGTCACCATGTATCAAAACTTCATGAAAAAAAGGATTTAAAAACCACTCTCAAATGGTCTATTTGCATATTGTCGACACAATTAGTAGTATATACTTTTATATTTATGTTTTCTACCCTTTCAACATAGTTTTTTTCAATTTTTACAATTTTGTCAAAAAACATATGAAATCTATTTGTTTACATCTAAATGTTGTTTAAATTGTATAGTAACCAGAAATTGATCTCCGTCTATTCTTATCGAAAACTCTCCTCCACAATTCTTTGTAAAACTGTCTGCGATGGAAAGTCCTAATCCGTTTCCTTCGCTGGTACGTGATTTTTCCGCTCTGGCAAACCGTTCCATGATCTCTTCTTCTGTAAAATTCATCTCATAGGATGCTGTGTTTATAACTTCTAATTTTATATTGTGATCTGCTTCGGTGATCCTTAGGAAGATTCTGGTTCCTTTCAGGGAGTATTTTAAGGCATTTTCTATGACATTTTGTACCACTCGGTACATGCGGCTACTGTCTCCGATAAATCTTGTGTGTGTAGCTTCGCACTGATATCTGATCGCAAATCCAGATTCTTCTATCTGATCTGCCATATCCCCCAGTGTCTGTTCTACCAGACGTTTCATATCCATTTCTTCCAGATCTACTTTCGCATCTCCACTTGTTGCTTTCGCAAGTTCAAACAGGTCAGAAATGATAGATTTTAAGCGTTCGGTCTTGTTGATCAGGATGGTTACATAATCTCTTGATTCTGCAGATAATGTCTGATCTCTGCTTAAGAGATCGACGTATCCGATGATAGAAGTCAGCGGTGTCTTCAGATCATGTGATACATTTGTGATCAGATCTATCTTCATTCTCTCGCCCTTCATCTGTGTTTCTAATGCTTTTTCCATTCCCTGCCCGATATTGGTCAGTTTCTGACTGTATTCATAATACGCAGATTCTTTTGAAATATCGGTCGTTGCCGTCAGTTCTCCATTGGAAATACGTTCGATCTGATCGACAAGCATGCTTAAATCTCTCTGTTCTTTTGCGTATTTGTCTGAATATCTTGAAAAATATCTGATAAGGAAAACAAAAATGACTGCTGCTATAAACAAGAGTGGGGATGGAATATTCATTCCACTCATTCCCATGATGATACAAGCAAGTGTACCGACAGTTAAAATATATCGTAAGACCCTGTACTGTCTGATCCTGTCTCTTGCATGTTTTTGTGCAAATGACATTGCTTCGTCTTCCAGCTTTCTTCTTGTCTTTGCCCGACGGCTCCATTTTCGAATATATCCCAGACAAAATGTTGAATCCAGAAGATTCTTCTGGCGAATCCTCCATACCGTAGTCTGAATACATACGGCAAATGCCATGATGAAAAATGGAACTGAGATATAACTCAGCGTCATGATCATCTCGATCGTTGAACCTGTGATCACGCCCTGTGTATATTCTATCGTATATTCCCAGATTGCAAAGCATAATGCGATCACCAGTCCAAGCAGCGTAATTACTGTCACCAGTATGATCTCCCACCAGAGCCTGTCAAGCCCTCTAAAAAATCTGGTTCGCTTTTCCTGAAGTGCAAATAAGATGCACAGAAGGATCGTTCCAATCACTTCGATGATCGAAACAATGATGATCGTTTTGATTCCCATCGTGATCTGTTTTGTTGATCCTTTTCGAAAATTTTCAATCTCTGTTAATGCTTTTTTTGTCAAAGAAATCTCAATGTCTGCATTTTCCAGACGCTGATTCTTCTCATCATTGATCAGAAGCTGTTCCGGGAATATATCCTGCAGCGTATAATTATCCCCATAGAATTCATAGTATTCTGTCTGATCCGCATTGTACTCATCGTATTCGTCATACGGATCCCATCCTTTGAAACTTCCGTCTTTGTTTAGTTTCTCTGTCTTGCCTCTTTCTATATGAAAATGTTCAATCCTGCCCCCAGTATAGTTCGCATTTTCTGTTCCATATGTTGATGTTGTCGTTACCATCTTTTTATCATATGGTTTGACCTTCATCGTTACTTTCACAAATGATTCTTTTTTTATCTTATTCAGTAAACTTTCTGATACATGATTTGCCTGTGTATAATAGACTTTATCACCTTCTTGATCCGCCCATTTATCAAACAGTGACATCTGTGTGTTTTTGATATAGTCTGATTGATCCTGTTCATCCATACTGAAGCTGTTATCTCCTGTCACTGCCATGTTATGGATCGTATCGAGTCCATATATCCCTGACAGGGTCATAGCGATCATCACAAGTGTGATCAATACTTTGTTAGTCCATTTTCTCGATCTTGTATCCAATTCCCCACACCACCTTTAAATATCTTGGATTTTTTGCATCTATTTCTATTTTCTCGCGGATACGACGGATGTGAACCATAACGGTATTCTCTGTTGCATAGGCTTCTTCGTTCCATACGCGTTCGTAGATCTCATCTGCTGAAAATACTCTGCCCAGATTGTTCATCAGGAGACTTACGATCTTGTATTCGGTTGCAGTCAGTTTCACTGGCTCTCCGTCTACCATCATCCTTTTTCCTTTCATGTCAAGGATCAGTCCGCCATTGATGATCTGTTCCTTATTGCTTTCTGCGGCGTTCATTCCTCCAAACTGCATGTATCTTCGCAGCTGGGATTTCACTCTCGCTACTAGTTCATCTGGGCGGAATGGTTTGCTGATATAGTCGTCGGCTCCCATAGATAGTCCCAGGATCTTATCGCTTTCTTCTGTCTTGGCTGAAAGAATGATGATCGGGATGTTCTTGCTTTCCCTGATCTTCATCGTTGCGGATAGTCCGTCCATCTTCGGCATCATAACGTCTATGATCAGAAGCTGGACTTCTTGTTCCATCAGGATATCCATGGCTTCCAGACCATCATATGCCGTTATGATTTCATAGTCTTCCATTTCCAGACGTTTCTTGATCGCTCCTACGATCTCTTTGTCGTCATCAACGACTAGGATCTTTGGCTGGTTCATACTTTTCCTCCTCGTATCTTTGATGGTTTTAGTGTATCAGGTGGTTCTTTCGTTTCTGCGGATATAATTCTTACGAATTTCTTAATATGACTTCCTTAATTATAGTAACTTCCAGAATAATTATCAATATCCTGTCCAGTGTCCATAAGAGTGTGCCTGCACTTAATGGATAGCAAAATATTGATAATTATTCTCATTTATAGTTATTGTTCACTAACCTTTCGTATGGTATCATATTTTTCAACAGTTAGAGTTTTCTAACTATATACGCGCTATTATTTTATATTGCAGAAAACGGAGGAAAAACTATATGCGTAAAAGATTAATCGGGAAAGCCTTTGCTATCGCTATGAGTGGTGCAATGGTTTTAACTGCGACTCCTGTGACAGCGAATATTTTTCATGTTGCTCACATTGTTAAGGCTGCTAATGATGCACAGCAGGATGAATGGACATATTGCTATGTTGGTCTTACTTGGGCTGAGTATTGGGCGAATGAAGGTGTTTATAATGCTAATGATACTTCAAGCTCTGATGTAGAAGACTCTCATTATGAAAAAGATAAAGGTGGATATGACGTCGTTACTCGTGCAACTACAAATCACGGACTTCACAGAGGAAGTTTCCAAGGAAATGCAGTCATTGAAGCAAAAGCTTCTGATGATACCAAAAAAGAATTTTCTGTTTCTCACTGGAGTAAAGATGGTAAAAAATTCTATCAATCATCCACAGATGCTACAGGTGTAAGCTATGCTAAGGGAACTATTACTGATACTGATGGTACGCAATATAAATTAACTTCTTATGAAGTAAAAGGTACAAAATATGTTCCTGTTAAAGTAAAAACTACAGATTTAGATGCATTAAAAGCAAACCACACTGTTGTTGAAAATGGTGGAACTCTTGTTGGTGGTTATGGTGAAAACCAATTAAAATCTTACCAAAAAACTGCAAATGTTACAGCTAACACTTACGGTTTAAAAACTGCTACAAAACAGGAAGATGGTTCATTTATTTTTTCTGCAAGAAGTAACGAAGGAACAGAATCCGGTGTTAAAGATGAGGCATTAAAAGAAGCAACCGGTGTGACTCCAAACTTACGTTCTGGAGACGCTGTTGGTTCTTATGGTGAGACTTTACGTCTCGACCTAAATGGAGATTACGGTGATCTTGGTGCTAATCTTCAGTCTGTAAAATGGACTTTCTATGGAGATGACAGTACTTATACAACTCCAGTAAAAACTTATGGTACAAAATTTGCTGCTGATAACTGGATGCATAAATCAATGGGAATTCAGCTTGGTTTAACAGAATCTGCTCGTTTTGATCTTTCTGGAGATGAAGCCGTAGGATACTGGAGTGTTACTGTTTCTGCTTTAGGTTATAAAGATTATACATATAAATTCCATGCAGACAAAGAAAACATCGCTCAGCACGTTGTAATTGCTTCTGATAGTGATGAAGTAAAAGCTTTACAATCTACAATAAAAACTGCTGATTCTTATCTTGAAAAAGAAACTGAATACTGTGCTAAGCCATATTCTGATTTTAAAACAGAATATAAAGAAGCTCAGGATACTTTAAAACATGACACATTATATAAAGCTAATATCCTTGAAGCAAATACTCACCTTTCCAATGCTATTGAATCATTAACAAAACCTGAATATAAAGAAGTTGTAAAAGCTGCAACTTTAGAAAAAGATGGTTCCATTGATGATACATGTGTAAATTGCGGTGATGTTAGAAAATCTACTCCAATCGCTAAAATTGCATCTATCGATTTAGATAAAACTTCTTTCACAGAAAATGGACAGGCTCAGAAACCTTCTGTTACTGTAAAAGATAGTACTGGTGCTGTAATTTCTGCTGATAATTATACAGTTTCTTATTCTGACGCTAACAGCACAAAAGCTGGAACTTACAAAGTAACAGTTAAATTTAATGGAAAGAAATATGCTGGTACAAAAGAATTATCTTATACAATTTCAGCTAAACCAGCAGCTACAACTACTGTAACAAACGCAGCAACTGTGAAAGCTCCTGCGAAGACAACTGTGAAATTAAGCAAAGCTAAGAAGACTTCTATCAAAGTATCTTGGAAGAAAGTTTCCGAAGTTGCTGCTTACCAGATTCAGTACAGCACATCTAAGAACTTTAAGAAAGCAAAAACAGTCAAAGTTTCTGCGAAATCTGCTTCTAAAGTCTTAAAGAAACTGAAAAAGAACAAGAAATATTATGTAAGAGTTCGAAGCTATAAAGTAACAAAAGTAAACAACAAATCTAAGAATGTTTACTCTGCTTGGTCTGCTAAAAAAGCTTTAAAAACTAAAAAGAAATAATTTCTCTTAAATAATATCAATTACATCTCAATCTTAAAATTATTAAATAAAATAGGAACTGCATTTGGTCTGCGGTTCCTATTTTATTCCTCATTCTATGCTTCTTTTTTGCCGTTGATAAATTGATGATATTCTATTTTGAAAATTATTTATTGATAATCCCATAGATTTCATCAACTGATAACTCTGGATTTTGTTTGATCATTTCGTAAATCGGCTGAACAAAT